>Ga0307474_10001461_pt1 | contig 17217 bp, 12 predicted proteins | sample atmos_gasesECM1C_2_FD_203312 | JGI IMG/M metagenome (GOLD analysis project Ga0307474, IMG submission 203312) | Hardwood forest soil microbial communities from Morgan-Monroe State Forest, Indiana, United States - atmos_gasesECM1C_05 | ecosystem: Environmental > Terrestrial > Soil > Temperate... | reverse complement strand
GCGTAACTCATGTGAAACAACGAGAAAGGGTAAGGAGAAGTGACGATGAGGCGGCCCTCAGGTTCGAGATGTTCATGGGCCCGCTGCAAAAACGCCCCTAGATTCGAGAGGTGCTCGACGATGTCGCCTGCGACGATCGTATCGAACCTTTGTCCGAGATCGAGAGTCTCGGCATTTCCGAGGTAGACATTGGAGAACCCGAGATCGTGATGCAGTTTTTCTACGAGGTCAGGTCGAATATCGATTCCGACGGTTTCCGGAAAGCGCTGCCGCAACAGTCCATGCAGCCAGTTCGGATCATCGAAGTCCATGGCATGGGCTGCACAGCCCACGTCCAGGACTTTGGGTCCTTTGCACCCACGGCAGAATTTGTTGGGCACGGTGCTCAATCCTCATGGCCTCTCCACTCGCCCGACAGCACATGATTTCTTGCTTCTGCTCGTCGCAAGAACCAAGAACGCCCTTAGCTAGTCGTACCGACGTAATGATAACAATTCGGAGGCCACTCCGAAAACAAATTGCGGGCCATTAATGAGGTATCGGCGCCACAGTCTTCGTGGCTCCTGAAACAGGCGGAACGACCATTCCAATCCGTTCTCCTGCATCCATGCGGGTGCTTGCTTGGCCCGGCCGCTGTGCATATCGAATGCTGCTCCTACGCCGACCAGCACGGGGACACGAAGCTTCGAGCGGTGCTCGTGCATCCACCGCTCCTGTTTTGGAGTGCTGAGACCAACCCAAAGGACATCGGGATTGGCCTGGTGGATGCGGTCGATGACTTCCTGATCTTCGTCCGGGGTCAGCGGTCGGAACGGCGGAGAGTAGTGGCCAACCACGTTAGTGCCAAATTTCTCGTTCAACGTGCGGGCAAGGAGTTCAGGAACACCCGGCATGCCTCCATAGAGGAAGTGGCGATATTTGGGGCCGGTCTCATGGCAGAAGGTCTGCATGAGTTCGGGACCGTACACACGCCGGCGCAAGGGATGGCCGTGGCGCTTGCCGAGCCACACCAGTGGCATTCCATCGGGCACGACAAGATCCGCCTCATTCAAGATGGTCTTCAAGATCGGGTCGTGCTGGGACTCGCTGACGCCATGCATGCCGGTGACGGCGATGTACTGACATCCCTGACGCGCATTAATCCAGCTGCGCATCTGCTGGACAACGTCAGGAATCTGCACAGCGTCTACGCGGACCCCAAGCACTTTAAAGGAAGGGCGGGTGTGAGGCACGAGCCCTGCCAAGGCCACAGTCTGTTCGCTCATTCGGCGTTGCTCCTCGATAGGTTTCAGGGAGGTTCGAAATTGACGCCTCCGTATCCGATGCGATCGGCACGGCGGTCGTACTACTGAAAGTTCGGGTTATTTTTGAGACTCTGACGGGGTGTTTTGGCACCGGGCACGCAGTGCCCGATGCCTTTCACCCATGAATTCCACGCTCCGCGATCCCACATTCGCGAGCGCTGACGGTTTGATTCTAGGCGCCCTGCGAAACCAACGTGCCAGCTGGCGCGCGTCCAGCCTTGCGCAGTTCCTCTTCGATCCAGGGATAGGTCTTGCGCAGTCCCTGACGAAGCAGAATTTTCGGCTCCCAGCCCAGTACTTTAAGCAGGCGAGTATTGTCGCTGTTGCGACCGCGCACGCCCTGGGGTCCGGTCAGGTTATGGCGCTTCACCAGACGCTTCCCGGCTACTTCGCTGACCAAATCGACGAGTTGGTTAATGGTGACCAATTCGTCAGTGCCGAGGTTCAGGGCATCGTGATAATCGGAAGCCATGATCCGCGTCAGACCTTCGACGCAGTCGTCGACATACATGAATGACCGAGTCTGTTCGCCGTCACCCCAAACTTCGATCTCATCACCGTCATTGGCCAAAGCTACCTTGCGGCTGATGGCAGCCGGAGCCTTTTCCTTGCCGCCGTCATACGTGCCCAGCGGGCCATAGACGTTGTGGAAACGAACAATCCGGGTCTCGAATTTGTAGTCGTGCCAGTAATAGCGGCAGAGTTCTTCGGCGTAGAGCTTTTCCCAGCCATACCCCGGTTCAGGCTCGGCCGGAAAAGCGTCTTCTTCGCGCAGGGGTGCGACGTTTGCATCCAGCTGCTTGCTCCCGGCATAGACGCAGGCAGAGGAGGAGAACAAGAACCGCTTGATCCCATTCTGGCGGCTGGCCTCGAGCATGTGGGCATTAATCAGGATATTGTTGCGAGCGATGTCGGCGTGGTTGGCAGTGATGTAGCCAATGCCTCCCATGTCAGCCGCAAGGTTGTAAACCTGATCGATGCCGCCGCGGGTCGCCATCAGGCAATTGTCCCAGCGACGCAGATCGAGAACTTCAAACTCGTCTGCTGGCGAGGCCTCGTACTCGGGTTCCTTCACGTCGACTCCCCGCACCCAGTGGCCATCGGCCTTCAACCGTTTTACGAGATGGTGGCCGATGAATCCCCCAGCCCCGGTAACGAGCACTCGTTTTGTTGCATTCGTTTGCATGTTTTCTCTCCCTTTGGGTTAACCCCTATTTCCCTACTGAATTGAGTATTGCTTCTGGCTGAAAATTCGTGAGCCCCAACTTGCGGTGCGGCAGAGACTGCCTCATTTTGCCATTACCACGGTCGTGCCCCGATAGGCCAAAAGGCCATCTCCCGGCATCGACCAAATTCCAATTTGGAACTTGCACGTCCCTGACCCTTCGTGTGTACTACTGTGATCTTCCGGGAGGCTGCGGTCTTGGAGCATTCTAGGCCGTCGCTGCCTTGAGCTGCGACCAGCCTACCGGAACTGATTCCTTGGGCATTCAAGAACGAAGTGATTCCTTGGGCATAAAAGCTGTTTCGGTATATCCCTAGAAGGAAATTTTATGCATTTTCCCCCCCGATGTCGTACAGCCCTGGGCACGAGCGGGCTTATTTTGTTTCTCTTTGTCTCTCTGGCCAGCGCCGGAACAATCGTTAACATTTACCCGGGTACGGACATTCCCAATGTCGTTGATTCGAACCCGGCCGGAACGAAATTCATAATCCACCCCGGAACATATCGCGTAGGTACAATCACTCCAAAAAGTGGCGACTCGTTTGTTGGCGCTACGAGCTGTGCCCCGCCCAAAACAGCGTGCACAGCCATTCTGAATGGCTCGGTACTGCTCACTTCCTTCCAAAAGACAGGTACTTATTACCACGTAGGCGGGCAAACTCAGAACAACGCTGTCACCGTACCCAGCACCAAGTGTCAGCCGATGAATCCGGGCTATCCGATAGCATACCCGGGTTGCGTGTATCCGGAGGACCTGTTTTTCGACCACAAGCCACTGGTCCACGTGCTATCGCTGTCTCTGGTGGGGCCGGGTACCTGGTATTTTGATTACGCGACTCACACCATCTACTTCTACGACAACCCTTCTGGTCATACGGTTGAGGCCAGCGCGAGGATTTCGGCTTTTGCGTATGGGCCTGCTAATAATGTGACGATCCAAGGCTTGAAGATCGAGAAATATGCCACGCCCATGATGGGTGGAGCAGTTGGTGGCCTCCCGATTGGATATTTCGGGTCTCCCAGCAAAGGGGCGAACTGGGTGGTGAAATACAACGAAATCTGTTTGAACCATGCCATCGGCGTCGTGCCGAATTTCGGATGGCGAGTTCTGTACAACTACATTCACAATAACGGCGATATGGGCGTTAGCGCAGGCATTGGCGGAGGCAACGCTTCGAATGGGGGCGGTACACAAAACTCCAACCTTCTCGTCGAAGGCAACGAAATCTCCTACAACAACTTTGCCCACGTCAGCCCTCACTACGGCGCCGGTGGCAGCAAGATGGTTTATACCTACGGGCCCGTCTTCCGCGGCAACTACGTGCACAATAATCAAGGCTCCGGGTTTCACGACGATTTGGGCTTGCACGGCGCGCTGTACGACAACAACATCAGCGCCGACAATACCGAGCAAGGCATCTTTCACGAGATCAGCTATGCCTCTACCATGCGCAACAACAAGCTGCTGCGCAACGGTTACATCCATCCCAACGGGAGCTTCTGGCTGTACGGGGCGAATCTGCTGAGTTCTGTCTCCGAGAATGTCAACGTCTACTGCAATACTGTCGAAATATCGGCGCAGGGGGGAAACGGGCTCGACATTCTGACCCAGCCGCGTACCGACACGTCAATTGTGTCCAATGGGAACACGTTTCATCACAATACGGTCGTGTTCGACGGAAACTCTGGGGTAACCGGTGGTGCTCGCGCGTCTAAGACCGCCCCCGGCGAAGTGTACTTCTTCAGTCAGAATAAGTTCGATTACAACTCCTACCACCTTCCCGAACTCGGCCGAAAGGCTTTTGCCTGGGCCGACAAGGACAACACCTTCGCGGAATTCCAGGCCGAAGGACAGGAGATCCACGGCTCGGCGGATACGAACTACAGAGCCTCCATCCCAAACGTGTACATCGCATCTCCGGCGGATACTGCCAGCGTCAGCGGAACGGTGCCGATCAAGGCTTCGGCCAGCGATTCGGCGGGCATCAGCAAGGTTGAGTTCTTCGTTGACTGGGCGCTCAAGAAGACTGAAACCGCCGGCCCGTTCAGCTTCAGTTGGAACACCGCCGGCGTTTCGGCGGGATCTCACGTTGTGACTGCAATGGCTTTCAGTTCCAACGGAACGCATTCCTGCTACGCGGTTACTCTGAACGTGAAGTAGTAGCCGTATTGGAGGAACTGGACTGAGAGGGGGTCTTGGCCTGCTGTCTCCTGGCCCGGACCTCTTCCCTTTTGCGCTGAAAATGACGGAACCGGCCTAGCAAGGCGAGGGGAACAAGACAGTAGGCCAGAACAATTGCGGCATCCAGCAGCCGCAAACAACGGTACAGCACACGATCCGACAACCTCTCGAAGAGTGATGGCTGCACACTGCCGCGCGTCTTCCAATCCTGGATTTGTGGCCAGCTCTCGGCGTAGTTCTCACGCCACAAAGACACGTAACAAGCGATCTTTTTCTTGAGCTTGGTGGGAACGACGTCCGCCCTCCTCGCGGACGAGACGATGTGCTTGCTTCTCACCATCTCGTGAGGTCCTGCTTCATAGATGGCTGATCGGTCCGCTCCTTCCAGTGACGCCATATCGGGAACGAACGGAATCTCCAAGAAGTCGCAAATCGCTTTCATGGTTTTTTCGGGATCGCGGACCATTTCCTCATAGCTCAGTTCATGAAGGCGCGTGGGGTATTTGGCCACCAGACGATTGCACTCCATACGCATCTCCTCCATGCCGAGCAGCACCCGAAGCCACATCCCGCCGCGATCAAACCACGAGTGAATTTTGCGAGCCGCACGAATCACACTGTTACAGATCGCTTCAGGATCGCGCCAGATTACAATGAAGCGCGCGTCCGGAAAGTCGTCAGCCAAAAGCGTGATGGAATCAAAGTAGTTGGGAGACTTTTCTCCTCCTATAAGTGCGCCTTTCTCGTCCGCGTAATGGCGATAGGCGTCCAACGCGATTTGGCTGAGATCGGATCCGGAGAAATCTCTGGAGTGCAGATTGTGCCGCTGAAGAGCATCATTCCAGAATTCCCACCTCCGCACCTTCCATGGGCCTGGAGCAGGCACCCAAGACAGAGGCCTTAGTACGTGAAGATCGCCTTCATAGAGCAACGCGATCTGCGGATGCTTGTTGAGCAAGGCATACAAGAGCGAGGTCCCCGATCGCCACATGCCGAGCACGAACAGCGGGCCCCTTGGAGTTGACGGTTTCGCCTTACCACTCGTAACGGCTACATCAGTAGGCTCAGTCATCGTAAGTTCTGCGATTTGCACAATCTCGTCTCAGCCCTGTATTCGCATCAGTTTTTTGCGGGCGATGGTGGTGGGCCCTCCAGCAAAATCGGAACCGCCCCCACCAGCACATTTCTTTGAAAACCGTGCACGTTTCCAGTGATATCGACCCAATCCTGGCTGTATTGTGCCGGAACTGCGTACGAGACTTCGCCGCAGATGATAGGATTCATGGCCATCGAACAATCCGCCGGTCCCGCTACACCGCCGGGACCATGGCCCGCATCCCAAACCAGTTCGGCGAGTTGGCTATTCGCCTTACGCAAGGAACAGATATAAAGCGTTCCCCGGCTTGTGCAGAATGGCGAAGTCGTTGGAGTCGATCCCTGCAGCCAACCGTATGTGGTCACCCAAGCTTTGCCCATGGGGGTTAGCTGGCTTCCCGACCACAGGGCAGCGCTGAAGTCATAGGCAAACCAGAAATTCATCGTGATGCCCTCGGACCAGTAGAGAGCAAAGAAACGCGGAATCAGTCCCATGCGTGAGTAATCGTCGTTCCAGAGAGTTTTTCCGACATCTGGGACGCCTGAACTGCCTTCGCCGTTGACGATGGGCTTGGCGCGATCCGCATCGCCAAGAAAGTTACGAATTTGCCTCATTTTTTCAATAATTGTTTCAGGCGGGCCGTCGCCTGGACTGTGACTGTAAAAATGAAAGTTGATCAGATCGACAGCCTGCGCTCCCCAATTCTTGCCATCGCCCCAAGTGCAGGTGCTGTGGCTTCCTAGGTCATTCAGGCGGTTGTTCCTGGTGAAATTGCAATATAGGAAATTCTGCATCGCATACATGCAGCAATCTGGCGAGTCAGATGGTGTGCTGATCATCGCTCCGGGATCGATCGCCTTCGCCGTGCAGGGAGTGGCGTTGCCAGCCTGTGGGTAATTGTGGACAATTCCCTTACCGGTCACCACGCAGCGCAAATCCTCGGTCAGACGGAGCATCTGCGCGTAAGTAAGATGCGCTCCTAACTTAGGGCCCCATCCGAAATAGGAATTATCGAACCATTCATTCCAGGGCTCCCAATACTCGATATGGGCGTGGTTTTTGCGAAACTTCGGATCGTTGACGTGACTTGCGATCCGGCTTACCCAGTCTTTCCAAATGGCGTCGCTGCCGCTGCCGTCCAAGTTCAGATCGACAGGTGGCCAGCATTCTCCGTTTCCATAATCGCAGAGCCGGTCGTCCGGATGCGGAGTCGCCCACTGCGGAGTGCGATTCAGCGCGTAAAGGACATCATCTACACCCGCCTGCTTCAGATTGGCGAGGAACGCATCCAGGCGTGTCCAATCCACGGTGCTCCGGGAGGGGTTCGTCTGACATTGCGAACTCGCTCCCGGGCACTTGCTCATCTTTTGCCACTGCGCACCAGAGTCCCATCCTCGCCATTCTCCGTAGGGAACCCTCAATGGAAACTTTGCGACGTCATTCACGTGAAGGCCCCAAAAACTCCTGGGAATCGCCTGGGCCGAGACTATTGGGGCAAGCGTAACCAAAACGAGGGGGAGAAGAACTAACGCGTCGAATCGTACGCCTTGCATTCGCACTGTCTTACGTATTGCGTTTTCTTAAGCAGGCTATTGAATGATCTGCGAGTAGGTGAAGCCGTTACCGCCAGCGCCGCCAGCGCCGCAGCCGGTATTCCCGTTGCAGCCGCCACCGTTGCCGCCACTGACGTTGATGGTGCCGCCGTTCGCGACATAGTTGAGAGCGGCGAAAGCCACGAATCCGCCGCCGCCACCGCCACCGCCACCCGTATTAACCACGGGAGCAGGCCCGCCGTTGCCGCCGCTGGCATCAATCGCTCCGGTGAAGTTGAGCGAACTGCAAATCAGAATCACCGGGCCGCCGCCCTTACCGCCGTTGCCGCCACCCGTCCCGTGGCCGTTATAACCACCCTTTCCACCCGCGGCGCCGCCTACTGGCCAAAAGCTCCCTCCACTGAGGATCTGATGAAATTGACCCGGATCCACAGAGTTACCAGTCCCACCCGGCCCGCCTGCACTACCTCCAGGACCGCCATTGGCGATAGGTAGCCCACCCAGACCAACGGTGCTGAGGCCGCCGCTTCCCTGAACGAGAGCGAACGATGCTCCGCCACCACCACCACCGCCAGCGCCGCCAAAGTCACCGTTAAAATTAACTCCTGCTCCGCCACCCGTGTTTGGACTGTTGGAGATGGTACCCGCGACCGTACACACTCCGGTCGAACGAATGATGAGTGGGTTATTCACCGTGGTGTTGACCACAGTTGTTCCGCTTGGCACGGTAAAGGAGGTAAACCAGTGTTCTCCGCTCAAAGCACACGTCCCGGACGAACACGAATAGTCACCCTCAGAACCATCCCCCAACCATGCCATCCAGCCGGGCGTAACCGTGGTCTGAGCCACAGCGTGCGGGTGTAGTGTCCCAGCCAACACCAAAACGAACAAATATGAAATTGCTCTTTTCATTCGGATCCCCTTTTCAGCCCGCCAAATCTTGGCTCGCCGTCCCTACTGAATAGTTTGAAAGTAAAACCAGCCATTACCGCCAGTGCCACCCGCTCCACAATTCGCGTGCGCGTTGCAGCTTCCGCCGGGCCCACCACTGACATTGATCGTGCCCGCTTTAGCGGTGAAGTTTACAGCCGAGAGGACGACGTAGCCGCCGCCACCACCACCGCCGGCGCCAGTGTCGTCCGCAGGAGCTGGAGAGCCGGCAGCGCCGCTGACATCGATTGTCCCGGTGAAGTTAATGGTGTTGCAGACGAAAATCACGGCACCGCCGCCATTCCCGCCTTGCCCACCCGTGGTTCCCGAACCATTACCGCCGCCGAGACCACCGGTCCCGCCGCCAATGGGCCAGAAGCTTCCGACGCTGAGCAGTTCGTGGAATTGCCCCGTGGCGGTGGACTGAGCGTTTCCGCCCGCGCCGCCGTTCGCCGCTCCCTTTGCCCCGGAATTAACGATGGGCAATCCACCGGGTCCCACGCTCAACAAACCGCCTCTTCCCGCAAGGGTACCGCCGCCACCACCGCCGCCACCACCGCCGAAGTCGCCCTCATTCAGGACGCCCCCGCCATTGGCCGTGTTTACGCTGTTGGAGACTGTGCCCGCTATGTTGCATGTGCCAGCCGAGCGGACGATCGTGGGGCCGTTGTTCGCCAGCGCCACCACGGTGGCCCCAGCAGAGACGTTGAACGAGGTGAACCAGCGTTCGTCGCCGAGGGAACAGGTGCCCGATGTGCAGGAAAAACTACCGCCGACGCCGGTGCCGACATAGTTCAACCAGGCTGGAGTAGCCGTCCCCTGCGCTTGCGCGCCTAGAGAAATCGCAGACACAATCGCAGTAACTAAGAGAATAAAACCAGGCTTTTTCATTGGGTCCCCACTGAGGTCATTGAATATTCTGGAAATAGGTCCAACCGTGACCGCCGTTGCCACCCGCGCCGCAACCGGTATTGGAGCCGCAGGTGCCGCCAGCCCCTCCACTGACATTGATGGTGCCCGTGTTCGCGATGAAGTTTACGGCCGAGAGGACGACATAGCCGCCGCCGCCCCCACCGCCGGCCCCGGTGTTATTGGCAGGAGCGTTGTGTCCCGGAGCTCCACTGGCGTCGATCATCCCGGTGAAGTTGATGGACTGACAAATGAAAATTACGGGGCCACCACCAACGCCGCCATTGCCGCCCGCTACGCCCGCACCATTGCTGCCGCCATTGCCGCCGTTCGCTCCGCCCACAGGCCACATCGATCCGGCACCAATCAATACGTGATATTGGCTCTGCGTTGGTGATGCGGCGTTGCCCCCCACTCCGCCGCCGGCGGCACCGCCAGCGCCACCGAGGACGACGGGGAGTTGCTGGTCGCCGATGCCGTTCAGACCTGGAGTTCCTGCACTTGTTCCGCCGCCACCCCCACCTCCGGCGCCGGCGATGTCCCCCTTGTTCAAGACTCCTCCGCCGCCGGCTGTATTCGCGCTGTTGGAGATGGTTCCCTCAATCGTGCAGGTGCCCGTCGAACGAATGATGAACGGGCCGTTATTCGCTTTCGAAACGACAGTGGCGCCCGGTGAAACGTTAAAGGATGTCATCCAGCGTTCGTCGCCCAAGGGGCAGACACCCGAAGTGCATGAAAAATTCCCTCCCACACCGTTGCCTAGGTAGCGCAACCATGAGGGAGTGAAGATGTTTTGGGCCGGTGCGGGGAGACACATAGCCAGCGGCATGAGCAAAAAGAAAAGGTTGAGTAATTTCTTCATCGGTTCACCTCCGTTTTTTTTTTATTTCTGGGTCGCATAGAGCCAGTTGGAGGAAGGTCGACTCGTGCTCAGATCCCAGTGCAGCTAAAAGCGATGACATCGCCGCTTGCGATTGTGCCTCTAAACGTTACGGCCGTTGTCGTATCAACTGTTTGCTTCTCGGTTAGACTCAAATTTAGAGGCTGCCAACAGGTTGCGCCTCTATTGGTTCGTGTTCGCCCTGCCCGGATTGTTGTGTAGCGATGGCGCGCTCATAAATACTCATGAGCATGGGGTAATTCTTATTCGGCGTGTACTTTTCTTCATATTCGCGGCGCGCTGCACGGCCCATGGCTGCCATCAGCTCGGAATTTTTCCATGCCCATTCCACCTTACTCGCCAAGTCCTCGGCATCACCGGCGGTGAAATGCAACCCCGTATCGTGGTCACGTACAATCTCCTCCGCTACGCCGACCCGTGACGCGATCACTGGTGTTCCGCACGAGAACGCCTCGACCGCTACGTACCCGAACGTTTCGTAGTAACCGCGCGAGGGCCATATCAAAAAGCGTGCACCGCCCATGAGATTATTCAGGCCTTGCCGGTCCAGTCGCGGTGCGATTTCGATATTTCCCCGAGATTTCCGTGCTGCCTCCTCCACCGCAGGAAGAAGCGGACCCTCGCCGCGAATCTTCAGTGGGATGTTGTTTAGGCTTTCCCACGCGCTGAGCAGGGTGGTTACCCCTTTTTCGTAGGCTAACCTGCCTACAAACAGCGCGTACCCGCGATCGGAGTGCACGACGCCAGGATCTTCCACGAAGTGGGGCTTCAGCGCGATCTTCTCTGCAGGAAAGCCCGCCTCAATGAACTTGCGGCGGTAAAAAGGCGTAGACGCGATGTACACCGAAACCATCTCCTGCCATGTTTTTAGCTGCCAGTGTACAGCCAGCATAGTCGCTGCCACCGTAGTTTGGAGCCGCGATTGCCTGTAGCAAGCGTGCAACACCGAGGGCCAAGCGACCTTCTTTCCCTTGCAGTCCTCACAAACCTGGCCGTTCCTCTCCAGCCCGCCACCTGGGCAGAAGAGCCGGGGATTGTGAAGAGTCTGAATGACGGGGACTCCCGCATCCCTGCAGGCGTAGTAAACAGCCGGCGACATAAGCGGGAAAGTGTTGTGGAAGTGAACGACGTGGGGCCTCACCTGTTTCAAGAATGCCAGTAGGGCTGTGCGGCTTTCCTCGGCCCATACCGTACGCACTGCTAGACTCATCTTCCCAACGATATCGCTACGCTCGATTTCGTGGTTGTGGCGAATGAATTCCAGTACCTCGTGACCTGCTGAGCGAAGCAAATCCCGCTCTCGTCGCAGAGTCTCGTCTTCCCCGCCAGGGAGCTGATAGTAGTTGTGTGCGATCACAATTCTCAGAGGACGGGAGGGCGAACCGGCTTTACTGTCGATGCAGACTGCTCCCGTTCCCACACTTGATGGCTGCACGCTCCGTGGCCGCACGACCGCGGCTCGTGAAGCCGAGAACAGATCACCGATAGCTTGTCCTTCCAAAGCCCGCCCGCCGATCGCCTGCCGATAAATTTCCAATAGTCGGGGAAGATTTTTTTCAGCCGTGTACTTTTGTTCGTATTCCCGGCGGGCTGCCGCTCCTACTTCCTGCATTTGGTGGGGATGATTCCACGCCCACTCGATTTTTCGGGCTAGATCGTCGCGATCGCCAGGGGCGAAGTGCAGACCCGTGCGGCCATCCTCCACAATCTCCTGCATGGCACCGAGCCGTGAGCACACTACAGGTGTTCCGCAGGCAAAGCTCTCGGCTATTGTCAGGGGAAAGTTCTCATACGATGCACTCGTGAATACCAAGAATCGCGCGCCGCGCATAGCTTCCAGTGTTTGCTGCCTTGGCAGCTGCCCACGGAAGTTCACGTTCGACAGCCCCAATTCCATGGCTTCTTTTTCCAACTGATCCCTCTCCGGCCCTTCGCCGATAACCATCAGAGGAATATGCTTGGGAAGCAGTGCCCAAGCCCTCAGCAGGGTACTTACCGTTTTCTCTGGCGAGAGCCTACCGGCGAAGAGGACATAGTCGCGACCGTTCGAGCCGACACCGGGATCAGGATCGACAAAGTTGGGTTTGACAAATATCTTTTCCGGTGGAAACCCTCCCTGCAGGAACTTTCTCCGCGCAAACTCGGTTAGCGCGATATAAGACGTTACGTCCTGTTCCCAGGTATGGCGAGCACGATGGACTGCTAGGGTCAACCCAACGCCGGCAGTTTCCAGGCGGGACTCGCGATAGCAACCGTTGCGGAAGCTTCGCCACAGCGTCTGTTCCAGGCACTCTTCGCAAACTTTGCCCTCCCGAAAGAAGGTTCCTACCGGGCACAAAAGCCTGTAATTGTGCAGCGTTTGCACAACGGGCACACCAGCTTCCCGGCACACCGAGTAAATCGACGGCGAAATCATGATCCACGTGTTATGGACATGGACGACGTCTGGCTTCTGGGTGCGCAGCATGTTGGCAAAGATGTTGCGCGTGTCGCCATTCCAAACCGCTTTTTTCAGCAACACCAATCGCCTGACTCCAGGATAGGTGTCCACTTCGAAATTGCTTCGATAATAGACCGCCACCTGGTGACCCGAGCGCTCCAGCATTTGGCGTTCCTGCTCAAAAACGACGTCCTCGCCGCCTGGGAGCTGATACGTGTTATGAACCAATATGATCTTCAAACTTCGGCCTTTCTCGATCTTCAAGACTGAACTAGGCGACCCTGGACTAGTTCGCAATTCGGGCCATAGGTCACATTCTTGTGATGGCTCACATAGTCCAAGAGCTCGCTCAGACCCTTCCATAGCCCTAGATCATCGATTTCCCAAGAATGTCCGTACATGTGCCAAACGCCGCCGTTTTTCACGACGGAGTCAAAAAGCCTCTTGCCCAACTCAATCCAGTTGCGCAACCCCGCCCTCTGAGAGAAACATGTCCGCAGGCCCTCCACGTTCAACCCCTTGGCCGCGTTCCTGAGGTAGGTAAGGGGAGGATGAGGAAAGGTCTGGACCGTGGTGGGTATCTGGAAGGGATCAAAGTCCGGCCGTGTGGCCAGCATGCGCACTGTCCGCGCCCCGCAGTAGCCAGCTTCTTTCAGAGCACGGACCGTATTGGTATCGTAGCGCCCCTGGGGGTAACAGAACATGCGGACTTCCCGGCCAACGGTATCCTCCAGGATGGGCTTGCAAGGATTGATTTCCGCAGCGAGTTGCTGGCTCGAAAGCCCATCCAGCAATCTGTGCGTAACGCTGTGCGCCCCGATCTCGAAGCCTTCATCGGTCAATATCCGCAGCTGGGCATGAGACAGACTCTGCTTCCGGTACGGCTGAATGGGAATGTAGAATGTCGCGCTCATGCCTCTTGCCCGCAGAAGTTCGGCCAGTTTCAGATCCAGCAGATCCCCATCGTCCCAGCTTGTGGTCACAATGGCCCGAATCCCCGCGTTTGGCTGATTCACCATGTCTCGGTCAGCTCTAGAACATTGCCGGCGCGGCTAGACCCGGCGCCCCTGTTTGCTCCGTCACGGATTGCTTAGCCAACACTGGGAGTTGCCAACGAATCAGGCCAAGGGATAGACCCAGGAAGAAATAGAACGGAACTGCTCCTGACGGAAACTCGAACGCAGGTTCCACAATGGAGCTGATCATGTAGACCACGTAAAGCATGAACAGCCACAAGATGAAGTCCGCCATTCGCCGATCCAATCGCCGACGGTGCCGGAAGGCGTAGACAAAGCGCGACACGATATACAGGTGAAGTGCTAGCCAGGGTAGCAAGCCCACAATCCCCAACCGGGCGAGAACCGTGACTGAAGAGTTGTGAGGCTGTCGGACCACGCCGCCAGTCAAGTCGTTCTCGAAGGTGATTAGAGGCTGGCCGAATCCTTCCCCAAACCACGGATTCTTGCGGATTCTCCCGAACACTTCGTCATACCATTCCATGCGGCCTTGCACGGTGGCGCCCGGGGTGCCCTCGGCTCCGGAAATACTGCGAAAGTGCTCCACGAAAAAGTCCGCGCGCACCGGACCAATGCGGCCCGGGATTTCAACCCCGATCGTCGTCAACAGCATGACCGCCGCCACCGGCGCACCCAGGATCAGTAGGAGTTTGCCCGATTTTTTCACCTCGCCAATGACGACCAATAGCACGAAGATAACGACAAGTGCGACGTACATCTGCCGGGCCTGCAGAATTGCCAGTCCAAACAGCTGAACCACTGTGAACAACAGCACAAACCAGCGCGGCCACTTGAATACATCGCGAATAAAGAACAGATAAAACAGCGCTCCCAGGCCAAGGTACACATAGTTGCCGCGGTAATATCCGATCACGGGTATCTGCAGGAAGACACCTGAGGTTGGTGACCAGGCGCTGATCTGATCCATCCAGGGAAAAGTCAGGCTGTACAGAGAATTCAGAAAGAGAATAATCATCAGCCACTTCATCAAAGGCGTAAGGCTTCCCTTCCGCCGCGACCACAGCAGTCCCAGAACGATGAAGACGCAATCGAAGCACATCGACGCGTCACGTATGGCCCAAATTCCATATTTTGGAAGATCAGTTACCAAATGAAACAAAGCGAGGATGAACATCGCGAGCAGGAAGAATACAGCCGGCTCCTGCCGTGAAATTCGGAATAGATTAGGATGCTTGAGCGCAGCCATGCCCAAAGCGGCAAACATAAGCAGGTAGCTGATAATGATGGGTACCCCACCCACGTGAAAAGCGAGATTTTCGAATCCGTAGTTAAGGATCACGTATCCGCTCATCGCGATGAGCAATACGATCTGCCACACTTCCAGGCCGGAGCGCCGCAGATATGCCAGAGAAAGCCATATCGCTCCTAGAATTCCGAGCCCCACCAGGAACCCTAGTGCATACCTCAAATAAAGGGTAGCTACTACTCCCAGGGCAAGAAAGGCCACAAAGAAAGCAATAGTGCCGGGACTCAGTCTCGAGGAACGGGTTCTCGGAGCCGGTGAGTAGCCCGGGGTCTTCACTGTCGTTGAATTCTGCATGTTCTTTTGAAAACGAGATCTTTGCCGAATCTAAACAGCCTCAGTCGCCGCCTGATTCGGGTAGGGGACTAGCAATTGCCGTAACTGAGGAGGACTGCGCGTTTCGCAATTTCCGCACAAGCAGAGCGGTAGCCCCCAGAAAACCGAGAGTCTCAGAAATCGCCATGCCCCAAATCGCTCCCTGCACGCCCAGCAGTTTCGTAGCAGGAACGCCAACAAGGACGGAAACGCAGCTCGCGAGCGCTACCGCACCAAAGACCTGATCGGGGGCTTCCATTGCCCTTAGAACCGTCGCGGGTCCAAAGAACGCACTCCAGGACAAGGAGGCCAGGGCCACGACCGGCATTAAGTACTCGACTTCGGTGTAGCGGCCCGAGTACAGGACGCGGAAAACGGCTCCGTGAAACACCAGCAAAACCGCCCAATAGGCCGCGCAACCGAAGACGCAAAGCAGCGTGATTCGTACCGCCGCTTTCCGTAACTCCGCCTTACTTTCGTACGCGTGCACCCGGGTTGCATGAGGGAGCAGAAGCAAAGCGATAGCGCCATAGAATTGCAGCATCGGAGTGGCGAAGTTCATGAGAGCCTTTAACTCGCCTGCTTGCGCCATGCCCTTGAAGCTGCTTACCAGGGGATAGAAGATGTTGGCTGGAACCCACATCATCGCGGCACTGCCGAGGGCCCATTTCCCATATTGCCAATGGCGTTTCCAAACTTCCCGAACGCTGGGCGGGATTCCGGCCTTCGGGAGGTGCCGTCGCAAATGATTCAGCAGAAAAGCGCCGGCTCCAAGCGCTCCCACTCCCATGAAGAGGAAGGCAGCCAGAGGGGAAAGCATATGGAAGCGGTACGCCAGCCAAAGTCCGCCAAGCGCCAGCACACAATAAAGCGCAGCTCCCAGAACTGCCGGAGCAGGCGAGCGCTGAAGGTAGAAGGCGCGCCGCGCCAGCCAGAACAACAGCACGAATGGGGTAGAAAACGCCAGGCCCAGCAACCCACCTGCCAGACCGTCGGCCTGGCCAAACCAAAAGGCGATCGCCGCCGCAAAGCCGAGGGAAAGCAGGATTGGAACCGCGGTGAAGAAATGTATTTGCACGAGTGATCGAATGTACCCGCGCAGCCGGTCGCCGTAAGCCGAGACTCCGAAGACTCCTACCGGTTCCAGCAATAACGACTGATAGAGCATGCCGAGCAACAGGAACGCGGCGAAAGCCACGGCATAGGCTCCGTATTGCTGTGGGGCCAACCATCTCGCTAAAAGAATCCCAATCACGAAATTGGAACCGGCTATCAATCCCTGATCCAGGACGGCCATGGTTCCCTTCACGATCCACGGCACTGCCCGTTCAAAAAAAGTCCCATTGCCAGAAGCGACTGCTGCTCCCGTTGCGAGCGGATCTGACGGTCCTGAAACGTTCATCTCCACCGTATCGTTCGTGTTCTCGCTCAATGCCATGGATCTATTGTGCTGCGGCTTTCAGATAATTCTTTAATTCTTCGGCGACAGTGCGAACCTGCGGTTCGAGCAGAATGCTGTCGTGATTGCCTTCCACTTCGTGGATCTCCAATCCCTGCTCCGCATAACGGCTCCAGCCGACGTGCGGATCTTCGAATTGCAACAACGGACGGTGGCGGGAACGAAATAGGATCAGCCGCCCTGGATAAGCATGCGGGACGTATGTTCTTGCCGCGGTTTCGCAGGCACCCCGAACATTCTTGAGGCTACCAGGCAGCGTCATGTGAGATATCCGCCTGTGCATGGCGTCCTTTGAAGTTCTGGCAATGCGAGCCAGATCCTGCCATTTCTCGGCGGCGGACATCCGAACCCACTTCTGCAAGCTCGCCGAGAGGTTCTGGTAGAGCAAATTCATTCCGTTGTTAGGACCGTTGGAACCATTCGCTCCTGCCCCTGGCGGGCAAAATGTGTCAAAAAGCACGACCAACACGTCTTCTTGATTCGCTGCGATGAGCTTTTGCGCTATCTCCAGAGCGACCAGGCCTCCTAACGAGTACCCGCCGAGAAGATATGGGCCTTGCGGTTGCACACTCCGGATTTCTTCCAGATAGTGTGCCGCCATGTCTTCAACGCATGTATCGCAT
>Ga0307474_10001460_pt1 | contig 17219 bp, 16 predicted proteins | sample atmos_gasesECM1C_2_FD_203312 | JGI IMG/M metagenome (GOLD analysis project Ga0307474, IMG submission 203312) | Hardwood forest soil microbial communities from Morgan-Monroe State Forest, Indiana, United States - atmos_gasesECM1C_05 | ecosystem: Environmental > Terrestrial > Soil > Temperate... | reverse complement strand
TCTCGCGCCAATCATGATATAGATACGAGGTCTAGCCATGTCTGGCCATTCAAAATGGGCCACAATCAAGCACAAGAAGGGCGCGCTCGACGCCAAGCGCGGCAAGATTTTCACCCGTCTTATCAAGGAAATTAGCATTGCCGCGAAGAATGGCGGCGGCGACCCTGACTCGAATCCCCGCCTGCGGGGCGCCATTGTCGCTGCTAAAGCTGAGAATATGCCTGCCGATAATATCAAGCGCGCGATACAACGCGGAACCGGCGAACTGCCGGGCGCTACTTACGAAGAGTTTTCTCTGGAAGGTTATGGTCCCGGCGGTGTGGCGATTCTGCTGGAAATAAATACCGACAACCGCAACCGCACCGTTAGCGAAATCCGCCACTGCTTTGGCAAGAACGGCGGCAATATGGCTGAAGCCGGCGCAGTCTCCTGGATGTTTCACAAGAAGGGCGACATCGTTATTCCGAAGAGTGCGGCGAAAGAGGACGACTTGATGAACATCGTCCTTGAAGCCGGAGGCGAAGATCTGAACGACGACGGAGAGAATTGGGAGATACTGACCGAGCCCTCCGCCTATGAAGCTGTGCTTGAGGCCGTCAAGAAGGCCGGGATTGAGCCGGCATCTTCCAGCGTCGCCATGATTCCGCAAAATTACATCAAGCTCGAAGGTCAAGCGGCCAACACGATGATCCGGTTGATGGAAGCGTTGGAAGATCAGGATGATGTGCAGAACGTCCATTCCAACTTCGATATTGATCAGAAGTTACTGGAAGAAGTCGCCGGCTAGTTGCTGGCGAGAAATTGTTAAGGGCCGCCATTCGCGCGGCTCTTTTTTTGTTTTTGAATTCATTTCCAAGAGTTTTCAACACAGCCGTGGATAACGCTGTGGAAAAGCACGGAGCTATCTTTGTAAGTGATTCAGCGAGTGATGGTTCAGCTCTTTGCACCGCGGCGAGGGCTGGCACTTTCGTGGTACCAGCTGCTTATCGGTGCGGTGTCGGTTAGGAGACTGTGACACTCATCCAACCTTGAAACTGAGACTTGACAAATTTCTGGTTGATAGTGGACTCGCCGCTTCACGCGAGCGAGCTCAGGCTCTGATTATCGCGGGGAAAGTGTTGGTTAACGATCAGAAAATCGACAAAGCCGGCGCGCAGGTGGGTGCGGACTCCAAAATTCGTCTGCTTGGCGACGATCTGAAATATGTGAGCCGCGGCGGAGTGAAGCTGGAGCGAGCGCTGGAACATTGGCACGTCGAAGTAAAGGGCAAGGTCGGCATTGATGTTGGCGCCTCCACTGGAGGTTTCACCGACTGCCTGCTCCAACATGGCGCGAGCCGCGTGATTGCGGTAGACACGGGTTACGGGCAGATGGATTTCAGGCTGCGTCGGGACCCTCGCGTGCGACTCCTGGAAAAAACTAACGCCCGTTACCTGACGAGGGAAGGCATCGGTGAGATCGCAGATCTGATCGTGATCGACGTGGCGTTTATTTCCGCAACTCTGGTTCTGCCTTCAGTAGTGAACGCTGTCTTTCCTCAGTCTCACAGCCAGCGTAGCGGGCGGCAGGTGATTGTCCTGGTCAAACCTCAATTTGAAGCGGGAAGGGAATTTGTCGGAAAAAGAGGCATCGTGCGCGATGAATCCGCGCAACTGGCTTCTGTTGAAAAGGTGAAAAAAGCGTTGCAAGAGCTCGGGTGTTCGAGCCTCTGGGTCATCGAATCTCCTATCCTCGGAGCGGAGGGGAATAGGGAATTCCTGCTACGAGGTGTCTTCTAGCTCCTTGTTTGGGACAACGTTTGGAACAATCTTTCGCGTTTGCGGTTAAGGGTTTTCCCCTTGGATTCTGTACAATCTTTCTTTCTCCCGTTCACCATGGCTATCTTGTCTTCATCCTCCCGCTCCAAAGTTGCGGCCATCATATCGCGTCCGGCAAGGTCAGAAGTGGCTCGCACAGTTCCCGAACTACTGGCATGGCTTCATGCGCATGGCTACGAAGTCATCGTCGATCCAGAGACCGCTAAATATTCCGACGGCGAAGAGGAAGTGTCGCGCTCGCAGATGTCCTCGCGATCTTTGGATCTGGTCGTCGTGTTGGGCGGCGACGGCACTCTCCTTTCCGCGGCTCGAGCCACAGCGGCAATTGATGTGCCGCTTCTGGGCGTAAACCTCGGCTCGCTCGGCTTCCTCACGGACGTGCCGTTATTGTCGCTTTTCTCCATGCTTGAGGCCATCACCAAGGGTGAGGCCGCGGTGGAGCAACGTTCGCTCATGCAGTGCGACTTGCTGCGCGGGGAAGAGGTTCTGGGAAGTTATTTGGTGTTCAACGACGCAGTTGTGAACAAGACAGCGATAGCTCGGCTGAATAATTACGACTTGTTCATCGATAAAATATTCGTCTCCAGCTATCGGGCCGACGGAATGATTGTGGCCACGCCAACGGGATCAACTGCTTACTCTCTCTCTGCCGGCGGGCCCGTGTTGATGCCCACAGTGAATGCTTTCGTGATTACTCCCGTGGCACCGCATTCTCTAACGCACCGACCGTTGGTTGTCCCAGATTCGACAGTAGTTGAGCTTGTGTTGCGTAGCGAGGAAGAAGTGGCTTACCTCAGCCTCGATGGCCAGCCTGGGCTCGATCTCTGTGACGGAGATCGAGTCCGTTGCCGGCGTTCCGAGCACAGAGTAAGTTTGTTTCGAACGGATCATGATTTCTTTCACGTGCTGCGTACCAAGTTGAAGTGGGGAGAGAAATAATGGTCGAGCGCAGAAAGTCCAGAGATTGATTATCACAATTCCGCAGCATATAGTTCGGTAACTCTTTCCCGGCGTCTTATAAGCTTGACGGACTTTCCATGAACCAGGACTTCCGGAGGCCGTGGACGAGTATTGTAGTTCGACGCCAGCGCCATTCCGTAAGCTCCAGCATCGAGAATCGCCAGCAAATCGCGCTCTTCGACGCGGGGCATTTCGCGATCGCGAGCGAAGAAGTCGCCAGACTCGCAAACCGGACCCACCACGTCGACAGTTTCCGGCTTAGCCGTGGTGGGAGCCCGGGACTGAATTACGGGAGCAATCTCGTGATACGCCCCATAGAGCGCGGGGCGGATCAGATCGTTCATGGCTGCATCCACCACGAGAAAATGTTTGCCGCCATTTTCCTTTCGATAAATCACGGACGTGACCAGCGCGCCCCCCGGCCCCACGATGGAGCGCCCCGGTTCCAGCAGCAGATGCACTTTTAGGCCTCGCAAGGGATTGGTGATGGCTCGTGCGTAGCGCGCAAGACAATCCGAAAAGGCCGAGAGTGGCTCCTGATAATCGATGCCCAGCCCACCGCCCGTGTCGATGTAATCCATCCTGTGCCCATCCGCGCGCAACTCGCGAACCAGGGCGGCGACTCGATCTACGGCATCCGCGAAAGGGCGAACATCAGTGATCTGCGATCCGATATGAACGCTCACCCCTGCAACCTTCAAGTAACGCGCTGCGGAGGCCTTGGCGTAGAGCTCGCGCGCGCTTCCGATAGGCACTCCAAACTTGTGCTTACGCAGGCCGGTAGAAATATACGGATGAGTCTCGGCTGCGACATCGGGATTCACCCGCAGCGCTATTCGCGCCATCGTCCGAGATCGTATTGCGCACTCCGCCAAAGCCCATAGCTCCGACTCACTCTCCACATTGAATAACAGGATTCCGGCTTTCAAGGCAGCAGTCATTTCTTCCCGGGACTTTCCGACGCCCGAGAACACAATTTTCTTGGCGGCGCGCTGGTTTGCCACCAATACCCGTTCCAGCTCTCCGCCGGAGACAACGTCGAAGCCGCACCCCTCGCGGGCGAGCAGGCGCAGAATGCTGATGTTGGAATTGGCTTTTACGGAATAGCAAATAGTGTGGGGAACGTGATGGAACGCCTTGTTGAAATCGGCGAGCCGGGCAAGGAGCGACGTTGCTGAATAGACGTAGAGGGGCGTGCCATAGCGCTTCGCAAGGATGGTGAGCGGAACATGGTCGCAGTGGAGAGCGAGGGTTCCGCTGCGGCGAAATAATCCTTTACGACTCTCGTGCAGAACAAACCCTGGTGGCCGAAGTATTTTCGGTGCTTCGCTAGGGGGGATCATTTTTGCTTGGTAGAATCCGAGCCGGGAACGTCCTTCACCTTGATCGCCACCACGGTTTGGTCATCGAACGATTCGACTCCCGCGGAATGCTCAGCCGCAGCTTTGAACAGGGAGTTCACCACACAGTCGGCCGACTTGCCGGCGCATTCAGCCACCAGTTGCTCCACGCGTCCTCTGCCAAACAATTCTCCGCCCCGGTTGCGCGCATCCAGAATGCCGTCGCTGAAGAAGACAAACATATCGCCGGACTTCATCTTGAACGTGAACTCATCGTAGTTGGCATCGTCGAAAAGGCCAAGCGGCAGGCCGGTCGCTTCGATCACACGATTCTTCCCGGCATGCACATGAATCGGGCGCGGCAGGCCTGAGTTAGCTACCTGCAAGGTTTGATGTTCATCATCCCAGACTGCGTAGATGATTGAGACGAATTGCGCTTCTATGCGGCGCTCGGCCAGCGAGAGGTTAACGGCTCTGAGCATCTCGGCGGGGCCGGGTTCGATGGGCGCATGCGAGCGCAGGATGCCACTCACTAGTGCCGCGTAGATCGCAGCAGGGGCTCCTTTGCCGCTCACATCGCCGATTACAATTCCCAGGCGCGAAAGCGAATAAGGGATGAAGTCATAGAGATCTCCGCCGATAGCGCGCGCGGGCACAAACTTCGCCGCCAGTTCCAGATTCGCCAATAGGGGAAGCGCCTGTGGCAGCAACCGCATTTGCAACTCGCGCGCGAGAGCCAAATCCCTGTCCAGTCGGCGTTCCTGGCGTGCGATCTCTTCATACAGACGCGCATTTTCGATGGCGATTGCAACCTGCGCCGCCAGTGTCATCATGGTGCGGCGATGGTCGTCGGTAAAAAAGCCGCGTCGCGTGTGTTCCAAATCGAGTACTCCGATTACTTTGTCTTTGTAGATTAGCGGCACGGCCAATTCAGACTTAGTTTCTGGATTGGCCTCTACGTAGCGGGAATCTTTGCTGACGTCAGGTACCAGAATCGCCTGCCCGGTTTGAGCGGCACGACCGATGATGCCCCGGCCAAGCGGGACCTCGCGCTTGAGAGGGGTATTCTCGTGGAAGCGCAGGGAGAAACGGTGTTGTAGTTTCTCGCCGGAAGAATCCAGCAGAAGGATGCTGAACATCTGGTAGTCGATCAGCTTGCGCAGCAGTTCCGCAACCCGGTTGAGTAGTTCGTCCACATTCAGGATGGACGACAATTCCCGGGCAATTTCATTGAGCAAGAGCAGAATGCGCGCCTGTCGCGTGGTGCGAGTGTAGAGTTGCGCGTTTTCGATGACGCTCGCGATTCGGGAAGCCACCAGAGTCAGCAGGCGGCTATGCTCCTCATTGAAGTATCCTGGGTCCCGCGCCTCCAAATCAATCACGCCAATCACTCTGTTCTTGGTGATAAGCGGCACAGCTAATTCCGAACGCACGTTGGGCACGGCGGAGATATACGCGGGATCCTGCGTGACATCATCGACCAGGACCGCCTGCATCGACTGTGCGGCCTGCCCGGTCACTCCTTCGCCGAGCTTCACTCGGGCGCCCTCCGTGAAGTCAGGAGGGTAGCCGACCTGGAAGCGAAAGCGCAATTCCTGAGTCTTGTCGTTTAAAAGCAGGATAGCGAAGATTTCGTAATCGATCACTTTGCGCACAACTTCGGCAACGCGCCGCAGCGTGGTATCCAAGTCGAGCGAGGTTGCCAGTACATCAGCAACTTCCAGCAACAGCGGCTCAACTTGCAGCTGACTTCCAGTCGTATTGAGAGCAGACCCCATGTTTTTCTATGATAGCAGCCGCGTTCCGGCGTACCGGTAATGGGAACGGAGGGCGAAATTAAGAATTGGTTTTACTCCCGCGGCACGATGCAAATATCGGCCAGATTGCGGTAGCGCTCGGCGTAATCGAGACCATAGCCCACCACAAACTCATCGGGAATGGTGAAGCCGACATAGTCACCGTGCAGAGGCAGTTTGCGGCGGGAGGGCTTGTCGAGGAGCGCGGCGATCTTCAGCGATCGAGGCTCGTGTGCCAGCAGTAACTTCTTCAAGACTGTCAGCGTCAACCCGGTGTCTAGAATGTCCTCCACAACGATCACGTTCTTGCCCTGCATGGACTGGTCCACGTCTTTGGTGAGTCTGACCTCGCCGGTCGAATCCCATCCGCTCTTGAGTTCCTGGCTGGGGCTGGGACGGTTTCCGTAACTGGATACACCGATGAAATCGAAGGTGGCGTCGAGATTTATCTGTCGCGCCAGGTCCGCGAGAAAAATCGCCGAGCCCTTCAACACGCCGACCAGGATCACGGGTTGGCCTGCGAAGTCGCGCGTAATGTCCGCACCCAGTTCGGCGACTCGTTTTGTAATCCGATCCCGGGAAATTAGCACCTTGAGTTCGGTCATGGCGTTTTATATTAAACTATCCAGTCGTGACCCTTCCCGGCGTCGACCTTGGCCGGTCGCTCACTGTAAGGAGGGTAGCGTTAGGAGCTATCATCCATGAATTTGAAAGGCATACAGCTTACCTGGCTGGGCCATGCAACCTTTCGCATCGAAACGCCCGGCGGACAGACCGTCATCATCGATCCGTGGATCATGAATAATCCCGTGTGCCCACCTTCGGAAAAAAAGGTTAGGAAAGTGGACACGATTTTGATCACACACGGCCATGGCGACCATATTGGCGACGCCGTGGAGATCATTAAGGAACACGGCCCGCAGGTGGTCGGTATTCCTGAAATGTGCGGCTGGCTGGAAAAAAAGGGCGCCAAGAAAACCTCCATGATGAATAAGGGCGGCACGCAAAAAATTGGCGATATCAAAATCACAATGGTGCACGCGGATCACTCCTGTGGTATTCAGGATGGGGACCAGCTTGTCTATGGCGGCGAAGCTTGCGGGTACGTGGTGGAGTTCGAGAATGGCGTCAAGTTTTATCACGCCGGTGATACCAATGTTTTCGGAGACATGGCGATCATCCGCGAGCTTTACGCGCCTGAAATCGTCATGCTACCGATTGGCGATCACTTCACCATGGGACCGCGCGAAGCGGCTTACGCCTGCAATCTGCTCAAGCCCAAAACCGTGATTCCCATGCATTTCGGTACCTTTCCTGTGCTGACGGGAAGTCCGGCAGATTTGAAGAAGTTGGCGCCGAACGTTGAAATCCTAACGCTGAAGCCGGGCGTAACCGTACGCGAGTGAGAACCGGCAACCGACAACGAGAATCAGAAAATCGAAGGAGACCTGTGGCCGCGAATAACCCGAAGAAGGAAAGAAAACCCAGCTGGCGGCATTTTAGCTTCGTCACCTCCGGTCCGGTCGACGACTATATGTATTCTCTGTTGCCAAAGCGCGACGAGGTGCTGGCTGAGATGGAAGATTATGCCAGCGAGCATGACATCCCCATCGTTGGCCCCGCGGTGGCACGCGTGCTTCAGCAACTGGCCTTGCTGATCGATGCCAAAACGGTTTTCGAGTTGGGCTCGGCGATCGGCTATTCGACTATCTGGTGGGCTCGAGCGGTCGGCGAGCAAGGCCGGGTTATCTACACGGACGGCGACCCCAAGAATGCCGAGCGGGCTCGCGGTTACTTCGATCGCGCGGGAATCTCGAAGCGGGTAAGGTTGCACACCGGCGACGCGCTGGAAGTTCTCTCCGAACAGACGCAGCAGTTTGATGTCATCTTTAACGACGTCGACAAGGAGGACTATCCGCGCGTGCTGCGCCTGGTTGCGCCGCGTCTGCGCAAGGGCGGATTATTCATCACCGACAATGTCTTGTGGAGCGGGCGGGTTACGGAGAAAAATCCTAAGACGGCGCAGACCAAGGCGATCCTCGAGTTCAACCGTGAACTTTACAAATCTGCCGATTTTTTCACCACGATCCTGCCCATTCGAGACGGCCTGGCGGTAGCCTGGAAGAAATAACGTAACCTTAAATCGATTTCACAGGAATCGCCAGCAGGTCTTCGACCAACGCGACTTCTTTTTGCAGAAAAGGTTCGCCGTAAGTCACTCCACCGAGGGCGCCGTAATATCGTGCCATTGACTCCACGCGCGCGTGAATTTCATGGTGGGCAGGAAAGAGGTCTTTGCCCGCGTCCTGATCGCTGAACTGCGACTTGTAAGCCACGATGGAAGCGAACTTTTGCTCGAACTGGGTGCTGATATCAACCACAAACGTCGGGCGCAGGTCATAGTAGAGCGTGGCGTAGATGATCTTGAAAGGACGATGCGGCTTGAGGTTCGTAGAGCCAGCATCCTGCGAACTGACTGCTGCGAGCTGATTGCTGAGTGCTGCCTGCGGGTCGAGTTTCGACAACCCCGCCAGAAAACACGCCTCGTATCCCAGCATAGAACATGTGTAATGATCCGGATGGCGTCCCTTCCAGTAAGGCAGAATTACTACGCGCGGCCGAGTCTCGCGGATGACGCTCGCCACCTTGAGGCGATTGTCCCAGGTATTTTCCACGCGGCCATCCGGAATATCGAGAGCTCTGCGCCAGCTGACACCGAGAATCCTGGCTGCGTCGGAAGCCTCTCTCGCGCGATCTTCGGCGGTACCGCGCGTGCCCATTTCCCCCTGCGTGAGATCGAGGATGCCGGTCCGTTGCCCGCGCTGCGCCATCTTCAGGAGCGTACCGCCGCAAGTCTGCTCGACGTCGTCTCGGTGCGCGGCTATGGCAAGAATTTCGAGGGAAGTTGTCGACATGTCAGTCTAGATTGCCTTGTTCGAGCACGACATTCTCGCGCACGATCAGTCGATGTGCCGCCATTTCTTTCAGCGTAGGCAGGACGCGGTTCACGTGATCGTCAGTGTCCACAAAGGTGATGATTACGGGCAACTTGCCGCCAGCCTCGACCATGTGGGCGGTCTTGACGCGATGACGTCCGAGAAAACCAGCTACTGCGTGCAACGCAGTAGCGGCATATACGTTCTCGTTGCGCAGGTAGCTCAGAATCTCCATGTGCAAGGGCCGGTGGTGCCATTGGTCAGCTTCATTCAGATAGATTGTGACCTGCACTGCCATAGCGTTCGCCATTTTACAGCACTCGCCCCAAGGACATGCCGGCCAAAGCCGCGCCCAGACACAGTAAATTATTACTGAGAATGTTGACCACCATCAGGCCCCACTGTCCCTGCTCGAAATAAGCCATAGTCTCGAACGCGAAGCTTGAAAACGTGGTGAACGAACCGCAGAAGCCAATCACCACCAGCAGTCGCCAACGCGGATCGATCAACACTCGCTCAGTTGTCCAGATGATGAAAAAGCCTACGATGAAGCTGCCCACGATGTTGATGAACAGCGTGCCATAAGGAAAGACGGGCCCGAGTTGTCTAGCGGCAATTCGACTCAGCAGATAACGCAGATTGGCGCCGACGATGGCGGCTGAAGAGATAGCAAGAAAGTTCTTGAGCACGGATCTTCTCCTACAAACAGTCTTGGATGTTGTAGGAGTTATCAGCCTCAGCGATGAGCGGCCGCGGGCGGTTATGGCGAACTCCATCGCCGTAAAAATATTAATTCATAAATGACACTGTACGATCGAATGAGGACAAGCTCCGGTTCACAAGGCGACTACCAGAACTTTACTTCTTGCGTTCCACTAGATACCTTGCGAGCTCCTTGAGTCTCTCGGCGCGCTCCCCGAAGCCTTCCAATTCTGAAAACGCGGTGCTCACCAGCGCATCCGCCTTGCGTAAGGACTCTTCAACGCCGAACAGTGCCGGGTAGGTTACTTTCTGCGCGGCTGTATCCTTGCCCGCAGTTTTTCCCAGCTGCTCGGAGGTCTGCGTCACGTCGAGCACGTCGTCTACAATTTGAAAAGCTAGGCCGATCGACTTCCCAAAACCCCGGAGCCTTTTAACTTCGCGGTCCTTCGCCTCGGCATAAAGCCCACCGCTCACCAAGGTAGCCGTGATCAGCGCTGCCGTCTTCGCGCGATGGATGTATTCCAGCATCTCCGCCGTGGGCTGAGTGTGCTCGGCTTCCAAATCCACGACCTGACCGCCGATCATCCCGTCGAGCGTGCCTGTGCCGTGCGCGATCTCTTCGATGATCCGAACCCTCGACTCCGCCGGACATTCCAATCGCGCTAGAGTTTCATAAGCCAGAGTCTGCAAGGCGTCCCCAGCCAGGATTGCAATCGCGTCACCGAAGACCTTGTGGCAGGTGGGGCGCCCGCGTCGCAGATCGTCATTGTCGAGGGCAGGAAGGTCGTCGTGAATCAGCGAATACGTGTGGAGCATTTCGAGCGCCGCGCCCAGTTCTTCAATTTTCGGGGGCACCGATCCTGCCACCATGCGGCCCGCCTCTATGCACAGCACGGGCCGCAGCCGTTTGCCGCCCGCGAACACGCTGTGGCGCATCGCCTTGTGAATGGATACGGGATGCTGGGTTTCCAGCGGAATCAGACGGTCCAGCGCCGCGTCGGTTCGCCCCTGCCCTTGCTCGAGAGTCTCCTGCAACATTGAGCAGTGAGTATAACAAGCGGCCGGGGGTGAAGCGCACCGCGGCGGAGCCGGGAACGACTACCGCCTGCCGCTGGGGGAAACCGATGGTTGGTTGGGTAGAGTAAGCGAGGACGCCGCAACGCGTCCCCGCTCATAGGTTTCCGGATTGATTTTAGGCTGCGGCGCCTTTTGCTACCGCGACGCTACGCAAGACCGAAGTCAGAACATCTTGCACGTCATCGGAGCGGCAGACATCGCTGGCACCAGCCTCCAGAGCGGCGACCCAGAGCTGCTCATCGGGAAGGCGATGTGTGCATACGATGGGTAGCGAGGGAAAATCGTCGTGCAAGCTTCGCAAATCGATGAGACGAGATTGTTCCATGTCAAGGACCACAGCTTCCGGACAGTTCTTGGCGACGCGCTCGCGAACTTCGTCGCCCGTGGCCGTCAAGTGGACTGCGTGGAAGTGCAAGGAAAGTGTACCGGCCAGGGATTGCGCGACCCTGGGATCGGTTTCCAAAACTACGACACTAAAGCCCATAGATCCTCCTGACTTGACATCGTCAGAAACGGCGGACTAGGGCTGCGGGGGAGGGTTCGGAACCACTACTCCACAGACATTCAGATTAAATTGAGTATCCGCATTGGCGCGAGCTGCTTATTTGTGAGCACTCGCCTTTTCTGCCACCGACTCAAAAGGCTCTGCCTGGAGCTTCCCGTTTTTCTTCAGCAAAATTTCCACTTTGCCTTCCGCCTGCTCCAGCTCCTTGCGACAGGCTGAGGAGAGATTCATGCCCTCTTCAAAAAGGGTGAGAGATTTTTCTAAAGGCACCTCGCCCTTTTCCAGTTCCTGGACAATTTTTTCCAATCGCTGCAGGCACTCTTCAAATTTAGGCAACGGGATTTTCGCTCCGTCTCTATTGTAATGCTACTAAGTGCGCCGAATGTCCAGAGTTTTATTTTGACGTCCTCCCCCACCTGAAGGAACCTGAAGGAGGGGGATTCCAGGCGTCGCGGCTAGGCCGCTCTTAGGCGGTAGCGGAAACCTCGCCGCCTAGAGCCTCAAGAACGTCCACCGCTGAGCTGTAGCGTCCTTGTGGCGCGCTGATCTGCGCTCCCTGCACGGTATGCCGAACGGCGACCAGCATTTCGCGCGCGATAGCCACCCCTTCGGCCCTGGCCGCTTCCGGCGTCTGGGCTCGCGCCATGCGTTCGAGGATCGAGTCCGGCACTGAGACCCGAAGTTCGTTCTTCATAAACTCGGCGTTCCGCACACTGACCAAAGGCCAGATTCCTGCGACTACTGGGATACGGCAGTGATCAATACGGCGGAGAAAGTTTTCCAGCAGCCGAATATCGAAAACCGGCTGAGTCACCGCATATTCGGCGCCGGCTGCCACTTTGTATTCAAAGCGGCGGACTTCTTCATCCAAGTCTGTGAGTCCCGGATTCGCGCCCACGCCAATCACAAATCCCGTGCCGGGGCCGATGGGATTGCCGCCGAGGTCCAATCCGCGATTCAAGTTGTGGACTATATTTACCAGTCCGATGGCATCCACATCGAAGACGGCCGTAGCATCGGGATAATTACCCATTTTCGGGGGATCACCGGTGATGCAGATCAGGTTCTTTATGCCCACGGCGGCTGCGCCCAGCAGGTCACTCTGGATGCATAGCACATTGCGGTCGCGGCAAGTGTAATGGAGAATGGCGTCGATTCCCGCTTCGCGCTGCACCAGCAGCGAAAGCGCCTGATTACTCATGCGAGCCGAAGCCCGCGGACTGTCTGGAATATTGACCGCGTCCACGCCTACAGATTTCAAGAAGCGTGAGCCCTCCAACTCCTTGCGAATATCGGTTCCTTTGGGAGGAACCACCTCCACCATCGTCACGAACTCGCCCCGGGCGAGCTTAGCGCCCAGAACCGATCTTTCTTCCAAGGGCTGGGCTGGGCTGGCCCTCGGTGCACCCGCGCTCGCAACCTGAGCCGATCCCGATTTCCCCCGAGCTTCCCCGGCCCGAAGCGCAGATTTCATTACTCGGATATGGTCTGGAGTCGTCCCGCAGCACCCTCCCACGATTCGCGCTCCCGCCGCAACGAACTTGCGCGCATAACTCGCCATGTACTCTGGCGAGCAGAGATAGATGTTCCTGCCCTCCACGGAACGCGGAATGCCCGCATTCGGCTGGGCGGCCAGGGGCAGGGAAGTGAGAGCTCGCACGCGCTCGATGGCGTCGAGCATGGCCACTGGACCCACGCTGCAGTTACAGCCGATTACGTCTGCACCCCAATCCTCGAGGCGCGGTGCGAAAGTTGCCGGGTCGGAACCATCCAGGCAGTTGCCGTCTTCGTCGATCGTAACCTGCACGACCAAGGGTAGTTTTGCTCCCACATCCTTGGCTGCGAGCATGGCTTGATGGAGTTCCTCGAGGTATCCAAAAGTCTCCAGCATCAGCAGATCGACGCCGCCTTCTGCGAGGGCTTCGATCTGCTCGCGGAATGCCCCGCGAGCTTCTTCAAACGAAGTTTTTCCCAGGGGCTCGATTCTTGTTCCCAGTGGGCCAACCGATCCCGCGACCCACACATCGAAACTCTTGGCGGCCTCACGGGCGAGCCGCGCACCCATCCGATTCATGTCAGGCACTTTGTCGGCTAGGCTATGCCGAGCGAGGCGAAAAGCGTTCGCTCCGAAAGTATTGGTTTCAATGATTTCCGCCCCAGCCTGCAGGTAGTCGTGGTGAATGGCACGAATAAGATCGGGTTGGGAGAGATTCAACTCGTCATAGCAGCGATTGATGAAAATACCTTTTGCGTAGAGCAGCGTTCCCATGGCGCCGTCACAGAGTACCGGGGACCGCTTGAGCCGAGCCAGAATATCATCCGCCATATGGGGAGCATACAAGATGAGCGTAGATTCTTGCATCTCAAGAAGAAGCATGAAAGGTAAATGGATTCAGTACGGGCGCGCGGCGAGTGATCTGGCCGGGGCTCTGCTATAATCCGCTATTTCGCACCTAAATCTCTGCTTTCCCTATAGTTAGGAGCCTTACGTTTGAAGAAATCCGCTCTCTTGTACGCTGTGTTGGTGATCGCCCCTTTAGGTCTCGTCTCCTGCAATAGTGGAGCATATGGTGGAGCAAATATAAATATAAACAAGCCTCCCAGCGGATTGAACGAACGTGTTCTGGCTTCGCAGAGCGCCTCAAGCCCCTCAGCAGCGCCCGGTCTCATTATCGTTAACGGGTTCAACGACACCGTAGGCAGAGGCGCGATCAGCGCGGGTAGTTCTCCCACCTTGATGGAGACATCTCCGGAACGAGCAATTTTGCTGGCGTTCGATTCGGCAACCAACAAAGTGGAGGTAGTCAGCACGACAAAAGAGACCTTGACCGGCAGCATTCAACTGCCAGGCCCTACCACCAGCATCGCTGTGCCGCAGTCCGATGTCGGTTTTGCGGCAGTGCCCACCGCGCCGCTCATCGGCTCCCCTCCGGGCGCCGTAGTGCAGATGAATCTTGCGTCAGGGGGCGTCACGGCTACAATCAGCGTACCCAACGCGCAGACGGTGATATCAAACTCAAGCGCGACCCAGCTTTTGGTTTTCAGCAATGACTCGGATGCTGTCACCATCGTGTCGCCCCTTCTGGTGTCTACCGGTAGCCCCGTCACGGTTTCAGTACCGGGATTCGACCGTCCGGTTTACGGGTTTTACAGTGGAAGCAGTGCCTATATCCTGAATTGCGGCGCCGAGTGCGGAGGAACGCAGGCCAGCGTGCAGATTCTGAACCTTGCGACCACACCGCCGACCGCTGGAGCGCTGGTTCCGGTGGATGGCGCGACGATTGGATTTCTAAGCGGCTCCACTCTCTACGTGGCCGGCAATTCGCCGGCCAACAGTCTGTGCACCGGTGAGACCACGGCGGCTAAAACTTGCGGACGACTCGATACCGTCGATCTCGGTTCGATGACGGTTACCAACAGCGCAGTTATCACTGATGGTTATCATGACCGCATCGACATGGGCCTGAACAGCCAGTTGTTTATCGGCGCGCATACCTGCACCAATGTCGGCAATGTTAATAATGTCACGGGGGAAGTGCGCGGCTGTCTCTCGATTTACAACGTAAATAACAAAACTGTCGTCATCCCTCCGGATAACGGGGACGTAACTGGCCTGCAAAGTTTCACGACGCGCTACGTGGAGTATGTTGCCGAAGGCGGTAATCTGCGCGTCTACGACACGATCACGGATGTATTGCTGGACACCGATTTTATTTCCACTGGAACCATAACGATTACTGGTGTGATCACAGACGTCAAGGCCGTCGACTTTTTCTGAGACCGAAATCCGAATCGCGAGCTTGAGGATCTTATCGTGCAGGTTGCAGCACCAACCGGTGCACTCGGCTGGCTTCCGCTGCTTGCTGTGTGAAAGGCAACGCAACCGTCGAGCCTTCGTACCAAGCCTTCCATTGATCCATGTAGTAGGGGCTGAGGAAATTTCCGCCCTGGCCCGTCACCGTATTCAATGTGGACTGGTCCAGGTCGGCTAAGTTTGCAGTGAACCGTTCGGACGGTCCGTGATGGCGGGTCACGGCTTTCACCGTGTAACCGCTCCCAGATTGTTCCTTGATTCCGGGTGCGGTCCAGGGCTGCAGGCCAGGGATTTTTCCCAGAACCGGGTGCTCAATTGCAATGGCGTTGACGCGGCCCCAGCGCCACGCTCCCAAATCCTTTGGCGCATCTGGACCGTTCACGGCGGCCTCAACCGCCGCAGTCAGAAGCTCATCATAGTTGGAATATTTTTCCGGCAACCAGCGCTTGGGTTGATGCAGCATGACATTCTGCAGCCACACCGTTTTCATTTGCCAATGGTAGGTCTTCCAACTCAAGGCTGTTTCCTGCTGATTCGGATCCTCCGGAGCAGATCCGAGCTTAGGTTCGAGCAGCAGTCGCGTCAATTCCTGACCAGATCGTACGGCAACCGTAGCTGCCGTCGATGACGCCAGCATGCGTCCATCCCAGTTCCGCATCATGTCGGCAGCCTGCTTCGCCCGAGCCGAAGGCTTTGCCGCATGGTCGACGCTATACACAAAGCGTTCGGCGGCGAAGAGATCGTTTTCGGACTGAACGTCGTTTTCGAGAGCGAGCATGTCCGAGGCGGCAAATTTTCGGCCGGATTCAAGCACGTGATAAATCCGAGCGGTGCGCCACGGTGCTTCCCATTCCGCGCTGATGGAGTAGGGATAGTCATCGGGCGTGATGCGCCCGTTCGCGGTGGCGATGATTCCGGAAGAAGGATTGAAGATGCGGGGCAGTTTGTCGAACGGAATATAACTTTTCCATTCGTGGGCATCGTCGGCGCCGCTGACTGGCAGGCTGCCGTCGCCGGCTGCACGGATCGGAATGTGACCAGTCGTCTGATAGCCGATGTTGCCGTCCACGTCGGCATAAACAACATTTTGCCCCGGGGCATCCAGTTGCGAAAACGCCTTGCGGAAGTCTTCCCAGTTCTGCGCCGTATCGACATCGAAAAACGGCACGTGTAGCCCGTCGTAAAGCGTCCAACGTAGCGCCACTTGCCTCGACTCACCCGGAATCAGTTCGGAAATGATCGGCCCGTGCCGCGTGATCTTGACGTCCACGGTAACATCGGGTTTCCCTTTTACATGGATCACCTCTTCCCGATGTTCCGGCTGCTGCCATCCCTGCGGCGTCTGGTATGCTCCCTGCGCATCGAAGGTCTCGACGAAAGCATCTGCCACGGTGGGCCCAACATTGGTAAATCCCCAGGCGACGCGCTGGTTGTGCCCGACGATCACATAGGGCATGCCCGGTAACGTCACCCCCGCGACATCGAGGCTACCCGACTTCAGATGCGCCTCATACCACAGGTTCGGCATCTGATGGCCGAGATGCATGTCGTTCGATAGCAGCGGCTTGCCTGTAACTGTGTGCGCTCCTGAGACCACCCAGTCATTCGATCCGTTGGCTGCTTCCGGAATGTGTTGGTCCCAGATGCCGATGCCTCCGGCCTGCCGCGTCACCGCATTGTCCGATCCGGAATCGTCATCGAAATCGTCATCATCCTGATCCTGATCCTGATCCTTGTCATCTCTTTCGCCGGCGTCGCTCTGATTTTGCTGATCGCTGAGGTCTTCGCGCATCACCGTCGGAGGACGATCGTGCCAAGACCGGTTTACGTATAGATCTGCAGTCAGCGCGGGCCCCAGCTTGGCCAGGATCTTCTCCCGTGCGAGCGCATCCCCAAAGCTGTAGAAGTTGAGGTCTTTTACCATCTGATTCGCGATAACAATGGAATCCTCTGCTTGCCAGGGTTTCGGCTGATAATTCAAAATGTGGAACTCGATTGGAAGACTTTTCCTGTGGTCTTCTATGAATGTGTTGACACCTCGCGCGTAGGCGTCAAAGTAAGCGCGATCGCGGGGGCTCGCTGTGCCAAGGGATTTCTTCGCCGCCGCGCGCAGTCCGAGGATGCGATGCTCACGATCGATCTTGAGCGTATCTTGGCCCAGAATCTCGCATAGTTCGCCGGCTCCGAAGCGTCGCATGACGTCCATCTGCCAGAGCCGGTCCTGTGCCGCAACGTAGCCTTGGGCGAGAAATAAATCTTCCAAACTGGCGGC
>Ga0307474_10001459_pt1 | contig 17223 bp, 14 predicted proteins | sample atmos_gasesECM1C_2_FD_203312 | JGI IMG/M metagenome (GOLD analysis project Ga0307474, IMG submission 203312) | Hardwood forest soil microbial communities from Morgan-Monroe State Forest, Indiana, United States - atmos_gasesECM1C_05 | ecosystem: Environmental > Terrestrial > Soil > Temperate... | reverse complement strand
CGCCCGAGCATCGCGATCACCCGCGCCCGCCTCGATCTTCCCGAATTGAAGGCGGCTATCGACGCCGGACGGCTGAAGCATGACGACGAGGTCGTTCACAAGAACGGCAGCGTGTCCGTCGTCAAGATCGCGATCGACCCGGTGTGGTATCTGCCGGGCCTGGCGCAGCGATTTGCGACCACCGAAAACAATTTGCGCCGGCAGTTGTTCGAACAGACCGCAGGCATGTTTCCCGAACTGGTGACTCGGCCGGACTTGCAGGTGTTCCTGCCACCGATCGGCGGAACGACGGCCTATCTGTTCGGCGATGTTACCAAACTGCCGGATCATCGCACCAAGATCACCTGCCGCGTCCATGACGAATGCAACGGCTCGGACGTGTTCGGCTCAGACATCTGCACCTGCCGTCCCTATCTGATTCACGGGATCGAGGAATGCGCGCGCGCCGGCCAGGAAGGCGGGCTCGGCATCATCGTCTACAACCGCAAGGAAGGCCGCGCGCTCGGCGAGGTCACGAAATTCCTAGTCTACAATGCGCGCAAGCGTCAGGAAGGCGGCGATGCGGCTGCGCAGTATTTCGAGCGCACCGAATGCGTCGCCGGTGTGCAGGATGCGCGCTTCCAGCAATTGATGCCTGACGTCATCCACTGGCTCGGGCTCAAGCGCATCGACCGTTTCGTGTCGATGAGCGATATGAAGCATGACGCGCTGACCGGTCAGGGCATCGAAATCGTCGAACGCGTTCCGATTCCCGACGATCTTGTGCCGCCCGATGCGCATGTGGAGATGGCAGCGAAGAAGGCCGCCGGCTATTACAGCGCGGAAGCCGTGCAGCCGGACGAACTGATCAACTCGGTCGGCCGCCCGCTTGAAAAATACTGAGGCGAGCGCGGCCGTGCTGGAGGCAAACGCAGAGACGGCGGCCGCCCTTACGCTCCTGAACGCCGGCGCGGTTCGCGAACGCGCGCACGTCCTGTTGAGGGTCGCGCTCGAGGACCGGCTTCCGAACTTCCGGATTCATCCCGAGAAGATGGACAGCGTTGTCGACCTCGTGCTGCAAACGACACGCGAGGCTTACCCCACGCTGGATGTCCCCTTTCATTCGCGCTGGCGGCATTTTGTGGCCGGTGATAAGAACCGTTGGGCCAGGATCGCTGCTTCGACCGAGTGGCCGTCCACTGCTACGCGCGCGCGGGCCGAATTCGATCTCGCCATCGTCAGCGTCTTCCTCGATGCCGGCGCCGGTCCCACCTGGCGCTTTCGCGATTCCAGGAGCGGCCTGACCATCGGCCGCTCCGAAGGGCTGGGACTGGCGAGCCTGTCCATGTTCGCCGACGGACTGTTCTCGGCCGATCCGCGCGAGCCCTTGCGGGTCGACGCTGGCAAGCTCGCGTCTCTCAGCGTCTCCGATATCGCGCGCGGCTTGCAGGTGTCTGGCGCAAATCCTCTTGTGGGCCTCGAGGGCCGCGTCGAACTGTTGCGCAATCTCGGCAGGTGCGTCGCCTCGAAACCGGATGTCTTCGGCCGCGAAGACGCCCCGCGCCCGGGCGGGTTGTTCGATCAGTTCGTAGAGCGAGCGGAAAATAACCGCCTCCCCGCTCCCATCATTTTGTCCGAATTGTTGCTCCAGCTCGGCCCGATCTGGCCGTCACGGTTGACGCTCGGCGGCATCGTGCTCGGCGATTGCTGGAAACACCCGGTGCTTGTCACCAACGATGTGACCTCCGGCCTCGTGCCGCTGCACAAGCTCTCGCAGTGGCTCGCCTACTCCCTGATCGAGCCGCTGCAAACGGCCGGCATCGAGGTCACGGACATCGACGGTCTCACGGGACTCGCCGAATATCGCAACGGCGGATTGTTCGTCGATTCCGGCGTGCTCTCGTTTCGCGATCAGCAGGACGCGCAGCGCGAGCACGAAGTGGCCTCACCGCTTGTCGTCGAGTGGCGCGCGTTGACGGTCGCACTGCTCGACCGTCTTGCCGACGGCATGCGGCAACGGCTAGGGCTTGATGCCGTGTCATTGCCGCTTGCGAAGGTTTTGCAGGGCGGGTCCTGGACTGCGGGCCGCATTCTGGCGCGCGAGCGCCGGAGCGACGCCTCGCCGCCGGTCAGGGTGATCAGCGACGGCACGGTATTTTAGGGGGACAGCAACATGGACGGCGTGACCATCGTGAGCCATCCGCTGGTGCAGCACAAACTGACGCTGCTGCGCGAAAAGGATGCGTCGACCAAATCGTTTCGCGAGTTGCTCAAGGAAATCGGGATGCTGCTCTGCTACGAGGTGACCCGCGATCTGCCGCTCGCCCATGTCGATATCGAGACGCCGCTTGCGCATATGAAGTCGCCGCAGATTGCCGGCAAGAAGCTGGTGTTTGCGCCGGTGCTGCGCGCCGGCATGACCTTCGCGGAAGGCATGCTCGATCTGGTGCCGAATGCGCGGGTCGCCCATATCGGGCTTTACCGCGAGCCTGAGACGTTTGTCGCCGTCGAATACTATTTCAAGGCGCCGAGCGATCTGCATGAGCGGCAGGTCATCGTGATCTCGCCGGTGCTGGCGACTGCCAACACCGCAGTCGCAGCAGTCGATCGGCTGAAAGAGCGCGGCGCGAGCGACATTCGCTTTGTCTGCCTGATTGCGGCGCCCGAAGGCGTCGAGCGGATGCGCGGCATTCACCCGGATGTGCCGATCTGGCTGGCCGCCATCGACGAGGGGCTCGATGAACACGGCTTCATCCTGCCGGGACTTGGTGACGCCGGCGATCGCGCCTACGGCACCAAATAGCGGATCGTATTTTAAGTCCCGACGCGCAGCGCGGCGCGCTGCTTTCGCAACAGCGCGATGACCGACAAGGCGGTGATGCGTCCGGTCTTCGGGTTTTCGGACGGGATATTCTCGATCGACATCGAAAACCGCGCCGCATCCGAATCGACCTCGACGCGATGCACGTTGCGCGTCAGTGCCGGATCGGCCCAGATCTCGAGCCGGGTCCGGTCGGGACCGATGCCAGCGAGCGACAGCGCGACCGCGACATTCAAATTGGCGGGAAAACCCTTCGCGGCCTCCCGCGCCGTGCCGTCGAAGATTTTCAACGGCTCCCTGATCGATTCAATGTCGATGTTGTTCTCGACCAGGAACGGTGCGCCGGCGAGACCGTTGACGGGCTTGCGCGTCACCATCCGCACCGAATGAATGTCGCCGACCGCGGCCGCCGTCACCGCATCGAGACCGATCAGCGCGCCCGTCGGCACCACGATCTGTCCGCCGTTTTTCTTCGCCAGATCGATCAGGTCTTCATTCTCCAGCAACGCACCGGCGCTGAGCACGATCGCGGTCTTTCCCTGTTCCACGAACGGCGCAACGATCGATCGCAGCAACCTGGCAGGCGCACATTCGATCGCGATATCCGCGACGTCGGACAGCTTCTCGATCGGCAGGACAGCCGGCCTGGACTTCAGGCCGCCGAGCCAGTTGTGGTGCTTGTCTGGGTTCTGCGCCGACACCGCTGCCAGTGACAGGCCGTCGATGCCCTCATCCAGCGCCTCGGCAACCTTCTTCCCGATCGGTCCCAGCCCCGCGATCGCCACGCGAAGGCTCCTCTCAGGACTTTTTGTCAAGTTCGTCATGGGGTTGGCTTCTCTTCTTCTTTCCACGCGTGGACGCCGCGGCTAACGTCCTGCCGCCTTATAGGCCCTCCCTCATAACGGAGGAAGGCTCCGAAGCCGGGCTCTGCCTGCGGTTTGATCTGCGGTCGCCTGAAAAATGATCTTTGTTGCCTTGCCAAAATGCGATTTGCTCCCGCCGGTATTTTTCCTGCGCCCCGATTGAGCAGAAGGGGCGCGATCTTCCAGGGAGCGGAACACATGAACGGGCTCGGCGGATTGAACAAATCACCCAATGGCGTCGTGATCGGGCTGGTACAGCTTCAACTGCCTGTCGTCGTGACCAAGGCCGACCTCGCCAAGCAAACCGAGCGCATCGTCTACATGGTCGGCAAGGCGCGCCGCAATCTCGGCACGATGGACCTCGTCGTGTTCCCGGAATACTCGCTGCACGGCCTGTCGATGGACACGAATCCGGCGATCATGTGCCGGCTCGACGGCCCGGAGGTCGCGGCCTTCAAGAAGGCCTGCATCGACAACAAGATCTGGGGCTGCTTCTCCATCATGGAGTACAACCCCGACGGCAATCCCTATAATTCCGGCCTGATCATCGACGATCAGGGCGAGATCAAGCTCTACTACCGCAAATTCCACCCGTGGATTCCGGTCGAGCCATGGGAGCCTGGCAATGTCGGCATTCCCGTGATCGAAGGGCCCAAGGGCGCCAAGATCGCGCTGATCATCTGCCACGACGGCATGTTCCCGGAAATGGCGCGGGAGTGCGCCTACAAGGGCGCTGAGATCATGATCCGCACGGCAGGTTACACGGCACCGATCCGCGAGAGCTGGCGCTTCACCAACCAGGCCAATTCGTTCCAGAACCTGATGGTGACGGCGAACGTCTGCATGTGCGGCTCCGACGGATCGTTCGATTCGATGGGCGAAGGCATGATCGTCAACTTCGACGGCACCGTGCTCGCGCACGGCACGACCGGCCGGGTCGACGAGATCATCACCGCCGAAGTGCGTCCCGATCTGGTGCGTGAAGCCCGCATCAACTGGGGTGTCGAAAACAACATCTACCAGCTCTGGCACCGCGGCTATGTCGCGGTGAAAGGCGGCGCGATGGATTGCCCCTACACCTTCATGCAGGACATGATCGCCGGCACCTACCGGCTACCGTGGGAGGATCAGGTCAAGATCACCGACGGCACGTCGTGCGGTTTTGCGGCACCGACGCGCATGTTCGGCGCCAAGGCCAACAAGGCCGCGGAATGACACTGCCGGTGAGCTTTTATCTCACTCCGAATTAGGCTTTGGCGCGGTCAGGCCCATTTCAGACGCGCGAGGATCGCGCGTCCCATAACCCAGTCCTTGTCGCTTTCCGACAGGAATCCCAGTTCTTCGGTGAAATGGGTAATCCGCTGGCGGTAGCTGCCCTTGGCGAATGAGTTTGTGATGTCGGTACCCCAATAGCAGCGCTCAGGACCGTAGGCGTCGAACAAGCGCTGCAAGTACACTGTCATGTCGCGGAATGGATAGGGCTCAAGCGAGTTGCCCGGGGCACCCGACAGTTTGACGCTGACGTTTGGAAATTTGGCGAGCGCAACGGCCTGATCAATCGCTGCTGGAATCGCGGTGATCCTTGCGGTGCGGCTCGAAGAGTTCATGCCCATGTGGTCGATGATGAGCGTGAGCTGTGGGTAGCGCTCGGCGATGCGGGCAAACATCGATAGCTGTCCCGGCACAAGAAACATGACAGGCACTCCGGCCTTCTCGGCTGCGGGCCAGAACCAGTCAGCCGTTCCGTCCGTCAGCCAACCGATCGCGACATCGCTGAGCAAGCTGACGCGGACGCCGAGCATTCCGGGCTGCTCCTTCCATTTCGGCAACAGCGCCGCGGATTGTGGATTCTGGAGCGCTATGCGGCCCATCACGGCGAAGCGATTGGGATGACGCCTTGCCGCCTCGAGACCGTAATCGTTGCGGTCGCCCAGCCATGATGGCGGCACGATGACGGCGCGGTCCACGCCGGCCTGATCCATCAGCGGCACGAGCTTTTCGATCGTAAACGGCTCGGGCATCTGCGGCTGCGCGCCGGGGACCCATTTCCAATCCTCCGATTCCGCCTTCCACAGATGCACCTGGGCATCGACAATAGTGCGCTTGGCGGTCTGGGCAGTCACCTTATGCGATGCCAGCGCTAAACCCGCGGCGAACGGCGAAGTAATGATTTTCCGACGAGACAACATACTACCTCTCAGAAGAAATGACTCGGCCAAGTCTAGCAAGCGGAACCGTCTTCGCGGGCACCAAAGAGTATTCAGCACATCTTGCGGCTACCCGGTGCCGACACGCATGTTCGGCGCCAGGTTCAACAAGGCCGCGGAGCAATCTCAGTTCGTGTGGCGATGGATCTCAGCGCGCGGCCGCGTGAATGATCTGCGACCGCGCTTGAAGCCCCAAAGCGGCTGCGCGAGCGTGGCGACCGCATCCGTTGGATTCGTGGCATCGATGCAGACAAGATCGGCCGGCGCGCCGACCTTGATGCCGTAATTATTGAGCCGCATCAGCTTCGCCGCAGAGCCCGTGACCATGTCGAGGCATCCTGCAAGGTCGGCTGGACGCGAAACGTGGCAGACATTGGCATAGAGGTTAGCCATCCGGATCAAGGAGCCGTCGCCATAGGGCGTGAACGGATTGAGCACGTTGTTGGTCGAGATCGAACAGGTCACGCCCGCCTTGCGCAACGGCTCGGCATGCACCACGCCACGCGGCACTGCGTGATCATGGCTGCGGCCCATCAGGTGCAGGTCGGTTGACGGCAGGATCGTCACGGCAACGCCGGCACCGGCGAGGCGCATCGCAATTTCGTTGAAGCGTTCCGGTGGCAATAGCGACATCTGCGTGACGTGACCGACCGCGACCCGGCCGCCGCGGCCGAATTCTTCGGTCTTGCGGCACACATATTCGATCTGCATGTTCTGCGTGGTCTCGGCGAGATCGAGATGCATGTCGATCTCGGCGTCGAAGTCCCGCGCGATCTCGAAGATGCGATCGATCTGCTTGCGCGGATCGGTGTCGAAATATGGCACCGCGCCGATGGTGCGCGCGCCGCGGCGCAGTCCCTCGATCAGCAGTTCTTCGGTGCCGGGATAATTCGTCATGCCTTCCTGCGGAAACACACAGAGCTCGACGTCGATGGCCCAGGCGTAATCGCGCGCGAGCTGCTCGACCGCCTCAAGGCCGATCAGTCCGATGCCGGGGTCGAGCTCGACATGCGTCCGCATCCGCATCGTGCCATGCTTGATGCAGCGCTCCAGTGTCCTCTTGCCACGCTCATAGGTATCTTCGACCGTAAAACCGCGCTTGGCCGCCGCCGTTTCGCGGACGGCTTCCGCAACGGTGCCTTCCTCGATGCGGCAACGATCGAGGATGCAGGTCTTGTCGAGATGGATATGCGTCTCGATGAGGCCGGGAACGACAAGGCAGCCTTCGGCCTTCAGCTCGGGACCCGCAGCAGCCAACGCAGGCGCAATCGCCGCGATCGTTTGGCCTTGAACGGCAATATCGACATTGACGAGTTCGCCGTCGCGCAGGATGCGCGCATCCCTGACAATCAGATCCATTAATTCTTCACCTTAAGATGCGGAGCCGAGATAGGCGTCGTCGAGCATGGCCCCGCGGAGTTTCTCCGGATTTCCTTCCGCTACCACACGGCCGCCGCCGAGGACATAGCCGCGGTCAGCAATGGCGAGCGCATAGTCAGCCATCTGGTCCACGATCAGCAGTGTCATGCCTTCATCGCGCAGCCGCGTGAACTGCTCGAACAGTTCGGATACGACTGCGGGCGCCAGCCCCAGCGACGGCTCGTCGAGCAGCAACACTTCCGGCTTCGCCAAAAGCCCGCGCGCAACCGCCAGCATCTGCTGCTCGCCACCTGACAGCAGACCGGCCGCCGTGTGCAAACGCGGACGCAACCGCGGGAAACGCTCGAGCATGGCTTCGATTTCGCTCTCGACAAAATCGTTGCGGCGCGTGGCGCCGAGACGCAGATTTTCCGCAACCGTCAACTGCGGAAACACCTGTCGCCCTTCCGGCACCAGGATCAGGCCCGAGCTTGCAACGAGCGGCGCCGGCAGCGAGGCCAGATCCTTGCCGGCCAGCCGGATGGTTCCACTCACGGGGCGGATCAAGCCGCTCAACGCTTTCATCAGGGTCGACTTGCCGGCGCCGTTGGAGCCGAACAACGCAATCACCTCGCCACGGCCGACCTTGAGGCTGACATTGTCGAGTACGGCGAGCGCGCCATAACCTGCACTCAGGCCCTCGACCTCCAGCGCGGGCGCACCTGCCGTGCGCGAAACCGCAGGTCCCGCAGTCATTGCCGCCCCGAGATAGGCTGCCTTGACGGCGGGATCGTTGCGTACGATCGCGGGCGTCCCGGCTGCGATGCGGCGTCCGGCGTCGAGTACAACGATCTCGTCGGAAATCGACATCACCAGCGACATGTCGTGCTCGACCAGCACGACGGCGAGGCCGGCGCGCGCCAGTCTTTGCAGAAGCCCGCCGAGCTTCGCTGTGTCCGCCTCGCTGAGGCCGGCCGCGGGTTCGTCCAGCAGCAACACCGCGGGCGATGTGGCAAGGGCTCGCGCAATCTCGACCAGCCGCCGGTCGACATGCGGCAGCGTCGCCGCCAGTCTCGTATCCGATCCGGCGTAACCAACGAGTGCCAGCAGGGCGCGCGCAAGTTTCGCATCCGCTTGCCCGCGCCAGCCGCCGCGCAACAGGCCGAGGCGGACATTGTCGAGCACGCTCAAGTTCGCAAACGGCTGCGCGGTCTGAAAGGTTCGGGCGAGGCCTGCGCGCGCGACGTCATGAGCGGCAAAACCTGTGATCTCCTGCTGTCCGACCCGGACCGTCCCCGCATCGGGACGCTGAAACCCGCTGACGAGATTGAGCAGCGTGGTCTTGCCGGCGCCGTTGGGGCCGATCACGCTGGTGATGCGGCCCAGCGACGCAATTACGTCGACGCCCGCAACGGCAACGACACCACCGAACGCGACCCGCACGCCTTCGGCGGTGAGGCTTCCACGTGCTCCGGTGATATGCGCGAGCGCGCGATCGAGAATTGGTTTTGGGTCCTCAGACTTCCTCGACGGCACAAGGCGCGCAAGCGCACCCGCAATTCCTCCGGGCGCGAGCCATAGCACGATGAGAAGTCCCGCGCCGAACACGAGAAGGCGATATTCGGCAAGACCCGCCAGCACCTCCGGCAAAAACACCACCACCGCCGATCCGATCAGCGGTCCAAGGGTGCGGCCCGCGCCGCCGACGACGACCACAAGAAGAAAAAGAATCGATTGCGAGAACGGAAATGAACTCGGCGCGATGAAGCCGGTCAGCGCAGCCTGCAGGCCGCCGGCCAGCCCCGCTGCAGCCGCGGCCAGCACGAAAGCAGCCGTGCGGGTGGGGACAGGACTGACGCCGACGCCACGCGCCGCGGCCGGAGCAGACGCATAGGCCTGCATCGCCAAGCCGATCGGACTTCGTGCCAGATAATGAAACAGGACAAGGCCGGCAAAGCAAAAGCCGCACGCCAGGAGCGCCGTGCCGCCGGTGCCAAAGGGGGCGGGAATTCCGACCAACCCGCTCGAGCCGCCAGTGAGATCGCGCCATTCGATCGAAACGGATTCGACGATGAATCCGAACGCGATGGTCACCATGGCGAGATAAGGACCGGTGACGCGAAGCGCCGGGATCGAGAGCGCCGCCGAGATCGTCGCCACGACAACCACAGCGAGCGGCAATGCCTCCCAGAAATTCAACCCGGCTTTGGTGGTGAGGATGCCAACGCCGTAGGCGCCGAGCGCCAGAAAACCTCCCTGCCCGAGCGACACCTCGCCGGCAAGACCGAGCAGCACATTGAGACCGATGCCCGCGAGCGCGGTGGTCGCGAGCATCCCGAGCAGGTAGGCGTAGTAGCCGGGCGCCAGCAGGCAGATGGCGCTAGCTGCGATGCACACCAGCACCGCAGCGACAACGCCGATCAGGGTTCTCATACGCGCACCTTGGTGCGCCGCGTAAAGAGACCCGACGGCGCCAGCACCAGGGCGACGATGACGGTGGAGAACGTGACGATCTGCGTGCTGCTCGAACCGAGCCAGGTTGTGGCGCAGGCTTCCACCAGTCCGTAGCCGAGACCGGCTATCACGACGCCCCACGGATTGGTCAGGCCACCGAGAATGGCAACTGCGAAAGCCTTGATGCCGAACAACGTCCCCATGTCATAGGCGACGTTGTAAAGCGGGGCGATCAGGATGCCGCCGATTCCAGCGAGCAGCGCCGCCGCCGCGTAAGTGAGCGCAATGAGGCGCGTCACGTCGATGCTCATCAGCCGCGCGGCATCCGGATTTTCGACCGCGGCGCGCAGCTTCAATCCGAGCCCCGTCCGGTGCATGCCGAGATGCACAATCAAGGCAAGCCCGAGCCCTACGATCGGCACCAGCACCTGCAGCGGAAAGATGCCGACGGTGCCGATCACCCAGGGATCGTCGGCAAGCGACGACGGCAAAGCCCGCGGTTCCTTGCCGTAGAGCACCATCACGACATTATCGAGCACGATCCCGAGTGCGACGGTTGCCATCAGCCAGGCATTGCTGCCACGCGCCACGAAGGGACGGACCGCGATGCGCTCGACGATCAGGCCCCACACCGCACATCCTGCCAGTGCCAAGGGTATGGCGACCCAGATCGGCAAGCGCAGGCTGATCGCCAGGACGTGGCAGATCACCGCGCCCAGCATCACGGAAGAGCCTTGCGCGAAGTTCACCGTGCCGGAGACCGCAAAGGTCAGCGTGAAGCCGAGTGCAATCAGGCCGTAGATGCTTCCGAGGCTGAGCCCCGAAACGAGTGCAGTCGCGAGCATACCTAGTGGTCCGATTTTAACATTCGCATTCCTTCTCAGCGGCCACTTTTGCGAATGTTAGAATCAAAGGACCACTAGCAAGTGTATGTCTCTAGTGGAGCTTCGGATTTGACATTCGCATTACGAGCCCGCGGCCAAGCCTGTAGCGAATGTCAAATCCACTCCACTAGCCGGTGACGGGCTCGATCTGGTCCCCGTTGTAGCGAACCATCACGTAGTCGTTTTCCGTCAATGCGTCGTGGTTCTCGTCCGTAAACGGCTTCGTGTAGTTCTTGATCAAACCCTGATAACTCTCGATGCCCAAAAAGCCTTCACGCATCTTGGGGCCCTCGGTCGAGCCGGCCTTGGCGATCGCTAGCGCCGTCAGTTGCATGGCGTCATAGGCATTCGCCACGCCGACCGGTGGCGTGACGTCGCCGGGTCCCTTGACGTCGGGGTACTTCGCCATCATCGCCGCGAGCACGCGCTTGCCGACGTCGTTCTGCGGTCCGAAGAAGCTGTAGGTCTGGACGAAATGCACCTTGCCGGCCCAGGAGCCGGCAAGCTCGGGGAAGCGTCCGCCGGAAATGCCCCAGTGCGAGACCACCGGCACCGCCCATGCGGACTTCTGCAACGACTTGATCACCTGCGCGCCGGGGGCGGCGTTGCCGACCAGGATGATGGTGTCGGCGCCGGCTTCCCGCAGCCGCTGCAACTGCGGCGTCATGTCGGGATCCTTGTCGTCGAACTTTTCTGCACCCGCGAGTGTGATGCCGGCAGCTTGGGCTGCCGCCGTGAGGCCGGCGAGATTGGATTCGCCCCAGCCATTGTTGACCAGCATCAGGCCGGGCTTCTTGGAGCTGAACTTCGTCGTGGCGTATTTCATCAAGGCGCGGTCGACCAGGACGTCGACGGCCGACACGCGGAACACGAAATTCGGGTTGGCGTTATTGCGCGTGATGTTGGTTGCGGCGGCCCACACGCCCATGAAGGGCACCTTGGCCGAATTCACCAGCGGCACGATCGCCAGCGACACCGGGCTGTCGATGCCGCCGAACAGGATCACGGCCCCTTCCTTGTCGATCAGCTCGCGCGCTGCCGTCTGGCCCTTGGCCGGGTTCGATTCATCGTCGCGGCGCACAAGCTCCAGCATCCGGCCACCGAGCAAGCCGCCCTTGGCGTTGACCTCGTCGATCGCAATCTGAAGACCGCGGGTAATGCCCTCGCCCGATTTCGCGGAGGGCCCGGACAACGCCGCCACCAGACCGATCTTGATTGGATCTGCCGCCAGCGCTGGACGGCCAACAAGGCTTCCCACGGCAATGCCGGCAGGCAGAACAAGAGCTTGGCGGCGCGTCAGATTAGTCGGCATATGAGCAACTCCCTTTGTCATCTTTGCGGGCTTGTTTGCGGCTCGCGCGGCCTTCCCGGCGCGCAAAACTGCATCAGCTTTTAAGCAAACGGTATGCCACAACCCCACAATTCACAACGGTACCCTGAATTGTGATCGCGGTTCGGCGCCCGTCAAGGTGTTCGGCTGGCTCGTTGCGAACAGGCTTGTCGGGCTGTTACCCGTGTCAAATTGGCAAGTCAAACGCCCGCGAATGCTTTCTGTATGGTACGATTCTTGCTGCATTTTTGACCCTGCGGCGATCGGCGGCCTGCCGGAATTTTCGGGTCTTGCGAGGGGTTCTTCAACGTGAGCAGGTCTGCCGAACAGCGGCAAGTCTGCCGTTGCCGTACTTGCCTGCGCTGTATTTGCCTGCCATTCGGGCTGGCATAAAGATGAGATGATTTAACGGAAAACATGATGTTGGTCCTTCTGAGAGCTTCAATCACTGGCGTCAGCGCCATCTGTCTGGCGTTTGCCTCGGTCAGCCCCTCGGCGGCTGAACCCGCCAGCTGTCCATCGCCGATCCCGCTTGGGCTCACGACGGCCTTGACCGGCAATACGGCTCTGCTCGGCACGCAGGCGCGCAGCGGCGTCGAATTCGCGGTCGATGAAATCAATGCGGGCGGCGGCATCAACGGCAAGAAACTGGCACTCGCCACGGAAGACACCGGCGCGTCGAGCACGGATTCGCTCAATGCGATGAACCGCATCCTCGAAGGCAAGCCGCTCGTGATTTTCGGCTCGATGATCAGCCCGCATGTGTTTGCGCAGACGGAAGTGGTGACCAAGTCCGGGACGCCGTTTCTGGTCGGCGCAACCAACGCGAAGGTGACCTCGCAGGGCAGCAAATGGCTGTTCCGGACTCATGTCCATGATGGCCAGTTGGCTGACCTGATTCCCGAATATCTGGTGAAGTCGCTGAAGAAGACCAAGCCCGGCATCATTGCCGTCGCGGACGACTATGGTCTCGGCGCATCGCGCGGCATTCAGGCCTCGCTGGCCAAGCTCAACGCCACGCCTGTCGCCGTGACGTCCTATGCGCCTTCCGACAAGGACATGAGCGCGCAGTTGCTCGAGATCAAGGACAAGGGCGCCGACAGCCTGATCGTGTTCGGCCGCCCCGCCGACGTGACGCTGGTCGTCAAGCAGATGAGCGACCTCGGCATCAAGCTGACAACGATCGGCAACTCCAGCCTTGTGGCGCAAACGGCACTCAACAATCTGACGGCAGCGGAAGCCGACGGCGCCTATGCGATCGGCGGCATGATTCCGCAGACCTCGACGGATCCCAAGATCCTGGATTGGGCGAAACGCGTGCAAGACAAGTACAAGGTCCCGGCCGACAACTTCGCAGTCTCTTATTACGACACCGTCTATCTCCTGAAATCGATCATCGAAAAAGTCGGTTGCGACAAGGCCGCCATCCGCGACGCGCTCGCAACCACCAAGGACTGGAAGGGCATGCTGATCTCCTACCAGGCAGATAGCCTCGGCGATCTGGCGCATACGCTTGGCGTCTATCGCAACAAGGGGAAGACGCCGGAGCTGACCGGCCCGATCAAGGAAAGCGGGTTCTGATCTCCCCATGGGCCAGCTTGTCGTCAACGGCCTTGCGCTCGGCAGCATCTATGCTCTCGTCGCGCTCGGCCTGCTTCTGATCTTCAACACGGTACAGATCGTCAATTTCGCGCAAGGCCAGCTTTTGATGCTCGGTGCGTTCATCGGCATCAGTTGCGCGGTGACGCATGAGCTGCCGATGGCCGCCTCCTGGGCCATCACCATGGTGGCGATGGCGCTGGTCGGGGTCGTGTTCATGACGCTCGTGTATTTTCCGCTGCGCGGCCGCCCGGCTTTCCTCGTCATCCTGACGACGATCGCCATGGGCATCGTTCTGGAAAATCTCGCGCTGATCATCTGGGGACCGCTGCCGGTCTCGCTGCCCTCCCCTGTCAGTGGACCACCCCTGCGTTTTGCCGGCGTCGTCATTTCGATGCACCAGCTTTTCATCTTCGCAACGCTGGCTGTGATCCTCGTGCTGCAATTTCTGTTTCTCACCAGGACGCGCTTCGGAATCCTGATGCAGGCGACCGCGCAAGACCTGCACACCGCGCGCCTGGTCGGCATCCCCGTCAACCGAACGATTGCCGTTGCGTTTGCGCTCGGCACGGTCCTGTCCGGCATTGCTGGGCTTTTGGTCGCGCCGATTTTCCTGGCCGAGCCGACCATGGGCGGAAGCCTCGGCCTGAAGGGCTTTGTCGTCAGCGTCATCGGCGGCTTCGGCAACCTGCCGGGCGCCGTGATCGGCGGGTTATTCCTTGGGCTCGTCGAGACGTTCGGCGCCCGTTACATCTCGTCGAACTTCCGCGACGCCTATGCCTTCATCGTCATGATCACCGTTCTCATCGCATGGCCGCGCGGCCTGTTCGGTGAGAAGAGCAGCGAGAAAGTCTGACAATGAGCTCCGCGCTCAAGCGCTGGCCTGTTGTCGCGGCAAGCCTCGCGGCTCTGGCGATTCCGCTGATCACGCAGGACAGCTACGTCATTCAGCTCCTCAACATCGCCATTCTCAACACGATCGTCGTGCTGGGTCTGAACTTCGTCACGGGTTGGGCCGGCCAGATCAATTTTGGTCAGGCGGCGTTCTATGGGCTCGGCGCCTACACGACAGCCATTGCCACCAAGTCGGGCCTGCCGTGGATCACGACGCCCTTCCTGTCGGCAATCGTCGTGATCGCGGCAAGCCTCGCGCTGGGGCTGCCGACGATGCGGCTGCGCACCTATTACCTTGCAATGACCACGATCGGCTTTGGCGAAATCATCCGCCTGATCATCGTGCATTGGGAGCCGGTCACCGGCGGCACGTCGGGTTTGAGGGCCATTCCCGGCATCAGCATTTTTGGTATCGGCCCGGAAGGGCAAATCCAGCATTACTACATTCTCGTCATCGCGCTGGCGCTCGCGATCCTGATCGCCGCGCACATTCGTCGCTCGGTTCTGGGCCGGGCGATGATTGCAACCCGCGACAGCGAAATTGCCGCCGAGCAAAGCGGCGTCGATACCACGCGCACAAAGTTGGCCGCCTTCATGATCGGCGCGACTTACGCGGGACTGGCGGGCTGCCTCTACGCGTCCTCAATCCGCTTCATAAGCCCCGACAGCTTTTCCGGCACGCAAGCCATTCTTCTGATGACGATGCTGATCGTCGGCGGCATGGGTTCGATCGTCGGCTGCGTCTTCGGCGCCGTCGCGCTGACGATCCTGCCGGAGGCGTTGCGGTTCCTCGGTCAATGGTACCTCGTCCTTTATGGCCTCGGCGTCATCGCCGTCATCGTGCTCGCACCCGGCGGACTGGCATCGCTCGGACCGCGCCTTCAATGGCGTCAGGCAGGTGTGCGTTGACATCCGAGCCCATCATCACTGCGCGCGGGGTCACGCGGCGTTTCGGCGGGCTGGTCGCGCTCGACAGCGTCGATCTCGATGTGCCCAAGGGCATCGTGCACGCCATCATTGGCCCCAACGGCTCCGGCAAGACGACGCTGCTCAACGCGTTGAGTGGCGCGTCCCATGCGGATGCCGGCTCCATCCGCATCGCGGGTGAAGAGATTTTCCGCCTCAAGCCGCACCGCATCGCGCGACTTGGCCTGGCGCGGACGTTCCAGAATATCCGGATATTCGACAACTTGAGCGTTCTCGAAAACGTCAAGGTGGCGGCGGCCTGCAACAAGCCAACGCCGTTCTTCGATATCCTTGCCGCGAATGCCCGGCACAAGCAGAACGAAACTGGCATCGATTCCACCGCGCGAGACGCGCTCGAGACCGTCGGCCTCGCCGGTCGCGCGGACGACCAGCCATCGCAATTGCCTTACGCGCAGCGGCGCCTTCTTGAAATCGCACGCGCGCTGGCATCGAAGCCGAGCGTGATTTTGTTGGACGAACCGGCCGCCGGCATGAATATGACCGAGAGCATGACGCTGCTCGACACGATTGCGAAGCTCAAAAGCCATGGCATCACGATTCTGCTGGTCGAACACAATGTACGGCTGGTGATGGGGATCAGCGATCGGGTGGCGGTGCTCGACTTCGGCAAAAAGATCGCCGAAGGCACGCCTTCGGAGGTTCAGCGCAATCCGTTGGTGATCGAGGCCTATCTCGGCAGGCGGCATCGTCATGCTTAAAGTCGACAACCTGCATGTCTCTTACGGGCACATCGAGGTGCTCAAGGGCATCTCGTTCAGCGTCGAGATGGGCGAGATCGTCGCACTGATCGGCGGCAACGGCGCCGGCAAGACAACGATGCTCAGCACCATCTCGGGGCTGGTTCGCCCGACGGCAGGCCACATCTCCTGGAAGGGCGAGCAGATCCAGAATACCCCCGTCGAGGACATCGTCGCATCGGGCCTGGCGCATTGCCCGGAAGGACGGCGCATCTTTCCGGGCCTCACGGTGTTCGAGAACCTGATCACTGGCACCGCGTCGCGGCCGCGAAACAAGGCCGAAGTCGACGAAGATCTCGCGCTGGTGTTCGGGCTGTTCCCGCGCTTGAAGGAGCGGCTGAAGCAAGGCGGCTGGTCGCTGTCCGGCGGCGAGCAGCAGATGCTTGCAATCGGCCGCGCCTTGATGGGCCGTCCCAGCCTGCTGATGCTGGACGAACCTTCGCTCGGGCTCGCGCCGATCGTGATCGAGCAGGTGTTTGACCGCATCCTCGAGCTCAACAAGCGCACTGGTCTTGGCGTGTTGCTGGTCGAGCAGAATTCGGCGATGGCGCTCGAGATCGCAAGCCGCGCTTTTGTGCTCGAGACCGGTGTCATCACCCTGTCAGGGTCGTCGGCTGACCTCGCCAACGATCCGCGCATCCGCGAGGCCTATCTCGGCGGCTGAAAGTTCAGGCGCGCGGCACGCGCTTGCCGTTGAGCACAACGTCGATCGGAAAAAGCCGCTGACGGCCGGTTCGCACGCCCTTGTAGTTGTCGAGGAATTCGAAATTTCCGTCCCGCAATTCCATGATGGCGACGTCGGCCGGCGCGCCGACATTGAGCGTGCCGCGATCGTCGAAGGCCGGGAAACAACGCGCCGCATTGACGGTCGCGGCGGCGATGATCTCCTTCAACGGCATGCCGTACATGATGAGCTTCGACATCACATTCGGAAGGTCGACAACGCCGCTGGTCTTCGAACTGGTATTCCAGTCGGTGGAAAACGTGTCGGGCCACAAGCCTTGTTTGGTTGCGTTCTCGACGGTATCCCAATCGAAGTGATCCGAGACGCCGTTGCCGAAATCGAAGATCACGCCGCGGCGATGCGCAGCCATCACCTCCGGCTGCAA
>Ga0307474_10001458_pt1 | contig 17224 bp, 13 predicted proteins | sample atmos_gasesECM1C_2_FD_203312 | JGI IMG/M metagenome (GOLD analysis project Ga0307474, IMG submission 203312) | Hardwood forest soil microbial communities from Morgan-Monroe State Forest, Indiana, United States - atmos_gasesECM1C_05 | ecosystem: Environmental > Terrestrial > Soil > Temperate... | reverse complement strand
TGATGAGAAGGATCGAGTTCTGCACCGTGCTCTGGGCCGGATCCGGTCGCGCCATAATATCCAGGGTTTGGAAGACCGTAGTTAGAGGCGTAGGTAATTCCTTCGAGCGGATTATTGAAGGCCTCGCTGGCCTCCTCCACCTGAGTGGAGTATCGGCTCCAACGCGCGGTACTCGATGTCACATCGAACGCTGGGAAACTGTAATTCATATTGACACTGTAGGCCGTCAGCGAATCAGTCAGCGGTTCTGCGATATCGAAAGGTTGATAGTGCGCCAGGGTACCCGGAGCGCTGTCATAGGCGCTGATACCGTTTTGGGTGCTGGTCAGGTGAAAGTATGACGGCGTGACCGTCAGATTTTCCGTCGGCTTCCACAGCAGACTCACGCGCGCCGCATAGGATTGATAGGCATTCGAGCCCGGATATTGCTTCTCGACGGGAGCGTTCTGGACATCGCCGCGCACAGTGCCAACGGGGTTTCCACCCGCTGATGGAAAAGGGCTAATCACGATGCGATCGATCCAACCGCTGGTGTAATTCTCTGTCCCCGCTACCCGTAACGCCAAGGTGTCGTCTATCAGGGGCAGGTTGACCATCAAACTGTCCTTGTGACCGAAACCGCCGCCTTCGGTGCCTGATAAGACGCTCTGTGCCGTCGATTGAAACTGCGACAAGCTCGGCTGGTTGGTAATCAATCTTACCGTGCCGCCCATCGAACCCGATCCGAAGAGCGTGCCTTGGGGCCCGCGCAGAATCTCGATGCGATTCAGGTCATAAAGGTCGGGATCGATCACCACGTGACCATTTTGTGCACTTGCCGGTCCCGTCAAGGGAATATCATCGAGATAGAAGCCCACCGTCGCGGAGTTGCCGCCGCTGGAGGTCATGCCGCGCATCTCGATCTCCGTCTGACTGGGCCCTTCGCTCTTCAGCGAAACGCCGGGCGTGCCCTGGGCCAAAGCGGCCAAGGAGGCGACGCCGCGGGCCAGCAAATCATCTCCGCTAACCGCCGCAATGCTGATCGGCGTGGTCTGTACCGTTGAGACGCGTTTCTGCGCGGTTACGACGATTTCATCAATCGGGTTCGAATTTTCAGCAACTGCGGGCGCGTCGGAGTGCGCTTGATGCGCGGAGAACAACGCCATGACGCACAACGATGCCACCACGGAGCTTCTCGTCGCAGATCTTCCATACACCATCGAACAAATAAAAATGGCCATCGCATCCTCTCCATTTTTTCATCGACGCCATTCCCCCTTGGAGTTGATGGTGAGTTCGCGAGCTGTAAATTTGTTGTAGTGAATTGCGCGTACGGTGTATTTATTCGGCAGTTTTCCTCATCTACTTTGAATCGAGATCGCCGAGCGCACGACATTGGTGCGGCGTGTGCGAGCATGCGCCTCCATTCAGTGCGTTCGGCACATGACGTTCGGCGCGCCGATCGAGAACGGTTACCTGGAGCCGAAGCTTTCTCTCAGTTCCTTTGCAGCCAGCCGGCTGAAGAGAGGAGCGAAATTACGCTGCGCTGAAACGCTCGCATCCCTATTGACCAGTAGAAACTCCATCCTGGCATCGCTCCAGGCAGGCCAATTGGGCAGTCCCTGAGCATTGGGGTCGCCGGATTTTGCGAAGTTGGTCCAATAGGTCTGGAGTAGGTTCGAGAGCGCCGCATCATCCGTGGTGGAAGGCAGCCATTGCCAAGTCGGGTCAGCCAAGCTTCCAAAAACATAAGGCACTTCCAGGCTGTGGAATGCACCAAGCTCAGCCTCACCCTTGCCCGGAATCGATCGATCGAAGCGGTACACGAATACGCGCTGGCCGGAATCGTTGGTGAGACTGGCCATGGCTCCGACAGGGCAAGCGGCGATCAGATCATTGGCAACCTGATCAAGTCCAGCGGTTCGACTCACCAGGATTTTGCCGAAATAAAGCGCGATGGCCGGATTGGTCCAGATTCCAAAATACGGTCGGGCGGCCGCCGAGAATCTCTTGAAGCCGCCGCTTTCTGCGACGCTATTCTGATTTCCTGACGGCTTGGACGCCGCCGCGGAAAGACGAAAGGCGCTGAGTTCGCGCCCATTGATGCCAATCAATAAATCCACTTTTTGAATTGAACCGCTAAGAAAGGCTTGCTGAGGCGATTGGGGCAGCACCCACCCGTCCGTTGTCGCTGAAGTGATGTCGGCAGGGAAATGTTCCTTCGCCTGGATCACCAGTTTTTCAACCTCGGCGGCAGGCAGGGCTCGCAGTCGTTGCAGCGCCGTTAACTGCGAGTCTGACGGTGCCAGAGTACTCACCGCGCTTCCGAAGGCTTCCGCTTCAGACAGTGATCGCGACTGCTCAAACGCCGGACCGCTCTCGGAAATAACGCGTCGAAACAATCCGGTCGAGAGCGGCGAGGCCATGAGCCGTGCAGCGTCGATCGCGCCGGCGGACTCGCCAAATAAGGTGACATTGTCAGGATCTCCACCGAACTGAGCGATGTTTCGCTTTACCCAGGTGAGCGCAGCGAGTTGGTCTAATAATCCATAATTTCCCGACCCATGATGCGGCGATTCTTTGCTGAGCTCAGGGTGACTGAAAAATCCCATCACCCCCAGTCGATAATTCAAGGTGACCAATACAACCCCGTGCTGGGTCAACGAAACACCGTCGTACGTGGATTGGGTCCCGCTTCCGACAGTATTGCTGCCCCCGTGCAGCCAGACCATGACCGGCAGCGCCTGTTTCGCGGGCCATAGCGGCGCCCAAACATCGAGGTAAAGACAGTCTTCGGACGATTGGACCGGAGGCTGCGCGAAATTTGAGCCATAGGCCTTGGCCATCGGGGCGATAAAGGGAACGAGGCCTGCCGCGGGTTGCGTGCAAGCGCTTCCGGGCTGACTCGCCTCTTTCACACCTTGCCAGGGGACCACCGGTAGAGGCGCCGCCCACCGCAATTCGCCCACGGGCGGGCGCGCATAAGGAATCCCTCTGAAGGCGACTGTCGAGCCGATATAAGTTCCGCGCAGCGCTCCCGCATCGATCTGCACGAGCGGATCACTTCCCATTGCGGCACCCGCCAACGGCGATGAGCGCTTCGAGTAACTGGCGGCTGTGTAACTTGGGTAGTGTCCGCCTCGACCTCGTACGTAGAGCACAAAGGCAAGAACCCCCAGCACTACCACGCCGGTTACCCAAAATGTTTTTTTCCAACTAGTCCGCACGATTCACTCCCACGTAGCCGCCATCATCTTTAACAGGTATGTCGAGTCATCTTCCGATTGCGAGTCTAACTCACTGAACCCGGGCAAGAATGGAGTGACGACAGCCTGAGGCGGCAGAAATCATCGATCTGGAAGCGGGTTTCAGCCGATGCTTCGTGCGAATGAAATCGTCGATTTTGAGGGGGATGGCGGGTCTTTTTTTCTGATTATTTAAGTCTTTATTTTCCATATGTTACAGAACAATATTAACTACCAATCAACATGCCATTCGCCTGTTCTTCCGGCAGCGACGGTTGCCGCAAGAGCGAGCGGTGATGCAAGATGAAATCGCGCCTTCCAGCGGGAAAGCGATCAAGGCAAAAGGAAACAAAGGAAAATGGGGAGAAGTCGCGCGGAACTCGGCGCCTCAGAGCTCGAGCACTATGAGCTTAAAGGCTGGGTTGCCGTCCCCGGCTTCTTTTCCGCCGCGCAGAGCGCCCAGCTGATGCGATTCGCGAACGAGGTCTGCGAGCTGCCGGAGGTCGCGGGCAAACAGATGCTCTATCGCGAAGCGAGCCTTCTGGACACACAGGCTCGCGTCTTCCAGCGTGTCGAAAATTTTTGCTCATATCACGCGGGTTTCGACGCGCTCATTCGCGCCAACCGCTTGGAGTCGGCAGTCGAGCAACTGCTCGGCAGCCCGGCGGTTCTGTTCAAAGAAAAGATCAACTTCAAAATGCCGGGCGGCGCGGGTTTCGAGCCGCATCAGGATCAGCAGGCAGGATGGTCTCGCTACGCGCCGCTGTTCGTCACTGCATTGATATCGATCGATCCGGCGACGCGCGAGAATGGCTGCTTGGAAATCGCGAACTGCCCTCGCCAATCCGGACTGATTGGCCGGGAGTGGGAGCCGCTCGCTGCCTCCGACATGTCTGGCTTCGAACTGATGCCGGTCCCCACGGGACCGGGCGATGTGGTGTTCTTCGACAGCTTCGTTCCTCACGCATCGGGACCCAATCTGACCTCTCACGCGCGGCGTGTCCTGTATGTGACCTACAACCGTGCATCGGACGGAGATCATCGGGCGTCCTATTACACGGACAAGCGCGCGAGTTTCCCGCCCGATATCGAGCGCGCGCCCGGCGTGGCGTATCGCTTCCGCGTCTAGCGGCGCAGGCCCAAGGGAACTCGTGAACGACCCACCCCAGAACGACTCTGTCTTTTATCAGAGTTACGTGCATGTCTTCGCGCGGATCTTCGTCCGGCCTTTGCTCGGGACCTGGGTACGGCCGAATCATTTGACGGGGCTGCGGTTGCTGACCGGCCTCGCGGCTTGCGCATTGCTCGCGGTGGGAAGCCGCAATACCGCGGTGTGGAGCGGCATCCTGTGGGTTGTCAGCTGCGTTCTTGATCGAGCCGATGGCGAACTGGCTCGCATGGGGAATCTGCGTAGCAACAGCGGCAAGGTGCTGGATTTCTACTCGGATTTGATTCTGGACTCGTTTTGGTTCCTCGGCGCCGGCATCGGTCTGCGCCACAGCTCACTCGGCGAATACGCGACGCCGCTCGGGATCGTTGCGTGCGGCTCGATGCTACTCGTTATGTGGAGCTCTGAATTGTTGGAGAGGCTAAGCGCACCGGGGGTGAAAGCATTCGACTTCAAGGGCGTCAAACGCTTTCACCCCGATGATTTGTTATTCCTGCTCGCGCCTTTCACCTGGCTCGGCTGGCTGGTTCCGATTCTCGTCGCATCCAGTGTCTGCACGCCGATTTTCGCGATTGTCATCACCGTGCGTTACTTCATGTTGAAGAGACGTATCGCCGTCGCCTAATGAAGCTCGCGGCGCGTATTGCCCTGATCGCAGGTCTCAGCGTGATGATTCTGCTCATCGCCCGTGAAGGCGCAGTAGGCATCATCAAGCTGCTGTCGAAAGCCGGCTGGTTGCTGCTCTTGCTGCTGCCGCTGCATGTATTGCCGCTGCTGCTCGATGCGGCCGGTTGGCGCGCGATCATTGTCGCGCGCTGTAAGTTGTGGACGCTCTTTTTGATCGCAGTCGTACGTCAGGCTGTCAACGGATTATTACCGGTCGCGAATATCGGCGGTGAGCTTGTCGGGATAAGGCTGCTTGCGCGCACCGGTGTCGATGGCACATTGGCTGCCGCGAGCGTGATCGTCGAAGTGCTGCTGACGGTCGTTGGTCAGTACCTTTTCGTGGCGCTCGGTGTCGTGTTCCTGCTGCAAGTTACTCAGGCGATGCGACTCACCAATGAACTGCTGTTGGGTCTTGCCGCGAGTGCGCCGGTCATTGCTCTATTGATCGTACTGTTGCGGCATGGCTCGGTATTCGAGCGTCTGCAACGCATCGCCGCGCGGTTCGGGCCCAACCTGCAGAACTCCGGAGTCGCCATCCGAGGCGCCGACGTCGATGCCGCTATAGGCACCCTGCTCCGAGCACCCGCCCGTTTGATGCGGGCATTTGGCTGGCAATTTGCCGGTCTGCTCGCCGAATGCCTCGAGACCTGGGCGACCTTGTGGTTCCTCGGGGTGTCCGTCGGGTTCTCGAAGGCGTTGATCCTCGAAAGTTTGACGCAGGCCGCGCGGCAATTCCTGTTCATCGTGCCTGCAGGGCTTGGTGTGCAAGAGCTGGGACTGGTAGCGGTGGGTTATGTGCTGGGTATCGGCAGTGATGCCGCGCTCGCCCTTTCCCTGGCGAAGCGGATGACGAGAATCGTGTTTGGCGTTCCGGCGCTTGTCGCGTGGCAATGGACCGAAACAAAGGAGGGTCTTAAGCGCTTCCGTCGCCGCAGCGAGAGTTGAGCCCACCGGGCCGATGATTCTTCAGGCAGCCACCTTGCCGTTGTCCGCGTAGATCAGGCGGCCGGGCCCCAGCCGCGCCACGATTTCGGGCAGGCTGGAGTTGGCGACGGCGAAACAACCCTGGCTGCGGCCGAGCATGCCGGAGTGGCCGATCATTTCTTCATTCACGTACCAGGCCCCATGCACCACGATCGCGCGCGAGAGGGCGTTGCTGTTCGTCGGGTCCAGTCCCTCGAGCCGCATCGAGCGACCGTGAGCACCGACGTAGAGGGAACCCGTTACATACGCTCCGGCGGAGGTCGCATTCGAGTGAGGCTCGTTGGAGAAGCGCTCGAGCCATCCCGTATGAGCGGGGTCGGATCCCCTGCCATGCGCAACCAAGTGCGAGCGCACGCTGCTGTCGGCGAGATTCACCAAGTGAAATCTGGGTGCGCGCGAGGGAAGGGAGAAGTCGGCGACGCCGATAAAATCCCGGTAGCTGATGCGGTCGTGATGTTGTTGCAGAGCCGCCAGCGCGCGCCGCAGCAAACCGGGATCGATCTGGCCGTCGCCACCGTCCGTTCGGCCGAGAGCGAACCTCGCCCCGGCGGACGCGGAAGCAAGACCCGCGAGTGCAACATTGATAAAAAAACGGCGCGAAAGTACCAAGACATACAACTCCGGCAACAGTAAGCTTACCTACTGACTTGATTCATAGGGAGAAGTTCACATGTCTGTCCTGGGACGAGCGATTCGACCGCTTTGCCTGGTGCTGAGTGTCATGGGTGGCGCGGCGATACAGGCTCCGGCGCTGGCCGATTCGGTACCCTTCTGGGGCGCCAAAACCTCCGTTCCGATCGACACGCCCATTAATCAACTGAAGAAAGGCGAGTTTCTGTGGATGGGCGAAGCCGTGACCGCGGGTCCCGTGGTCATGGTCGTCAGCATCACAGAACAGCGAGCTTATGTTTACCGCAACGGTATCCTGATCGGGGCAACTACGGTCAGCACGGGCCGTCCGGGTCACCTGACCCCTATCGGGGTTTTCACGGTCCTGCAAAAACAAAAAGAGCATCGGTCGACCATCTACGACGGCGCGCCAATGCCCTACATGGAGCGGCTTACCTGGGGCGGCATCGCGCTGCACGCCGGGGGCTTGCCCGGCTACCCCGAATCGCACGGTTGCATTCACTTGCCAAGCGAATTCGCACAGCTGCTCTTCGACATTTCGCCCAACGGCATGACCGTCGTGATAGGTACCGACAAAAGTGAGCCAGAGCAGGTCGCGCATCCAGGATATCTCGCGCCAGTGAAGTTTGTCGGCGGCCAGCCGATCGACCCCGAAACATTTACGCCGACGGAGGACGAGAGTTGGCAACCCGAGTTGTCTCCGAGCGGGCCGGTCAGCATTGTGCTCAGTCAGGCCAGTCAACTCGTCGTCGTGTATCGTAACGGCATAGAGATCGGCCGAGCGCGGTTGACAGTCACGGGCGATGCGCCGCTGATCGATCACGCGCTGGTCCTGTGCGAGGGTCCGAGCAGCGTACCCGACCCCTACGTTCCCGATCCAACGAAATTTAGATGGTTGAGGGTCGGCGTGCCCGGTCACATCGGAGAACAGGGTACTCAGGTAGATCCGAACGCGGTTGCCAGAATAAAGATGCCTGCCGACTTCGCGGCCCGGCTCAACGGAATACTGACGCCGGGAGCGACATTGTTTGTGACCAATGAAGCCCTCTACCCGCAAACGAGCGGACCCATGCTCCAAGTCGTCGACGCCGATCCCCCGACCAAAAGCCCGAAGGGACAGAAAGCTCGGAAATCCTAGGGTTTTGGGTTGTTAATTGGTTGTGCTCGCGTGGCGGCAGGCGTGAGCAGGACGTTCGCGGTACCGAGTATCTTGATCGGCGGCTGATCGCGAGCATTCCCTTCCCGCACTGCGATCTCGACGTCGCGTGCCTGGTTGGGCGGTACCGAGGCAGCGGACAATCCATGTTGCTCAAAGACCGTGGTGCAGGTCCCTCTGATGCAGTCTTGCACCACGAGATCGTAGCCGTAGTCGGTCAATATGAAAGTCGCGGAGTCGTTGTAAAGTCGCGCCACAATCCTGCCGATGCTGCCGCGTTCCGCTCCCGCCTCGGCGCGTATTTGATCGAATCGAATTTCCGCAACGCGTATGCGGTTTTTTGCCTCCGGATCCGCCTTGTCCAGATTCTCGATGTGAAAACGCTCGAAATCGACCGGCTTTTGCTCAACCGCCGGCGGCGCCGCGGCAATCGGCGCAACCGGTTCTCCGCGCGTCGCAATGACCACGATGATGACGATCGCAAAAATGGCCACGCCAATGGCTGAGAGGCTGAACGCTCGAGTCCTCGGAAAAAGAAATGCCAGCGCCACCAGGATAAAAACCACGATCCACAGCATTGCCTCTATTTTCATTCTGGGTCTCGATCCCCGCGCGCCGCGGATGTGTTCCGCGCTTCCATTATGCTGGAAGCCTCCGCTGCAGGCGCTGTCGGAATTTTCCCTCCCCCGGCTCGGCATCTGGCCTGTGCTCTTTCGTCTCAGCGGACCGTAGTCATGCGCCTACAAGTGCTCATAACGCTCTGATCGGCGGGTAATTCCTCACGGATTCTCCGCGGGGAACTTCGACCGGCTTCAGGCTTGTCTAAAAAGCATCGGACCGTGATGGAGCTTGTCATGCACAAAGATCGGAGTTCGCTGGCCGTTCCTTGCCTCGTTTTGCTCACTGCTGCGGCGGTAGCCACGGGCTGCGCATCGAAGCGCGATACGCGTGGACCATTTGTGCGGTCGGCTCCCTTCAGTAAAACCGTTCCCGGTTCCGGCGATAGCGTGTGCTGGAGCGTCAAGCGCGCACTTCTCGGTCAAGGGTACATGTTGGAGCGATCCAGTGAGTCCGGTGTATTGACCGGCACACGGGACTCTCAGCCCGAGGACAAACTCAACGTCACCGTGCGCCTGCAGACCAGCTGTGCCGACAATCGCAACGGCACGAGTATCGTCTTCGTGACGGCGGAACGCGAGGTCAGCAAGCTGCAGAAAATGAAGCAGTCCACGAGCGCCGGCATTGGGCCGGCTACGATCACGATGCCGGCGGGCTCGGCGAAGGTCCTCGGCGTCGTGCGACGAGAAACGATCGAGGATCCGAATTTCTACAACAGTTTTTTTGCTCTGGTCGAAGGGTTCGTCGCGCAAGAAGGGCAAGAAGGGCGATCGCACGTGGAACAACACGCTGAAATATCCAAACAGGGCGATCAGAGCAAGTAGTACGGCGAGCGGAAACCCATCCGCCGTCGTTAATCAAAGAGAGAAGGAGGTACTATGCACCGCAAGGCGCCTATTGCAATTGCCGTTGGATCAATTCTTGGAGCGACGCTGACAAGTGCGTACGCCGACCAACAGCCCGCTGCAGCACCGAGCCAGGATGGTCAGCAGCGGCAGGATCAACGCGATATCAGAGCGGACCGCACGGACATCAGGTCCGACCGCAAAGATATCTCGCAGGATCGAGCGGATATCCGTTCCGACCAAAAGGATCTGCGCCACGATTATGCCGAGCAGCGCGAAGGTGTGAATAAGCAAGCTGACATCGCGCGCGACAAGGCCGACATTCGTTCAGACCGCGAGGACATCCAGGCCGACAACAAGGATATCGCGCGAGACCGGGCAGACATACGAGCCGATCAGCGCGACTTAAGGAGCGATCGCGACAGCCAGCGTGTTGACACCGGCACCCCGAAGCCACGGATGACGGCAACGCCGCCGGCGAGTAACACCGCTCCGGCAGGTAGCGCCGCTCCGACAGCTAACGCCGCACCGACAACCGACCGGGGCGATGAAGCCAAGGATCAGCACGACGCGGTCCGCGATCAACGCGACATCCGAGCGGACCGTACTGATATTTCCCGGGACAAGGCCGACATTCGGTCGGACCGCAGCGATATACAGGCCGATCACCGGGACATTCATGCCGACCAAAAGGCCATTTCCGCGGATCGAGCCGATATTCGCTCTGACCAAAGGGATCTGCGCCACGACTATGCCGAGCGGCGCGAAGGAGTGAGTGATCAAGCCGACATTGCACGCGACAAGGCCGACATCCGTTCGGACCGTAAGGACATTCAGGCCAACCAAAGAGACATACAGGCCGACCGCCGGGATATCGGGCGAGACCGGTCTGACATGCATGCCGATCAGCGCGACATGCGCGCCGATCAGCGCGATATCCGCACGGACCGTCAAGACTTGCGAAGCGATCGGGACGATATGCGCAGCAATCGCGGCAACCAGCGGATTGACACAGGCAGCCCGAAACCGGGGATGACGGCCGCGACGCTGGCCAGCAATACCGCGGAGAATAACAAGAAGGCGCAGGCCACGCAGAACGTGCACAAGGCGTGGTATCACATTTGGTAGATATTTGATTGTAGGTATTTGATAAGTTCGCCTGCACGGAACTTCCAGTTCCGTGCAGGCCAGTCGCTTCAATTCAACTGAGCTGCCGCCCCGCAAAGAGAGTCTGCGGCTCGTGCTCGCGCCATGGAACGTTGATCGCGCGCTGTTTCTTCTGCTTCGGCACGCCGAGTCGCGCTTCGTACGAAAACTCACTCAAGGACTCCAACTGACTTTCTAGACACACCGAAACCTGTGCGTAACAATACGTCAGGGGAGGATCCCGGCTGTTCTCTACGCTGGGATACGACGGCACCGGTTGGCAATAAGCGGGGATACCGTGGCGCTATCTTGGAATAACTTTAAGGCGGCCTTTCGCTACGATATTGTCTGGCGCGCAGGGATTTTTCTGGTCGCGCTGGCGCTGTTGATCATCATCACCACCCGTTGGAATCGTTGGGAAGGCGACTCGCGCTGGCAATCCACCGATGATGCCTATCTTCAGGCGGATCTGACGCCCATTTCGGCGAAAGTCGCCGGCTACATCCGAGCTCTGCCGGTGCAGGATTTCGAGCACGTGCGCGCGGGTCAGTTGTTGGCCGAAATCGTCGACGACGACTATCACGCCACGGTTGCGCAAATCATCGCGGGCATCGCAGCCGCGGCCGCCCAAGTCCAGGCGCTCAAAGCCCAGCGGCTATTGCAGGATGCCAACGTGCGCGCGGCCAAAGCAACTGTCGAATCGATTGAGGCCAATGCCGAGCAGAACAAGCGCGATTTGGCGCGGCAGGAACGTCTCCTCAGGACCGGATCTTCAACAACCGAGGCCGGCGAGAAGTTGCAGACCGTGCACGCGCAGCTCGCGGCTCAGCTCGATCAGGCCCGTGCGCAGCAGAGCGCGGCGGCCCGACAGCTTGACGTGCTCGCCGCACAACAAGCCCAGGCAGAGGCGGCGGTGGCTGCCCAAGAGGCCAGCTTGGTGATCGCGCAGCTCAACCTCTCATACACACGCATTCTTGCGCCGCAGGACGGTGTCATTGGACAGCGCCAAGTGAAACCGGGGCAGTATGTGGCGGTGGGAACTCAGGTCACCAGCCTCACGCCGCTGCCAAATGTGTGGATCATCGCGAACTACAAGGAGACCCAGCTGACGCACATGCGCGTCGGCGAACGCGCGGATTTCACGGTGGATACCTTTCCGGGTCACCGGCTGCGCGGCCACGTGCTCGCCTTTGCACCCGGTGCGGGTTCGCAGTTTGCGCTTCTGCCGCCGGACAATGCCACGGGCAATTTCACCAAGGTTGTTCAGCGTATCGCCGTCAAAATCGCCATCGACGACAGCGACGGACTCATCGATCTGCTGCGTCCGGGCATGTCGGTGATTCCCCGTATCGACACGCATTCGAGCAAACCATGAGCGAGCAGCCGGTGCCGACCCCGCCCACGGCTATTCCCTGGATGGGTCTGTTGGCGGTGCTGTTGGGCACCTTCATCTCCACATTGAATACGCGGCTCTCCAGCTTCGGCCTCGCGGATGTTCGCGGCGCGATACACACCGGCTTCGATGATGGCGCCTGGATCACGACAGCGCTCACCAGCGGACAGATGCTCATTTGTCCCGTGGCCATCTGGGCCGGTGCTTCCTTTGGCGCCCGGCGAGTTCTGATCGGAGCGGCTTCAGCATTGGCAGTCATCGCCGCGATCGAGCCGTTCGCGACCAATCTGCATACGTTTCTGACGCTGCAGTTCGCAAGCGGCCTGGCCAGCGGCTTTTTTGTGCCGCTGACCTTGAGCTTCGTGCTGCGAAACACGCCCCCCAGAGCATGGGCCTACGGCATCGCCATTTATGCGCTGAATTTGGAAGTCTCTCTGAATGTCTCGGCCTCGTTGGAAGGCTGGTATCTGGAACACCTTTCTTGGGCGTGGATTTATTGGCAGAACGTGCCGCTCGCGGTTGGAATGGCGTTGTGCCTGCGCTTCGGTGTCGGACCCGACCCTGTCAGCCCCAGCCGACCGCCCGCCGATTACTTCGGACTCGCCTCAGGCGGTATCGGCTTGTCGTTGATCTACGCTGCCTTGGATCAAGGCAATCGCCTCGATTGGAGCAATTCCGGGTTGGTGTGGGGTCTGGTGCTCTCCGGCGCGCTATTGTTGGTCGCGTTCTTGATTCACGAATCGCGCTCGACCCGCCCCGCGGTCGATTTGAAAGTCGTGCTGGCCTCTCCCCTGCCGCGTCTGTTGCTGCTGATCGCCTTTTTGCGCCTGACGATTTTGTCCACCTCCTTCGCCATCCCGCAGTTCTTGCAAGTCGTGCGCGGTTTTCGAGCGCTCGAGGTAGGTCAAACCCTGGTATGGATTGCCGTGCCGCAGATGCTGGTGTGCCTGACCGCCGGTTATCTGCTGCGTCGAACCGATCCGCGACTCGTCGCGTCGGTGGGTTTCCTGTTCATTTGCATTGCGTGCCTCATGGTCGCTCACGGCCTCACCCCCCTTTGGGGCACCGATCAGTTTCTGCCATCGCAACTTTTGCAATCGGTCGGCCAAAGCTTTGCGCTCTCCGGCGTCATTTTTTTCGCCATCCTGCATCTGAAACCGCAGGACGCTTTGACCTTTGGTGCGGCGATGCAGGTCGCACGCCTGATGGGCGGCGAAGTCGGCCAGGCGTTTATCACGACCTTGATACGAGTGCGTGAACAGGTGGCCTCAAACCTGCTGGGCCTGCATGTTCAAATCGGCGATGCGCAAACGATTCACAGGTTGCAAATGTACGCCGCGGCCACGGCGCAGGCGGGAGGTCCGAGCTCCGCCCAAGCTCGAGGCACGGCCGTGCTTGGCAACGTCATGCGCACGGTCGCGACCACTCAGGGAATCATTGACGGCTTCGTCGTCATCGCCGCACTAACAGCCGTGACGCTCATTCTAATCGTCACGCGAAGAGCGGCGCCGCCGGGGCCTGCCTCGCATGTATCGCCGTTTGCGCCGCGCGACGTATCCACGCAATGATCCGTAATCTTCCGATGGCACGCGCGCCCTGGATCGGGCTGGCTTTCGCACTCGCGGCGCTTCATGGCTGCACCGTGGGCCCGCGTTATCAGCCCCCTGCCCCGTTGGACGGCGCGCAGGCCCCCCTCGTGTCATTGACGCCAGCGGCGGAAACGACTGCGATGCCTCCGGACGAATGGTGGCAGCTGTACCATGACGCCTTGCTTGATCAGTTACTACAACAAGCTTTTACCGCCAACAATGATCTGAAAGCGGCTGAAGCCAATCTGTCGGCGGCGCGCGCCGTTCTCGAAGGGGTAAAGGCGGCACGCTACCCAAGCACAACACTTGAAGCCGGCGGCATCTACGGCCGTGATCCGGTCACGGAAGAGATTCTCGAACTCGGCGGCCATCGGCCCGTCAACACCTGGATCTTCGATACCGTGTTGGATGTCTCGTACGAAGTTGACCTGTTCGGCCACGTGCGGCGTTCCATCGAGGCCTCGCGCGCCGATGCCGCCGCTGACGCCGCTGCCCGGGATGCCATTAGGATTACGGTCGCTGCCGAGACGGCGCGCGCTTACGCGCAGATCTGTGCGCTCGGTGAGCAGCTCGCGGTGGCCCATCATTCTCTCGAGGTCGTCGGCCACGAACGGGAGATCACAGTCCAGCGCCATGAAGCGGGCGCCAATTCACTCTTCGATGTCGTCAGGGCACAGGGCTTGGTCGCGCAGGTTCGCGCCGCCATTCCGCCCTTGGAGGGCCAGCGAAAAGCCGCGCTGTTTGAACTGGCGACGCTGCTCGGCCGGGCGCCCACTCGGGCGCCCATGGAAGCGCTGGCTTGTGTGCGGCCTCCGCAACTGGATGCCCTCATTCCAGTCGGCGACGGCATCGAACTCTTGAGGCGCCGCCCGGATGTGCGTCAAGCGGAACGTCGTCTGGCCGCCGCAACGGCACGCATTGGCGTCGCAACGGCGGACCTATATCCGCGTATCAGCCTCACCGGGTTTTTCGGCGGCGCCAGCGCGACTCTTCCGGAGCTGACCACGAATGTTGGCCGAGCCTGGGGGGTGGGACCGAGCATTCAGTGGAGCTTTCCCAACCAAGCGGGGCCGCGTGCGCGCGTCCAACAAGCCAAGGCCAATGCAAGCGCGGTGCTCGCAGAATTCGATGCAACGGTATTGGGGGCCCTCAAGGAGACCGAACAATCCCTGGCGATCTACGGCACGGAACTCGATCGGCGACAGGCCCTGGCCGATGCGCAAGCTCAGGCGCAACAGGCGTTCGATCTCGCGAACGATCAGTTTATCGCGGGCGCCTTGACCCAACTCGAATTGCTCACCACCGAACAGTCATTGATCGACATTGACGCGTCGGTCGCGGCCTCCGATGCCGCACTGATTCAGGACCAGATCGCGCTATTCAAGGCACTCGGCGGAGGCTGGCGCGAGAAAAGCTGATCGGAGCCGATGCGGTTGGCGCGGTCCCCAGTTGGCGATCGCTTACCGCATTTCCGGTATACCTCAAAGTGCAATCGCGGGCGGCCGGCAAAAGAACGCGCCATCGACTATCACTACCGTTATGTTTGTCGGTATATTTCGCTGTGATAACGGTTCAGGGAGAAATGACAATGCGGCCAGTCCGGTGGTGCGCCCTTGCGGCGCTCGCGTTCGTTTTGAATCATGCGGCCTGGGCCGCCGATGCTGCGGCCGCCGAACCGGCGGCGCCACCCGCATCCTGCACGAGCGTCAAGGAGTTCTTCGCCACCGATTGCCCGTTGACCTGGTACGGCATCACCCTGTTCGGCGCGTATGACATCGGTGTGGGCTGGGTCAGCCACGGATTGCCGGAGAACGCCTATAACTATGAAGGCGAATCGCTGATCAACCGCAACGGCAATCACTCCCAGTTCCTGATTGCGCCGAACAACCTCTCGCAAACCACTCTGGGCATCAAGGCGAAAGAAGAGTTTATGGAGGGCTGGTCCGTTGTGTTCACCGCGTCCACCGGCATCAATCCGCAGTCCGGCCAGCTCTCGAACCTGGCGGCCACCAACACCGTAAACGCCGGACTGCCCCGGGCAAGCTATTCATTCGCCGGCGACGGCGCGCGCGCAGGCCAAACCTTCAATGACGAATTCGATGGCGGCATCTCATCCGCGCAATTCGGCACGCTGACCTTCGGGCGTCAGCGCGCGCTCGGTACCGATGCGATGCTTGTTTACGATCCGGCCGGCGGCGCCTATTCCTTTTCGTTCATCGGCTATAACGGCCTGATGGCCGGGGGCGGCGACACGCAGGACACCCGTTGGGACGACGCCGTGAAATATCGCATCGCCTATGGTCCGCTCCATTTCGCGGCGATGCATAAATTCACCGATGGTCAGGCCGGCTGCTACTCCGCCGCCGCCACCTGGACTGCCGCGAACTGCACGCCGGAAAGGCCGCATAACTCCGCCGATGGATTCGATCTCGGCGCGGTCTACGCCGGGTTCTCTGCCGACATCGTCTACCAGCATGTCTACCAAGCGATCAGCGTGCTGAACCCCTTGCTCGGGCCCGGGAGTCTGTCTTCGCCCTATCAGTCGACCATCAACAGCATCAATACCAACGCCATCAACGGCGCCAACCTGATCGGAACGAGTAACACCGAATATGGCATCGTGACGGACAACACCGCCGTGATGGTCGCTGCCAAATATACCTGGGACCCGTTCAAGTTCTTCGCCGGCTACGAACATATCCGTATGAATAACCCGTCCGAGCCGCTGGGCGTGGGTGCCACGGCCCAGGGCGGTTATCTTTTGAGCGGCGTCGAGGACAACAATCTTGATTCCACCAAGATCGTGCAGGTCTACTGGACGGGCGTGAAATACGCTTACGACGGCAAAACCGACATCACGCTGTCCTACTATCGCGAGACCCAGAACGACTTCCGTGTTCCGTCGGCCTGCTCGCCTGCCGCAGGATTCCGCAGCTCCTGCGCCGGCTACCTCAACGAGGTTTCAGTCTATACGGATCATCACTTCACCAAGCGTTTTGATGCCTACGCCGGCATTGCGTATTCGAATGTCAGCGGCGGTCTGGCCATCGCCATTCCTCACGGCCCCGGTGTCCCGTATTTCTCCAACAACAACCTTGCACCGACGATCGGTGCTCGCTTCACTTTCTGAGCTTTTTGCCCGGCGGAATTTTGCGCGAATGACGCTTGAAGGATCGCCGGCCGCTTGCGGCCGAACTCGGGAGACCGATCGGGACTCGCATTCTCTTTTCTCTGCTGGGCTACTTCTTGTTTGAGCCGCCCCATGAACCAACGCCCCGCGGGACCCAAGGGACTGTCGGTCCGATAGATGGCCGACATCGCTGTCTCAAGGCCTCCGGGCGGCGCGTCCTCGAGCCTGATCTGAACGAGCGCGCCGCTTGCCAGGTCAGCCTCGATCACGTGCAGCGGCAACGCACCATACCCGAGCCCTGCACGCAAAAACGCCAGCTTGGCCCCAAGGTGAGAGAGGCGCCAGAATCTTGCGGACCGCACCGCAACTCGGCTTGGCGCAATATCCGCAGGATCCATATGGATGAGCTGAGTGTGCTCCGCAAGCACGGTTGCGGGAATCGGCGTGTGATAAGCGGCGAGCGGGTGTTGAGGCGAAACGACCGTAGGAACGCTGACCGTCACCAGCGGTTCACAGGTAATGTTCGACGGCACACGAAACCACGAGCCGACCAGGCCCACATCGCAGCGCCCGTCAAACACGGGCTCGATCACGGCGCTCGATTCGACTTCGAAATTCAACAGGGTCGAAGGGAATTCCTGTTGGAAGGCGGCGACAGCAGCGGTAAGCAGCGCC
>Ga0307474_10001457_pt1 | contig 17225 bp, 12 predicted proteins | sample atmos_gasesECM1C_2_FD_203312 | JGI IMG/M metagenome (GOLD analysis project Ga0307474, IMG submission 203312) | Hardwood forest soil microbial communities from Morgan-Monroe State Forest, Indiana, United States - atmos_gasesECM1C_05 | ecosystem: Environmental > Terrestrial > Soil > Temperate... | reverse complement strand
ATCGCATTTGCGGGAGCCCCTTATCTCGTGAGTCCGATTACGCTCGATCATGACTGGCTGCAGCAAAATCTGGTGCGGGTTACCGTGGGCGGCGCCGACGATGGCACGGCGATCGGCTCGGCCATCGCGGCCAGCGTCAACCGGCTGCGCCTGACGCAGGCGAAATCCAAGGTCATCATTTTGCTGACCGACGGTGTGAACAACACCGGCAAGATCTCTCCCATGGCAGCCGCGGAGGCGGCCCGCGCCATGGGCGTCAAGGTATACACCATTGGCGTCGGCGTGCGAGGCGATGCGCCGATCCCGGTGCGCGATGCGGCTGGAAACGCGCGCATCATCATGGCCAAAGTCGATGTGGACGAGAAGACCTTGCAGGCGGTTGCCGATGCGACCGGGGGGAAGTTTTATCGAGCGACCGATACGGATTCTTTGCAAAAGATATACGAAGAAATCAATCGCTTCGAAAAAACCGCGCAAACCGTGCAGAAATTCGAGCATACCGAGGAGCTGTATCCTTGGGCGCTGATACCCGCTTTGGGCATCCTCGGGCTTAGCTTGCTGCTGCAGCAAACGCGGCTCCGGAGGCTGCCGTGAACTTCGCCAGCCCCGCGTGGCTGGCGGCCGGATTGCTGGCTGCGCTGGTGCTCATATGGCTGTGGCGCCGCTACGACGCGCGCCAACGCGCCGCGCTTGCCAAGTTCGTATCGCCGCACCTGCGCGACCAACTGACCCGGTCGATATCGGTTGGCCGGCGGCGCCTGCAGCGCGGCTTGTTCCTCGGCGCGCTCATGGGCCTGTTCGTCGCGCTCGCGGGTCCGCAAGTGGGATTCCACTGGGAGCAGGTCAGCCGACGCGGCAACGACATTATTTTCGCGATCGACACCTCGCGCAGCATGCTGACTCCCGATGTGAAGCCCAATCGGCTCACCCGCGCGAAGCTGGCGATCGATGATTTCGCCAAGAAACTGGACGGCGATGCGGTGGGGATCGTGGCATTTGCCGGCACCGCCTTTCTGGCCTGTCCGGTCACGCTCGACTATGGAGCCTTTCATGAGTCGCTGGGCGCCATCGATACCAACACGATTCCGCGCGGCGGTACCAACATATCGTCCGCCATCCAAGCCGGGCAGGCCGCCCTGCGTCGACGCCCCGCAAGCGATAAAATATTGATCCTGGTGACGGATGGCGAGGATCTGGAGGGCAGTGCCTTCGAAACGGCGCAGGCGGCGGCAAAGTCGGACGGCATTAAAATCTTTACCGTGGGCGTGGGAACGGCCGCCGGTGATTTGATCCCGATCCCACCCGAACATGGCGGCGGATTTGTGAAGGACGAGACTGGCGCATTCGTCAGATCGCGGCTCGATGAGCAGGGGCTGAAGGCGATCGCGGGGGCGACCGGCGGATTTTATGTGCCGCTGGGAACCCAGGCGGAGGGGCTGGAACTGATTTTCCAGAATGTCCTGGGCTCAATTGCCAAGCACGACCTGGCATCGAGACAGCGGAAAATTTATATCGAGCGCTATCAGTGGCCGCTCACGGCATCCCTCGCGATGTTGCTGAGCAGTCTGCTGATCGGCTCGCGGCGCCGTACCCGGGCACCTCTCAAGGCCATGGCCGCTGCGCCGCTAGGACTCCTGTTACTGGCGCTGTGGCTGCGCAACGTACACGCGGCCTCAATACTGGACCCGAAAGGACCGATACTGGACTACAACGCCGGGACCACCGCGTACCGCGCAGGCCAATTCCCGCAAGCCGCGCAGTCATTCCAGCAGTCGATCACCCGCTCGCCGTCCAGTGATCCGAAGCGCTTGGCTGTTCAAGAAGACGCTTACTACAATCTTGGCAATACATTGTACCGAGCCGGGCAGAAGACCGAACAGACTTCTCCTCAAGCGACTCTGCAGAAATGGAATGAGGCGGTGAAGGCTTACGACACGGCGTTGCAAATGCGCGCGGATGATGCGGACAGCAAATACAATCGGGACTTGGTCAAACGCAAGATCGATGCATTGAACCAGCAGCAAAATCAGCAGAATCAAGGCAACCAGCAGAATAAAAATCAGAATCAGAATCAAGACAAGAAGCAGAATCAAAACCAAAAGCAGGATCAAAACCAAAAGCAGGATCAAAGTTCGCAAAATCAGGGCCAGCCGCCGAATAATCCGCCGCCCGGCAAGGATCAAAACAAAGGTTCAGGGCAGCCGCCGCCTTCAGGGCAGCCGCCGCCTTCGGGACAGCCGCCGCCTTCGGGACAGCCGCCGGGGCAAGATCCAAACCAAGGTCAGGGCACTTCGCCGCCGCCAAAGTCCGGCGAAGAAAAGGGCGATCAGCCGCCGCGCAGCGCCGGACAACCGCCTCCCGAACCGAAGGATGGCGAGCCGCCGTCCGGTTCAGGCAATCCGCAAGCGGCGGATAACCAACGCATTCCCGGCCAGATGACCCGCGAAGAAGCGCGCGAACTCCTGGACTCGGTGAAAGGGGACGAACATCAAGCCATGCCGATTCCCTGGGCTCAGCGCGGCGCGGTGCAGCCGCCCGACAAACCCTTTAAGAATTGGTGATGCGCCTGAATCACATACGAAGCATTCTGCTGGCCTCCTTGGGCCTGCTCGGTGTGTTTATCGCAGCGATAGCCTTCGCCGACGATCCTCTGGTCTACGCGACCATCCAACCCGCGCAAATTCAGTTGGGTGAATCGGCGCAATTCACCATTACGAATTTGGGGGACGGCACGAATCCGATCAACATCCCCGTGGTCTCGGGTTTGAAATTTGAAATCATAGGCCGTACGCGCGAAGTGCAGCTCATCAACGGATCAACGCTGCCTTCAAGTTCGATCGTCTTCCGCGTGACGCCGCAAATGGCCGGTATTTTTACGATTCCGGCGGTAACGCCGAAGGCCCAGCCGCTGGTACTGCAGGTGAACGGAGCCGCCAGCGGCGCGAACATTCCCCATCCCAGCCGGCCCGCCGCGCCGATTCCGCCGCCCATCTTTTCCGGCGGATCGATACCCAAGGGCGTGCACTTGACCGACGACGGCTCCGCCTATGTTCGGTTGAGCGTCCCGAAACGGGAGTTGTACGTTGGCGAGAGTGTGCCGGTTGACATAGAAGTGGGCATGCGGTCCGGCTTCGTAGCGTCGCTAAACGGCCTGCCCAAACTCACCAACGATGACTTCGCGCTCAACAGCCTCTCCCGTCAACCCGAGCGCACGGAGAAACTGATTAACGGCGAGCCCTTCGTGCTGCTAACTTGGCGCAGCACTCTCGCGGTGATCAAGCCAGGCGCTTTCTCGCTCGCGGCCGAGGTTCCCCTCACCGTGAAAATAAGAACGCGGCCGAAGCAGGAATCGTCCCTGGACGATCGTTTTGGCGATCCTTTCTGGCAGAATATATTTGGTGCCACCGTTCCCAAGGACGTCAACGTCACGAGTCCGGCGCAAGAGTTGACGGTGCACGAGTTGCCTGCGGAAGGCCGGCCGGCTGATTTTCACGGTGCCATTGGCACATTCAGCATCGCCAGCGATGTATCGCCCGTCAAGGCGGAAGTCGGCGATCCCCTGACATTGCGGATGCGCGTCACCGGAACCGGAAGCTTTGATCGCGTCGACAGCTCAATGTTGGATCACCTCGATCAATGGAAAACTTATCCCCCGAAATCCTCATTCAATACCAGCGATCCCCTGAGCTTTAGCGGCATGAAAACCTTTGAACAGCCGGTCATTGCTTCCAAGGCCGGTGTCCAGGAGCTTCCGGGATTGACCTTCAGCTACTTCGATCCCAATACGCGGCGCTACGAGACGGCCCGAAGCGCACCGCTGACCGTGTCGATTTCCCCTGCGCTGGCCGACACCCGCACGGCTCCTCAGGCGCCTTCGGCCTCATTGCCAGAAAGTGAATTCGCCGCAGGATTGCGCCCGGATCATGTCGAGACCACAACGGTGTCCTCCCTGATTCCGCTGTACCTGCAGCCGAAGTTTCTCGCCGTTCCATCAATCGTCGTACTGGCATTCGCCGCCGGATGGGTGAGCGCCCGACGGCGTCGGGGGGTAGGGGACCGCGAGTCTGCGACTGATCGGATCGCATCGCGGGCGGCCAAGCGCGCGTTGGCTCAAATGCAAGGCGCGGCTCGCGCGGGAGATGCGGCATTATTTTTCGAATCGGCGCGAACGGCGTTGCAGTCGGAGCTCGCCGCGCGTTGGCAACTTGCACCAGAGGAGATCACCACCGCCGAGGTGGAAGGCCGAATTGGGGCGGAGAACGATATCCGCCAAGTGTTCGCTCTCGCCGACGAAGCGAAGTATTCCGGGCGCAAACTCAATGCGACCGATTTTGCGCGCTGGCTGCGAATCGTCCGTGGCCATTTAATGAGCGATAAAACCTCATGAGCAAACGGATGCGCGCAGCGCTGGTCGTTTGTCTGTTGCTCGGCTCCGTCGGGGCCCGTTCGGAGTCTGAGCCCGTCGGTTATTCTGCCGCCGGCCTTTACAATCTTGGAAACTCCTATGCGCGCGCAGGTAAGCCCGGAATGGCGATTCTGAATTACGAACGTGCAAGCCTGCTCTCACCCAACGATCCCGATGTCCAGGCCAACCTGCGATACGTTCGCGCATCCGCGCATTTGCCGGCGGAGGTGCCGGACACCTTCGATCGTGTCGCGGGAATCGCCGCTCCGTTTTGGCTATCCTGGATTGGTGTCTTGGGGTTGATGATCGTGGGCGCGAGCGTGATCGCCGCGCAGCTGTCATTGCGGCATCGATTGGTGCGCGGCGCGGCCACGCTGTTGGGCGTATCGATGCTCGGTCTGATGTTTTGCAATGCACTGGCGCTGTGGCCCCGATTGCACCAGGGCGTTGTTATCGCGGCCGCGACGCCGGTGCGTGTTTCTCCGGTTCCCATGGGGGATCCGCTGTTCACGCTGCCGGAAGGTGAAAAGGTGAAAATTACCGCCGAGCACGAAGGCTTCGCGCTGATCGAAACGCGGGCGGGCCGGGCCGGTTGGATTGCGAACTCGAATTTCGCGCCGATCGTTCCGCGCTAGGCCCGAGGATTCTCTAGTGCGGCCGGTTCGGCTTCGGGGCGCCCGTGTGCAGCGGTAGCTTGGTCGATGAATCGTCGGACTTTCGCAGCGGGCCGCGCCCGTCCTTTGGATTCGTGACGCCGTCTTCCTGCAGATTCTTTCTCGGCGCAGTCCGCGACGAGTCAATCACCTTGTCCGGCATGGGATTTCTCCAGATCTGTTTACAGGATGAGTCCATTGCGCAAAGCGTAAGCCGTCATGTCTGCATTGCTGCTGAAGTTCATCTTTTCTAAAATTCTGGAGCGATAGGTGCTCACCGTCTTTACGCTCAGGCTGAGTTCCTCGGCGATTTCGCCAACGCCAGCTCCGGCCGCGAGTTTGCCGAATATTTGAAACTCTCGGACCGACAGCCTAACGTGCAGCGGTTGGTTTTGGTCGTGCGCCGACTCGAGATCGGCAGCCATCGACTCCGCGAGCGAAGCGCTCACGTATCGGCGCCCAACCAGGACCGTGCGCACGGCTTTCAGCAACTCCTCCGGCGAGCCGCCTTTCGACAAATAGCCGCTGGCGCCGGCGCGGAGCACGTTCCGGGCGTACTGGGCTTCCGGCAGTCCGCTCATTATCAGTACGCGCACTTTGGGATAGCCGCTGGTCACATGCTTCAGGATATCCAAGCCGCTACGGTCGGGCATGTGGATGTCCATGAGCAGCAAATCCCACTCATGCCGGCGCAACTGGTCCAATGTTTCGTTGCCGCTGGCGGTTTCTCCGATCGCCGTTATGCCGGCCTCAGCTTCCAGGAATTGCTTGTAGCCAGCCCTCACCACCGCATGATCGTCAGCAATAAGTACTCGCGACATCGGGATCCCTTTTTGTTGGTAGAGTTCAGAAGACTTATGCTCCTCAGCCGGCGCGAGGCGCAAGGCCGAAGGGCCTAACCGAGCGTCGGGTTCGTCCTACACTCTCTGCTAAGCTGTGGTCGATGAGATCGTGCAACAAGCGCATGCCTAGGCGGCCTGTCGACCCTCTATTCGAGATCAAGCTTGAACTCAAACCTCACGGCTCACGGGAGGCGTCTCGAACGTTGCATCACGAGTTGCGGGCCGCCATTTTGGAGGGCCGTCTCGCTGCCGGAGCGAAATTGCCTGCCACCCGAAAGTCGGCGGTATTCTTCGGCGTTTCACGCAATACCGCAGCCGATGTGTATGAGAGGCTGGTGACCGAGGGTCATGCCGTGACTCGCCATGGCGCGGGCACCTATGTCGCCGAAAGATCTTCGGCTTCGGCAGCGGCGCGCCGAATCGACGGGGCCGGAGCGGTACGGCGGCGGTTGAACGAATTTTGGCTGCGTGCCGATGTCACCGCGGCGATGGGTTTCTGGCAGGATTCAGGCGAACCGACTTCAGCGGCGCGCAAGGGCACGCCGGTCGATTTTCGACCCGCGATGGTTGATTCACGGCTCTTTCCGCTGGACGTATTTCGCCGCGTCAGCGCCAAGCAATTGCGCGGCCTGGAACGCAGGCCGGCCAGCTACAAGAGCCCGCAGGGAAATCAAGGCAACTATCATCTTCGCAAGGCCATCATCAAGCACATCGCGATCACGCGAGGGGTTGCATGCCAAGCAGAAGACATCATCGTCACCTCCGGCGCCCAGCAGGCGTTCGATTTGCTCGCCAGGGCGTTGGTCACGCCGCGTGAGACCACCGTCGCGCTGGAAGATCCTGGTTACCCGCCGATGCGAGTGGCGTTTGCGGCCGCCGGCGCGAAACTCGCTCCGGTTGGAATCGATGAGGAAGGTCTGATTGTCGAGCAGCTGCCCTCCGACGTGCAGGTAATTTGTGTTACCCCGTCCCATCAATTTCCCCTGGGGGTGACAATGTCGCTGCGCAGGCGGCAAGCCTTGATCGAATTTGCGCGCGAACGCGGAGCGGTCATCATCGAAGACGATTATGACGGAGAATTTCGCTATGAAGGCAGCCCATTGCCGGCGCTGCGCACGGCCCGGGCCGCGGACGTGGTTTTCTATGTCGGCACATTCTCGAAGTGCATGCTGTCAGCGCTGCGCCTGGGGTACATCGTTGCACCAAGTTGGGCGATCAGTACGCTCACGGCCGCCAAGAATTGCTTGGATTGGCATTGCCCAACCCCGATTCAAAGCGCGGTGGCGGGATTCATAGCGGAGGGCCATTTGACGAGTCATGTGCGCAAAATGCGCCAGATCTACACACTGCGCCGCCAATTGCTGTTGCATTTGCTGCAGGAGAATCTCAGCCGGTGGCTGACTCCCATTCCCTCGTATTACGGCATGCACATTGCCGCGTTGGCGCAGCCTGCCCTCGATCTTGAACCCGTGGCGGCAACCTTGCTGCAACAGCAGGTCAAGATTCATACCCTGAGCCGATACTCCCTCGGACCGCAAACCCAGATCGGGCTGGTGTTTGGCTACGGCACGGTCGATCTGGCGCAGATTCGGCGCGGGATGTCGCTGCTGCGCAAGGCTCTGCAAAAGTGACGCCGTTATGCGACGCGCCGCGCGTGTAGGAATTACATGCCGCGAACGCGGCGGCAACTCGTGCAACCGTGTAAAGTTCTACCGGAAGGGGCGCTGAGCACGTGACCGATCCCGTAACCAAAAGTACGCTCACCGCGGCTGAAGCCAAAACGATCCAATTAGGCTTCTTGCGGCAACTATCTCTGATGATCCGGGCGATCTCGAGTTCGCCCGTGGGCAGAAAGATCGTGATCTTGATGGTCGCGATCGTCGTTGTGATCATTGCAACAGCGTACGGCCAGATTCGTCTCAACGGCTGGAATAAACCCTTCTACGACGCACTGTCGCGCCGTGACTTTCGAGAGTTTCTGTTTCAGCTCGGGGTCTTCTTCGTTATTGCCGGCTGCCTCCTGGCGCTCAACGTGCTGCAGAGATGGCTTGGGGAGATGCTGCAGGTCAGATTGCGCGAGGGTTTGGTGCGCAGTCTCTTGCGTGATTGGATGCTGCCGCGCCGGGCATTTTGGCTCGCCAATTCCGGCAGCATGGGCGTCAACCCCGATCAGCGTATTCACGAAGATGCGAGAAAACTGTGTGAGTTGTCGGCCAGCCTAGGGATAGGATTGTTTCAAGCCTCCATTTTATTCGGCACGTTTGCCGGCATTCTCTGGCGGCTGTCGAGCACTTTCAGTGTTCATGTTGGAGATCGGGATTATCTGATTCCCGGCTTCATGTTGTGGGCCGCAATTATTTACGCCAGCGCCGGTTCGTTGCTGAGCTACTGGGTCGGTCGGGGCCTCATCAATCGCAATGCCGATCGCTATGCGCGGGAAGCGGACCTGCGTTTTTCGCTGGTGCGGGTCAATGAGCATGTCGATGCAATTTCGCTCGCCGCAGGGGAGCAAGACGAGCGGAGCCGAATCGAGCGGCGTCTGGGGGATGCGCTGCGGGCGACCCGCCGCATTGTGTGGGGCCACACAAATCTCGAATGGGTCGTTGCCGGATTCGGCTGGATCACCCAGGTCGCACCGATACTCGTGGCGGCACCGCTGTATTTCACCGGAAAGGTCTCATTCGGCGGCATGATGATGGCCGCAGCGGCTTTTACCCAAGCGCAATCCTCGTTGCGCTGGTTCGTCGATAATTTCAGCGTCATCGCCGACTGGCGCGCGACTTTGCTGCGAGTCGCAAATTTCCGTCAGGCCGTGATCACGACCGATGAACCTCGCGGCTTTGAAAGCCGCATCGTGTACGAGGTCGGCGATCCCGGCAAAATAAGGATTGAAAATCTGCATACTGAATCTTCCGCCCACGCCGACATGCTCAAAGAACCCAAGGTGGTCATCGAGGCGGGCGCGCGCGTGTTGGTGCTGGGCGCGCCGGGAACCGGCAAGACGCAGCTATTCCGTGCGTTGGCCGGCTTATGGCCATGGGGTTCCGGTCGCATATTTCGCCCGCCCGGCGAACAGATTTTCTATCTGCCGCGCGGCACGCCGTACTTGCCGCGGGGGAGCTTGCGCGAAGTGCTGGCATACCCCTTGAAGGCGGAAAACTTCAGTGCCGACGCGTTTGCACGGGCATTGTTTCGTTTGGGGCTTGAGCGCCTGGCGCCGCTGCTCGATGAGACCCGCCGTTGGGATCGCGAATTGAGCCAAGACGAGCAGCTGTGCTTGGTATTCGCGCGAATGTTGATTCAGACGCCGCCTTGGGTGCTCATCGACGGGACTTTGGGTTTGCTCGACGATGATGTTCTCGAGCTGGTTATCGACGTGTTTACCAAGGAGCTCAAAGCCACCGGCATCATCCATATTGGCGGTCCCGGGGAAGCCCACGACCTATTCTCGGGGATTCTGCATCTCATCAAGGCGCCGAAGCCATCCCCAATAGCAGACGAACATGGCGGAGATGTCGGGCGCGCGGTATCGCGTATCGAGCGCGGAAAGTCCCAATGAGGCAGATCGCAAGGCTGGCTGCTCGATTGATCGACACCTTTGCAATGCTGACGGCATTTTTATTGATTGCCGTTTCGCCATCATGGGGAGCGCAGCTGTTCGATTTTCGGGTTCCGGCTTCACCGTCGGACGCCGCGGCCGCCATCAGCGATCTGGCGTCTCGGCTCATTCCCGTCTATCAAGACTCTGACCCGGAACGGTACCTGGCGAATCTATCCGCGCTGCAAATGGCCGTCGGCGACTACGCGGCGGCGGACATCTCGCGGCAATCGTTGCGCGACAGGCGCAGAAAATCAGACTTTGGACTTCCGGTGAGCCGTGCACTGGTATTCGACATCTACGCGCATGCCAAGGCGCTGGAGATTGAAAACAAGGTTACCTTCGCCGATGCATTTACGAGTTCCTATCGCGACAGCATTCGACCTCTCGATGATCGCGACGAATTCGCCGTCGCTCGCTGGCTCGGCACGCCTCCATCGGTCTACCGGGATGCGCTGCAAAGGGCATTCGATCAGTCTCGATCCAGGGACAGGATAGACGAATCCGATGCAATTGAACTGATCTGGAAATACGTGGCCTTTGACGCGTATCGAACCTTTGGCGCGTTGGTGGTCCTGTTGAATGCCGAGGACGATCATCGGCGCTACGCAACCGATAGCGGAATTGTCATCGAAAGGCCGGGCGGCGTGAACATTTCGGTGACCGTGATTCGACCGACAGGCTTGAATAAGCCGCTGCCGGCGCTGCTCGAGTTTGCACAGAGCGAGACGCAGGGCGATGCAATGGACAGCGCCGCCCGCGGTTATGCGGGCGTCGTCGCTCGCATAAGCGAGAAACGAAAATCCGCCGCGGGAATCGACCCCTTTGCATTCGCGGGTGCCGATGCGCGTGAAGTGATCAATTGGATCGCGAAACAGACTTGGAGCGACGGCCGCGTAGGCATGTATGGCGATGCTTATAACGGTTATGCGCCTTGGGCGGCCGCCAAGCGACTGCCCAAGGCGCTCAAGGCCATTGCGACATCGGTATCGGTGGCGCCCGGAGTCAGTTTTCCAATGGAAGGCAATATCTTTCAAAATGCTGCCTACGGATGGTCATTGCAGATGAGCGACGCCGCGCGAGTGGATGGACCTGATTCCGCCGACTCGCCAGAATGGCGAGCGCTCAACGAGAAGTGGTATCAGAGCGGCAGACGCTACCGCGATCTGGGCCGGCTGTACGGAAAGCACAATCCAGTCTTCATTCGCTGGCTGAATCATCCGAGCTATGACGCGTACTGGCAGAACCTCCTGCCCTACCGGGAGCAGTTTGCCCATATCGACATTCCGGTTCTCACCATGACTGGCTACTACGCAGCAAGCGCGCCCGGGGATTTGTACTTCTTCACACAACATCATCGGTATAATCCCCACGCCAACCACACTTTGCTCATCGGCCCCTACGATGAAAGCATGATGCGCGCCGGAGCCGCGGCGAGTCTGCATGGATACCAAGTCGATCCGGTCGCGCTCGTCGATTTTCGCGAGCTGCGCTATCAGTGGTTCGACCACGTCTTCAAGGACGCGGCAATGCCGGCGTTGCTGTCGGATGCCGTCAACTATGAGGTGATGGGAGCCAATGAATGGCGGCACGCGGCGTCGCTCGAGGCGATGGCGGACGGGTCGCTCAGGTACTATCTCGATACAGCGGGTTCCGGTGCGGATCGTCGCTTGAGTCTGCACAAACAGGCCAACGACGCGTTCGTGCAACAGAACGCGAACCTTGTCGACCGAAGGGACGCGGCTTGGACGCCGCCCACGGATCTGGTCAGCAAGAGTCTTGCCCCGCGTTTCGGCACGATATTCGTGAGCGAGCCTTTACCCAAGGCGAGCGCGTTCAGCGGCCTGTTTTCCGGGCGCCTGGATTTTGAAGTAAACAAAATGGATCTGGACTTGAACATCACGCTTTATGAACTGCTGGCAAACGGCGACTATGTGCGGCTTTTCAGCCCGACTTACGAGATGCGCGCAAGCTATGCCGAGGATCGCGCGCATCGGCATCTACTCAAAGCGGGCGAGCGCCAGAAACTGGCATTCAAGAGCGAACGAATAACGAGCCGGCAGCTGCAGGCCGGCAGCCGCATCGCCATGGTGCTCAGCATCAGCAAACGGCCGGATCGCGAGATCAATTACGGCACCGGCGGCGATGTCAGCGAAGAGTCCATCGCTGACGGTAAAATTCCCATCAAGATCCGCTGGTATAACGATAGCTATATCGACATCCCGATACACAAATAAAAAAGTTCAGATCAGGCGTTTCAACAGCGACGTGGCGGCAGCCGGGTTATGCACCTTGTGGCCGCTGATCACATAGAGAAACACGTCTCGCGGTTCATCGTTGCCGGGATCCGCCTCGACGTACTCCATGTCATCCGGTGCCGAGCCCGAAGCCCATGCACGGGCGCGCGCCGCCCAGCGCTCGAGCGAGGCCTCGGAATAGCCGTCAGCTTCAGCCGCCTTGGTACCCATGATGCGCGCATAGACGAACGGCGCCGTGAGATCGGCGATTTGCGGATAGCTGGAATCGCCCGCAATGACCACGGCGACACCATACTTGCGCGCGAGGGCGATGAAACCGGGCGTCCGGAAGCTCTCATGTCGAACCTCAACGGCGTGACGCAGGGCACGCCCCGCGATCTCACGGGGCAGAAGCGTCAAAAAGGCCTCGAAGTCGGCAGGTTCGAATTTCTTGGTAGGCAAGAACTGCCAATTGATCGGACCCAGCTTTTCCTTGAGTTCCGTGAGTCCGCTATTGAAAAAACGTGTGATGGTGCCGCCCGCTTCGGCAAGCACCGCGCGGTTCATGGCGAAGCGCGGCGCCTTCAGCGAAAACACGAAATCATCCGGCGTTTCATCGTGCCACTTCGCGTAGCTCGCAGGCTTCTGCGATCCGTAGTACGTGCCGTTGATCTCGATTGACGTGAGTTGCCGGCTGGCGTGCTCGAGCTCGCGCTTTTGCGGCAAACCTTGCGGATAGAACGTGCCGCGCCAGGGTTCGTAGGTCCAGCCACCGACGCCTATCCGGATTTTTCCCGCGGCTGCATCGCGTTTGGGCATTGCAATTACGCGACCAGCGCGTTCAGATAGTCAAAACTGATGCCGACGGACTCGAGCCGTGATTTGCTGAACGGCGGTTCCTGCTCCACATAGAATTGGCGCACGTTTGCCTGATAGGCTTTCGCCAGGAGGGTCTTCCAGTCGATGATTCCTTGTCCTACTTCGCATGGATCTTGCTGGAAGCTGAAATTCGGGCGTGTGCTGGCTTTGACGTCTTTGACGTGCATCGCAGAAAATCGGCCCGGATGGGCGGCCAATAGGGCCGCGGGATCCGCGCCGGCGGCCACCACCCAACCCGCGTCCATCTCGAATGTGACGAGTGTGGGATCGGTATGTTGTATCAATTGGGCCAGTCCCGTGCTGCCGCCGACGGGCGCGAACTCGACGTTGTGATTGTGATAGGCGAAGCGCAGCCCGTAGGGCTTCAGCGCCGCGGCTTTCTGATTGAAATAATCGGCGTTCCATTTCCAATCGTCCAGCGTCATCGAGGCACCGAGGCGCGCCGCCATTTTGACGCCGGTTTCACCCGGCAGCGGCGTGAGCGAGAAGCGCTCCGGCAGGTTAAACATCGGAGAAACGATAGTGCCGACCCCTAGAGCATGCGCAGCCTCCGCGAGCGCTCCGAGTTCATCGAGGTTCACGCCGGTCTTCGAGTGCGACGGAACATGGATTGACGGACATTTCAGCCGTACGCGATCGAGCGCCTGACGCCATTCATCGACAGCATGATCGGCCAGGCCGGCCAGTTCGACGGTTTTATAACCGATCTTCGCAACCGCCGCCAATGTGCCCTCAAAATCGCGCTTGAGATCATCGCCGACGGTATAAAGCTGCAGCCCGATCGGCAACCCGGTGCGACGGAAGAAGGGCCGTGTGCTGGTGGCGCCGATGGCCGGGGCACCGAGCAGTGTTCCTATTATGAGAAGCTCCCGGCGCGATATTGTAAGCATTGTTTCCCCTTTGACGGTGCCAGCGAAACAATACCCTAGAGCGCTGCCGTATGCACTAGCCTAAGCCGCTAGTCGTTGCTCGCGGCAGAATTCGCCAAAGGCCGGGCGTGGTTGAGTAGCGCGTATCGCAAGAGTTGGGCGCTCGTGGTGAGATTGAGCTTTCGCTTGATTCGCTGACGGTGCGACTCGACTGTCTTGATGCTCAAATTGAGCCGTCGCGCGGCTTCTCGAGTGCTGGCGCCGTTGCCAATCAGCTGCAAAACCTGCAATTCGCGGTTGCTGAGCCGCTCGAGCGGGTCAACCGGGAGATGCGCAGCGCCGCTGGCGAATCCGGACAGCAGGCAGTTGCTCATTGCCTCGGATACGTAGATATTCCCGTCCAGCACTCGCCGCAGGGACACCAGAAGCTGTTCTGTCGATGCCTCCTTCATGATGTAGCCGCTGACGCCGAGAGCCAGCATGCGTGCGCAATAGATGGCTTCATCGAGCGCCGACAGCACCAAGATCGGCAGCTCCGGAAAGTGCGCGCGCAGATTGCGCACCAGTTCGATGCCATCGACCTGTCTTAGGCTGATGTCGCATATCAACCCGTCCGGATGCAACCGATGGATGGCGGTCCGCGCCTCCGCGGCGCTCTCAGCTTCGCCGCAGACGGCGAGATCAGCGGCGCTCTCCAGGAGATATCGCAGGCCCTGTCGGACGACCGGGTGGTCATCGACTATCAGGACGCGCCGAACGCCGGGCGCCTCGACGGTGCGCAAGTGACTTTGGCTCATGAATCTACACCGCGCGCTACCAGCGCGGCGAGGGCGGCGACAATACCGGTGCGGGTTCCGTTTCTATCCTCGAGCATCGCTTCGAATCGGGCTGCGGGCTGCGGCGCACAGCAGTGATAGCCTTGCCATTGATCGCACTCCAACCGCGTCACAAATTCGAGCTGCTCAGCCGACTCAATTCCTTCGGCAACGACCTTTAGCCCCACACTCCGCGCCAGAGAAACGATGGCGCGAACGATAGACTCGTCTGTGCGGCTGATCGTCAAGTCTCTGATGAAGCTGCGGTCTATCTTCAGCTTGTCGATCGGAAAGCGCCGCAGGTAACTCAGGCTCGAATACCCGGTGCCGAAGTCATCGATTGCGACACTGATTCCCATCTTGCGCAGCTGCTTCAGAACTCCAGCCGACTCCTCCGGATCGGTCATGAGCGCGCTTTCAGTGAGTTCAATCTCCAGAGCGCGCGCGTCCAGCCCGGCATCGTTCAGCGCCGAATGAATCATCGGCAGAATGTTTTGATGGCGAAATTGCGTGGCGGACAGGTTGACCGCCATGGGAAATGTGCAGCCCAGTTCCAGCTGCCAGGCACGAGCTTGACGGCACGCTTCGCGAAGTACCCATTCACCGAGCGGGATCATCAGGCCTGTGTCTTCGGCGAAAGTGATGAACGAACTCGGTGCAAGCAGCCCCTTGGTCGGGTGCCGCCAGCGCAGCAGCGCCTCCACTGCCGCTATTTTTCCGGTTTTCGCCGAGATCTCGGGCTGGTAGTAGAGCTCGAATTCCTCCGCAGCCAGTGCGCGCCGTAAGTCATTCTCGAGAGCGACGCGCTCCTGCAGCGAATGGGTCATGGCCGGTCGAAAGAACAGGGCTTGGCCGCCGCCGCGATCCTTGGCGATGGCCATGGCCAGTTCCGCGTGGTCCAGAAGTTCATCGCAGCGACGTCCGTCATCCGGCCACACGCTCACGCCAATCGTCGATCGCAGGCTGACCTCCATGCCGTTGACCCGGACCGGCTCCTCGAACGCCGTCAGTATTGCAGTGGCAACGGATTGGGCTTCCAACCGGGCCGCGACGTTATCGATGAGGACTGCGAACTGGTCTCCGTCCATTCGCGCCAGGGTGGTGGAATTCGAAATCAACGCCGTGACGCGGCGCGCGACTTCCGTCAGAAGCCAATCCCCGACTCCATGTCCCAGGGAATGATTGATCGCGCTGAAATGATCCAGATCGAACACTGCAATCGCAATGGCGCGGCCGTGGCGCTCAGTATCGGCGATCGATTTTACGAGGCGGTCCTTGAATCGCTGCCGATTCGGTAGGCCGGTGAGCGAATCGTGGGCGGCGAGATATTGTAAGCGCGCATGGACTTCCTCGATCTCGCGCGCATTTCGTCCGGCCCGTTCTCTGACTGCGTCGCTGCAAATGGCGATTACCTGGGCGATTGCCAGCACGGCACATCCGAGTGCGGCGACCGTGATCATCTGAAGGCCCGGGGTGGACGCCAGGTCCTGGCAGCAGGCGCTGAACAGCAATCGCGATTGCGCGAGTGTATGCGCATTGGCGCCGATGAGCCCCGCGGCTCCTGCGAACGCGGTCAGGGCGCGGGCGCCGCGCGCTCTCCAGGATCGATCGCCACGCAGCTTGAGCCAAACCCCAAACGCCGCGAGGAAAGCAATGAAGAGCAGCAAGAACGAGCCGCCAACCCATGGCAAGCCTTCGCGCATGATGAGTTCGCCCGGCAGTTCATCGAAGGCCGCGCAATGTGTTGCCTCGACTCCAACGGCCAATGCGAATGCACCGCCGGTTATTCCAGCGGTGTCCGGCTCTCGGCATGCAATGAACAAGAGCGCGCAAGCTTGGCTCGATGCCGCGATGGCAAAAGTCAGGGCGGGCCACGACATGCCCAAACTCGATTGTCCGGGCATCCGGAGGGCCAGGACTTGTACGAAGTTCAAGGTCCAGAGGCCGAATCCCAGTGCAAGAGAGCTGAGCAGTAAAATGCACAGGCCGCCGCGCGAACGCGCGAGCGAGGACTGCACGGCCAGCGCCATGGTCGCGCCCGACAGCAGCAGACCTAAGCATCCCGCGAGTGCCAGCGTCCAGGCTTCCGTTGTGAGTTCAAACATTCTTCGCTCCCTGCGTTGGCACGGTTGCCAATTGAGCCCGCCACCCTACCGCCCGGGTGCGATGCAGCACATCGAGAGAACTGTGTATTGGGCGCGGGAAAGTTCTGTAGCGCGCCGGTGCGGATTGACGCGGCGCTACATAATGGGGCTCAAGGATCGATGATGTTGTTGCGGATCGCGTAACGCACGAGTTCCGCAAGCGAATCAAATCCCATCTTGCGCATGACGTTGCTGCGATGAGTTTCGGCAGTCTTGACGCTGATGTTCAGCACTCTGGCGATGTCCTTGTTGCTGTTGCCTTCCGCAAGCAGCTGCACAATCTCGCGCTCGCGCGCCGACAGTGTCTGTGCCGGTACCGCTTCACGCGATTCGCTGCGTAGGTAGCCATCCAGGACCATGCGTGCCACATTTGACGTGAAGAAAGAGCCGCCTTCGAGCAGTGCTTGCAGCGCCGTAATCAGCGTTCTGCCCGCATCCGATTTCAGTACGTATCCTTTGGCGCCGGCACTCAAGACCTCGCGTACCAGCTGCTCCGATTCGTGTGCCGTCAAAATGAGAATGCGCGCGCTGGGGTCGGCCAAGACAATTTGGCGCGCCGCTTCCAGGCCGTTCAATTCCGGCATGGTCAGATCCAGTACCACGATGTCCGGCTTGAGCGATGCCGCCAGTGCAACCGCGTCGCGCCCGTTGGTCGCCTCGGCGGCCACGACCCATCCTGGCACCTGGGTGAGCTCTGCGGCGACGCCGCGTCGAAAGAGCTCGTGATCATCGGCAATCAAAATTCGCAAGGGTTTCGTCATTGCGGATGGATCGCTATTGTCG
>Ga0307474_10001456_pt1 | contig 17232 bp, 15 predicted proteins | sample atmos_gasesECM1C_2_FD_203312 | JGI IMG/M metagenome (GOLD analysis project Ga0307474, IMG submission 203312) | Hardwood forest soil microbial communities from Morgan-Monroe State Forest, Indiana, United States - atmos_gasesECM1C_05 | ecosystem: Environmental > Terrestrial > Soil > Temperate... | reverse complement strand
AGGGCACCACCAAATGCCACCTGCAACGTGGCGTAAATCGGCGGGGTGTCCATGTACTTCCAGCGAATCCAACTGATCACCGCAAGTTCCACCACCACCACCGAAATGGCGACAGCCATGGCAGTCCAAAATGCCGGGATCAGGAAGGGCAACGTGTGGCCGATGCCACCAAGCGTGGTCATCAAACCGGTGATTCCGCCACGCACGATCGGCGCGCCGCGGCCGGTCAGACTGCCGTTATCCGACAGCGCTTCGGCGAAGGCCATGGAAATGCCGGCGCCGATCGAAGCAGCAAGGCCAACGACAAACGCCTGCCAGGTATTCTGCGTGGCCAAGGCCGCTGCGAACACCGGCGCAAGTGTGGAAACCGAGCCGTCCATCAGTCCGGCCAGCCCCGGCTGGATCACTCGCAAGACGAACGAGGCGCGCGCATGCTGATCCTCGCCGCGACGCACGTTGTCGGGCAGGTTCTCATCGCGCAACTGGTCGGCGCGATGTTCATGCTCCACCTCGGCCTCGGCCAGGTCGTCGAGTAGCTGGCGTACCGAAACATCCTCGCTGCGCATGGCTGCGCGGCGGTAGAACTGCTGGGTCTCGGTCTCCATGCTTTCGGCCAGATTGCGCACCTCGTCGAGGTTCAACGGGTAGATTTGCCAGACCGGTTTGCGCTGGAGAAAGCCGCGCACATCCTGGCGACGGACCAGCGGAATATGCTCGCCGAATTTCGCCCGGTAGAGATCCAACAGGCGATGGCGGTGCTCGCTCTCTTCCTCAGCCATTTCACTGAACACCTTGGCGCTGGCTGGATAATCCTGCCGCAGGCCTTCGGCGATATCGGTGTAGATACGATTATCCTCCTCCTCGTTGGCGATCGCCAGGGCGAGGACTTCGCGTTCGGTCAGGTCCGAAAAATTGCGCATGGCGCGCACTTTGGCGAATGGCGACGCCGCGTCAAGATGACAGCAGGACGATGCAAATGCTTCGCAATTGCCTCAGATAGTCAGCGCTGCATCCACCGCTGCGCCGAGGCGATCGACGATCGTGTCGATGTCGGGGGCGGTCGCGATATAGGGCGGCGCCACGATGACATGGTCGCCGAGTTTCCCGTCGATCGTTCCGCCCATCGGATAGATCGCCAAACCGCGCGCCAACGCCTCGCGTTTGACCCGCTCGTTGATTTTCAGCGCCGGGTCGAACACCTGCTTGCTCGCGCGATCGGTGACGAATTCCAGCGCCCAGAACAGCCCGCGCCCGCGCACGTCGCCGACATGGCGATGGTTGCCGAACCGCTCGATCAGCGCGGCTTCCAGACGCGCACCCATGACGCGGACGTTCTCCAGCAGATGGTCCTCGCGAATGATGCGCTGCACTTCCAGCGCGGCGGCGCAGGCGACCGGGTGCGCCTGGTAGGTGTGGCCGTGCATGAAACCACCCGAGCCGGCATTGATCGCGCTGACGATCCTGCCGCCGATCAGCACGCCACCGATCGGCTGATAACCGCTGCCGAGACCCTTCGCCACCACTTGCAAATCAGGCGCGATGCCTTCCTGCTCCCAGGCATGCATCGTGCCGGTGCGGCCCATGCCGCACATCACCTCGTCCAGGATCAGCAGCGCACCGTGACGGTCGCAGATCTCGCGCACACGTTTGAAGTAACCAGGCAGTGCGGCGACGCAGCCGGTGGTGGCGCCGACCACCGGTTCGGCGATGAATGCGATGACGGTATCAGGGCCGAGACGTTGGAATTCGGCTTCCAGTTCGTCGGCCAGGCGGTCGATGTACTGATGGTCGGTCTCGTCGTCGCGTTTGAAACGGTACGCGAAGCACGGTGACACCAGGCTGAACGCCGGAGCCAGGATCGGCTCGTACAGCGCGCGCCGCATCATGTTGCCGCCGGCGCCAAGCGCGCCGAGAGTGTTGCCGTGATAACCCTGCCGGCGCGCGATGAAATGCACGCGCTGTGGCTGGCCGATCTCCACAAAGTACTGCCGGGCCAGTTTCAGCGACGCCTCGGTGCCTTCGGAACCGGACGAGCAGAAGTAGGCATGCGTCAGTCCGCCCGGCTCACCATCCAGCACGATGTGCGCGAGGTCTTCCGCCGGCTGGCTGCTGAACGTGCCGGTGTGGGCGTATGCCATGGTCGCGGCCTGCCTGCCGATCGCGGCGGCGATGCGCTGGTTGCCATGGCCAAGACAGGCGACGGCGGCGCCACCCGATCCGTCGATGATGCGGGTGCCATCGGCAAGGTGCAGATAGATACCCTCGCCGCCGACGGCGACGGGTGGCGCACCGCCGGCGCGGTGCAGGACGCGACTGGTCATGGCAGTTGTCGAGTTCAATTGTCGGGTTCCCGGTTGCAGGTTCGCTTCATGTCACCACCGCCGTGAAATGTCACGACCTGGCGCAGCGACGGTTTAGACTGGTTTGCCCTCGCTGCTCTGCCAGGCATCGCGCAACAATGCATTGCTTGGCCGGTTCGGGTCCCGGACCTTATGCGCCGTCTCGGCCCCCGCCACCGGCAGGCCCTGCGGATCGAGCCGCCCGATCTGCACCAGCACCGATGCCTGGTCCCAATAGATGTGTTCGTGCGCGACCTTGCCATCCTGGAATTGCACGATCGCCACCAGCGGCACCTCGACCCTGCGGCCGGTCGGAGCGATGCCCGGCAGCATCCAATCGATCGCGGCGGTGTGGGTGAAGCAGAAGATCACTTCATCGACAATGCGATCGGTACCGACGGTGCGACTGACCGGGATCATCGTGGTATCGGACGGGTTCTCGCCGATGAAGTGATACTTGTAGAAGCGCTTGAGCTGATCGTGTCCAACGCCACCCGCCATGGTCGGGATGTGGTTGACGTACGGTGCAGCCACCATCGTCGCCATGGTGGCATCGACGTCGCGCGTCTCGAACTCGTGGCGGCAATGCGCCTCCCACAGCGCCTCCAGGTCATGACCGGACATTCAGGCCGCCGCCTTCCTGACCGGCATCAGGTGCGCCAGGCGCGGCGCGACTTCTTCTGCCAACAGACGCAGCGAGTTGTGCCACGCCTCCAATTGCTCGACGTAATCGAAGCCGAACACCAGCAGGCAGCCGAAGCCACCCGCATCGTGGTAGATGCGCTCCAGCTTCTCCGCCACCGTGGCGGGCGATCCCACGACCCAGTTGTGCTTCGCGCAATACGCCGGCGTCACGTCGGAATCCGCCACGTCCGGATCGTGCTTGAAGAACTCCAGGAAACCGAAATTCCCCATCAGCGGCAGGAAGTATTCGCGCATCATGCGCCCCATCATGCCATCGACCGATAGCCGCCAGGCCTCCGCATCCGTGTCGGCCACAAACACCTCGCGCACCAGTCGCCAGTCGGCACGGTTCGGTGTGCGGCCAGTGCGCGCGGCACCAATCTCCACCGCTTCCCAATGGCTCGCCACATAGCTCGGATTGAGGTTCAAGCTCAGCGGCAGGAAGCCGCGCTCACCGGCAAGCATCAGCGTATCGGACCGCTTCGACACGCCAGCCACACCGATCGGCGGATGCGGTTTCTGCAACGGATAGATGTGCGGCCGGAGGAAGCCCAATTGTTCCGGCGGCTTCGCCACCTTCCAGAACTTGCCGTCGTATTCGAATTCCTTCTCGTCGCTCCACATGCGCAGGATGATTTCGAGCGACTCCCGCGTCATCTCGCGGTGCACACCGGAATTGCCATCGACCCGGAACATCGCCCAATCGCTGGCCAGCCCGGATGCCGCGACGCCGAAATTCAGCCGGCCCTCGGACAGGTGATCCAGCATTGCCACGCGGTTGGCGAGTTCGACCGGGTGGTGATACGGCAACAGGAACCCGCCCGGTCCGATACGGATGCGCCTGGTCTGGAGCAGCGCCTGCGCGATCAGCAGGTCGGGCGCCGGATGCGGCTCCCACGGCGCGGTGTGGTGCTCGCCGATCCACGCTTCGGTGTAGCCCAGTTCGTCCAACCATCGCAGGGTTTGCAGGTCCCAGTCGTGGCCGGCCTTGAGGCCCCGTTCGGGCGGATGGGAGGGCATGGAGAAATAACCGAATTCCATGGCTGGTGTCCTTGGCTGGGTCCCCGCGCAGGCTACACCGATCGGAGTTGCCGACGCCATCGGCGGGCGGCGCAACCGTATTGGTGCCATAACGCAGCGCGGACGCAACCCATGGGCGTCACGCTGTCGAGCAGAATCCGCCAGGATGATTCACGAAAGATCGCGATGATCCGCGTGGTCGATGCGTCCGCGATCGCTGCCCTGCTGTTCGCTGCCCTGCTGTTCAATGAAGTCGCTGCGCGCTGGGTGCGAGATGAAACATCGGATTGCCGCCGCGCTGTTTGATTTTGAACCCGGCAATCCGCGCTGGGGGAAGATGTGGCGGTCGCCCAAGAGCGGCTCGCAGCCTTGGCCTGCATGCGCAGGCACCAAGCGAGGCACGTCACACCACGCCGCGTTCGCGCAACTGATCGATCTCGGCGGTAGAAAGCCCCAGTTCGCCCAGCACTTCGGCATTGTGCTCGCCCAGTTCCGGCGCGGGCGCACGCACCGGCAGCGGTGCGCCATCGATGTGCAGCACCGACCCAAGCATCGACACAGCGCCACGACCGGGATGCTCGACCGTCACCACGGCCTTCTGGTCGATCGCCTGCGGGTCGGCAAACACCTGCTCCAGATTCATCACTTGCGAGCACGGCACGCCGGCTTCGTTCAACACGCGGATCCAGTGTTCGCTGGTCTGCCGCATCGTGCGCTGTTCGATCTCAGCATTGATCGCCGGGCGCTGTTCGGCACGCATCGTGTTGGTGGCAAACTCCGGACGCTCGCGAAGCACCTCGGCGTCCAGCGCACGCAGCAGTCGCTGATACATCGCCTCGCCGGCCGGTGCGATCGCGATCTGGCCATCGGCAGTGCGGAACAAGCCATACGGTGAGCCGATCGGATGATCGTTACCGGTGCGCTTCGGCTGCCGACCGGTCGCCAGGTAATCGGTCGCCATAAAACCGAGGAAGCTGGTCAGCCCGCCGGTCAGGCTGACCGATGCGGAGCCTCTCTCGCCAGTGCGTCCCTCACGCAGCAACCCGGCGACGATGCCGAGTGCGGCATACAGACCGGCGATCAGATCGCTCACCGGCGGACCGGAACGCATCGGCGGTTGATCGGCGGTGCCGTTGACACTCATGAAGCCGCTCATCGCCTGCGCGATGAAATCGAAACTCGGACGGTCGCGATAGGGACCGGTGGTGCCGAATCCGGTGATGCTGCCGCGCACCAGCCGCGGATTGAGTTCGCGCAGCCGCGTGTCGGTGAAGCCCATCGCGCCTAGCACGCCCGGCCGATAGTTGTCGATCAGGACATCGCCTTTCGCGATCAGCCGCGCCAGGATGTCGCGTCCCTCATTGCTGCGCAGGTTCAGGGTGATGGATCGCTTATTGCGGTTGTAGTTGGCGAAATACCAGGACAGACCGTCCCTTCCTGCGCCCTGGTGCCGCACGGTGTCGCCTTCGCCCGGCGTTTCGACCTTGATGACATCGGCGCCCAGATCGGCGAGCAGCATAGTACAGAACGGGCCGGACAGCACGCGGGTGAGATCGACCACGCGAATGCCGGCGAGCGGCAGGACCGTGTTCATCGAAACCCCGCGCGGTGCGCGCTATGCCGTTGCGCGGTGAGGCTATCGCACACGCGGCATGCGTCCTCATCCACGATCTTCATGCTCGCGAAGCCAAGGACCCGGAATCGCGGCGCGTATCGCATGCCCCCGGATTCTCGCCTCCGCGCGTAAGGCGGGACGAGGATTATCCGCAGGCGTTATCAAATGCGATTGTCCCGCTTGGCGTGGGCTTACCGCGGCGCCTTCAATTCGGATAAACGATGGTGCGCAGCATGACGCGATGCTCTTCGGGGCGATAATCGCCGGCGCCCCGGTGCATGGTGGCCCGCTCGTCCCACATCAGCACATCGCCGACCCGCCAGCGGTGGTAATACACGAAGCGGTCCTGTGTCGCGTGCTCGGCCAGTTCCTCGATCAGCGGCCAGGCCTCTTCCTGCGCCATGCCGACGAAGCCGTAGGTGTGCATCGGATTGACGAACAGGATCGGCCGGTCGGTGACCGGATGCCGCGTGATGGCGGGCCACGGCACATCGCGATACTGCTTCGCGGTCACCCCTTTGTCGTCGCCGTACAGCCGCTCGCCGGCAGGACCGATGCTGCGACCATGCAACGCGGTCAGTCCGGACAGAAGCTGCTTCCTGGCCTGCGGCAATGCCTCGTAGGCCGCAGCCATATCGGCGAACATCGTGCCGCCCTTTTCGGAGGGCACCTCTTTCGCGTGCAGGATGGCGAGCAGCGGCAACTCGGCTTCGTAGGTGGAATCGGTGTGCCAATCGGTGGCGCGCTTCACGCCGTACCAATCAACCTTGCCGTCCTCTTCGACATTGGTCAGCCAGGACACTTCCGGGCAATCGGCGTGACGGTACTTGATCAGCGCGTGCATGCGGGGCACACCGAAGCGACGGCCGAAGTCGGCGAGTTGTGCGGCGCCGAGGTTCTGGTCGCGGAACACCAGCACCGGATGCTCGGCGAAGGCGTGCACGACCCAGGCGGATGTCGCCGCATCCATTGGTTTCGCCAGGTCGACGCCAAGAGCCTCGGTCCCCAGTGTTTCCCCGAGTGGACGGAGTTGCGGTGCGTTTGTCATGAACGGTCCTCCGCGTTGGTCGCTGAGTATGATCCAGACGCGGCGCCGACCGCAATCGGCCGTCCCTTCCCCTTGCGGGATGGGGTTTGGGGGAGGGGCGTGGGTGCCGAGCGGCATCGGGACGTTCGAACCCTTCTGCCTGCCGCCTGCCGCACCGGGAGGAAAACAATTTTGCGGCTCCGCCGCTTATCCGGACGCGTGCTACCCCACCCCGCGAACTTTCCCCTTGGCGCCCACCCGCTGAAGCGTCATCTTCCCATTGTCCCAGCCACCCGGCGCGGGAGAGAGCGGAGTCCCTCCGCCGCCGAAGGCGCAACCGGCCCCCGGAAACGCTCAGGCAACAGGGACCGCGTCGGGATCCGGGATCTCTGGAAAGCCGGTAGGCGCATCCTGCGTCGGCCGCACCGAAGAGGTAAGGGGCGCAGAAGCGCTCTGAATCTTTCAGGTTCCGCGACAGAGGGGGGTCATCCACGTCGGCACCGATCGCCGGCGGATGACCCTTATGGAGCGGACCAGTGATCGAAAATGCCTTGCCGGATGATCCCACCCCGACGCCGCTGAAGGCCACGCCGCTGGACGCCTGGCATCGCGCGCGGGGTGCCAGGATGGTGCCGTTCGCCGGCTACGCCATGCCGCTGCAGTACCAGGGCGTGCTGGCCGAGCACCTGCATTGCCGTGCGCAGGCCGCGCTGTTCGACGTCTCGCACATGGGCCAGGCGACGCTGACCGGCGTCAGCGCTGCCGCCGTGATGGAGCGGCTGGTACCGGGCGACCTGCTCGGGCTGAAACCGGGAAGGCAACGCTACACGCTGCTGACCAACGAATCGGGCGGCATCATCGACGACCTGATGGTGTCGAACCTTGGCAACGGCAGGCTGTTCCTGGTGGTGAACGCCAGCCGCAAGGACGACGATTTCACCCACATCGCCGCCAACCTCGACGCCGGCACGCACCTGCAACCGCACGACGACCGCGCGCTGCTCGCGCTGCAAGGCCCGGCGGCGGCCGCAGTGCTCGCGCGGGTCAACCCGGATGCGGCGCAACTACCATTCATGGCCGTGGCCGCCATCCCGCTGGCCGGCATCCTGTGCCTGATCTCGCGCTCCGGCTACACCGGCGAGGACGGGTTCGAAATTTCCGTGCCGGCCGGCCAGGCCGAGGCCCTCGCGCAACGGCTCACGGCGGAGCCCGAAGTCGCGCCCGCCGGTCTGGGTGCGCGCGATTCGCTGCGGCTGGAGGCCGGGCTTTGCCTGTACGGCAACGACATCGACGAATTGACCACGCCGGTGGAAGCCGGCCTGACATGGGTGATCGGCAAGCGCCGCCGCGCCGCGTGGGACTTCCCCGGCGCCACGGTGATCCGTGACCAGTTGGAAAACGGTGCGGTGCGGCACCGCGTCGGCATTCGCCCCGACGGTCGTGCGCCTGCCCGTGCCCAGACCGACATCGTCAGCGGCGATGGCACCGCGGCCGGCGGCGTCACATCCGGCGGCTTTTCGCCCTCGCTGAACGCACCGATCGCCATGGGCTACGTCCGCAAGGACATGACCGCCGATGGCACGCCCCTGCACCTGATCGTCCGCGGCAGGCCGCTGCCCGCCCGCGTCGTGCCCATGCCGTTTGTCCCGCATCGCTATGCCCGCTGAGAGGATCGCGTCCCAATGGCAAAACCCCCCTCCGACACACACTACACCAAGGAACACGAATGGGTCCGCATGGATGGCGACATCGCCACCGTCGGCATCACAGACCATGCGCAGGAGGCACTCGGCGACGTGGTGTTCGTCGAGTTGCCGGAGATCGGCCGCGACGTGGCGGCGGACGAGGCCTGCGCGGTGGTGGAGAGCGTGAAGGCGGCATCCGATGTGTACGCGCCGCTCACCGGCAAGGTGGTGGAGACCAATCAGACGATCATCGACGATCCGTCGCTGGTGAACACCGACGCCGAGGGCGAAGGCTGGTTCTTCCGGATCGAGATCGACGACACCGATGCGGTCGATGCGCTGATGGATGCGGCCAGCTACGAAGAATACCTGGAGACTTTGGACTGATGGATTTTCTTGCCGAACTGGCCGCCCTCGAGGCGGTGGATGGTTTTGTCTCGCGTCACATCGGACCGTCGGAAACTGACATCGCCGCCATGCTGCATGCGGTCGGAGCGGCGACGCTGGATGACCTGGCCGCGAAGACCGTACCGCCGGCGATCCGTACCAACCAGGCGCTGGATCTGCCGCCGCCGATCGACGAGGCAGGTGTGATCGCGGAACTGCGCGGGCTGGCTGCGAAGAATGTGCTGACTAAGTCGCTGATCGGCATGGGCTATCACGGCACGCACACGCCGCCCGTGATTCTTCGGAATGTGCTGGAGAATCCGGGATGGTACACGGCGTATACGCCGTATCAGGCGGAGATCGCGCAGGGCCGGCTGGAAGCGCTGCTGAACTTCCAGACGATGATCTGTGACCTGACTGCCATGGAGATTGCCAACGCCTCGCTGCTGGATGAAGCCACCGCGGCAGCCGAAGCGATGGCGATGGCGCACGCCGTCAGCAGGACGAAGTCCGATGTGCTGGTGGTGGCGACCGACCTGCATCCGCAGACTCGCGCCGTGCTGGCGACACGCGCGCATCCGATCGGCATTCGGTTGGTGGATGTGGCACCGGGTGATCTGCCGGCAATCGAGGCAGCGCAACCGTTTGCGCTGGTGCTGCAATATCCCGGCACCACCGGCGCGGTGCGCGAATTGTCGCCGGAGATCGGCGCGGCGCATGAAGTCGATGCGCTGGTCATCGTTTGCGCGGATCCGCTGGCTCTGGCGGTCCTGACGCCGCCGGGCGAGATGGGCGCCGATGTCGTGGTGGGTTCGTCGCAGCGCTTTGGCGTGCCGATGGGGTTTGGCGGCCCGCATGCCGGCTATCTGGCGACGCGCGATGCCTACAGGCGGCACATGCCGGGCCGACTGGTCGGCGTGTCGCAGGACGCCGCGGGTCAGCCCGCGATGCGTCTCGCGCTGCAGACGCGCGAGCAACATATCAGGCGTGAGAAGGCAACATCGAACATCTGCACGTCGCAGGTGCTGCTGGCGGTGATCGCCGGCTGCTACGCGGTGTGGCACGGCCCAGCGGGTCTGAAGCGCATCGCTCGGCGGGTGAATCTGCAGGCCCGGGTGCTGGCGGATGCGGCGCGCCAGGGCGGCCATCGGCTGCTGCACGACGCATTCTTCGACACGATCGAGATCGAGACGGAGAATGGCAATGCTCTGATGCAGGCGGTGTTGCGGCAAGGCTTCAACCTCCGGCGGATCAGTGACACGCGCGTCGGCATTGCGCTCGACGAAACGGTGACGCGCGAGGAACTGGCCAGGTTGGCAGCGGTGCTGGGCGGGAAGCTTGCCGGCGCGACACCTTCCATTCCTGCCGAACTGTCGCGGAACACGCCGTTCCTCGAACAGTCGGTGTTCAACGAACACCACTCCGAGCACGCGATGCTGCGCTACCTCAAGCGATTGGAAGACAAGGACATCGCGCTGAACCGCAGCATGATCCCACTCGGTTCCTGCACGATGAAGCTGAATGCCGCGGCGGAGATGATCCCGATCACCCTGCCGGGTTTTTCCGACATTCATCCGTTCGCGCCGCCCGACCAGACGTTGGGCTACGCTGAGCTGATTGCGCGCCTGACGGAGTGGTTGAAGGCGATCACCGGCTTTGCCGCGGTCACCTTGCAGCCGAATGCGGGATCGCAGGGCGAGTACTCCGGCCTGCTGGCGATCCGCGCCTATCACGATGCGCGCGGTGAAGCGCACCGCACGATCTGCCTGATCCCGTCCAGCGCGCACGGCACCAATCCGGCGAGCGCCGCCATGGCGGGCTTGCAGGTTGTCGTTGTCGGTTGCGACCGCGACGGCAACATCGATGTGGCCGACTTGCGCGCAAAGGCGGACCAGCACGGTGATCGTCTCGCGGCTCTGATGGTGACCTATCCGAGCACGCATGGCGTATTCGAGGCGGCGATCCGCGAGATCTGCGAAATCGTGCACGCGCACGGCGGCCAGGTCTACATGGATGGTGCCAACCTGAATGCGCAGGTTGGGCTGACCAGCCCGGCGGCGATCGGCGCCGATGTGTGTCACCTCAACCTGCACAAGACGTTCTGCATTCCGCACGGTGGCGGCGGTCCTGGCGTCGGACCGATCGGCGTCGCCGCGCATCTCGCGCCGCATCTGCCGAACCATCCGCTGCGCGCCGATGCCGGACCGCCGACCGGCGTTGGTCCGGTCGCCGCCAGCCCGTTCGGCAGTGCGATGATCCTGCCGATTTCCTACGCGTATGTCCGCATGATGGGCGCGGCGGGACTGAAGCGCGCAACCGAGGTGGCGATCCTGAACGCCAACTATATCGCCGGTCGGCTGCGCGCGCATTATCCGGTGCTGTACACCGGGCTTGGCGGCATGGTCGCGCACGAGTGCATCATCGATTGCCGCGGCTTCCAGGCGGAGGCCGGCGTGATGGTGGAGGACATCGCCAAGCGCCTGATGGATTTCGGTTTCCACGCGCCGACCATGTCCTGGCCGGTCGCGGGCACGCTGATGATCGAGCCGACCGAGAGCGAGAACAAAGCCGAGCTGGACCGGTTCTGCGATGCGATGATTGCGATCCGCGGGGAGGTTGCCGCGATCGCCGCGGGCAGGCTGCACAAGACGGACAATCCGCTGAAGGGTGCGCCGCACACTGCGCAGGAAGTCATGGCGGATGTATGGACACATGCCTATTCACGCGAGCAGGCGGCGTTCCCCTTGGCGTGGGTGTCGGCAGCGAAGTACTGGCCCCCGGTGAAGCGCGTGGACAACGTGTACGGGGACCGCAACCTGGTGTGCACCTGCGCGCCGCTGGAGGCTTACGCACAGGCGGCGGAGTAGGCGCTGGCTGTCATTGCGCGCGGCCGACGCTTGCGCGATCGCTTTGCCCGGAGCTACGTCGGCGGTCGCTGCCCGTACCAACGCTGAGGAAAGCTCGCCCATGCGCGTGAAGGATGTGAAGAAGGTCGTGCTCGCCTACTCCGGCGGCCTCGACACCAGTGTGATCCTGCGCTGGCTCCAGGTGACGTATCGCTGCGAGGTCGTAACCTTTACCGCCGATCTCGGCCAGGGTGAGGAACTCGGCCCTGCCCGACAAAAAGCGGCAAACGCCGGCGTGAAGGAAATCTTCGTCGATGATCTCCGCGAGACCTTCGTGCGCGATTTCGTCTTCCCGATGTTCCGCGCCAACGCCCTGTATGAAGGCCAGTACCTACTCGGCACCTCCATCGCGCGCCCGCTGATCGCGCAACGCCAGATCGAGATCGCCGAGCAGGTCGGCGCCGACGCGGTGGCGCACGGCGCGACCGGCAAGGGCAACGACCAGGTGCGCTTCGAACTCAGCTATTACGCGCTGAAGCCCGATATCAAGATCATCGCCCCGTGGCGCGAATGGGACCTCACCAGCCGTACCAAGCTGCTGGAGTTCGCCGAAGCCAACCAGATTCCGATTGCCAGGGACAAGCGCGGCGAGGCGCCGTTCAGCGTCGACGCCAACCTGCTGCATTCGTCGTCGGAAGGAAAAATCCTGGAAGACCCCGCGGTGGAGGCGGACGAAATCGTTTACCAGCGCACCATCCGCCCGGAAGACGCGCCGGACAAGGCAACAGTCATCGCCATGGATTTCGTTCGCGGCGACCCAGTCGGCATCGACGGCGTTCGCCTGTCGCCGGCGGCGCTGCTGACCAAGCTCAACGAATTCGGCAAAGCCAACGGCATCGGCCGCCTCGACATGGTGGAGAATCGCTTCGTCGGCATGAAGTCGCGCGGCATTTACGAGACACCCGGCGGCACGATCCTGCTGACGGCGCACCGCGGCATCGAAAGCATCACGCTGGATCGCGAGGCCGCGCACCTGAAGGATAGCCTGATGCCGCGCTACGCCGAGCTGATCTACAACGGCTTCTGGTTCAGCCCGGAACGCCGGATGCTGCAGGCGCTGATCGATGAGAGCCAGCATAGCGTATCGGGCCGCGTGCGCCTGAAGCTATACAAAGGCAACGTTACGGTGATCGGCCGCGAGTCACCCAACAGCCTGTATTCGCAGAACGTGGTGACGTTCGAGGAAGACCAGGGCGCCTACGACCAGTTCGACGCCCAGGGATTCATCAAGCTGAACGCACTGCGCCTGCGACTGGGCGCGATCGCAGGGCGGCGCGGCGGAAGTCTGTAAATCGGCCGCACACAGCGCCCGCCTCCTGCAAGACGAGGCGAGGTATCGTAGTGAAGGCTATTATTCCCTCCCGTTGTGGGAGGGTGTCGGGGGAGGGGACCATAGTCAGGATGGAACCAAGGAATATCGTAACACCTGCAACGGCCGCAGGTCTCAACCGCGACATACCAGCAGAGGATGCCCCATGCGCCGGCGCGACCTGATCGCTGCAGCAATTGCCACGGGCCTCGCATCACCATCGCGAGCCGCCACCATGCCCGTCGTGCTGGAACTCTTCACCTCCCAGGGTTGCTCCTCCTGCCCACCCGCCGACGCCCTACTGGGAACGTTGGCGAAGCGGCCGGGCGTGATTGCCCTCGCCTGGCACGTCGACTACTGGGACCGCCTGGGCTGGCGTGACCGCTATGCGAGCCGCGAGGCCACAGCCCGCCAGCAAGCCTACGCGCGGCAACTCGGCGACGAGGTTTTCACGCCAGCCCTGGTGATCGACGGCGCACAGGTCGTGGTGGGCTCCGATCGTACCGCCGTTGAGAAAGCCATCTCCGCGGCGCGACCAATGCCGGTCCCGATCGCGCTCACCCGCACCGAAGACGCCACCATGGTGGAAATCGCCGCCGCCTCGACAGCGGTCCGCGCTCTGCGCATCGTTTACGATCCAGAGCAGGCAACCGACATCGCAGCCGGCGAGAACAGCGGCGAACGTCTCCGCGAATACCGCATCGTGCGCGAGGTCGAGACACTTGGCGAATGGGATGGCAGCGCACGCCGGTTCACCGCGAAGCCACCCGCCCCAGGTCAGGGCATGGTCATTATGCTCGCAACGGACGATCTCCGAGTTATCGGCGCGGTGGATCAACCGCCGATCTGATCGACCTCGATGGAAGGGTCGCAACGACCCTTTGCCAGCCGCGCCATCCCGTCCGCGTCCATCTGCGCCAACCCTCCGGCCCAACCTTCCGCCTGTCCAATCCGCCGCCCCCATGCTAATCGCCGCGACCGAGGAAGCCCGCATGGACGTCGCCGCCACCCGCCAACTGCTCTCCCGCCGCCCTACCGCACCGCTCGCCGGCCGCATCACCGTGCCCGGCGACAAGTCGATCAGCCACCGCGCGCTGATGTTCGGGGCGTTGGCGGTGGGCGAAACCCGTATCACCGGCCTGCTCGAAGGCGAGGACGTGCTGCGCACGGCCGCCGCCATGCGGGCTCTTGGCGCCGAGGTGACGCATGACGCCGACGGCACGTGGCGCGTTGCCGGCCGCGGCATCGGTGGCCTGATCGAACCGGCCGATGTGCTCGACATGGGCAACTCCGGCACCGCGGCGCGGCTGTTGTCCGGCATACTCGCGAGCCACCCGATCTTTGCGGTGATGACCGGTGACGCCAGCCTGCGCCGCCGCCCGATGCGCCGGGTGATCGATCCGCTGTCCGCCTGCGGTGCACGGTTCACCTCGCGCGAAGGCGGCCGCCTGCCGCTGGCCGTGCAAGGTCCACGGGAGGCGCTGCCGCTGGAATACCGCGTGCCGGTGCCATCGGCTCAGGTGAAGTCGGCGGTGCTGCTGTGCGGCCTGAACGCGCCCGGCATCACGCGCGTGGAGGAACCGGAAGCCACACGCGACCACAGCGAAAACATGCTGCGCCATTTCGGTGCGACGGTGCAGGTGGAAGCCGATGGTCGCGGCCGCATCATCACCCTGCACGGTCAGCCGGAGCTCCGCGGCGCCGACGTCGCGGTGCCGGGCGATCCCTCGTCCGCCGCATTCCTGGCGGCGGCCGCATTGCTGGTACCCGGCTCGCGCCTGACGCTGCCCGGCATCGGGCTGAACGAAACGCGCTGCGGGCTGTTCGCCATGTTGGCCGAGATGGGCGCCGACATCGTCACCGAGAACCGCTGCATCCAGGGCGGTGAGCCGGTCGGCGACCTGATCGTCACCCACGGTCCGCTGCGCGCGATCGACGTGCCATGGGACCATGCGCCGAGCATGATCGACGAATACCCGATCCTGGCGGTGATCGCCGCCACCGCATCAGGCAGCACGCGCATGCGCGGACTGAAGGAACTGCGCGTCAAGGAGAGCGACCGCCTGTCCGCCACCGCTGCGCTGCTGGCGGTGAACGGCGCACGGGCGGAGATCGAAGGCGACGACCTGATCGTGCACGGCACCGGCCGCCCGCCATCCGGCGGCGGGATGGTGGAAACCCACATGGACCACCGCATCGCGATGGCCGCGCTGGTGCTGGGCCTGGCGACCGATCAGCCGGTGATGGTGGACGATGCCGGCTTCATCGATACGAGTTTCCCCGGATTCGTGGAGCTGATGAACGGCGCAGGCGGGGCGGTGGCCGCGGCGTGACCGGCGGCCCAATTATCGCGATCGACGGACCTGCCGCGGCGGGGAAGGGCACGCTGGCGCGGCGGCTCGCCGCAACCCTTGGCCTGCCCTACCTCGACACCGGTTTGCTGTACCGTGCTGTCGGTCGCCGTGTGCTGGACGCCGGCGGTGACCCAGCCGAGCCGAGTGCAGCCGAAGCGGCGGCGCGCGCGCTGCTACCAGCCGATCTGGAGCGCCGCGATCTGAGAGGCCCGGTCGCGGATGCCGCCGCCGCTGCCGTGGCGGCAATTCCGGCCGTGCGCGCGGCGCTGCTGGATTTCCAACGGAACTTCGGCAAGGAGCGCGGCGCGGTGCTGGACGGACGCGACATCGGCACGGTGATCTTCCCCGACGCCGCGGTGAAGCTGTTCGTCACCGCCTCGCTGGCCGAACGGGCGCATCGCCGCTGGCTCGAGCTTCAGGCCAGGGGCGTCAAGGCTGACCCCGCCACGGTCGAGGCGGAAATGCTGGCACGCGATACACGGGACGCTCCCAACATGCGCCAGGCGGCAGACGCGGTTGTACTGGATACAACGTTGCTGGGCGCTGACGAGGCCTTCGAACTCGGTTTGTTGGAGGTGCAAAAGATGTTGAAAATTATGACCAGACCAGATAACTAGGTCAGATATGCAGACTGTAATTGTTCACCTTTCATCAATCCGGTGCCGCTATGCCTGAACTCGTGAACATCTACGACGCCAAAACCCAGCTTTCCCGCCTGGTGGATCGCGCCGCCGCCGGCGAGGAAATCCTGATCGGCCGCTCCGGTAAGCCGTTGGTTCGCCTCGTGCCGGTGGACGATATGATGCCGCGTCAGCCAGGTCTGCTGAAGGGCGTAATCATCCCGGATGCCCTGTTCGATCCGCTGCCGGACGAGGAACTGGACGAGTGGGAATAAGGCTCCTGCTCGATACCCATGCGCTCGTCTGGTGGTGGACGGACGACCCGCGCTTACCCCAGCCTGCCCGTGGCGCCATCGCCGACCCTGGCAACACCGTCATTGTCAGCGCCGCCTCGGCCTGGGAAATCGCCACCAAGCATCGCGTCGGGAAGTGGCCCGAGGTCGCGCCCATCGTCGAAGCGTTCGAGACTTTCGTTCTGCGGTCGCGTTTCGGCCTCCTGCCGATCAGCGCACTCCATGCCAGGGCGGCGGGAATGCTCGAAGGTCTGCACCGCGATCCGTTCGACCGCATGCTGATTGCCCAGGCGCGCGAGGACGACCTGACCATCGTCAGCGCCGACCGCATTTTTCGCAGCTACGGTGCTGCGGTAATCTGGGACACGTAAGGCGCGGCAAACCAATCTTGTGACCGGCTGCCGTGTGACTGGCTGCCGCGTGTCCGGTTGCCAAAACGTCCTGCGATGCTTGACTTCGCTGTATCCGGGCGTATCTCTCCGCAACGACGCTCGCTTCGCGAGCATGCCCGCTTGACCGCAACCCGGCCCGCGACACTCCGCGGGCAAGACGTGTTCCCCCAATGGGACGCGCAAACCAACGGCAACCCCCGGACTTAAGCCCGGAACCACCGTAACGGAACACCCCCACCACATGGCATCAACCGCCACTGTCGCCCGCACCATCGCACCCGCCCCGATGCAGGACCATTTCAAGGGCGAGGATTTTTCGTCCCTGCTCGATGAAACCCTTGGGCAGGACACCAGCTTCGACGGCTCCGTCGTCACCGGCCGCATCCTGCGCCTCACCGACGAATACGCCATCGTCGACGTCGGCCTGAAATCCGAAGGCCGCATCGCGCTCAAGGAATTCGGCCCGCCCGGCACTAAGCCTGACGTCAAGCCAGGCGACACCATCGAGCTGTATGTCGAGCGCTATGAGGACAAGGACGGCGCCATCATCCTGTCGCGCGAAAAGGCGCGGCGCGAGGAAGCCTGGACCAACCTGGAAAAA
>Ga0307474_10001455_pt1 | contig 17236 bp, 19 predicted proteins | sample atmos_gasesECM1C_2_FD_203312 | JGI IMG/M metagenome (GOLD analysis project Ga0307474, IMG submission 203312) | Hardwood forest soil microbial communities from Morgan-Monroe State Forest, Indiana, United States - atmos_gasesECM1C_05 | ecosystem: Environmental > Terrestrial > Soil > Temperate... | reverse complement strand
GACCTATCGGTTATAGCCGATGAAGAGATGGCCAATGGCGACGCCAAGCCGCCGGGGCGGCGTTGCTTAAGCCGAATTCTTGCCTTCCGACTCGGCCCTAAGCCTCTGCGCGATCTCGTCGGCTTGTTCCTTCGTCAGATTGACCACCGGACGGGTCCCAATCATTGCGGGCGCCTTACGCTGCCGATCGTAGACCATCCAGCCCTTGGACCCCTGGCGAACCAAATATCTGGACGTGGGAGGCGCCTTGTCGCGCATCTAGCAGAGCTACTTGTGTTTATTGAGGTGATCGGACGCATGGGCGTCCAGCGCACCCTATCGCTCTTGAGGACGCTGGAGCTGGAGGTTAAATCTGGAACCAGGGCGCGCCAGGTCCACGACGCGGGGTAACCCTGCTTGAGCACCCCTTCCAGCCTTTTGGGCGCTCTGACTTCGACAGGCCTCGACTTACGTTGATTTGCCACCGGTGTTTCGACCTCCAAAGTGCGGACAGGTCCCACCAAAGTCGGCACGGCCGGTTCCGGATGCTGCGATAGTGTCGGGCAAAGCAACTCGCCTTGGCCCACGTCGCCGCCTTGCGGTGACCTGGTTTGCCGGAAGCCTGTTCCACTTAGGACAGCAAAGGACCACGCGGCCGTTTCCGTCCCGACAAGATTTTTCCAAACAGCGCATCCATTTTGCAGATTGCGTGTCTCACTTGGATGGGGTGGGCCGTGGAGCTATTCCAGGCAGAGAAAGTCGCAGACATCGAAAATTCCTCGACTAGCTCGACCAGGCGTTGCCGCCTCTGTGGTGGAAAACTGTGATGAACAAGGACACCGGGGAGATCATCCACATGTTCGAATGCCGCTGCGGTGAGCGCATCTGGGACGATTGACGCCGGCCTCAGGGTGCCGCTTTGCCTGCTCTTGCAGCGGTCGATCCGTTGATCTGCCGATCTGATATTTCTCTGATTTTTCCTGGCGCTTTTCCGGCGCTCTCAATGCGCGGCAAAATGGGCGGGGTCGCCTCCTGTCGGCGACGACCCCTATGCGTGCGGGAGGCTGGAAGCGTGGGAATTTGGGTGGGCCCGCACGAGTGCTTTCAATAAAGCCAGCTTTGTCAGGCAGCGCCAATGCAATTCAGGCTCTCTCGAAAATCCTTGGGGTTACCGCGGTGCGCACAATTGTAAGCAGCAGGGGGTAGAGGTTGCCCGCGCAATTGCGCCTCACGGATGCCCGACATTCGTCGGGCGCGATCAAATCGGCGCCATCTCGCGGAGCCGGCTTTTACCGACCATGCTGCTCCAACAACCCCTGCAAAGACGCCGGCACCTCGCCGCGCTCGGCGCAGCGCTCGCGAAGTTCGCGGGCGACATCGTCGGTAACGTCGCGCGACCAGCCTTCGGCGGTATTGAATGCGACGACCCGGACCGGGTTGGCGTACTGACCGGCGAGCAGATTCTCGATCAGTTGCTCAAGCTCAGTATCCGCCTCATCGGCCTCGCGCCACGATAGCCCATGCTGGACGCCAAAATCATCCAGCACGAGATAGACCTCCCGGTCCGAATCGTCTGGCACGATCGGAGGTGCGCGCGGCATGACGCGACTCCAAGCACTGGTGTCCACCCGTTGCATTACGAGCGCGTGGGAGGAAGCAAGCCATGACAAAAAAGGTTAAGTCAGGACGTCGGCCAACGAGCGACTGCAGAAGCGTGACGCGAACAGAGCCGTGTCGCCTCAGTGCGCGCGGCGGCATCGGGACCGGCGACGCTCGACCGGATTTCACGCTGCAGCCGACTCGTCCTTGTTCTCACCGCGCCTCGCAACTTTGCGCTCGGGCGGCCACCAGTGCCGAATCATGGCCTGACGAGTCGCTGAGTGATCGGAAGGTCGAAGTGGCTCGGGTATGGCGCACTCCAGGCGGTCAATTGCGCGCGTGGCGCTCAAGGCGTGCTGCTCACCGTTGAAGCGGACCGTCTCAATGGCGCGATCGTTCGGCATCGTCTTCTTGAAACCGAGATGCGCCAGTGCTGCCAGCTGCTGGAGATCATCGCTGCGAACGTCGAGGCGAATTCTGTCTTCGCGCGGCAGCATTTGTGCTCGACACGTCTCGAATCCCTTGCGCCAGCAGGCGCTCCCCACCGCATCGCCGAAGGTCCAGAGGCTCGCCCGGTAACGCAGAAAGGCCTTGTCAGACGAGGGATCACCGGGAAAGGAGTCAACAGCCTCGATGGCTTTGGCGACGTGCTGTGGGATCGGCAATCCCACCGTATGGTAGTGCGACTGGATCCCCCTGAGGATCTCGCGTGTCGCCACCTGCATACCGGCAACACGCCCCTTGCCGAAATAAGATCTTGCGCAAGACAAGGCAGCGGCGAAGAACAACAGCTGCAACGTGAGCATAAAGACAAAGATATCCATCGAGGGCCCCCATCGGCGCTAACCTCACGCCAGGCCCGGATGTCGGCCGCAAAATGTCGGGCGCCCCGAAGACCGTCGGGTCGCTTTTTTGACAGCTTTCCGTTGTGTGCGTGTTCCCCAGTGCTGCATCATTGCAGCTTGAAGTTACCGGCAGGTGTACGCGGGTTCCATTGGCGTGCTTCGGTTTCCACGCTTGTGAATCCATCCATCGCCGGGCTTTAGTGATGGAGGCGCCATCGGCACGCAAGAGAGCTGGCAATCCACATCGTGGCGATCGAGCTTCGTCATTCGAGCACCTCAAACAGAAAGGCCGCCTGTTGAGGCGGCCTTCGAAACCTAGTGAGAGGCGGATCGGCTAGCGGACGGCGGTCGCATCCGAGTTGGTTACCATCACCGGCTTATCCGCCTTGATGACCCCCGCGGTCTGGGAATAATCCACATTGTTGCGGGTCGCGACGCCGAACGCCGCCACGGCAATGCCGGCCACCAGCGCCACCACCACGATCTTCAGGTGGGTCGCACGGTCAGCTGAATGGATGGAGTGGTTCATCTTAGTCTCCCAAGGCGTCTCAGAAGCGCCTTCCGTCCTTAGATGCGTAGAGCCCCTCTGTTTCAGCCCGGTTTCGTGGCTTCTCCAAAATGGTTTCGCTGGGGAGTGCAACGGCGGGTTTCGCCGTTTTCCTTGTGGCACCCGCCGGTTCGGCTGAAACTGCCGCCTGGACCTGAGGTGCAGTGGTGCCACTATTTCGCCCGCGCGATGTCCGCGCGGATGAAGCGGGCCGCGAGCGCGAACAGCAGGGCGCCAAGCATCGTGGTGGCTGCCGCGGAAAGCAGCGAGTAGCGCACGGCGTCCGTGCCGAACGCCCCGTTCAGTGCATCGTTGACCATGCCGACCGCGAGCGGACCGACGCCTTGCCCGAAGCAGGTCGCGGTCAACAGCACAAGCGCAGAGGCCAGCGCCCGCATGCTCGGCCGCGCCACGGTTTGCGCAATGGCAAAGATCGGACCGAGATGGAAGCCGACCAGGAACGAGGTTGCCGCGAGCGCCGCGATCATGGTGACAAAGCTCGGGGTCAGCACGCACAGCGCAAAGACGGGGCCTGCGAGGCCCGACATGATCGCCGGCGCCCATAATTTCCAGCGGTCGTCGCGCTGGCTGATCTGTCCCACCACCAGCCCACCGACCAGCGTACCGGCGATGCCGCAGAGGCCCTTGAAGGTGCCCGCATAGGTGCCAATCTCGGCGCTCGTCAAGTGGTGCACGCGGGCGAGGAACGGCGGAATCCAGGCGGCGGTGGCGTAATTGGTGTAGCTCGTGAGGCAAAAGCCGATCAGCACGATGACGAAGCTCGGTTGGGTCGCAAGGAAGCGCAAGGTCGGGCCGATCGGCTCAGGTGCAAACGTCTCCGCCATCGCGCCACGCTTGGGTTCGGCAATCGTCAGCCACAGCAGTGCTGCGAGCGCTACGCCGGGCAGGCCGGCCGAAAAGAACGCGGTGCGCCAGCCGTAATGCTGGTTGACCCAGCCGCCGATGAAATAGCCCAGGAACACGCCGAGATAGGTGCCGATGGCATAGATGCCGAGCGCGCGCGGCCGCTCGTTCTTGTCGAAGAGATCGGCCAGCAGCGATTGCGAGGCCGGAGTGCCGGCGGATTCCCCGATGCCGACGCCAATTCTTGCCAGCGCCAGGGTGGTGACGCTGGAGGCGAGGCCGCAGAGGAAAGTCATGGCGCTCCAGAATGCAACGGCCAGCGCCACGATGTTGCGCCGGCTGACCCGGTCGGCGACGCGCGCAATGGGAATGCCGAGCAGGGAATAGAACAGCACAAAGCCGAAGCCCGCGAGCAGGCCCATGGTAGTGTCGCTGAGCGCGAATTCCTTTTTGATCGGCTCTATCAGGACGTTGAAGATGGTGCGGTCGAGGAAGTTGAGCGCATAGATCACGGTGAGGATCGCCAGCACATAGTAGCGCCGCGGCGAGGTCACGGCAGGGTCGCGCGATTGCGCGCTCGCGTCTGTTGCGAGATCGACCATGTTTCCTTCCCCTTGACCTTCTTGTTGCCGCGAGGTCTTACGCATCGCGGATGTAGTTTCCTGCCTCGAATGCCACCGGTGGTGTTGCCTCGTCGAACGAAACCCCGATCGGATCGCGCCTCGCAGCAAGCGCCTCGAGCTGGTCGCTCAGCATGCGCCGGATCATCAGGATGCCGCGGTCGCTCTGGCCGAAATGCTCTTCCGAATGCACGGTCACTGGCCCCTGACCGACCTGCGCCTCGTAGTCGCCAGGGAATTGCTGGTGCTCGGCCTCCGTCATGTCCCACCAGAACTTGCCGTTGAATTTGGAGCGCATGCGGCTGATTTCGCCTGTGTTCTTGACGCGACCGGCGACATAGATGCGGAACGAGGTGTCGTCGATCGGCAAGGTCCAGCCAATCGATTCCACCCGGACGAATTGCGCCACTCGCGGATTGGGCACCACCCGCAAGGTGGGCAACGCCGCCTCTGTCACCCGGTAAAACACCTTGCCGTCGTCCTGCCGGCGGACCGAGCGCACGGTGACGCCGCGCGGCGACATCTCGAATGTCACTAGCGGCATCGAGGCCATCATGTTGGTGAACTGAGGTCCGCTGAACGAGCCGTGCAGCACCGGCACATGGTAGGGGTCCACGACATTTTCGAAATGCTGCAGCCAGTTGCAGGGAATGATGGCAGGTCCGCCGCCGCCGATCGATGAATCGTCAGCCTGGACGAACTCGCCGTCGTCCATCGTCTCCAGGCACTCGTAACGCGGCAGCACCGGCCGTTTCTCCGCCGGGCCCATATAGGCGAAGATCAGCCCATAGCGCTCCTCTACCGGGTACCAGGGCTGGCGGACCTTGTCCTTGAAGCGGCCGCCTTCGGGCTCGCAGGGCTGGTCCACGCAATGGCCTTCCGTATTGAACTTCCAGCCATGGTAGCAGCAGCGAATGCCGTTATCCTCCACCTTGCCATAGTAAAGTGTGGTGCCGCGGTGACAGCAGCGGGCGTGCAGCAGGCCTGCGCGGCCGCCTCGGTCGCGAAACAGGATCAGGTCCTCGCCGAGCACGCGAACCTTTCTGGGGACGTCGGTGGCGTCGGAGACGAGGCCGACCGGGTGCCAGTAGCGGCGGAGCAATTCGCCCATCGGGCTGCCGCGGACCACCGAGGTCAGTTCGATCCTACTCTTTGCCGGCTTCATCGCATAGGCCGTGCCGAGATCCCGGTCCTGCTGGGTGATGTTCATGGTGTTCCTTCCCCCAAATTCTTCTTCGCCACGTCTTCTCATGTCTTCTTGGTTACCTTTGCGGACAGTGAAACCGGGATCGATGACAGTGTCAAAGATCTCTTGCGCGGGCTTGGCAGGCGGCGCCTTTCTTGGCAGAGCACTCCCATGACCCGGACCACGACCAAGGCCGAACCGGCCCCGCCGATCGCCACCGCGGACGAGGCGCCGATCACGGCGCTGCTGTCGTCACGGCTGATGGTGCTGGCTAACTTGCTGAGGCGCGGCGCGATCCTGCGCTACAAGCGGCTGACGGGGCTCTCATCGGTGGAATTCGGGCTGGTCGCCTCGCTCGGGCGGCGGCCGCCGATGAGCGTGGCGCGGCTGGCGGAGGCCGTCGGCATGGACAAGGGGCAGATCAGCCGGGCGCTGGCCGGGCTCGTCTCGCGGAAGCTCGTGGCCCGCGCGGCGAATCCCAGGGATAGCCGGGAGGTGCTGGTCCGGCTGACCCGGTCGGGCCTCGCCGCCCATGACGTCATCGTCGCCGGCGGGCTGGAGCGCAACGAGCGCCTGCTCGAAGGTCTGAGCTCCGAGGAGGTCGCTATGCTCCTGGCCCAGATCGACCGCCTGACCGCGCGCGCCGCCGATATGCTCGCGGCGGAAAAAAACTTCGGCTGATGCACTCGCGCGACAGTCGCATGACAGGGCCCCGTGGCGCCCGCGGCCGGGCCGGCGAGGTGCTGGCGGATCAAGGACTAAAGCGGTGTTTCCCCATGCCGGAAAGGGTATGGCGGGCGTCAAAATAGCTTGTCTTGCGCCACTTAGTGCACTGCGCTAAGCCTCCAGAATAATTCCAAATCGACGAATCTGCGGCCGTCCCGAAACCGCAGCAGAAGGTAAGCGCCGATGACCGGCATCCTGCAAAACTATCTGCCACTTGTTGTGTTTGTTGGGGTAGCGGCCGTAATCGGTCTGGTGCTCCTGATTGCTCCGTTCCTGGTTGCCTTCCAGCAGCCCGACCCGGAAAAGCTCTCGGCCTATGAATGCGGTTTCAACGCCTTCGACGACGCCCGCATGAAGTTCGACGTCCGCTTCTACCTGGTCGCCATCCTCTTCATTATCTTCGATCTCGAGGTGGCGTTTCTGTTCCCCTGGGCGGTGGCCTTCGGCAAACTCGGGGCGACCGGCTTCTGGTCGATGGTGGTGTTCCTGGCCGTGCTGACGGTCGGCTTTGCATATGAATGGAAGAAAGGCGCGCTCGAATGGGATTGAACTCCGCCGCCGCAACTCCTGCCAAGGGACCGCTGGTTGCGCCAGCCGCGACCGGCGTCCTGGATCCTTCGACCGGCAAGCCGGTCGGTGCCAACGATCCCTATTTCCTCGAGGTCAATCACGAGCTGTCGGACAAGGGCTTCTTTGTCGCTGCAGCCGACGACCTGATCACCTGGGCCCGCACGGGCTCCTTGATGTGGATGACCTTCGGGCTGGCCTGCTGTGCGGTCGAGATGATGCAGGTCTCGATGCCGCGCTACGACGTCGAGCGATTCGGCTTTGCGCCGCGCGCCTCGCCGCGCCAGTCCGACGTGATGATCGTGGCGGGCACGCTGACTAACAAGATGGCGCCGGCGCTGCGCAAGGTCTACGACCAGATGCCGGAGCCGCGCTACGTCATCTCCATGGGCTCCTGTGCGAATGGCGGCGGCTATTATCACTATTCCTACTCGGTGGTGCGGGGCTGCGACCGCATCGTGCCGATCGACATCTACGTGCCAGGCTGCCCGCCGACGGCCGAGGCGCTGCTCTACGGCGTGCTGCTCTTGCAGAAGAAGATCCGCCGCACCGGCACGATCGAACGCTAAAAGGTTTCAAGTGATGGACGACGGCAGGCTCGAGGCTCTGGGGCAAACGATCGTTAGCGCGCTTCCGGGCGCCGCGCTCGAACATGTGGTCGCCTTCAACCAGCTTACAGTAGCGGTTGAGGCCAGCAGGATCATGGAAGTCGCAAAATTCCTTCGCGACGATCCCAATTGCCGCTTTGTCAACATCACCGACATCACGGCGGTCGATTATCCGGCGCGCGAAAAGCGCTTCGACGTCGTCTATCACCTGCTGTCGCCGACCTTGAACGCCCGCATCCGCCTCAAGGCTCAGGCCGACGAGACCACGCAGGTGCCCTCTATCATCGAGGTGTTCCCCGGCGCGGACTGGTTCGAGCGGGAGGCCTACGACCTCTATGGCGTGATCTTCACCGGCCATCCCGATATGCGGCGTCTCCTGACCGATTATGGTTTCGAGGGGCATCCGCTGCGCAAGGATTTCCCGCTCACCGGCTTTGTCGAGGTGCGCTACGACGACCAGGAGAAGCGGGTGCTCTACGAGCCGGTCCGCCTCAATCAGGAATTCCGCACGTTCGATTTTCTCTCGCCCTGGGAAGGTGCCGACTATCCGCTCCCGGGCGACGAGAAGGCGGGGGCGAAGTCGTGACGTTCTTGGCTAATCTCTATTCGCCCCTAAACTGGAGGGCGCGTTATGAATGAACAAAGCCCCGGACTGCGTAACTTTACGATCAATTTCGGGCCTCAGCACCCCGCGGCTCACGGCGTTTTGCGTCTGGTGCTGGAACTCGACGGCGAAGTCGTCGAACGCGTCGATCCGCATATCGGTCTGCTGCATCGCGGCACCGAGAAGCTGATCGAGGCCAAGACCTATCTGCAGGCGATTCCCTATTTCGACCGGCTCGACTATGTCGCGCCGATGAACCAGGAGCACGCCTTCTGCCTGGCGGCCGAGAAGCTGCTCGGCATCGAGGTGCCGCGCCGCGGCCAGCTGATCCGCGTGCTGTATTGCGAGATCGGCCGCATTCTCTCGCATTTGCTCAATGTCACCACGCAGGCGATGGATGTCGGCGCGCTCACCCCTCCGCTGTGGGGCTTTGAAGAGCGCGAGAAGCTTATGGTGTTCTACGAGCGCGCCTCCGGCTCGCGCATGCACGCGGCCTTCTTCCGCATCGGCGGCGTGCACCAGGACCTGCCGCCGAAGCTGATCGACGACATCGAAGCCTGGTGCGATCCGTTCCTCAAAGTCGTCGACGACCTCGATCGGCTGCTGACCGCCAACCGCATCTTCAAGCAGCGCAATGTCGACATCGGCAAGATCTCGCTGAAGCAGGCCTGGGCATGGGGTTTTTCGGGCGTGATGGTGCGCGGCTCGGGCGCCGCCTGGGACCTGCGCAAGGCACAGCCTTACGAATGCTATGCCGAAATGGACTTCGACGTTCCGATCGGCAAGAACGGCGACTGCTACGACCGGTATTTGATCCGCATGGAGGAGATGCGCCAGTCGGTGCGGATCATGAGGCAGTGCATCGCCAAGTTGCGGGAGCCGAGCGGGCAGGGTCCGGTGGTCGTGCAGGACCACAAGATATTCCCGCCGCGCCGCGGCGAGATGAAGCGCTCGATGGAAGCCTTGATCCATCACTTCAAGCTCTACACGGAAGGCTTCCACGTGCCGGAAGGCGAGGTCTACGCCGCGGTCGAAGCGCCGAAGGGCGAGTTCGGCGTCTATCTCGTCGCCGACGGCTCGAACAAGCCCTACAAGTGCAAGATCCGCGCGCCGGGCTTTGCGCATCTGCAGGCGATGGACTTCCTCTGCAAGGGTCATCTGCTGGCGGACATCTCCGCCATCCTCGGCTCGCTCGATATCGTGTTCGGAGAGGTCGATCGTTGATGGGGCAGTCGCCGATCCAGTTTGACCGTGCGTCAGGGGCCCTGGAGGGAGCCAACCTCTGGGAGCGCACGGCTGCGCTGGCATTGGCCACGGGGTCGAAAATCTCGTCCCGCTTCTCGCATCGCGGCTATATTGGCTGCGCCAACCTGCTGCGCATGACGCTGCCCGAGCGCAACATCGCAATCAAGCTCAACGACGACGCGGTATTCGAATTCCCCTATGGCGACGGTTACTGGAGCAAGCTGCTCAACCGTTCCTACAATTACGAGGACGAACTCGAGCTTTTGTTCCGGCACTCCTCCGACGTCGACTATACGCTGATCGATTGCGGCGCCAATTACGGCTACTGGTCGGTCCTGGTGTCGAGCCGTCCATTCGGCTCGCACCGGGCGATTGCGATCGAACCCTCGTCGCAGAATTTCGCCAAGCTCGCTAACAATGCCGAGGTCAACGGCGACCGTTTCGAAACGATGAAATGCGCGATCGGCGCCCGCCGCGGCACGGCGCATCTTACCGGCACCAAGCATGAAGCTTTCAGCATCGTCGGCGGCGCCAATGGCGGCGGCGAGGAAGTGCCCGTGATTGCGCTCGACGATCTGATCGAGGACGGCAAGGTCGTGGCCGATGGCAAATATCTGATCAAGCTCGACGTCGAGGGGGTCGAGGTCGACGCAATCAAGGGCGGTTCGCGGCTGCTCGAGGGCGACAGCGTGATCCTGTGCGAGGAGCACGGCAACGATCCCGATCACACCGTGTCGCGCTATATCCTGGAAAAGACCCCGCTCAAGCTCATCGTCTACGATCCCCACTCCAATCGCATGGAGACCGTGACGGAGCTCTCGATCCTCGACCGCATCAAGGTCTCCACCCACGTCGGCTACAACGTCTTCGGCACGCAGAGCGCGTTCTGGCAAAGCCGGATCAATGCGCTCAACGCCGATGCCGCGCGTCGCATGCAATGAGAGTCTAGAACACGATGTCCGTTCGCCGCCTTGCGCCAAAAGAACAGCAGCCGGAAAGCTTCGCTTTCACCGCGCAGAATCTCGCCTGGGCCAAACGCGAGATCACCAAATATCCGGAAGGCAGGCAGGCGTCGGCCGCGATCGCGATTCTCTGGCGGGCGCAGGAGCAGAATGCGGGCTGGGTCTCCGAAGCCGCAATCCGCTACGTCGCCGATATGCTCGACATGCCATATATCCGTATGCTCGAGATTGCGACCTTCTATACCATGTTCCAGCTGCAGCCGGTGGGCAAGAAGGCCCATGTTCAGGTCTGCGGCACCACGCCGTGCCGACTGCGCGGTGCGGGCGACTTGATCGAAGTGTGCCAGAGCCGCATCCATCACGATGCCTTCCATCTTTCCAAGGACGGCAATTTCAGCTGGGAAGAGGTCGAGTGCCTGGGCGCCTGCGTGAACGCGCCGATGGTCATGATCTGGAAGGACACTTACGAAGACCTCACCAAGGAAACCTTTGGCAAGGTCCTGGACGGCTTTGCCTCAGGCAATCCGCCGAAGCCCGGTCCGCAAAACGGCCGGCAGTTCTCGGCACCCATCACCGGGCCCACCACGCTGAAGGAAACCACATGAGGCGTGCAATCTTGATGCGTGAAGCCTTGGCCCCACGTTCGGATCGGAAAGCTCTCTAGTCATGCTCGACGACAAGGACCGGATTTTCAAGAATCTCTACGGCCTCCACGATTGGGGCCTCGAGGGCGCGCGCAAGCGCGGCGCCTGGGACGGCACCAAGGCGATCATCGATAAGGGCCGCGACTGGATCATCAATGAGATGAAGGCCTCGGGCCTGCGCGGCCGTGGCGGCGCAGGATTTCCGACCGGGCTGAAATGGTCCTTCATGCCGAAGGAATCGAAGGATGGGCGACCGAGCTATCTCGTCGTCAATGCCGACGAGTCCGAGCCGGGCACCTGCAAGGACCGCGAGATCATGCGGCACGATCCGCATCTGCTCGTCGAGGGTTGCCTGCTCGCAAGCTTCGCGATGGGCGCGCATGCCTGCTACATCTATGTGCGGGGAGAGTTCATCCGCGAGCGCGAGCATCTGCAGGCCGCAATCGACCAGGCCTATGAGGCCAAGCTGATCGGCAAGGACAATATCAACGGCTGGCCGTTCGACCTTTACGTTGCGCACGGCGCCGGCGCCTATATCTGCGGGGAGGAGACGGCACTGCTCGAAAGCCTCGAAGGCAAGAAGGGCCAGCCGCGACTGAAACCGCCATTCCCGGCGAACGTCGGTCTCTATGGCTGCCCGACCACGGTCAACAATGTCGAATCGATTGCGGTCGCGCCCGACATCCTGCGCCGCGGCGCCGCCTGGTTCGCGGGCATCGGGCGTCCCAACAATCTCGGCACCAAGCTCTTCTGTATCTCCGGCCATGTCGAGCGCCCGTGCAACGTCGAGGAGGCGCTGGGCCTGACGTTCCGCGAGCTGATCGAGCGTCACTGCGGCGGCATTCGCGGCGGCTGGGACAATCTCAAGGCCGTCATTCCCGGCGGCTCCTCGGTGCGCATGGTGCCGGCCGAGCAGATTATCGACACGCCGATGGATTTCGACAGCCTGAGCAAGCTTCGCTCCGGTCTCGGTACAGCGGCGGTCATCGTCATGGACAAGTCGACCGACCTGATCCGGGCGATCGCGCGCATCTCCTATTTCTACAAGCATGAGAGCTGCGGCCAGTGCACGCCGTGCCGCGAAGGGACGGGCTGGATGTGGCGGGTGCTCACCCGCATGGCCGAGGGCCGCGCCCACAAGCGCGAGATCGACATGCTGCTCGAGGTGACGAAGCAGGTCGAGGGCCATACCATCTGCGCGCTGGGCGACGCCGCCGCATGGCCGATCCAGGGCCTGATCGCGCATTTTCGTCACGAGATCGAAGCGCGCATCGACGCCTATACGCACAAGGCCGATATCGACGACGTCGGCATCCGCGATCCCGAGAACATGATCGCGGCGGAGTAGAAGCAATGACCAAGATCATCGTCGATGGCAAAGAGATCGATGTCCCGCCGGAGTACACGCTTCTGCAGGCGTGCGAGGCGGCGGGTGCCGAGATTCCGCGCTTCTGCTACCACGAGCGCCTCTCGATCGCCGGCAATTGCCGGATGTGCCTGGTCGAGGTGAAGGGCGGCCCGAAGCCGGTTGCAAGCTGTGCCTGGGGCGTGCGCGATTGCCGGCCGGGTCCGAAGGGCGAGCCGCCGGAAATTTCGACCCGTTCGCCGATGGTCAGGAAGGCGCGCGAAGGCGTGATGGAGTTCCTCTTGATCAACCATCCGCTGGACTGCCCGATCTGCGATCAGGGCGGCGAGTGCGACCTGCAGGACCAGGCGATGGGCTACGGCGTCGACACCAGCCGCTTTGCCGAGAACAAGCGCGCGGTCGAGGACAAATATCTGGGCGCGCTGGTCAAGACCTCGATGAACCGGTGCATCCAGTGCACGCGCTGCGTCCGCTTCTCAGCGGAAGTCTGCGGCACGCCGGAGATGGGCGCGACCGGTCGCGGCGAGGATATGGAGATCACCACCTATCTCGAGCACGCGCTGAGCTCGGAGCTGCAGGGCAATCTGGTCGACATCTGCCCGGTCGGCGCGCTGACCTCGAAGCCCTACGCCTTCGCGGCGCGGCCCTGGGAACTCGGCAAGACCCAGTCGATCGACGTGATGGACGGCATTGGCTCTGCGATCCGCGTCGACACCCGCGGCCGGGAGGTGATGCGTATCCTGCCGCGCATCAACGAGCCTGTGAACGAGGAGTGGATTTCCGACAAGACCCGCCACATCGTCGACGGCCTGCGCGCGCAGCGCCTTGACCGGCCCTATATCCGCGAGAACGGCAAGCTGCGCGCGGCCTCCTGGCCGGAAGCCTTTGCCGCGATCGCGGCCAAGGCCGGCCGCATCGATGGCAAGCGCGTTGGCGCCATCGCCGGCGATCTCGCGGGCGTCGAGGAGATGTTCGCGCTGAAGGATCTGCTGGCGAAATGGGGTTCGACCAACCTTGCAGTGCAGGGCAGCGACGCCTTCGATGCCAAGCTCGGGCGCGCGTCTTATCTCTTCAATCCGACCATCGCCGGCATCGAGCAGGCCGATGCGCTGCTCATCATCGGCGCCAACCCGCGCAAGGAAGCGGCCGTGCTCAACGCTCGCATCCGCAAGCGCTGGCGCACCGGTCAGCTCAAGATCGGCGTGATCGGCCCACAGGCTGATCTCACCTACGACTACAACTATCTGGGCGCGGGGGCGGACTCGTTGAGCGAGCTCGCAAGCGGCAAGGGCTCGTTTGCAGACGTCTTGAAGAACGCCAAGAATCCGATCGTTCTCGTCGGCTCGGCTGCGGCCGGTCGTCACGACGGCGCGGCGGTGCTCGCACTCGCCGCCAAGCTCGCCGTCGATTTCGGCGCGATCAAAGAGGGCTGGAACGGCTTTGCCATGCTGCACGATGTGGCCTCCCGCGTCGGCGCGCTGGACATCGGTTTCGCGCCAGGCACGGGCGGGCTCAACGCGGCGCAGATGACGACTTTCGGCACACTGGACGTGCTGTTCCTGCTTGGTGCCGACGAGACCAAGGTGCCGGACGGGACCTTCGTGGTCTATATCGGCACCCACGGCGATCGCGGTGCGCATCGTGCCGACGTGGTCCTGCCCGCGGCCGCCTACACCGAAAAGTCCGCGATCTACGTCAATACCGAGGGCCGCGCGCAGATGACCGGTCGGGCCGCCTTCCCGCCGGGCGAGGCGCGCGAGGACTGGGCGATCATCCGTGCGCTTTCCGACGTGCTTGGCAAGAAGCTGCCCTATGATTCCCTTGCCGAGCTGCGCAAGGCGGTCTTCAAGGCGGTGCCGCTTCTGCAGCGGATGGACCATGTCGAGGCGGCCGACGCCGGCGCCGTGAAGGCGCTGGCCGGGAAGGGCGGCAACCTCGAGAAGGCGCCGTTCAAGTCTCCGGTTGAGGATTTCTACCTGACGAACCCGATCGCACGTGCTTCGGCGGTGATGGCGGAATGTTCGCGCCTGGCCGCAGGGCGCATGCTGAACGCAGCGGAATAAGCGTGATCTGATGGCTGATTTCTTCGCAAGCTCATTCTGGACCGGCTTCCTCTGGCCGCTGATCGTGATGGTCGCGGAAAGCGTGCTGCTGCTCGTCGTGCTCCTGATCGCGATCGCCTACATCCTGCTCGCCGACCGCAAGATCTGGGCCGCCGTGCAGATCCGCCGCGGTCCGAACGTGGTGGGACCCTGGGGTCTGCTGCAGTCTTTCGCGGACTTGCTCAAGTTCGTGCTGAAGGAGCCGATTATTCCGGCAGGCGCCAACAAGGGCGTGTTTCTGCTGGCGCCGCTCGTCTCCTGCGTGCTTGCGCTGGCTTCCTGGGCGGTCATTCCGACTAATCTCGGCTGGGTGATCTCCGACATCAATGTCGGCATTCTCTACATCTTCGCGATTTCGTCCTTGTCGATCTACGGCATCATCATGGCCGGCTGGTCGTCGAACTCGAAATATCCGTTCCTGGCCGCGCTGCGTTCAGCGGCGCAGATGGTCTCCTACGAAGTCTCGATCGGCTTCGTGATTATTACGGTCTTGCTCTGCGCCGGCTCGCTCAATCTGTCGGCCGTGGTCGAAGCGCAGAACACCCGCGGATTTGCCAGCCTGATCGGCCTGCCGCAGCTCACCATCCTCAATTGGTACGTCTGGCCGCTGCTGCCGATGTTCGTGGTGTTCTACGTCTCGGCGCTTGCGGAATGCAACCGGCCGCCGTTCGACCTTGTCGAAGCGGAATCGGAGCTGGTCGCGGGCTTCATGGTTGAATACGGCTCGACGCCGTATCTGCTTTTCATGCTCGGCGAATATGTCGCGATCACCACCATGTGCGCGATGGCCACGATCCTGTTCCTCGGCGGCTGGCTGCCGCCCGTGGCGCTGCCGCCTTTCACCTGGATCCCAGGCGTCATCTGGTTCGCGCTGAAACTGTTCTTCATGTTCTTCCTGTTTGCGATGGCAAAGGCGATCGTGCCGCGCTACCGCTACGACCAATTGATGCGGCTCGGCTGGAAAGTGTTCCTGCCGCTGTCGCTGGCAATGGTGGTGGTCGTGGCCGGCGTCTTGCATTTCGCTGACATCGCGCCGAAGTGAGGTCGCTATGAGTGTCAAAGCCGCCGCCCGGTCGCTGCTTCTGTCCGAGTTCGTATCGGCGTTCTTCCTCGCCATGCGCTACTTCTTCCAGCCGAAGCCGACCATCAACTATCCCTTCGAAAAGGGCCCGATTTCGCCACGCTTTCGCGGCGAGCATGCGCTGCGCCGCTATCCGAACGGCGAAGAACGCTGCATCGCCTGCAAGCTGTGCGAGGCGATCTGCCCGGCGCAGGCCATCACCATCGAGGCGGGCCCGCGCCGCAACGACGGCACCCGCCGCACCGTGCGCTACGACATCGACATGGTGAAGTGCATCTATTGCGGCATGTGCCAGGAGGCCTGCCCGGTGGATGCGATTGTCGAGGGGCCGAATTTCGAGTTCGCGGCCGAGACGCGCGAAGAGCTCTATTATGACAAGGCGAAGCTGCTCGCCAACGGGGACCGCTGGGAGCGTGAGATCGCCAAGGCGATCGCGCTCGACGCGCCCTACAGGTAAGGGGACGGGGCCAAAGAATGATTCTTCCCGCGCTTTTCTTTTACCTGTTTGCCGCCGTCTGCGTGGCATCCGCGGTGATGGTGATTGCCTCGCGCAATCCCGTGCACTCCGTGCTGTTTCTCATCCTGGCCTTCGTCAACGCCTCCGGCCTGTTCATGCTGATGGGCGCTGAATTCCTCGCCATGATCCTGATCGTGGTCTATGTGGGCGCGGTCGCCGTGCTGTTCCTGTTTGTGATCATGATGCTGGACGTCGACTTCGACCAGCTGCGCGAGGGCTTCATCGAATATCTGCCTGTCGGACTCGTGGTCGGCGGCGTCTTCATGTTCGAGCTGCTACTCACTGTCGGATTCTGGGTGATCAATCCGAGCGTCAGCAAGCAGATCACTGCGGCGATCCCGACGAATGTTTCCAACACAGAGGCGCTCGGGCTCGTGCTCTATACGAAGTACATCCATTACTTCCAGCTCGCCGGCATGGTGCTGCTGGTGGCGATGATCGGCGCCATCGTGCTGACCCTGCGCCACAAGGCCTATATCAAGCGGCAGGATATCAACGTGCAGAACGCGCGGACGCCCGAGCTTGCCATGGCCGTGCGCAAGGTCGCTTCGGGCCAGGGGCTGCAGGACGCGGATGCGGCGGAGTGGGTGCAATGACGATTGGGCTCGGACATTATCTGGCGGTCGGCGCGATCCTGTTCACGCTCGGCATCCTCGGCATCTTCTTAAACCGCAAGAACATCATCGTCATCCTGATGTCGATCGAGCTGATCCTGCTCGCCGTCAACACCAACTTGGTGGCGTTCTCGACCTTCCTCGGCGACATCGTGGGCCAGGTATTTGCGCTGCTGGTGTTGACGGTCGCGGCCGCCGAGGCGGCGATCGGGCTCGCGATCCTGGTGGTGTATTTCCGCAACCGCGGTTCGATCGAGGTTGAAGACGTCAATCTGATGAAGGGCTGACAGCGCATGATCCGGAAAAGTGGAAGCCGGTTTTCCGGCAAGATCATGCGCGAAGGGTGACGGTTATGATACAAGCAATCGTTTTTCTGCCGCTGCTGGGCGCTATTCTCGCCGGCATCATCGCCGTGATCGGGGCGCACGGGCGCTGCCCGAGCGGCGACGTGGTCGAGCATCACGACAATGCGCATGGCGACACTCACGCGTCTCATGCTCATGACGAGCACGGCGCCGATGATCACGGCCAAGATGACCATCATGACGACCATCACGTCA
>Ga0307474_10001454_pt1 | contig 17237 bp, 16 predicted proteins | sample atmos_gasesECM1C_2_FD_203312 | JGI IMG/M metagenome (GOLD analysis project Ga0307474, IMG submission 203312) | Hardwood forest soil microbial communities from Morgan-Monroe State Forest, Indiana, United States - atmos_gasesECM1C_05 | ecosystem: Environmental > Terrestrial > Soil > Temperate... | reverse complement strand
CGTTGAGGACGAGGCTCCAGGTGGTGTCGCTCATCTGCTGTTCCGCGCGCGCCACCATCTCGGCGAGCGCGGCCTTGGCGACCTCGACGCTGTAGGATAGCGCCGCAGTATTGAGCTTCTGCAACTCGATTATCGGAATGTCGGTGGTCTGGCCGCTGCTCAGCGCCTTGATCACCTCCCGCTGGCGGCCGACAAAGTCGAGAGCCTCGGGCTGCTTGTAGCGGCCGACCGTGGCGACTATCGCCGCCGGCGCATCCGCGCGCGCGGCCGCGTCGTTGATCTGGCTCCAGGCCAGCGCGGCACGCCCGGAATCCTCTGCGGCGCCGGTGATGTCGGCCTGCGTCCACGCCCGGTTGCCGGCGGCGGCGCCTTCGATGCGCTGCGCGACCAACCCACCATAGTTGCGCGCCGACCATGCCGACTGCTTCACCATCAGCAGGTGATCGACCACCGGATCGACCATCTTCAGTGAGGCCTCCAGCGCACCGCTGGTCGCGAGGATGCTGTCGAGGTAGGTTTGCGCGACCTTCGCGTAGTCTTGGACGACAGCGGCGTCGCGCGACGACTTCGGCTGGTGCATCGCGGCATCGGCCTTTGTCCGCAGCGCCGCCAGCGCCTCATGGGTGGCGGTGAAGTGCTCAAGAACCGGTTTGAGGTTATCGTCGCTGACGCCGGCGAGTCGCTCCATCGCGGCGTGGTAGCCCTTTTCCGAAATCTCGCGATTGGTGGCGACGCGATCATCGGCGGTCTTGTCGGCCGGCGCCTCGGCGATCAGCGCCGTCACCTCAGCACCGCGCTCGAGGCGAAACCCCATCAGGGTCGAGAACAACTGCTGGCTGGTGCTTGTGAGTGAGACCACGCGGCGGGCCGTCGCATGGCGCTCGGCTGCGCGATAAAGCCCCATGGCACACAGCACCACCAGAAAAATTCCCAGAAATCCAATGACTTGCCCTAGCACCAGACGGATCGACAGTCGGCTCAAGATGCCCCCCTAACATCGTCAACGGATCAAAGCTGCATATAAGCGCAGCAGCGCCCCCGGACTTTCAGAGTTCTGGGTCTCGAGGTCATCTGAGAGTAACAGCAAGAATTTAAATCACTCTTACCCCCGCCTTCTCTTGCGTGATCCGGATATCATATTCGGAATTTGGATAGTCGAGAGACGTGCTCGTCGATAGGGAATGCAGTTCTGGAAGATCCACGAACCGGCTCCTGGCGCACCCGCTTGCCGTGGTCGAAGCGGAGGAACTAACCTCGGGTCTACAGCGATAGCCGCGCCGAATATGCTCACCGTTCCTTGCGTGCCCGGCAAGCCGCGTCGACTACGCTCCGCTGCCAAACCCGCGCTATGCTATCGCCCGAACGTGTCGCGGCGAATGGTAGCGAATGGGGAACGCTGCGTTGCTCGAGGCGGAACGGTTGGGCAGTATCTTACGACAGGCCCAGCTTCGCCGCGCTCCACGGCGTGTCGGAGAGCTTCGATATAAGGAAATCAGCGACGGCGCTGACCTTGGCGGGTCGCGTTCGAGCTGTCGGCGTCACGAAGTATAGTCCGCCCTCCGGCAATCGCCAGTCCGTCAAGAGCCATTCAAGCTTGTTCGCAGCGAGATACTCTGCCGCGACATGTTCAGGCAGTTCCGCGATGGCCAAGCCTTCCAGCAGTGTCGGAAGAAGTGCCTCCACGCTCGTCCCTCGAAGCGGGCCGGTCGGTGCGATCGCGCATTCCTCTCCGTCCCTGTCCGAAAACCGCCAAACTTCGCGCTTGTCGCGATTGACGTAGCCAAGGCAGTGATGGGCAAGCAGGTCGTGGGGATGATGCGGTCGGCCGTATCGTGCGATGTAGCCTGGCGATGCAACAACAAAGCGCCGAACAGGGGCGATGTGACGGGCTACCAGGGAGGAATCCTCCAAAATCGCAATGCGCAATGCCGCATCGAAGCCTTCGCCGATAAGGTCGGTGTGCTTGTCGGTCAGGTGAAGATCGATGGAAACGTCAGGGTAGGCGCGAAAGAACTCGGGCAACAGTGGCGCCACCCATCGCGCCCCAAAAGACATCGGCGCCGATAGTTTGACCAGTCCTCGCGGTCGGCCGGAGGTCTCGCGCGCGAAGTTCTCGGCTTCCTCCGCCTCCGCGTATATGCGGGCCGCGCGCTCGGCCAGCGAGTGACCATAGTCGGTCAGCGCCAACTGGCGCGAGGTTCGATTGAACAGTCGTCCACCCAGCCTCTCTTCCAGCCGGGTGATCGCGCGGGAGACAGTCGCGACCGAAACACCCATGGCCCGCGCGGCTCCGGCGAAGGAGTTTTCCTCGATCACTTTGGCGAACATGGCCAGGCCTTCAAAGTCGGGCAGCTTCGACATCGACATTCCTGCAACGATGGGATCCACGACAGTCCGTTCGGTAGATGCACTCGCCTCTGCACGTTTGTCCAGCCGGATCGCGGGAAGCGGTCGGCCGCGGGCAAGCCTGAGAATTTGCATTGCCACAAGCGAGGGAGGCCATTCGCCTCCTGCAGACCGGCTGCGACGTTTGCCGACCCGACGCCGTCATCCGGGTGACGTCGGCAATTCTGCAACGATAGCTTTCGTTCATTGATATTTCCCTCTCGCGGCGGAGTTCGCATGCTGTCCTTCCCAAACAGGGAGCAACGGCATGGGACGCAAGCTTGAAGGGAAGGTTGCCGTCGTCACGGGCGGCACGACGGGAATTGGACTGGCAACGGCCAAGCGCTTTGCGACAGAAGGCGCTCAGGTCGTGATAACCGGCCGCCGCCAACCTGAATTGGACAAGGCAATTGCTACGGTTGGCCCAAATGCGTTCGGCGTCAGGGCTGATTCAGCGAACTTGTCGGAGCTCAACGAACTCTATAGCGAGATCAAAGCTCGCCATGGTCACATCGATGTGCTGTTCGTCAACGCCGGCGGCGGGTCCATGCTGCCTCTGGGATCCATTACGGAGGAGCAGTACGACGACACGTTCGGTCGCAATGTGAAGGGCGTGCTGTTCACGGTCCAAAAGGCGCTACCGCTGCTCGTCGATGGTAGCTCCATCATACTCACCTCCTCCAACGTCAGCATCAAGGGAACGCCAGCCTTCAGCGTTTACTCGGCCTCAAAGGCCGCCGTCCGAAATTTTGCCCGTAGCTGGACGCTAGATCTCAAGCCTCGGCGCATACGCGTGAACGTCATCAGCCCGGGGCCCATCAAGACACCCGGCTTGGTCGATCTCGCTGGTCCAGACGCGATGAAGCAGCAGGCCATGCTCGACTACATGGCCACGACCGTGCCACTTGGCCGCGTCGGCGAACCCGACGAAGTGGCGAAGGCGGCGGTGTTTCTCGCGTCTGACGATTCAAGCTTCATTGCGGGAACGGAACTGTTTGTGGACGGGGGACAGGCTCAGATCTGATCCCCTGGAGCCTCTCGACATGAAGAGCCTGCCGCGACACGACGGGCGCAGCCGAAGCGAGAATCGCTCCTGATTGAGAGTCGCACAATGCCGGCGCGCACCTGCCGGAATAAAGGCAAGTAGCTGCACCAGCAGGCCGCAGCGGTCCACGACATCAATAAAGCTGCAACGATGGCTTTCAACTATTGCTGTTTTACCCGCCGCTCGTTGCTTCCATCTTTAAGGCCGTAACAAGGAGAACTTCCATGAGCCAGCAGACAAGCCAAAGCAACGCGCCGCCTTCTTTCGGTCCGGATATTGGTCGCGTCGAAACCTTGCTCAACCGCAATCTTCCGGAAGTGTTTGGCGAGGGCGATGCGGCGCGCCGGAGAGCCGCCATTAAAGAGCTATATACCGAAGACTGTGTTCTGTACGTTCCTCCGGGCACATTTGTCGGCCACGAAGCGCTCGACAAATTTGCCGGGGACCTTCGGGCCACTCATCCCCATTATGTTTACACGCCACATGGCGCGCCGCAGGTGCTGCACAACGCGGGACGATTGTCGTGGGGCTCGGGTCCGAAGGGTGAAGCCCCACTCTACACCGGCGTGGACTTCATCATTGTACGGGACGGCAAGATCGCGGCGCTTTACGTGTTCCTCGATTCGGCGCCTTCGTGACTGCAGAAGCCGAGCTTTGACAGCGGCGAAACAGCAGACATCCTCCGACCGCCACTTGGGTACACGAGCAGACTCGGACCGAAGCAAACCGCCGAGCCCTTTCGATGAGAAAAAGTGTGTCGCGGTTCGAAACAGCAGGGCAAGGCTAACGCCGCAACTGTGGCGTCTGAGGTACAGTCTTCGAGGAAACGCAGGGTGTCCGGGGTTTTTGCCGATTCCGCCTAGACGAATAGTGGAGGTGTCGAGTTACACTAGCGTGAGTTGAGTCAGGAAAAAATGGGACGGCAAATGCTGCGCCTTCGATTTGGCGTGCGGTCCAGTTTTTGTCGACCGTATTCGTACTTGCTCGCTGGGGCGGTTGTTGCAACGCTCGCGCTTCCTGCTCAAATCGCTCGCGCCGATGAAGGCGGCGTCAGCTTCTGGATACCCGGATTCTTTGGCAGCCTCGCGGCTACCCCCACGACTCCGGGATGGTCCGGCACTACGATCTATTATCATGACTCGGTTTCCGCCGGCGCTGATGTGGCACGCGCGCGAGAGTTCGAGATTCGCAACATTCCAGTGAATTTCACGGGCAACGTGAGCGCAACTGTCAATGCAAGTGTGAATCTTGACTTCTTTGCCGCAACCTACACCTTTGAGACACCGGTTTTGGGTGCTCAGGCATCTGTCACCCTCTTAAGCGCCTACGGCGCCAACTCAACATCGCTCGCGGGAACGCTCGCAGGAACATTCACAGGACCGCTCGGCGGCTCTGTTCCATTATCGCGCTCCGATGCCATCAACAGTACGCTCGTGGCATTTGGCGACGTGATCCCGTTCTACGAAATGAAATGGAATGCCGGCGTCAACAACTACATGTTTTACGTCACCGGGGACATGCCGGCCGGGGCGTACGACCCACTGCGTCTTGCGAACTTAGGTATCGGGCATTGGGCGTTCGACTCCGGCTTCGGCTACACCTATTTCGACCAACAAGCCGGGCGTGAAGCTTCGGCGGTGCTCGGATTCACGTACAACTTCATAAACCCAGCCACTCAATACCAGAATGGCGTTGACATGCACCTCGACTGGGGCGCGTCGCAATTCCTGACCAAGCAGTGGCAGGTCGGCCTCGTGGGCTACCTCTACCAGGAGATCGGTTGCGACAGCGGCTCTGGCGATCACGTCGGCTGCTTCCAGTCGCGGGTGGTCGGTGTCGGCCCACAGCTCGGCTACATCTTTCCGGTCGGAGACAAAATGCAGGGCTATATCAACCTGAAGGCCTACGGCGAATTCGCCAACGAAAATCGGCCGGCGGGCTGGAACCTCTGGCTGACGTTCAATCTTTCGCCCGCGGCGGCAACGCCGCCTACCCCTTCACGGCCGATGTTCACGAAGTAGGGTTCAGCGTTCACTTGCGTTACTGCCCGCACACTCGCGCTGTTACAGCATATCGTGACACGCTATCCGAAGGCTTCAGCCACTTCGCCACCTCCATAGCTGCTCCGGTTGCTTCCGGCTGGAGCGGTCTCGCCGGGTGGGGCTTGCACCCAGCGGAAAGCGCCGCCTTGTCACGGCGCACGCCACAAGCAGACATCAGTTCGATTTCGACGGCGACGACTCTAGGACGTCGTAAGCCTGTCGCGTAAAGCTTGACTGAGGCGGCTGTGCCGGACGTCATTTAGGTCGTGCGACGCGGAGGCTTCTTCTTTCGATGCTGTGTCGGCTGCGTTGCCTTCGGAGGCTGCGGAGGTTGCGGCCAGTAGGCACAGCCGAAGCTACAGCCACAGCCGGCGCCGCCTCCGGCGGCCAGCCTTAGTTTTTGGAAGAGCGGTGGTGGTCCAGCATTTTCCTTGTCGAAGACATAGAACGTCGCCAAACTGACGTCGGAGATTTCCTCCTCACCAAGAAGGATTTCGTGCTTCTGCGAGGGCGGTGATGTATTCGCCGACGCTTCGCTAGTTGAGGCGCACGCACCGCTTGCCATCGAGAGAGACATGCCGGCAAACCCTAAGGTGGGTAAGGCTTTGCTCTTACGCCTGCCTATGGAAGAGCGCTTCGGCATGGCACAATTCTCCCACTTGCTTGGGATACTGAACGTCGAGGTTGCCTGCAACATCATAGCATGAAATTACATTATCCAGCGCCCTTTCATAGACCGCTTTGGGCCAGCTCCGAACGTCCGCCCGGCGCCGTCACAATCCTCTCATTGCTCAGTGGTGGTGTTCGAGTTAGACTACTACCATTCTTTTTGACTGGCACTCTGAATAACAATTCGCTCTGACCTCGAAGTAACTCAGCGCAGACCTTCGACCTCAATAGGGAGGCGAGAAAAGCGTCTTAGCCTCCCTTAGATCGAGGCAGTCTTGACGACCTTATCAATCCGACAGCCTTCCAATAGGCTTCTTCGGTTATAGGCGATCAAAAGGAAATCGTAGGCCCAAGATGATCCAAAAGGAATTCGATCGGTTACGGAAACGCCTGAGCGCTACACTGTCGGAGCCCTGCAAAGAAGCTCTTTTCCAGGCATGGCTCAAGGACTGATCGATCACTGCAGGCCTCGAGTTAGCCAGGCTCGGTCGGCCCCAGGAACGCAGCAACCAAGGGGTACCACTCGTCAACTCGGATGGATCAGCTGACGCTCATGAGCAAGCCGGAAGCTTACCTTCAAGATTTGCAAATGATGGAGCGATGCCTGGAAGTCGCTCGACGTGGAGCGAAGAAAGGAGAGCTGCCGTTCGGCGCCCTAATTGTTTCTCGAGGAAAGGTCATTGCCGAGGCAACAAATTGCGTTTCATCGGAGGGCGACGTGACACGCCACGCGGAGCTCGTGGCGCTTTCAAAGGCACAAAAGGTCCTCAAACGAAAACGTCTGCAGGATTGTACCTTATATTCGATCGTTGAACCTTGCCCGATGTGTTCGTTTCCTTCAAGGGAGGCGCGGATTGGACGGGTGGTGTTCGCCCTGTCCTCTCCTGTGATGGGCGGATGTTCGAAATGGGACGTGCTGAAGGACGACGATTTATCGAACAAACTACCTGAGGTTTTTGGACCTCCGCCGGAAATAGTGTCCGGCCTGTTGTCAGCGCAGGCCGAGCAGGTCTGGAGCCAGTGGAACCCGCTCGCTTGGCGCTTCATGAAACGAAGAGGCTGCTTTGGATCGGCGGCCGATCTGCCTGAGCGCCACGCGGCCGCGCCGCGGCCCATGTTTTCGTGGACCGCGTTGGCCGCCTTTTTGGCTGCGCCGGCCCTATCGGTGAGCAAGGCCTTTCTACGCTCGCGTGCGGGTTCGAAGGCTATCCCGAGTTTCGACCCGGAGTCCGACTCATGAGCCCGCCGACGACGTCGCCGTTCGCATTCGCGTGTTGGTCCGTTTCAGCGCGAGCGAAGATTTCCTGAGTTTCAGCCTGTCCTTGAGTCCAAGCTTTGTGACTGGGATATCGCATCTTGCGGTTTCAGTCGGATCATCCTGATCCTCGGAAGAACGGCGGGGTGTTATTGTTTGAGATGCAGCAGTCGGAGCGGTAAGCGGCCGTGAAGGTGCGGGAAACCGAGGTGAGTACCAAGCCGTTGCTTGGCCCTGTGCAAGGCCCTCACCGCAATAACAGCGTCAACGGCTAATCGGCTAAGTCTAGGAAGTTGCCGTGGGTCTTTAACAACTGAACCTCCGATTTTACGCAGTCGAGGCTTGCCTGCGGGTCCGATCTTTATGAGCGCTGCTCTCGGTAGTATCCGATGGGCAGGGTTTAGAACAACGCGACAAGCGGCAAAGGGAATTCTGAATTCGGCAGCAATTCGGGCCACGATTTGCGACTCCATATCAGCTGCGACAGCCCCGGTGGTGGCATGGAAGTGCCGTCTCTCCTCAAAGCTTGTCATCGGGGAAGGCACTCCAGCAATCGGAGAGTAGCCGGCGCCCGGGATCATCCGAAGGAGCTCCTCTGCCCAGAGGAGATCACTTGGATAAGCTTCATCTTTCCCGGCAAACACCGACGAAGCGATGACAACCTTACCCGATCGGAGCTTCGGATCCAGCCCACCGCATACGCCAAAGCTTATGATGCCGCGCACACCTTTTCGGATGGCGTCACGCAAAAGAAAAGCGGTCCGGTCACCATCAGCGATCATCGCTGCCGTCCCGGCTATTCTGGCCTCAATTGCAAGTCCAACAACGGCGATCACAGCTTTCACGTCGGGGGCACCAGTCCGATCCTCATTTACGGTCACAAGCAGGGTCATCGCAGGCCTCGACAATTCTGAAACGAAAGTGTCTCCAGATTTAGCCTGCGATCCTAAACAAGGTCACTTGCGGGCTGTGCTAACATTTTTAAACGTTCCGGCGAAAACTATGTAGGTGTGCTTTCGCGGTCACTCATCGTGGATCAGGCAAACAGCGCCGCCTCGGCGATTTTCAGGTAAGTGCCGTTCTCATGGCGCCACGGCTAGCCCAGCGCAACAGCGCGCTCGATGCCGGCGCGGAAGACAGACGCGATCGTCCGTGGGCAATATGGCTAACCTCAGACGCCACAACGTCGGCGTGGTGGGAGGACGCGACGATGATCAGCGAGCCCGTGATGATCGCGCACACGGTGGAATAGAACAGATGCCGAGATACTGCCTTGGTTGCCGAAACAGCATGGACAGATCTTCTCGGGGTGCGTCAGTCTCAACGGACTGCAAACCTCTATGCAGGAGGGGTCCCATGTTCCTTGAAAGGTTACGCGTCCTCACCATCGTCAGTGCCGCTCTGGCAATGACCGTATCGGCCTCGGCTTAGACCGCTCCCCCGCCGCCTCACGTCCCGCTGCAAAAGACGATTGGCGCCGCGAAGCCGGAAGTCGTCCCTTCAAAGGTCAAGTCGTTTCCCGGCTCGATGTTTGCGAGATTCCGAATCTGCATAGTCAGTCATGCAACCCAGACATTAACTTGACATTGCTCTCGGGGCGAGCGGCGTCCGATAGCGGCCACGTCTACATCAGAGTTCGAACTCGGAGAGTCTAGAAGCGCAAGACAGGCAGCCCCCTTGTCAGGGCCAGCCTGATTATTCGAAAAGGAATGATCTCATGAAATATCCATCGCTGGTTATCGGCATGGTTGCCGCGCTCGCGGCTACTGGCGCATCGGCTCAATCGGTTAACCTGACCGGCGTCTATACGTGCGTTGACATTTGCAAGGGAGGTCTACCTGCCCATGTCACACAGAACGGACCTGCACTCAATCTCTTGACCGAAGCAGGCGTGCCTGCACAGGCATGGCCGGACTGGTTTGCGCCGGCAAGCCGAATCTGGATTGATGCCTTCAACGAGGGTGCGGTTTATTCTCCGGATGGCATGGTCATTCAATTCGACAATGGGACAATCTGGCAACGAGGCTTGCCGCCGCGACCGCGGAGATAAGGGTTCTGCCGAGCCACGGATGCGAGCGGTTGTCGCGCCTCGCCCGGTCGAAGGGTGATCTTTCAATTGATCGCTCCTGATCGAAATAGTCGCCTCCTGCCGGAATCGCATAGTCGCTGGGCCTCACAATTCACCTTCGAAGTTCCGAAGCCGCATAGCCGGAAGTGCCAAGTTATTTGATGCTGTCGAAACTCGGTGAGACGTAGAACCTTCAACAGGTCGCGGGAGCCGTCCGCCGATCCGACGGAGCGGACCAATGGTAGAAACCGGTACCCTCACATTTGGCGATCCTGATGCCTACGCCGCGGCAATCAGCGATGCGCGCGTCAAACTCACGATAACGGGTGCCGGAGTTTTCAAGGCTCGGCTGACACGGCTGAAATTGGAGCATCTGGAAATTTATCAGTATTCCGAAAGCCTTCCCCGTATTGCCTATATTTCGCTCCTCCCCGAACGGATTTTCCTTTCCTTTCCAGTCGGCACTGCATCTCTTACATGCGGCGGATTTGCTTTGCGAAGTCGCGACATGGTTTTTCATAACCGCGGCGAGCGCCTGCATCAACACTCCGACGGTGAGTGTCGGTGGGGTTCGATATCGTTGGCACCTGAACAACTCGGCTGCAGCAGCGAGGCATTGACCGGGCGGCCGATCGCGCCACCGCCGGCGAGCAGGATACTCCGTCCTTCGCGCACGGAAGCTACAAGATTCCAGAGCCTGTTCAGGCAGGCCTGCCATCTCGCGGAAGCTCGCAAGAAATTGATCGAGAGCCCCGAGGCCGCAAGAGCGCTGGAGCAGGAAATGCTCCGCGCCATCATCCATTGCCTGGCCGCCAAGGAGGCTGACGACCATCCCAGGGCGAGACACCATCGCGCCGCCATCATGGTTCGCTTCGAAGAAACGTTGAGCAAGCGCATCGATCGGAAGCTCAACATGCCCAAGATTTGCGCGGAAGTGGGCGTGGCAGAGCGAACGTTGCGAATGTGTTGCTCCAAGTTTCTCGGCGTAAGCCCCACGCGATATCTCTTGTTGCAACGCCTGAACAAGGCTCGCGCCGCGCTGCGGCGTGCCGATCCTGCAAAGGCAAGCGTCGCGGAGGTCGCCCGACATCATCAGTTCCTAGAGCTTGGGCGGTTTGCAGTGACGTATCGCACCACCTTCGGTGAATCCCCCTCCGTCACGCTGCATCGTGCTCCGCACACATAAACGCGACTTGCCGAAGTCGCATAGCGCGCGAGGCTCTTTGCTGGTTGGACTCCGCACCAATCCGCACCCGGAAAACTCACAACGCGGTGTGGATGCAGAGATTTGAAACGCCGTTCTGCTTATCGGCGTTGGTCTCAGAAGGTCGCGGAACGTCGGAGTGATTGGCCAAGTCGCAACGGATGCCGAACACTCCGATGCACAGGCCGCTCTCCCATATTGCGGGTGAGGAGCGGATCGCAAACTCCGTTATCAGGTCGGTCATGTGCGGAGTAGCGGCTGGTCATCGTGCACCTGGGGGTCGTGCGATAAAGAGCCTCTCCTTGGGAAGCCCTTCCGCGACCGCTCGTGGCATGCCTAAATTGGCAGCCAACACATCGGGCGGATTAGAGGCTACCCATGCGCTGAGGTCGTGGGAACGATAGTGCCCGTTGTTGAACGCGGCCAGCAAGCGCAAGATGCCGCTACCGGTGTTGCGGATGTAGTGTCCGGCGCCCGTCGGCACGTAACCGATGTCACCTGTCTCGAATTGTTCGGTCACTGCGTGACCCATCCCCAAATAAACACCCATCTCAGCCGCACCCTCAAGATAGTATTGCCACTCGTCGGCGTGGGGATGCCAGTGAAGTTCACGCATGGCGCCCGGCTCGATCTCCAGCACTGCGAGCGACAATGTGGTCGAGATCGGGAACTCGTCCGCGGTAACCCTCCACTGCGCGCCGCCGCCCGGCACGCGCTGCGGCTGCTGAGCGCCTAATGGATAGCGGTACGTCGTTAAAAGTGTCGGCTTCACCCGGGGCGTAGCGCGTGCGAAGGAGTCATCAGGAACGGCCCCCTCTGCAAAGTAAGTCTCTCCCTTCGGAAGCTTGGCCGCCCACTCCATACCGAGGCCGAGGTTCTGTGAGACGACGGCAGGCGACGTATGGGCCAACCAATCCGAAATACTAAGTGTATGATCCTCGGAGAAGGCGCCGTTGTCGAACATCAGAATGAAATGGCACTCGCCTGGCCCGGTCCCCTGGATGGAATGACCCCAGCCGCTGGGGAAATACCAAACATCGCCCGGCCCGAACGTATCGGTCGCCGCTCCGTCGGGGCTCAATAAAGTGGTGCGGCAGCTGCCAGACACGACGTAACCCAGTTCGGCAGCAGTCGTGTGCCAATGCAGTTCGCGCAGACAACCGGGTTGCAAGCGCATAGAGGCGCCGCCGATGCCCTGGCTAACAGGGAACTGCCGGACAGATGCGCCCCGCACGACACCGCCACAGTCAGTGCGCGGCGGTTGTTGTTCCAAGCGGTAGCGGAACGATGGCAGCGTCGGGTCGCTCATATTTTTTTCTCCTGGCCGCAATATCGGAACTCGCCCGACGTCGCGGTTCCTAGAGCTACAGCTATGGCGTACCGGCGGTCGAGTGAACTCCAGGGCGTTCCGATCGACTGAGAAGCAGCCAAGCGCCAATGCCGAGCGTCGGGTCGAGAACCGCAAACGCGAGCAGAAAGTGAGGAAAAACTCCCGCGATGGCCAAGGGTACGAGCACCAGGGGAACGAGCACCAGTCTGTCCAATACGCTGGCGGCGACGATCCGTCTGCCGCCGGAGAGGCCACCGAACAAATAGAGCCAGCCGATGACCATCACGGTCATACCCATTACGCGGATGAGTGCGGCCTCGTTTCCAACAAACGCCGCATCCCTGAAGATCGTCTGCACCATCCCGGGCCAAATGAGCACCAAGGTTCCCGCCCCCAGATAAATCAGGCCGTTCATTGCCGTGTATTTTGATGTGATCGCCTGATCGAACGGTCGCTCAAGAAGATCCTCCATGAGTGACATCTGTAACCCCCGCTAGTGAAGTTGCCGGCCAGCACAAACGTCCCGTTCACAATTGGGCGCGGGCTTTTGGCAATTCAGAATTACTGCCAACCTTGTTGGCGGGCTATGCGCATTCGGCCGGTTTACGGACAAAGCGTCGCAGTCAAGGGGGTCTCTCGTAACAGCGCACGGCGGACAAGGTGCATTCTGCGCAGAGCGCAGATGACGGATAGGCCCCATTCGAGCGCCGCAATCACTCGAAGCGATGCCATCGACGTCTTTGCGCAGCGCGTCGGACAATCGTCGCCTTGCAAAATCGTGTTCGAATAATGCCGGAACTGCATAGTCCACGCTGAGCGCTTCCCTCACACTGCGCTGCGTTCGACGGCGTGGCGTTCCACATTGCGTCGCGGGCGCGGCCATAGGAAGGACCCGACGATGATGGAGCTAGTCCGGCCGCAAAGTCCCGCCTCCGGGGTGTCCCGTCACTCCGATATGGCCTGGATCTCCGGCGGCACCTTCCGCATGGGGTCGGACAGGCATTACGCTGAAGAGGCGCCTGTCCACCGCGTGACAGTCGACAGCTTTTGGATCGATCGCACCCCGGTCACAAACCGCCAGTTCCGCAATTTCGTGCAAGCGACGGGCTACGTGACCTACGCCGAGATCGCGCCCGATCCGAAGGACTATCCGGGCGCACTGCCTCATATGCTGAAGGCGGGGTCGCTGGTGTTCAATCCGCCGAAATATCCGGTCGATTTGCGCGACTGGAGCCAGTGGTGGACGTTTACATTTGGCGCCAACTGGAAGCGACCCTACGGACCAGGGAGCTCGATCAACGGGCTCAAGGATCATCCCGTCGTTCACGTCGCCTACAGGGACGCCGTGGCCTATGCGAAATGGGCCGGCAAGGATCTGCCGACCGAGGCAGAGTGGGAATTTGCGGCCCGCGGCGGCCTTGACGGCGCGGAATTCGCCTGGGGCGATGAGCTCACGCCGGGCGGCAGCCAGATGGCAAACACCTGGCAGGGCGCGTTCCCGTACGAGAACCTCGGACATGACGGCTACGAGCGCACGTCGCCGGTGACCGCGTTCCCGGCGAACGGCTACGGCATCTACGACATGATCGGCAACGTCTGGGAATGGACGAGCGATTGGTACTCACCGAAGCACGAGGCCGATGCCCCCAAGGCCTGCTGTATCCCGGTGAACCCGCGCGGCGGCAGCGAGGATGCGAGCTACGACGGATGCATGCCCGCGATCAGGATTCCTCGCAAGGTGCTGAAGGGCGGCTCGCATCTGTGTGCACCAAATTACTGCCGCCGCTACCGCCCGGCCGCGCGTCATCCTGAGCCGGTGGACACCTCGACCAGCCATGTCGGGTTCCGCTGCATCATCAGGCAGGCGGGAGCGGCGCCATGAGCAATGCCGCTCCGCAGGAACTGGGCGTCCTGGCCAAATTGGTCATCGTGCTCGCTATCGTGCTGATCGTCGCCGGCGTGGTGTGGCACGGCGTTACGGGCGAAGCCTTACGACGATTCTGGCACGACCTGGTCGAACGGCCTGACGAGCCGATGAGGTTCCGCTTCGTCCTGCAGCCGTTGATGGCTGCGCTCGCCGCTATCCACGATGGACGCGAGGACGCGCGGGCCGGCCGCTCTCCGTATTTCATGGCGTTGCTGCGCAATCCGCAGGAACGCGTTGGATTGCTGCGCGAGGGATTGAACGCGACCGCCAGAATCATCCTTCTGGGGCTGGCGATGGACGTGATCTATCAGTTCATCGTGCTCAAGACATTCTATCCGAATGAGGCGCTCGTCATCGCGTTGCTGCTCGCATTTGTCCCGTACCTGATCATCCGGGGGCTCGTTTTTCGTGTCGCGCGGTCGCGCATCCACGGATCGCGCGGTGAGGGCTCCGACATGAATCGTCAGCAATAGGGAGCCCGCCATGACAGACCCACACTCCACCCCAAGCGCTGATAGGTTCGAGGTAAGAGTAACCGCAGACAGCCACTTCAGCTGGGTCCGCACCCGCCTGAGCCTCGAGCGCACGATGATGTCGTGGATACGGACGGCGGTCTCGCTGATCGGCTTCGGCTTCGCAATCGTCCAGTTCTTCGAACGCTTGGGACAGATGCCCGGAGCCCGACCTGCCGATTATCCAGACGCACCGCGGGACCTTGGGCTGGCATTGATTTCATGCGGCGTCCTTTCGCTACTCATTTCGGTTTGGCAGTACTTGTGGGGCATTCGTTACCTTTGGGGCGGATCGTTCGCCCAAATTGCCGGAGTGACAAGGGAGGGAAAGCACACGCCGGTTATCGCCATCGCCGTCCTCCTCATCGGCATCGGCCTGTTTGCCTTTTTTGCCGTGCTGCTGCGCCTCGTCTAGCCGCCGGGGGAAACTGCGAGTGAAAGGGGTTCCGGAATGACCGGCTCAAGCCCGACCATCGTAGACAGGTTTATGAGCATGAGTATGAAAGCGAAGCTCTTAACGATCGTTGGCAAACAAGGGAGGCGCAAAATGAAGCGCAGACTCGAACTCCTCAGCATCGCACTCTTTGCGCTAAACGCCGGCGTCGTTGGCGGAGGGGTCACCTCCTCGCGTGCGGACGAGGCCGGAATCGAAGTGGACCTCGGCGATATACGCGGCGCAGTTCTGTCGCTCTTTGCGCCCGCGGGTGCCGTCGCGACGGAAACGAACCCAAATTACAATGGCGCTGCGGCGCCCGCACCCGCGGCTCCTCCCTCACCGGGCGCTGCGGACTGGCCGAGCTACAACAAGACGCTGACTTCCGAGCGCTTCTCCGACCTCAGCCAGATCAACACAAAGAACGTCGCCAAGCTCAAGGTCTTATGTACCTACGACACCTGGCGATTAACGGCCTTCGAGACCGGCCTGATCATGGTGGAGGGCGCACTCATCGGTACGACCGAATTCGATATTTTCTCGATCGACCCCTCAACCTGCGCCGAGAACTGGCGCACGCACGAGGAATATCCGGCCTACATTCTGCCGACCAATCGGGGCGCGGCCTACCTCGACGGGAGGTTGTTCCGTGGGACAGACGACGGGCGCGTGCTGGCCTATGACTTCAAAACGGGCAAGCGGCTCTGGGAGACGACGATCGCGGACGTGAAGAAGGGCGAAGACGTGCCTGCGGCACCGATCGCCTGGGAGGGCCTCGTCTTCATCGGCAACGCCGGCGGCGACTTCAAGGGCGCCAAAGGGCACATGTACGCGCTCGACGCCAAGACCGGCAAGATCGTGTGGCAATTCTTCCTCGTGCCCAAGACCGAGGGCGATGCTGTTCGCGGGCCCGAGGGCGCCTCGCCGCCCATCAATTCGACTTGGAAAAATGGGCCCGGCGTTCCGATCAGCGGTGGCGGACACTGGACTTCTACGACGTTGGACCCGGCTACCGGGCTCTTGTATGTGCCGGTTGGCAATCCCGCGCCCGACTACGCCAACGGCGTCCGCCAGGGCGACAACCTCTTCACCGGCTCCGTGGTTGTCCTCGACGCCAAGACCGGCGCTTACAAGAACCATTTCCAGCTTGTGCCCAGGGATTGGCACGACTGGGACGTCTCCAACCCGCCGGCTTTGATCAAGACGAGGGGGGGCAAGAGGCTCATGGCGGTGTCGCCGAAAGACGGACACCTTTACGGCTTTGATCTTGCCGACAACAAGCTCTTGTACAGGACGCCGGTGACGAGAGTCGAGAATGTGGAAGAGCCCTTCGCTGTCGACAAAGAAGTCCATTTTTGTCCGGGCGCCGTGGGTGGGGGGGAATGGAACAGCCCGGGCTACGACCCTCTGACCAATTTCATCTTCACCGGTGACGTCGACTGGTGCACAACAGTGAAGCTCCAGACCAGGGAAGAAATTGCAGCTGTTCCAGTCGGGCAGTTGTGGACGGGAGAGAAGTCCCTCAATCCGGCCCACGTGTTCGGAAAGTTCACGCGTGCCGACGACGTCTGGGCGGGATGGCTTTACGCCACCGACGCCGACACGGGGGTGTGGAAGTGGAGGCTGAAGTCCAATTATCCGATCCAGGGCGCCGTGACGCCGACCGCTGGGGGCCTTGTGTTCTTTGGCGACGTGGGCGGCAATTTCTATGCGCTTGACGCGGCGACCGGCCAGAAGCTGTGGGGCCAGAAGATCGGCGGCGCGATCGGCGGCGGGGTGATCACTTACACGGTGAACGGCACTCAAAAAGTTGCCGTCGCGACCGGCTACGTATCCCCCGCCTTTCCTGCCGAAATCAGGAGAGCGAAGATCGCGATCCTCGGCGTCGAAGGCAACTGATGTAGCCGACGGCGGCGCCGGCCGCCGCGCGAGCCAATGAGGAGCCTAGTCATGGACCTCGATCCGGTTCTGCTGTCGCGGGTGCAGTTCGCCTTCGTGATCAGTTTTCACATCATCTTCCCAGCCTTCACCATTGGGCTCGCTGCATGGCTTGCAACTCTCGAGGGCGTGCGGTTGTTAACCGGCAACGAACTCTATCGGCGGGTCTTCGAGTTCTGGCTCAAGATATTTGCCCTGTCGTTCGGCATGGGCGTGGTCAGCGGCATCGTGATGGCCTTCCAGTTCGGCACCAACTGGAGCGTCATGGCCGAGCGCACCGGATCGATCCAGGGGCCGCTGCTGGGCTATGAAGCTTTCACGGCCTTCATGCTGGAAGCAACATTCTTCGGCGTCGTGCTGCTCGGTCGCGACCGCGTGCCGCCGTGGTTCTACTTTTTCTCCTGTTGCATGGTCTCGCTCGGCACCATG
>Ga0307474_10001453_pt1 | contig 17243 bp, 13 predicted proteins | sample atmos_gasesECM1C_2_FD_203312 | JGI IMG/M metagenome (GOLD analysis project Ga0307474, IMG submission 203312) | Hardwood forest soil microbial communities from Morgan-Monroe State Forest, Indiana, United States - atmos_gasesECM1C_05 | ecosystem: Environmental > Terrestrial > Soil > Temperate... | reverse complement strand
GCCCCTTCTCCGGCATCGCCATCCGGCGCACGCGCGAGGCGGACCCCGCCTCGCCCACCTGCGCGCCCGCCAGTGCGAGCTCGGCCAGTCCGAGCACCTCGATCGGCCTGGCCGCGGCCTGCTTGATCGCGCGCAGCGATGCATAGCGCGGCTTGTTGATTCCGAGCTGGACCGTCAACACCGCCGGGCAGTCCGTTTCGACGTCCTGCAGCAGGCCGCCCTCCAGCTCACGCGTGGCCGTGGCCCGGGCATCGCCGGCGCGGTACTTCAGAGCGGTCACCACCGCCACGTGCGGCCAGTCGAGCAGGGCCGACAACGCGATCCCGGTCGTCGCATGCCCGTGATCGGACGACTGCGCTCCGGCCAGCACCAGATCGGGCGTCTCCCGGCGGGCGACGGCGGCCAGGATCCGGGCGATCGCGATCGAGTCCGAGCCACCGATCGCATCGTCCCAGACCCGCAGCGCGCGGTCCGCCCCTTTGGCCAGACAGGCGCGCAGGATCTCGTCGCACTCCTGCGGACCGACCGTCACCGCCACGACCTGCACTTCGCCCGATGCCGCCTCCTTGATCAGGACCGCCTGCTCGAGCGAGAAGCTGTCCCACTCGTTCAGGTCGTAATTCAGGTCATCCGGATCGACGTCACGGCCGTCATCGCGGATTCGAAAGTCCTCTTCCAGCGCTGCCACGCGCTTGACCGGAACCAGTATCTTCACGCGACTGCGTCCTGTGCCAGCGCGGCCTCGCTCGTCACGCATTCCTCGATGAGCTCGATCAGTTCCCGCACCACGATCCGCCCCTCGTTTCCGGTCGTCTTGACCGCATCCTCGAACATCGTCAGATCCTTCGGACACGCCACCACGAACACCTCCAGACCTTCGATCCGGGCCGCCTCGCGGATGCGTATCTGCGCCGGTGTTTCTTTCCCGACCGGGTCCGGCATCCAGATGCGCCCGCCGCCAGCGCCGCAGCAGAACGAGTTGTCGCGGCTGCGGGGCATCTCGATCAGCTCGCAACCGGTGGCGCGCAGCAGCTCGCGCGGGGCGTCGTATTCCTTGTTGAAGCGCCCCAAGTGGCACGGGTCGTGGTAGGTGGCCCGCGAACCGAGGCGCGGCTCGACCGCAAGGCGCCCCTGCCGCACCAGCTCGACCAGCAGCGCCGTGTAGTGAACGATCTGCCAGTCGCCGCCGAACTGGGGATATTCGTTGCGGATCGTGTTCAGCGAGTGCGGATCGGTGGTGACGATCCGCCTGAAACGGGCGGACCCGAGGGCCGCGATGTTCGACTCGGCCAGATGCTCGTACAGACCCTCCTCCCCGACCCGCCGCACATCGTTGCCGGCGTTGCTCTCGGCGTCGAACAGGATGCCGAAGTCGACCCCGGCGCCATGCAACAGGCGCGCGAAGGCCTGCGACACTTTCTGGTTGCGTGGATCGAACGACGCGTAGTCGCCGACGAACCAGACCAGGTCGACCGCTTCCTTGCGCGCATCCTTCACCGGGAACGGCAGCGCCTTGGTCCAGCTTCCGCGTTTGCGCCTGGATTCGCCAAAGGAGTTGCCCGATTTGTGGATCGTCTGCAAGGTCTTCTGCAACAGCGGATCCATCTCACCGGCCTCGACGAGCTTGCGTCTCATCTGAACGATGACCGGCACATGCTCGACCGCAACCGGGCAGATCTCGACACAGGCCATGCAGGTCCGACACGACCACAGCGTCTCCTGCGAAACCTGTCCGGTCTTGCCGCCGTGAATATCCAGGTCCGCATCTCCAGCAATCAGATTGCGCTCCAGCGAGCGGTTCGAATGTTCCCGGAGCGACAGGATCAGATCTCGCGGCGACAGCGGCGCGCCAGCGGCACGCGCGGGGCAGGCCTCGTGGCAACGGCCGCACTTCGTGCAAGCGTCCAGGTTCAGCAGATGCTTCCAGGTCAGGTCGGTGATGCGCGCGTATCCGACCTGGGCCGCCTGCGGCTGCAGCTTGGGCAGGCGCTGCGCGGCCAGCGGATCGCGAACCGCGATGGATCCCATCGCGGTGAATATGTGCTTGACCTTGGTGCGCGGCACCAGCGCGATGAACCCGAGCGCCAGGATCCCGTGGAACCACCAGAGGGCCTCGCGCAGCGGACCCGCCGCGGGGCTCGACAGCCCGGCGCCCCGCATCGCCTGCGCGATGGCGGCTCCGACCGGCGACCAGATCCGGGTCGACCATACGCCGGGCCGGTCCTGCAGCCAGACCAGGCGGGCGGCCTCGAGCAGGTAGCCGGTGACGCCGATCGTGATCAGCGTCCACAGAAACGCCCAGTCCTCGCGCCGGTACCCGCTGCGGTCGTAGTCGGGGTCGCCCGGCTGGCGGTCGGGGCGGGCGTAGTCGAGCTTGGGCGGCCGGATCCAGCCCCGCCGGACCATCATCACGATAAGGCCCGCGATCAGCGCGACGCCGGCCAGATCCAGCACCAGCGAAAACACCAGGTAGAAGTCGCCGTACCAGAATTTCCAGCCGAGCAGCGGGTCGGAAACATCGACCTGCAAGGTGATGATCGAGGTTCCCAGGAACAGCAGCGCGAAGCCGTAGAAGATCAGCCAATGCGCGCCACCGGCGGTTGCGTCGCGGCGCCCGACCGTGCGGTGCGACAGCACCGTCGCGGCCATCTGCAGCAGCCGCCGGCCCAGGCCAGCGGCCGGCTCCGGATCGGGCTGGCCGCGGCGGTACTTGCGCACCTGGACGTAGCAGCCCCAGGCAAAGGCGGCGATTGCGGCCCAGGCGATGGCGTAGAACAGCACGACCGCAGCCGGAGCGAATCCCTCGAAGAGTATCCGGGTGACCTGCTCCGGCTGCAGCGCTGCGGATCCGACGTTCGGTTCGTTCACTGCGGATGCTGCGTGGGTCAGCCCTGATAGACGATCTCGATTGCCCCTCCCGGCATGTGAGGCGCGCCCCACACCGCAACCTCGCGCCGGTAGGGCTTCGGATACTGCGCGCTGGCCTCCTCGATCTCGCGCGCCAGCCGGTGCCCGGTGAAGGTGGCGTCCGCGATCAGCCGGGGCGCCTCGGCGTCGCCGATCACGTACACGGCTTTGACGCCGTTTGCGGCCCACTCGGCCTCGCGCGCCTTCAAATCGCGATACAAGTGGTCGTCCGAATGCCGGCCGGTCACCAGCACCAGCGAGTCGAACTCGAGCCAGCGCTGCGTCTTGTTCGGCTCGCGCGGCAGCTTGCCCGGGCCGCGGTAGCTGCGCTTGGAGCCTTCGCCCCAGATGTTGTACACCTCCAGGCGGCCCTTCTCGATGCGCGAACAGAACGTGTTGTGCTCCTCCTTCACGTGCAGCTCGTGCAGCCGCCGCATCATGTTCGGATACTCGAGCGTGAAGTGCATGTAGTTGGCCAGGTGCACGCCGGTCACGATCGTGACCTGATGGCCCGCCACCGCCAGCTTCTCGGCCAGGCTGGGCGCCATGAAGTAGGTGTCCGCGTTCAGGATCACCACGCGCTGGCCGATCTTCTTCTTGCCGGACAGGACCTGCTCCGGCGTGAGCTGATCCGGCCTGGCGGCATCCGCGCCCGGGATCGCCTCGTGGCTCAGGCAGTTGGTGCCGTCGGTGTTCCAGGAAGAGCCGGTCGCCACCACGATCTTGTCGGCGCCGTACTTCAGCGCCTGCTCGGCGCCGATCGGCTTCTGACCGAGCATCACCTGCGACTGCCTGTTCTTCTTGACCAGCTTGGCGATCTGCTGCTCGCGATAGTCGCGGTGGTAGCCCCATTCGCCCAGACCCGGCAGCGTCATCACGCTGTTCATGTGGCCGCCGATCTTCTCGGCCTGGTCGTACAGGTGCACCGTGTAGCCGCGCTCGAGCAGCACGCGTGCGCACTCGCCCCCCGCAGGCCCGGCCCCGATCACCAGGATCGAATCGTCCGAGCCTTTCTTCGCAAAGCGCTCCGGGTGCCAGCCGCGCCGGTACTCCTCGCCGGCGGTGGCGTTCTGGGTGCAGATCATCGGCGGCCCGCCGATCTCCCAGCGAGAAATGCACACGTTGCAGCCGATGCAGACGCGCACGTCATCGATGCGGCCTTCCTCGATCTTCTTCGGTAGGAAGGGATCCGAGATCGACGGACGGGCGGCCCCGATGATGTCGGCGATCCCCTTGGTGACGATTTCGGTCATCTTCTCCGGATCGGTGAAGCGCCCCACGCCGAGCACCGGCTTTTTCGCGACCTGCTTGATGAACTTGGTCCACGGAACCTGGTGTCCCTGCTGATAGAAGCGCGAAGGCCCCGCGTCCTCGCCCCACTCGGCGATATCGCCGACGTCGACGTCCCACAAGTCGACCAGCGGGTCGGCCATTTCGACGAATTTCATGCCGTCGACCTCGACTTCGAGCTGGCTCGGCCCGTACAGCGTGTCGACCGCGAAGCGCGTGGCGATCGCGCAGTCCTGGCCGACCGCCCGGCGCACCTTCTCCAGCGTCTCCAGCCAGAAGCGGGCGCGGTTTTCCAGCGGCCCGCCGTACTGGTCGGTGCGCTTGTTGTAGTAGTGCGAGAGAAACTGCAGCGGCAGATACGAATGCGCGCCGTACACGTAGACGATGTCGAAGCCCGCGTCCCGCGACCGCAGCGCCGCGTCCACGTAATACTGCTGGACCATCGCGATCTCGTCCAGGTCCATCTCCCTGCAATAGGTCAGCGTCTCGAATTCCGAGGCGTACTGACTCGGACCGCGCGGAGTCGCGCGCGACTCCATGCAGGGCGCGTGCGAGCCGCCGTACCACATCTCGACGCCCGCCAGCGATTTGTACTTGTGGATGTGCTCGGTCATCGCGCGCAGATTGCGCACGTCGCCCTCGTCCCAGATACGAGCCGACAGACGGTGCGTGTCGTCCGACTCCGGATGAATCGAGCAGTACTCCGTGTTGATGCCGGCCCAGCCGCCCTCGGCCTTCAGCGAGCGGTGCGCGGCCTGGAAACCCGGCTTGTCGGAGCCGGCGCCGATGCAGTGCGGAACCTGGTAGAAGCGGTTGCGAAGCGTCTTGGGCCCGATCTTGATCGGTTGGAACAGAACGTCGTACTTCGGATCGCGTGCCATGTCGAATCGCCCTCGTCGATGGTCGAAGCCTGTCTTCCTATTCTTCGTTTGAGGCCATTATCGAGACGCGTTCTCGGATGGAACAATGCTCATGATTGATTACCCCCAAAGTGTTAGCGGCGTGTGGCGGCGCACGGCGCCCGGCGCGTTTTTGGTGCGGCGCATCGTTACCTCCTTCGCGTTAATTCATTGTGAGAATTGTTCCGGTTCCGGGGTGCGACACAGAATCGAGGGCACGACACGAATAGGGGACGAGGCGGCGCGACGCTGCACCCCGAAGCGAGGGCCGATACCATGAACAAACGGGCTATCGGGCGCACCTGGGCGATGGCCGCGCCCCGCGAGCGGCGGCGCGCGGGCGGTTCACTCGTCGGCGAATTCGCAGTGCCCGGAGCCGAGCCGCTGGCGCGCTTCCAGCGCCGCCTTGCGCGCGGCCGCCATCATCATGTCGGCCGATTCGTAGCGCGCGTTGCTGATCGCGACCCCGATACTGGCGGTCGGTGACCATTGCGCGCCGTCCAGGGACAGCGGCGAGGCGACCGCGCGGGCCAGCAGGCCGGCAATGCTCGAACAGGCCGGCATGATCTCCTTGTCCTCGGGTACCGCCCGCTGGGCGCCACCGAGGCGAAAATCGGTCATCAGCACGGCAAATTGCCCACTGCCGAGCCAGGCCACGGTCGTGCCGGGGGCCTGAATGCCGTCGATCCGGTCGGCCAGCAGCGCGATCGCCTGATCGGCGCTGCGCGTGCCCAGTTGCTCGCGCGCCCGCGCGTAGTCGTCGATGTCGATCCAGAACAGGGCGCAGGGATAGCGGGCAGCGGCGGAATGATGCAGAACGTACGACAGGGCCTGGCGCAGATGCGGCTCGTCGGCCGGCTCGCTGCCCGGCCGGATGCCCAGGCGCCGCAGCGCCTGCTGGTCCGCGCCGGCTCGCATCCGTACGTCGGTGATGAAGCCCTCCAGTGCGAGCACCTCCCCGGTGGAGGAAAAAACCCCGCAGCCCTGCTCCCACACCCAGCATTCTTTGCCTTGCGCATCGACGATTCGATACGTCATTCGGAACGGCTTGTGCAGCGCCAGGTTCGAATCGACCTGTTGCCGGACGAAGTCGCGGTCGTCAGGATGGATCAGCTGTGCGTAAGAGGTGCGGGCGTTCTTCTCCAGCTCGAACGGCTCGAAGCCGGTCAGCTCCAGGCTTCCGTCACTGACGAAATCCATCGTCCAGTCGGCGTCGTTGCGGGCCCGATACACCATGCCCGGGAAGTTCGCCAGCAACGTCGTCGGAAGCGGGCGCGCGCCCGTCGTGGACTCGTCGGCTTTCCTGCGCGGCGCGATTTCCTGCAGCGTGGCGAGCACGCCGATCACCTCGCCGTCGCCCAGAACACACGGATGGGCTCGCAGGTCCATCCAGTGCACGTTGCCATCGGCCGAAACCAGGCGCGCCTGCCGCGCCAGCTGATCGCGCCCGCCGTTGATCAGCCGCGCGAAATCCGATTCGACGCCAGCGCGATCCTCCGGGTGCAGGTAGGCGCGGAATGCGCGCCCGCGCACGTCGATCTTCGGATCGCCGGCCAGGCGCTCCCAGGCCCGATTGGCGTACGTCATCTGGCCGCTCGAATCGACCGAGACAACGACCACATCGAGCTGCTGGAGCACGACGCTGGAGATGTCGACACCGGTTGCCGGCACGAGCGGCGATCCTTCCAGCCCCAGCTGAAGCAGCGAGGCGCCCGGTGCCCCGCCCACCGAGGAGGCGCAGCCGTGCACCTTGACGGAGCTGCCGTCGGCCTTGACCATCCGCAGCAGCGCCGGCGCGCCCGCCGGTTCCGGAGCCGCTGCCGCGGCCAGCATGGCGGCGAGCCGCGCCTGGTCGAGCGGATGGGTCAGGTTGAATATCGGCAGACCGATCACCTCGTCCCGGCGTCCTCCAAAGTCCAGCAGCGCCAGGAAAGCCCGATTGGCGTCCTGAACCACGCCCGCCGTGACCACCGCGGCAGGCGCCGACACGGCCTCGCACAACCCGATGGCCGTGGCGTCCGCATCGGCCGCGCCCGCGCCCCGGGACCCGCGCCGGGTCCCGCCGAGGTTGGCCGCCTGAAGGACAATGGCGCCCAGCACCAGCGCGCCTGCGCCGAACGCCGGTGCCGCCAGGCCGCCGGTCCACGCCCCAATGACCGCGGAATAGAGCAAGACCAGCGCCCATGCTGAAATCAGGTACAGCGTCATCGGGAGTTTCCGTGTCCGGGCCGCAGCGTCTGAAACGTTACCCGCTTTTTGCCCGGCTGCTCGCCGTCGCGGTCGGCATGGCGCTGGCCTGTGCGCTGATGTTCTGGGGCACGCTGGTGCTGCAGAATTTCTTCGCCGACGACCTGGCCGCGATCGAGCAGGCGTGCGCGCTGCCGGGGCAGGCTCCCGACCACGTCTGTGCGACCGCGCGGGCGCTGCTGAAGACCTGGCGCGAGCACCAGCCGGTCATGCTGCTGCTGCAGGGCGGCTGCCTGGTGCTGGCGGTCGCCGGTGCGTTGCTGCTGGTGGCGGGCGCGCGCGACGCGCTGATTCGCCGCGCCGACGACGCGCTGGCGCGGCTGGCGCCGCTGATCGGCGAGCGCAGCGGCGACGAGGTCGAGCGCCTGGTGGCCAGCCTGCGCGATCTGGCCGGCCGACAGGCCGGGTTCGAAGCCGAGGGCCGCTGGCTGCGGCACGCCAGCAGCGAGCTCCTCAACGCGAAGACCGTGGCGCTGGAAAACCTGAGCCGGACCGCGAAACTGCTCGGGGAGAGCGACATTTCCGAACTGCACGTCCTGAGCGCGCTGGGGATCCTGGAGCAGACGCTGGAAGCGCGAACGGTCGGACTGCGGTTGACGCAGCCGGTGCGCGCGGCCCTGGGGGCGCCTGAAATCCTGTCCACGCGCGCAGCGCCGGATATCCTGCAGGAAACGACGGCCGCGCCGGTCGGCGCCGATGTCACGGCCCGTCTTCTGCCCGCGCGCGACCGCAGCACCACGCGCAGCCTGCTGATCCCGATTCGCAAGGGCGATCTGGCCGTCGGCATGCTGGCGGCCGAACTGGACGCGGCGGCCGCGATGGACGATACGCGGGTGCAGTTCGGCGAAAGCTTCGCACGCCTGCTGGGGGTGGCCCTGTCGACCGCGACGCTCAGTCGCGAAGCGCAGCGGGCCGCCCTGCTCGAAGAGCGCAACGCGATCGCCCGCGAGCTGCACGATTCGCTGGCCCAGTCGCTGGCGTACATGAAGATCCAGGTGGCGCGGCTGCAGCAGAGTCTGGATGCCGGCGCCCCGCCCGCGGGCACCGTCACAATGGCCAGGGAGCTGCGGGACGGATTGAACAGCGCGTATCGCGAGGTCAGAGAGCTGATCACCGCCTTCCGCACGCAGGTCGGCCGCGGCGGAATCGCCACCGCGCTGCAGGACATCGCGACCGAGTTCTCTCACCGCAACGGCCTGGCCGTATCGCTGGACAACCAGCTCGCGGGCTGCCGCCTCGGGATCAACGAGCAGTTCCACGTGCTGCAGATCGTGCGCGAGGCGATCACCAACACGGTCCGGCATGCCGACGCCCGGACGGTCCATGTCGCGCTCAGTTACGGCCAGGACCACCGCGTCCGCGTCGTGATCGAGGACGACGGCCGGGGCCTGTCGGCATTGCAATCCGATGATAAGCACTATGGATTGAGTATCATGCGCGAGCGGGCCAGCTCACTCGGAGGCGAGCTCGTCCTGGAGCCCAGACAAGGCGGCGGGACGCGCGTTTCGGTCTCGTTCGCCCCCGACCGGATCGCGCCGGAGCCGGCGACTCGAGGCGACGGCTGAGGACATGTCCACTCGCGTACTTCTGATCGACGACCACGCGCTGTTCCGGCGCGGCGTTGCTCAATTGATCCAGTCGGATCCGGACCTGGAGTTCGTCGGGGAGGCCTGCGACGGCGCACGCGGCATCGAGCTCGCCACCGAGGTCGAGCCCGACATCGCGCTGATCGATTTGAACATGAAGGGCCTGTCGGGCATCGCGACCTTGCAAGGCATCAAGAAGGCGAGCCCGCGCACCTGCTGCATCATGCTGACGGTTTCCGACGACGAGCGCGACGTGCTGCAGGCGATGCAGGCCGGCGCCGATGGGTATCTGCTGAAGGATCTGGAGCCCGAGGACCTGTGCTCCAGGCTCAAGCTGGCAGTGCGCGGCAGCGTCGTGCTGGAAAGCCGGATCGCGGCCGTACTGACCCGGGCCTCGGTGGCGCCTGCGGCCCAGGAGGAGGCCGAGCTCACCGAGCGGGAAAACCAGATCCTGGGCAGCCTGGCGCTGGGCCACAACAACAAGGAGATCGCGCGCCAGCTCGGAATTTCGGACGCGACCGTCAAGGTGCATATCAAGAACCTGCTGCGCAAGTTGAACCTGAAGAGCCGCCTGGAAGCGGCGGTGTGGGCCCTGAATCGCGGCGCATCCCGATCCGGCGGCGATAACCTGCAGTAAGCAACACGCGCTTCAACGGCCTGCAGACCTGTACGCCTCGAGCCAGGCCGTGCGATAGCCCGACTGCGTCCACAAGATCGGAAAGAAGCTTTCATCCATCGTGTCATCGCCGACGCGGCGATAGCGGCTGTAGATGTAGCTGACCTGGGTCGGATGAAATCGCGCCCCGGAAGCCAGGCAATGCGTCACCAGCGAACGGCGCGCCTGGGTGGTGCGGTTGGCATCCGAGCCGTGCCAGGTGGCACCGGCATGGATCGCGCAGCCGCCGGCCGGCACCTCGACGGCAACCAGGTCGACCTTGGCACCGGCCGAGCGCGCCGCAAGCTCGAGCGACTCGCGGTAATCATCGGGCGCGTGGAACTGCCGGACCTTCGCAGACAGGCCCCAGCGATGCGAGCCGCGCGCGTACTCGATCGTGCCGCCCGCTGCGGTGGTGTCGTCCAGCGCCATCCAGCAGGTCGTGAAGCCCATCGGAACGACCCAGTGGCAGTAGCTGTCGTCCTGGTGAAAACCGAGCGACTTGGCGCCGGGCGGCTTCCAAAGCACGTTGTCCTGGCCGATCCGGGCGCCGCTCCAACCCGCCAGCGTCGCGCAAAGGCGGCCGATCTCTTCCTTCAGCACGATGGCGGCAATGGTCCGGTCCGATTTCCAGCCATTGCAGATCTGCCGCGTCCGATCGGGCGGATCGCGTTCCTCGCTCCAGTTCCACTCGTCCGGATAAAGCCCGGTCTCGAATTCGCCGCGAAACAAGGGCTCGAAGCGCGACCGGGCCCGCTGCACCTCTTCCGCGCTCAGGAAGCGTTCCAGAATCAGAAAGCCGTCCTGGCGGAATCGCTCGATCTGCGCGGGTGTGATCGAAACCATAGCAGTCCCGCTAGCTCGCAACCGGCGGACGGGGCAGCGGGTTCGCCAGCAGATCCCGCACCGGCTGGTCGGATCGTTCCGATTCGCCGCCGAGCTCGCGCCGCGCCATCTCCAGCAGAGCCTGCTCGTGCGCGATCATGCTCTCGCCGATCGCACGCAGCGGCGCCGGCAGCGTGGCCGTGAGCGCACGGTAGCGCGGCAGCCAGGTTTCGCTCAGCGACTGCTCCAGCGCGCGCATCTTGTCTTCCCAGCGCGCCTGCGCCAGCGCGCGCGCGAATTGAGCTCCACGCGGGCGCATCTGCGGATCCTCCTGCAGCGACACGCCCTGCCCTGCCAGAATCGGCCGCAGGCGGGCCTTGGTTTCGGTCTCCAGCTGCAGCATCAACCCGATCTTGTAGCGCTCGGATTCGTCGCGAGCCGACTGGAGCATCGCGTCGAACATCGCCTCGCCCAGAATTTCTCCCTGGTAGAACTCGTCCAGCGCGGCCAGGTGCGGGGCGGCTTGCCCGGACTGTTTCATGTCCGGGCTAGCTCCACGCCTCGCGGACCGGCCGCATGCCCTCGGCCGACGCGGCCACGCCGTCGTCGAGCTCGTAGTAGTCGCCTTTGTCCGCGGTATGGATGTGCTGCACCAGCTTCAGGCCGGTGGCGCCGTCGATGCTGCCGGCTGCGATCGAGACGTAGTCACGGCCGGTGCCATGCCAGAACAGCGTGGAGCCACAGTCGGCGCAAAAGCCGCGCCGCGCGTCCTTCGAGGCGCGATACCACTTGAGCCCGGCCTCGCGCGTGATGGTGAAGTCGCCCTCGCGCGCCGCGGTCGCTGCCAGGAAGTGCCCGGTCATCCGCCGGCATTGGGTGCAGTGGCAGGCGACGACGGGCCGCAGCGGCCCGCGCACCTCGTAGCGAACCGCGCCGCACAGGCATCCGCCGGTTGCGCGCAACGCCTTCGCGCTCATTCGACCACCACCCTCACCCCCTCCCCTCTCCCGCTGCGCGGGCGAGGGGCGATACGGCGTGCCCTTGCATAGCCCGATCGCCCCTCGCCTGCGCCTCTCTTACATTGGCTGGGGGAGCACGAGGGGGCCAGCCCAGCCCCCTCGTTCCCCTCCTCTGCCCTTTTCGGCCGAAGGCCGAAAAGGGGCGGGGGTGAGGGCATGTGTTTCATTCGGCGCCGCCCGGCCTGGCGCCGATCAGTTGGCGGCGCGCGAATTGCAGGTGGCTGGTGATGATCGCGACCGCGGCTTCGACGTCGCGCGTCCGGATCGCCTCGTAAAGGGCCGCGTGCTGCTGGTTGTACTCGGCGATCCGCGCGGGCGTGAGCACCTTGTCCTTCATCGCGGTCCACTGTCCGTGGGTACGCACGGCGTTGATCTGCCGATAGACCCACACCATCAGCGGATTGCGGGTCGCCTCCGAAATCAACTCGTGAAACTCCTTGTCCCACAGCGTGAAGCTCTCGGTGTCGCCGCTCGAGCGCTCCATGCGGGCGATGGCGTTGGCCAGGCGGTCGATGTCGCGGCCGGTCGCGTTCAGCACCGCGAGCTGCACCATGTTCGGTTCCACCCCGAGGCGCACGTCGATCAGCTCCAGCGGGCTCGTGAGCTCGGCGACGTCTTCGGCGTCGCCATGGCCGTCGTAGTTGACGAAGGTGCCGGCGCCGAGGCGGCGCGTGACGAGCCGCTCGGTCTCGAGCCGGATCAGCGCAGAGCGCACGGTCGCCCGCGAGGCGCCGAACGCCGAGGCGAACTCCCGCTCGGCCGGCAGTTTCTCGCCGTGTACGTAGCGTCCATCGAGAATCGCCTGCCGCAGCTGGGCCGTGATCCACGCCGAGCCCCGCACCGGGTCCGGCATGCCCACGGCTGTTCCGGGGAAAGTGGTCTGACCACTACTAGCCATATTTGATCCTTTTGGCAGAATTGGTCAAAATTGGTTTGAAATTGGCTGATACTTGTGCCACCATCTGGCCGCCGCGTCAAGCCCCCGGGCCCAGCCGCGGCGCAGCCTACGACCATCAGTGAGGGAGTGATCCCATGGCGTTCCCAAACCGGACCAAGTACCTGATCATCGGGGCCGGTATCCACGGGCTCAGCACAGCCTGGCACCTGGGCGAGGCGCTGCGCAAGTCGGGCCGGGGCAGCGGCAAGGACATCCTCGTCGTCGACAAGTCCGGCATCGCTTCGGGCGCCTCCGGCATCGCGTGCGGCGTGATCCGCAACAACTACTTCCAGCCGGCGATGCGCCGACTGATGGCCCACAGCGTGTCGGTCTGGGAGAGCGACCCGAAGGCGTTCAGCTACCACCCGGTCGGCTACATGCAGATCAGCCCGGAGGTCATGCACGAGCAGGTCGCCTCGATTGCCCAGCAGCAGAAGGAGATCGGCTACGAGTCGGTCTTCATCGAGGGCGCCAAGGATTCGATGGCCTACATGAAGGGCCTGTTCGACGACTGGCAGGCCCAGGGCATCACCTCGGTGCTGCACGAAAAAAAGGGCGGCTACGCCAATAACACCGCCTCGATCTACGGCCTGGCCGCCAAAGCCGAGCAGGAGGGCGTGCGGGTCGTCACGGGCATCCGAGTGACCGGTTTCGTCAAGGACAGCTCGGGCGCCGTCAAGACGGTCGTGACCGACAAGGGCAACATCGACTGCGATTATGTGGTCGTCGGCGCCGGCCCCTGGGTCAAGCAGATCTGGGACATGCTCGGGCTGCCGGAAGCCATTACGGTCAAGGGCCGGGACGGCAAACTGCACCAGAACGTTCCGATGTGGACCTTCTGGTCGCTGCAGGAGGGCACGCTCGGCGTCGATCCGAAACTGCAGCGCACCAACGACGGCCAGATGCCGCCGGTGATCCACGTCGACACCGACGCGACGCTGTATTCGGATATCGACCATTCGGTGATCACCGACCGGCTCTGGGGCATCTACTACAAGCCCGACTTCCACTTCGGTGGCGTCCAGGGCGGCGCGATGCCGTTCAAGGTCAAGGCCGACCCGGCGCAGGTTCGGATCGACCCTTACGGGCCGGAGTCGCCCGATTTCGTCGTCGGCGACGATTTCGCCCACATGTGGTGCTCGGCGCTGGCGCACTGCCAGAAGCGTTTCGAGGGCAAGACCCCTCTATATAAGAAGGAGCCGTCGGGCGGCATCGGCAGCTTCACCGCCGACAATTTTCCCGTGTTCGACCGCTTCTGCCAGAACGCCTACGTGATCGCGGATTCGAACCATGGCTACAAGATGATCGGCGTGGGCCAGCTGGTTGCCGAGGACATCTGCGGCCGGCCCAGCGAGCTGCTCGAGCCGTTCCGTTTCTCGCGCTTCGCGCAAGGCAAGCTGCACCCGACTTCCAACAGCCCCTTCCCGTGGAGCTGATGGTCCGCGGCCGTTGCCGCGCCAGTCGAAAGCGGATTTGCAGAAGGTTCAGAAACAGGGGGGGGAAATGACCGATCTTGAAGCCACTGTGAGCGCCAAGGGCCGCGACGAGCTCGTGAAGCGGGTCCGAACGGAGATCAACCGGCTGGGGATCCAGTACATCTATTACCAGTTCGTCTCCGTCACCGGGCGCGTGGTCGGCAAGGGCATCCCGGCCGATCACTGGGAGCGAACCGCGGAACGGGGCTTTCAGCTCGTGTACGGCTCCACCGCGAACCTGTTCGTCGACCGGCACCGCAACTACATCGGCTATGGAGCCGAGGCCTCCGAGCTGGTCGGCATACCGGACCCGGAGACGTTCGTCCAGCTGCCGTGGGACAAGCGCGTCGCGCGCGTGTTCTGCACCTGCTTTCGCAACCGGGAGGAGAAGGACAACCCGGGCGGGTACCTGACCTCCGACTGCCGCGGCAACCTGCGGCGGATCCACGAGGAATTCAAGAAGGCGCACGGCGGCCTGCACCTGCGCCACGGCTGCGAGCCGGAAATGATGTGGCTGAAGAAGGGCGAGGACGGACTGCCTTCGGGCGGAGTCACGAAGCCGAACTGCTACCACATCGACCAGTTCGAGTCGCTGCGGCCGGTGTTCATGCGCGCGATCGAGTACAGCCGGGCGATGGGCCTGGACATGATCCAGGGCGACCACGAAGACGCGCCGGGACAGCTCGAACTGAACTTCATGTTCGACGACTGCCTGCGCACGGCCGACCGGCTGACGACGTATCGGCAGATCTGCGCCCAGGTCGCGCGCGAGTTCAACCTGATCGCCTGCTTCATGACCAAGCCGTTCATGGGCGTGTCGGCCTCGGGCTGCCACCACAATCTGTCGCTGTGGCGCGGCGGCAGCACGATCGTCAACAACCTCGGACACCCCGAGTTGCCAGGCCTGGAAGACAACTTCACCTACCTGACCGGCGGCGAGAACACCTTCCTGCCGCTGCCGGGCGAGGCCAAGCCCGGCCCGATCGGCCTGCACTGCATCGGCGGAATCATCAAGCACGTGGGCGCGCTCACAGCGATCGGCTCCTCGACGGTCAACTCGTACCGCCGATTATGGGACACCGGCTTCTGGGCGCCGGTCTACGCGGACTGGGGCTACCAGAACCGCACCTGCGCGCTGCGGATCTCGGCGCCAGGCCGCTTCGAGTACCGCTCGGTCGATTCGACCGTCAATCCCTACCTGATGGCGGGCGCCATCCTGAAGTCCTTCGACGACGGGATCCGCAACAAGCTCGATCCGGGCGAACCCGAGGAGCGCAACATCTACGCCGCGATGGCGGCCGGCAAGAAAGTCAAGAAGCTGCCGATGTCGCTCGGGGAAGCGCTGACCGCGCTCGAGCAGGACGAGGTCGTCCGCGCCGCGATGCCGGGCGACATGTACCGGGTCTTCACCCACTACAAGCGCGACGAGTGGGAGAAATTCATGGCGACCGTTACCGACTGGGACGTGAAGCAGTACTGGGACTACTTGCCCTGACCTGCTCCATTTATCGAAGGAGAAAAACGGCATGTGTGGAATCGCGGGACTGATTCATCGCGGCGCCACCGGCGACGTCGGCCGGGAAATGACCGCAATGCTTCAATCCATGAAGCACCGCGGGCCCGACTCGACCGGCTACGCGCTCTACGGCAGGCCGCACGGGCACGAACTGGTCGTCCGCTTCAAGCTCGCAGAGGGAGCCGAGATGTCGCAGGGCTTCGACATCCACCGTCAGGTCAAGGAGCGCCGCGCCGAGGTCGACCGCCGGCTGGCGGAGCTCGGTGCCAGGATCCTCGAGGCAGGGGCGGCCACCGAGTACGCGTTCCGCTACCGGATCGCGTTCGAGGGGGACCGGCGGCGCCTGGCCAACTACATCGAGGACGTCGACGGCGCCGAGATCCTGTCGATGGGCCTGGGCCTGGAGCTGATCAAGGACCTGGGCGACGCGGCGCAGGTGTCGGGCCAGTACGACCTGCAAGGCTTCACCGGCACCCACGCGCTCGGCCATACCCGGATGGCGACCGAGTCCGATGTGGACATCCGCTCGGCCCACCCGTACTGGGCCTATCCGTTCGCGGACGTCGCCGTCGTCCACAACGGCCAGCTGACCAACTACTGGAAGGGGCGGCGGGCCTTGGAGCGGCGCGGCCACCGTTTCGTGTCGAACTGCGACTCGGAGCTGATCGCCGTCTACCTGGCCGACCGCATGGCCCAGGGTGCCGCGCTGAAGGACGCGATGACCGACTCGATCGCCGAGCTGGACGGCGTGTTCACCTACCTGGTGGCGACTTCCGACAGCCTGGGCATGGCCAAGGACGTGATGGCGGCCAAGCCGATGGTGCTGTACGAGAGCGATCGCTTCATCGCCCTGGCCTCGGAGGAGGTGGCCATCCGCAGCATCTTCCCGCACGAGATCGACACGTTCGACCCCTACGAGGGCGACGTGCGCGTCTGGCAGAGCTGAACCCAACCGCGAACGGGCAACGACCATGGCACTGATGACCAAAGCGGCCGACTCCGGCATGCACACCGAGCAGCTCGCCGGACGCACCCAGCAGCGCTTTTTCCGCCCTGAAGAGGAGGCGCGTTATACCTATCCGCAGGCGTTCGAGGTCGACTTTGGCAAGCGCGCCGAGTTCGACGCGACCGACCTGGAGCCGAGCCGGATCAACCTGAAGCTGCGCGAGCTGATGGGCCAGGGCTACGGCACGATCGTGCTGAAGAACCCGGGCGCCAAGCACGGCATCGCGGTCGGGATCCTGAACCGGCTGAACCTGCAGATCCAGGGCAGCCTGGGCTATTTCGGCTGCGGCCTGGTCGACGGCCCCAATATCCGCGTGTCCGGCCGCGTCGGCTGGTCGTGCGCCGAGAACATGATGGCCGGCACCGTCGTCATCGAGAAGAACGCCGGCTCCACCTTCGGGGCTGCGATGCGCGGGGGCGACCTCGTCTGCAAGGGCGACGTCGGGGCGCGCGTCGGCATCGACATGAAGGGCGGCACCATCATCATCGGCGGCCGCGCCGGCGCCTTCTGCGGGTTCATGATGCAGCGCGGACGCATGGTGATCCTGGGAGACGCCGGCAAGAACCTGGGCGACTCGATGTACGACGGCACCATCTACGTCGGCGGCAAGATCGCCGGCCTGGGCGTGGACGCGGTGCCGGGCGAGATCACCGATGTCGAGGCCGACTGGCTCGAACGCAAGCTCAAGCTGTACGGCCTGGCCGCGCCCGGCGGCGTGCGCAAGCTGCAGAAAATCGTTGCCGGCCGGCAGCTGTGGAACTACGACAACCTCGAACCAGCCGAGAAGAAGCTGATCCTGTAACGCGCCGAAGCGGCACCTACTTCACGACATTCCGACCAAGGAAAGCACATCCCATGGCGAAGGAAATCAAGGCTCCGGC
>Ga0307474_10001452_pt1 | contig 17244 bp, 14 predicted proteins | sample atmos_gasesECM1C_2_FD_203312 | JGI IMG/M metagenome (GOLD analysis project Ga0307474, IMG submission 203312) | Hardwood forest soil microbial communities from Morgan-Monroe State Forest, Indiana, United States - atmos_gasesECM1C_05 | ecosystem: Environmental > Terrestrial > Soil > Temperate... | reverse complement strand
GGTGGCAATCATCCCGACTACGCCAATGCCTTGGAAAGCCTTGCCTTGGGCTACGCAGCGCGGAGCGATTTCGCGAGCGCTGAGCCTTTGCTTTTGCGCGCGTTGGAAATTCGCCAAACGGTTTTCAGCGGAGAACACCGCGATGTCGCCGCCAGCGTGGACAATCTGGCCGCCCTGAATCGTTCCCAGCGCAAGCCAGACGAGGCAGCCGCCTTTTACGAACGAGCTATTGCAATCTGGGAAAAGGTTTTAGGCCCAGACAATCCTGACCTGGCAGCCGATCTGAATAACCTGGGAGCAATTTACGAATATAGCAAAGATAAAACACGCGCCGAAGGGCTATTTCTGCGGGCTGCCGCCCTCGACGAGAAAGCGTTGGGAGCCGAGAGTCCCGAACTCGCGACGGATTTGAACAACTTGGCCCTGCTTTATTTGTTCACCAAGAGGTACGAAGAAGCTCAGAAGGTATATCAACGCGCGTTGGCCATTCGAATCAAAACTTTGGGAGACCAAGATCCCGCGGTTGTCGAAACCATGAATAGCTATGCGATCGTTCTTCTCCAACTGAATCGCCCAGACGAGGCACGACGAATACAGAGTCAAGCGCAAGGCATCCTGGCGAGGCATGCTGCAAAATAATCAATAAATCTCTTTTATGCCTCGCATCATCTTTTTCGATTGGCGAGGCGACTGTCCCCGCGTTATCCTTGATAGTTGAAACTCCCAACCATTTCAACTGCTTGTTTCCGTGCCATTGCTTGCCGAAATCATTCTTGCCGACAAACGAAGGAGATCGAAGGACATCCATGCCTAACGAACTACGCAATTTCCTGGCACTCACCTACGACGAACTCGAAGACCTGAATCTGGAGGCGAAGGAGCAGCGCAGGAACCGCGTCCCTATCGGCAAGGTTCAGGAGAAGCGCCTGAAATATCTGACCGACGAAAAGCGGATCAAAGCGGTGACCGTTCTCTTCAGCGACCTTGAAGGTCGCCTGCACATGCTGGATTACGATAAGAAATTTCTGGTCAAGAGCTGGGACAATCTCACTTTCGACGGCTCCTCGATTCGTGGTTTCACAGCGCAGAGGGAAAGTGACTTGCGCCTGGGCATTGACTGGGCGGCATTCTACTGGGCGCCCTCAGACGTATTCGGCTCCGGCAAAGTGCTGGTGTTCGGCGAGGTCATCGACAAGGGGGGCACGTCGTACTCCGCCGACATTCGCGGCGTTTTGAAGAATTATGCCGAGGAGCAGCACAAGAAAAAGGGCTACACGCTCAACGCAGCCAACGAGATTGAAGGCTTTTTGTTCAAAGGGTCTGACGCCGAGCGCCGCTACCACGAAACCGGCAAGTTCGAATACGTTAATACGGGCGGTTACTATCACTCGCTGCCGGGCGACGCGCTCCGCACTTTCATCGACACCACCGCCGAAGTGCAGCGCTCGATGGGCTTCCAGAACGAAAAGGACCATCCGGAAGTGGCGCCCTCGCAATTCGAAATCAACTACGGCTATGGCGAAGTGGTCGCGGCCGCCGATCAGATTCAGCTCTATAAACTGATTTGCCGGCAAGTGGCGACCAACATGGGCCTGACGGCGTCGTTTCTGCCCAAGCCTGTGGTGGGCGTCAATGGAAGTGGCATGCACACCAACGTTTCCATCAGCGAAAACGGCAAGAATCTCTTCTGGGATGCCAAGGGCGAAGAGAAGCTAAGCAAAATGGGCTGGGCCTTTCTGGATCGCATTCTCACCCATGGCAATGACACTTGCCTTCTGCTGAACGCGAGTGTGAACGCCTACCGGCGTCTCGATCCGCATTTTGAGGCGCCAAACCAGATCAAGGCGTCGCCCGTAGACCGTGGCTCCATGATCCGCATCCCCATCGGCAACGAAAAGAGTATGCGTGTTGAGGTGCGATCAGTCGCCCCCGATGCGAATCCGTATCTGGTGATGCTGTCGATCTTCAAGACTGGACTGGATGGCGATACCGCGAAGATCAAGAACCTCCGCCAGGCCGAGCGCTATCTGCCCGACAACATCTACACCGCGCTCCAAGATTTCCGCAAAGCTGACTGGATCACAAAGCTTCTCGGTGAAGACGTAAAAGGCCGCTACGCGGATCTAAAGCAAGCCGCCGCTGACCGCTGCCCGCGTCTTCTGGGAACCTTCGTTAAGGCGCCCGAGGTGCAATATCATCACGACGTCTACAACCAGTTCCTGTGGAATTTGTTCTAAATCGCAGCAGTTCTGCCCGATCGAACGCTCCGGCCACAGGGCTGGGGCGTTTTCGTTTGCCCAGGGCCGCCCTGTCAATCGAACCGGCACATGTTTCTTGGCTCTACTTTCGAACTCTGAGGCAGGTTCGAGGGTTTGTAGTCGGGATCGACTTTGAGCTTCTCGCCCACTGTTGCGTTCAACACAGAATCTTCCGGAATTTGGCGCGGGGCTCCCAGGGGAATTCGCCACTTCGCCTTCTTCGCAACCGGGTCGTAATACGAGTGCGGCAGAAACTCCAGAATCCACCACGCCCCGGTCAGCGAGTTGTGCGCCTTTTGCGTGGGGTCGGGTGGGACCGGGGGAGGAGGAGGAATCGTCGTTGGCGGAACTCTCGCAAGAACCTGCTCGGCCTTTGCTGGATCGACCACCAGTCCGAGCGCAACTGCTTCACAAAGCATCCACTCCAGAGCAATCTGCGACAGTCCGCTTTCTGCAGGAGCATAAGAGCCTCCGACATCGGAATGCACTCCTGCGAACCAGACCTGCTTGATGCTCTGGCCGGGAAATTCATCGCCCCACAGATTATTTCGAAAATAGCAGCGCCGTTCGTCAATCGAGACGGCATGCCGTCCGTTGAGCATATCGGGATTCCTGCCGGTATACGGAAGCTTCAGAGGATCCCAAATCCAACCGACGGAGCTAACAGTATCCCAGACTCCAACTAAGCGCAGCGGGCAATGGCGACAGAATGTGGCCTTGAAACCCTCCGCCACCTGGAACGTGTGCGTCATTCCCGCAGCATCACGCGTGCGGCGCGCGTACATCCTGATTATGTAGGGAATCAGCCCCTCGTTCCCCGGACAGAGCAATCCGTACATGTGCAGCACTCCGGCCAGCGCCCGCGCGGTGTAGGCGCCCCGGCTGAAGCCAAATAGGAAAACATTATCTCCGTCTTGATAAACATTCATCAGATAACGATAGGCGTCCCCTACATTCGCCAGAAGTCCGGCTCCGAAAGCCAAGCCCATAACCACCGACCATGCATTGCTGATTTTGTTGTGAGCAGTTGGCGCGCCCATGGTCCCGACGCCGGGGTGGTAATAGCCGATCTGCCGCTCACCATCGATGATCAACGTACTGTACAACTTCACCACATTGGAGTTGTGGTCGCCGAATTCGTTCCCTGTCCCATCGCAACAAATGACAATATTTTTGTGCATGACTTACCCTCCATGGCGAGAAGTAGATGTTTGCACTGAACCTTAAGGACCGGGGAAAGAGGCAGAGTCTAGCACAGCCCAATCGGGGGAAACTCCGCCCAGATCGTTCTGTTCCAATTTCGTAAAAGTTGAACACCCTTCGAACAAAGTCCAATCAGTCTTGCGTGTTCGCAGCGGACATGTCTGTTCTTGTTTACGGCTACAATGCCTGTCGGAGGATTCATGTCGAAGTCTCGCCGCGAGTTTCTGACCCGGACATCACTTGGCCTGCTGGCTGCAGCAACCATTTCCCGCTGTTACGCGCAACAGCCAGCCGATTTGCCTCCCGGCGCTCCCCCCGCATTCGGCACGGGTCCGGCCGTTGGACCTGAGATCTCCCCGTCTACATTTGCTGAAGCAGAAAAGCTGGTGCAATTCGAATTAAGTCCTGCCGAGCGTGCTATGGCAGCAGGAAGTTGGCGTAAGACAATGGCTGCGCTCTACGAGCGGCGTACGGGACCCCGCAAGCTGGCGTTGGAGTCAACTCTAGCTCCCGCGTCAAAGTGGAATCCGGCGTTGCCCGGCCTGAAAGTCGGCCCCGAGCGCGATCGCCTTGTACGCAGTGATAGCGATCCCGGCTCATTGCCCACGCGCGATGAAGATATTGCATTCGCTTCCGTGACCCAGCTTTCCCGATGGATTGAGCAGCGCAAGCTCACGTCAGACCGCCTCACGCGCATTTACTTGAAGCGTCTGGAACAGTTCGATCCTAAGCTGCACTGCGTCATCACGCTCACGCGCGAATTGGCACTCGCGGAGGCGAAGCGGGCGGATGAAGAAATCGCCGGCGGCCATTATCGCGGCCCTCTGCACGGCATCCCCTGGGGTGCGAAGGATCTTCTCGACACGGCCGGGATTCGTACCACGTACGGCGCCGAGCCTTTCCAGAACCGCGTGCCCACCGAAGACGCGGTCGTCGTAAAGCGTCTTCGCGAAGCGGGTGCCGTCTTAGTCGCAAAGTTAAGCCTGGGTGCGCTGGCTCTCAACGACATCTGGTTCGGCGGACAGACGATGAATCCATGGCTGATCGAGGAGGCTTCCTCAGGATCCAGTGCCGGGCCCGCCGCCGCGACCGCTGCGGGTTTAGTTGCTTTCGCCGTTGGGAGCGAGACCGGCGGCAGCATCGTCGGCCCCTCCATGCGTTGCGGGATCACAGGACTCCGCCCTACTTATGGGCGGGTCGCACGCACCGGCGCAATGACCCTTTGCTGGTCGCTCGACAAACTTGGACCAATGACCCGCAGCGTCGAGGATGCGATGCTGGTGTTGCATGCCATCTCAGGACCCGACGCTGGCGACCTCGCAAGTGTTCCCAGCAAGCTTGACTTTGACGCCGGCGGGGACGTCAAAGGCCTCCGCATTGGTTACTTTCCTCGCTGGATGAACGAAAAGCCTGCGACCGCCGTGGATCGCGCCGCTCTGGAGAAGGCGAAGAAGATTGGGATGGTTCCTGTCGAAGTTGCAATTCCCGACTGGCCTTACGACTCGCTGAATCTGATTCTTTTCGCCGAAGCGGCGGCCGCCTTCGAAGAGCTAACATTGAACGGCGGGATGAACCAGCTCAAGGCCCAAGTATCCGACGCGTGGCCCAACATTTTTCGCGAAGCCCGTTTTCTTTCCGCGGTGGACTTCGTGCAGGCCGACCGCTTCCGCCGCAAAGTTGCGGAGGAGATGGTCCGCGTCTTCTCGCAAGTGGACTTTCTGCTCGTACCTTCGCTGCGCGACGAAATGCTGACGCTCACCAATTTCACCGGGCACCCTTCGCTAACGCTGCGCGCTGGTTTTGTGGAAGTAGCAAGAGCGCGCAGCGACTGGGCACCTGATCCCAATAATCCGATGCCGACGTTCTCTCCGCCGCGTCGCGTACCCCACGGGGTCACACTGATTGGGCGCCTGTTCGACGAGGGCACAATCGCAAACGCCGGACTCGCCCTGGAGCGCGGCTTCGGCGTTGTGGATGAGAGACCGCCGGGTTTCTAGACTTTGCCGTAAGCGATTAGACAAGAAAGCGAAAGGAGAAAATTCGAATGAACCGGATCTTTGCTGCACTCTGTTTGTTGGTGTTCGCAGTCCCGCCAGTTCAGATCTCAGCTCAGGTGAATCCTTACAAGGAGGGCACGCCCGGAGTCACAGGATACCGCTCGGAAGTGCTGGCAGAGGTCATGATCCAGGAAGACAAATTCACCCGCTTGGCCGAAGCCATTCCTGCTGAGAAGTACACGTGGCGTCCGGCGCCGGATGTACGATCTTTTGCCGAAGTTTTCTTGCACGTCTCCGCCGCCAACTACAACCTCTACAAGCTCGTGGGCACTCCTCCACCCGCGGGGCTCGACGTGAAGGCGCTGGAGAAGTCGACCACCGACAAAACTAAGGTCGTCGCCACGCTGAAAGATTCGTTCGCCCACGCGAAGAACGCCATCACAAATATGCCCGACGCCAACCTCGACAAAAGTCTGGAATGGTTCGGCGGCAAGAATACGCAACGCGGTATTCTGCTCTTCATTGTCCGTCACGCCGCTGAGCATCTGGGCCAATCCATCGCATACGTACGTTTCATTGGCATAGTCCCACCCTGGACTGAGGATATGCAGAAAAAGCCAGCCGAGAAGAAAGAAGCACCAAAAGAAAAACAGTAGCGACTTGTTCGTCAAGAAAACAGATCCCTTCCTCACGGACGACCGCGGGGAAGGGATCTGTTTACCTCCTACACAAACGTACTTTACTTTGGCGGCAAGCCCAGGTTCAGGCTGAACACGGTGCCGTCGCCAAAATGGCCCGCGGAAGCGTTACCACCCTGGTAGGTGGAGCCCCATAGCGTCCCGTCTTTGGCTTGAATAATCTCCGCCGGATAGGCCCCCACCGCGCCCGATGCGCCGAAGGGTGCAAGCGTTCGGATCAGCTTCCCGGTCGAAGGCGAAAGAGTGATAATGTCTCCGTACCCACTGCTGCCGTTGTAATCGGCGACCCAGAGGTTGCCATCGGTCGCCAACAGCAATCCATCCGGGCTACCGCCGCCATTCCGAGTTGTATAGAACGGGAATAGCTGGAGATTGCTGCCGTCAGCTTGAACCTCGAAGAGCCCTTCGCCGCTTTCTCCGTAAATATGGTACAAGCCGTAAAAGTTGCCGTTCGCGCCAATAGCCAATGATTCCCCGATCGACGGCAGGCCATTAGGCGACGGAAAATTCAGCGCAACCGACTCGAACGTTCCCGTGGCTGGAGTGTAGTGGAATAGTTTCTGGCCCTGTGGCCCTGAGTCGAGCCCGTAGAATGTGCCGTCCGACGCCGCGATGAAGCTTGACGGGAATTCGTCGGTTGAGCCGGGAAAGTTGAAAACAACCTCATAGGCTCCGGTGGAGGGAGTTACCCGAAAGATAGTCCCGCAACCCTGGTAGAAAGAGCCGCAGTTAGCGGTTCCGCCCTGAAACGATGCGCCGTACAGGTTGCCGTCGATGCCGGGCACTATGCGACCGCCGCCACCGTCCGCGCAATTCGACAGAGAGCAGAATCGGTTCAGCACCTGAAAACCTGTACCGGTTTTGCTTACGCGATATAGCACGCCCGAGCCGCAGTAGCCATTACAGCCACCGATCCCGCCAAACAGCGTCGTACCGTAGATCTTGCCATCGGAGCCCTCCGCCACAAAGCTCGGAAGGTTGCCGTTCAGATACGCCTTATTCGTGCCCGCTGTGAATGTGTGAAGTAAATTAAATTTACCGGCAGGCGTGACCGAAAATACGGTTCCGCCGTTGGGCGTTGAGCTTCCTTCCATGGAATCCTGGGCGGCGCCGTAGAAATTTCCGTCGGAACCCTGAATAAGAGAATCGGGTCTACCGCCGTTGGGACACGAACCTGACCCCAAACCTGTGCTATTGCAGATGAAGGTGAAAACGACGACTGGCTTCGGACTGGCTGCGTAGGCAGAGGCTGCCAGCAAGATAAAAAAAGTGGCAAATGTGAACTTTCCTTTCATTGGACTACTCTCCTGGGACCACAGATTGTTGCAGGGGCAGACTCTTCGTCTTATATTCCGCAGGCAACAGCGTGTTGTCATCGCGATGTAAAAAAATCACCGCAAATCTGGCGCATGTCATACATCGCATCGCAGATTTTCTGGGTATGCTAGATTCAGAAGCTTCATGGATCTCGCACCCCCTATCTCCACGCAAGGCCTCACTCGCCGTTTCGGAGAACTGGTTGCCGTCGACGGCATCGATCTGCGCATAGAGGCCGGACAATTCTTCGGCTTCCTCGGTCCCAATGGGGCAGGAAAATCGACAACCATAAAGATGCTCACTGGCCTGCTTGCACCGACCTCTGGGCGAATTGAAATCCTGGGCTTAGATCTGGAAAATGATCCTGTTGAGGTGAAGCGGCAAATCGGCGTCGTACCCGAAGGCATGGCGCTGTTCGGGCGCCTGACTGGATCTGAGTTTCTAAACTTTGCCGGACGAATGTACGGACTTGATCGCGAAACCGCGGCCATACGCGCAGCCGAATTACTCGATTTCATGCAGCTCGCCGATCGGCCCAAAAAACTGGTCACCGACTATTCACACGGAATGCAGAAGAAGCTGGCCATGGCCGCTGCCGTGATTCACGGCCCCAAGGTTCTATTTCTTGACGAGCCCTTCGAAGGCGTGGATGCCATCGCCGCCGGAACCCTGAAAAACATGCTCCAAGGCATGATCGCGCGTGGTGCAACGATCTTTCTCACCTCGCATGTGCTCGAAATCGTAGAGCGCCTTTGCAGTCATGTCGCCATCATTCATCAGGGACGGTTGGTAGCCCAGGGATCGCTCGAAGAACTGCGCGCAGGAGTTCAAGCGGAAAAAACCGCTGGATCAGGCGACGGATCAGGAGAAGATTTCACGTCTTCCGCTGAAAAGATGACTCTGGAGCAGATTTTTCTGCGCACCGTGGGCGGAGCCCGCCACTCGGATCAGGAGCTTTCCTGGCTGGGCTGAAGATGCCAAGAACTTCCTGGGGATCGGGAACTCTAAGAAAGAATCCTAAGCATGCCGTGCCCGCAACCTGCGGAGCGCGCGCAAGGTCCGGTGGCGATGACGCACCACCGACATCTCTTTCAGAGAATAATCGAACTTCTTCCCACAATCTGAGCAGACTTTATAACTTCGGCTTTCGATGGTGAAAACTCGACTCAAGTGGGCATGGTGACAGCCAAATGCAAAATCCAACACGCTTGCAAAGGGTTTCGCAAACCTCTCCCACCGGGGAACTTTCTCGCTGACTATCTTTTCGTTTACCTACCCTTGAACCACATTTCGATTTTCTGCCGCCAGGGTTGGCGAGGCCGTGACCGGTCTCACCCTGACTGGTGACTGATGTCACACTGTACTGGGTGAAAGTTTAAGATTGAGACTCACGCGCGATGACCCTTGCGAAGAATTCCGGTCAACTCTCCGCCATTGCCTGGCTGCGCTGGCGGCTCTTTCTGAACGCGCTGCGCACCACCCGCGGCATGCTGGAACTGACCTCGCAAATTCTCATATCGTTCGCCTTCGCCCTCGGTGGATTGGGCGGCGCTTTCGGCATGTCACTCGCCGCATATTTCCTGATCTCCACAGGAAGACCTCAGTTGCTGGCGCTGTTGCTTTGGCCGGTGTTTCTTTTCTGGCAATTCTTTCCCATCATGGCGACTGCTTTCGCGAATAACCCGGATTCATCGAACTTGCTGCACTTCCCGCTGAAGTACCATTCGTATTTTCTGGTGCGGTTGGCATATGGAGCGTTCGATCCCGTAACCGCAGTGGGTGTGCTGTGGTTGCTAGGAATTTTGGTGGGCGTCGGATTTGCGAAGGCGTCTCTGTTGCTCTGGGCTCTGCTGGTCTTGATGACCTTCGCCGCATTTAATTTGCTGTTTATGCAGATGGTCTTTGCCTGGGTAGAGCGCTGGCTGGCACAGCGACGCACGCGCGAGATCATGGGCATTTTCTTTGTTCTGCTGATGTTGAGCTTTCAGTTGATCGGGCCGCTGCTAGGGCATTTCGGTAAACGGGCGCGGCCCGACGTGCAACGATTCGTTGAGATTGTCGCGCCCGTGCAAGGCATTCTTCCTCCGGGCCTTGCCGCCGATGCCATCGCGCAAGCCATCTATCCGCAACGGACAGTGGCTCTCAGTTCATTCGCGCTGCTGAGCGCTTTTGTACTGGTAACTGGCTACTTTCTGCACCTGCGGCTAAGGTCGCAATATCGCGGTGAAAATTTGAGCGAGGTGGCGGCGGCGTCGACAGTGCCAAAAGATCGTTCACTTCGCCTGGGCTGGAATCTTCCAGGATTCGCCTCGCCCGTGAGCGCCGTCTTTGAAAAAGAAATCCGCTATCTTCTCCGCAGCGGCCCAATGCTCCTTACCCTGATCATGCCTATCTTCGTCTTGATCATCTTCCGTTTGGGACCGCTGAGTTCTGTGCGCTGCTCCGGTTTCTTCTTGACGCGCACTCCCGACATGGCGTTTCCCGCGGCAGCCGCTTATACGCTGCTCATGCTAACGAATCTGGCCCACAACAACTTTGGCGGTGACGCCGGAGGCTTCCAACTCTTCTACGCCTCCCCGGTGAGCTTTCGTGAAATTGTGCTGGCCAAAAATCTCACGCATGCCGCCATTTTCTCGTAGAAATCTTCGTGGCATGGATCGCGGTCAGCGTTCTCTACCGGCCTCCCACGCTCGATGTCATGCTGGCGACTTGGGCTGGCTTGCTGTTCGCGGCGCCGCTTAATTTTTCTGCGGGCAACCTGCTCTCGATCTACACGCCGAAGAAACTGGATTACTCTTCATTTGGAAGGCAGCGCGCATCGCAGACCACGGTACTGATCAGCCTGGGCGTGCAGATCTTCATTATTGGGGTAGGCGTCGGAGCATTCTGGCTGGCACGATTGAAGGGAAGCTTTTGGATCGCGACGTCTCTGTTGTTGATCCTGGCCGGAATTTCTCTCTCCGGTTACGCCATGATTCTGAAACGCATGGACAGATTGGCGCTGGCGCGGCGAGAAACCCTGGTGGCCGAACTATGCCGGGCTTAGCTATGTCACTTCTTTTCCGGATTCGCCAAAAACCTGTATCCCACGCCGCGAACCGTCAGCAGGTGCCGGGGCTCGGCGGGATCGTCCTCTATGTAGCGCCGCAGCCGCACCATGAAATTATCGATCGCACGCGTGTCGGTGTCTTCGTGCAGCCCCCAAACCTCTTCGAGAATCTGCTTGCGGGAAACTACGCGCCCATCGTTGCGCACCAGGTGCCGAAGAAGTTCCGACTCCATCAATGTCAAGTGAATCACGTTATCGGCGGTGCGCAATTCCAGGGTACCGAAATCGATAGTCTTGCCGCTGAAAGAAAACGTTCCGAAGTCGCTGACATTGTGCGGATCAGATGCGCTTCGAGAAGAGTTTGCAGCGGCATCCGTACCAGCATTCGGATTCCCTGCCTCGTGGCCGGCTCGCATCCACTGGCTGCGCCGCAGCAATCCCTGTAACCGCGCCAACAGAATCGACAGGTCGAAAGGCTTGGGCAGATAATCGTCCGCCCCCGCGGCAAAGCCTTTCAGCACATCTTCTGGCCGGCTGCGCGCCGTCAACATGAGCACTGGCACATAGTTGCGCGCGGCGCGCAGCTCTGAAACCACGCTGAATCCGTCTTTTCCCGGCAACATAATATCGAGCACGATGGCGTCGAAGTCTTCTTTTTTCGCGAGTAACCGCTCGGTGGCGGTCTCTCCATCCCCCACAACTTCCGCGGAATACCCTTCCGCCTGCAGATTGAAACACAGTCCCTGCGCCAGATGCGCTTCGTCCTCTACCACCAGAACCCTGCTCATACCGTCGACCTCGGCAGCTCCAGGATAATTGTTGTGCCGTGGCCTTCACCCGCGCTTTCGGCGAACACTTTTCCGCCGTGTTTTTGTGCGATCGACTTCACAATGAAAAGCCCCAGGCCCGTGCCTTTCACGTGCGCCAAGGTGCGGTGATTGACGCGGTAGAACCGTTTGAAGATGCTTTTCATGTCATCGGGAGGAATGCCCACTCCCTGGTCTGCCACACTGAGCACAATGCGTTTTTCATCGGGCGTGTCCAGGCGCACGCGCACATTCACCTGGTCGCCGGAATATTTGATGGCGTTGTCGAGAACATTGAACACCGCAGTGCGAAGATCCTCACTGCTGCCGCGCACGGGCATACCCGCTCCGTTGGTAGAGGCTTCCTCGTAGTGCAGTGCATTATCAGGTAGATGATGCCGGGTTCGCGCCGCCTCCATCGACTCGCGCACAACTTGACGGAAGTCGACTGCGGATTTTTCCCGGCCAGCCTTCTTATCCCCGGCGCGCCCCGCTCGCAGCACCTGTTCCACGGTTTCCGTCAGGCGGTCGGTATCGCTCAGCATGAGCCGGTAGAACTCCTGCTTCTGCGCTTCTGGCAGTTCGCGGCGCTGCAAGGTTTCAAGATGCAGGCGGATCGACGCCACGGGAGTTTTCAGTTCGTGAGTGACAGCGTTGATAAAACTGTCGTGTTGCTCGCTCCGCCGAATCTCATGCACCAGGAAGCTGGTGTTTACGATCATGCCGGCGATGATGAGAGCAAAGAAGATGATGCCGAAGAACAGCAGCACGCCCTGCCGCCAGTTGAGAATAATCCATCCAACATTGAGCGCAACCGCCAGGGATACGAGGGCGATGCCCAAGCAAAGAAAGAATACGATCGTCCCGCGGCGGCTCGTAATGCGCATAGCGTCACGCTGATTTTACCGCGTCTGGCGAACTCGGACTCCTCACCCAATAGAAAAGCCCCGATCGTTGACCGGGGCCAAGGATTAGGGCAGGTTGATTTTCAAAGCCGCAGAGTGCGGTACCTTAGTCGCCTGCCGCGGCGCCCTCTGGCACAGCCCCGGTAATCAGTCGTCCATTGGGCGTGGCTACGAGACCGTTTTCCAGATCAGCCAACTTGACCCGCTTGATGTCCCAGGCTAGGCCCAGGGTTTTCAGCGCCCAGATGCCGTACCAGTTCATATCGACTTCATACCAGGTAAACCCATGCTGCGCCGCGGTCGGATGCGCGTGGTGATTGTTGTGCCAGCCTTCTCCGAATGTCAGCAGAGCTACCCACCAGCTGTTGGTGGAAAGGTCACGAGTGGTAAACCGCCGTGTGCCCCAGGAGTGCGTCGCCGAATTTACCAGCCAGGTCGCGTGCAGGCCAACTACGGTGCGCATGAAGATGCCCCACATCAGAAATGGAATTCCGCCGATTGCCAGCAGAATGACACCGAGAACAATCATGGGAACGTAGTGATATTTCGTGATCCAAACGTGGAACTTATCCTTTGCGAGGTCGGGAACGTAGCGGGCCAGTGTGGTGGTGTCATGATGCATCGACTTGCCCATGAGAATCCAGCCCATGTGCGCCCACCATTTTCCATCAATCGGCGAATGTGGATCGCCATCTTGATCCGAATACTGATGATGAATGCGGTGCGTGGCGACCCAGAAAATCGGTCCGCCCTCAAGTGCCAGCGTGGCGCAAACCGTTAGGAAATACTCGACCCACTTCGGCGTCTTGTAGCCTCGGTGAGTGAGCAGGCGATGGTAGCTCATACCGATGCCCAGGCTGCCCGAAACCCACCACAGGAACATGGCGACGAACAACGCCTTCCATGTAAAGAAGAAAAGTGCCGCCACAGCGCCAATGTGAAACAGCGCCATAAATATCGCGGTCACCCAGTTGACTTCACCGTTTGCAGCTTGTCGTTTTTCAAGGCTTTCCAGTTCCATGTCCAATGTATGCCCCGTTTGTTCGTCTTGAGTTGGTTGCGGCCTTCTCTAACCTATCAAGACGCAAGCGAATCCACTGTAATACTTGTGTAATAGCGGGACAGATGGGCATTACGGAGGTACTACAACCGGGACAGTACCCATGAAAAAGGGCGGGATTCGCGGGTCGCGCCCTAAAAGTGCAAACCAGAAAATCGTTGTCAGGCAGCCACGACTCTCAAGCGGTCTTTGGCATTGGCATCTGTTGCAGCATCTCTTCTTTCATCTCTTCTTGCGACATGTCCCGCTTGTGAGTTGCGATCGACCACTTGTGGCCGAAGGGATCGGACAGCTTCCCGTAGCGGTCGCCCCAGAACATATCGCTAACCGGCATGTCCACTTTTGCCCCGGCCTTCACCGCGCGATCAAACGCGGAGTCCACATCTTCGGTGTAGATGTGCAGTCCCATGCCGGCGCCGCCCGTCGATTGTGGTGACAAAGATCCAAATTCGGGAAACTCGTCGGCGAGCATGACGACCGAATTTCCGATGCGAAGTTCGGCGTGCATGACTTTGCCGTCGGGTGTATGGGCAATGCCCTTTTCCACCGCGCCAAATGCCTGCTTGTAGAACTCGATAGCGCGGGCGGCATCGCGAACCGTCATGTACGGTGTTAGGGTATGGTAACCGTCGGGGATAGCTTTAACACTCATGATCGTCTCCTTGGAAGCGAAATTCGAGGCAACGAAGTCTACAACAAGAGAGGCGAACATTTGTCAAAAGAGTGGTACAGGACGGCCTAAGGGTCTGCTCGAGCAAACTCAGCGCCATATCCAGGCATGAGTCAGAAGAACCTGGTAAGGCCCTCTTCCAGCACCACTACACGGTCTTCGATACCGGCAGAACGCGCTTCCTGCTCCAACAGTTGTAGCGGTTCGTCTACCGGTTCATGCGATAGCCGGAAGGTCCCATAGTGCATGGGCACCATCCAGCGGGCGTTCAAGTCGAGGAAGGCACGGGTGGCATCGGCCGGATTCGTATGCACGTTGCGGAAGGTCGGCGGATTATAGGCGCCGATCGGAAGCAGAGCCAATTCGGGCGACAGCCGCCGGCCGATCTCACGGAAACCGGCAAAATAAGCGGTATCGCCAGCGTGGTAAACCGAATGCTTTCCGGCTCGCAGTACAAAACCACCGTAGCCGCGGTGCGAGTCTCTCAGAATCCGAGCTCCCCAGTGCCGCGAAGGAACGTGTGTCACGGAAAGGTTGCCGTGCCGCGAACTGTTCCACCAGTCAAGCTCGATGATTTCGGAGAAGCCAAGATCGGAAACCAGGTCCGTCACATGGCTGGGAATAATGATGGCCGGGGCGATTCCACGCTTGCGCAGATTATTCTGCACAATAGCGCGCAATGAAGGCCGGTGCAGATGGTCGAAGTGCGCGTGGGTCACGAGTACTAGGTCGATAGGCGGCAAATCGCGCACTCGAAGCCCCGGACGACGCAGCCGTTTCAGCACAAAAAGCCAGCGCGCGAAGTTAGGATCGATAACTAGGCTTTGCCCGCCTATCTGTACGAAAAAGCTGGAATGCCCGATGAACGTAACCCCCAACTCGCCATTGGAGGCAAGCCGCGGCCTGTGCGTCTCCCCGCAACGCGGCGTCACCGCCGAGCGCCGCACCAGGCGCCCGAACTGTGATGCGCGCTTGCGCAGGGCCCGATTCTGTAGCGTGTCCTTAATCATCCTGCCTTCACTGCTTTGATCCTGCCGTACTTGTTGGATGAACTCTAGAAGCCTTTGGCACCATTTTAGTTCAGTCCAACCGGAAACGCGCGTAATTCCAAGGGTTCGCCCGCAGATGCCCGACCGCGGCACGGTTGCTTGATCCCAAGGCGCTACTTCACCAGTTTGCTTGACCTTGATCCGGTCGCTCATTTCTAATCCGGAGGGTCCTTTTGTCATGAGGAGAAGTTAGAAATGCGCGTTGCTTTCTTTGGATTAGGAATTATGGGGCACGCCATGGCCACGAATCTGGTCAAGGCCGGCCATGAAGTTACAGTATGGAACCGCACACCCGGTAAGCTTGTAGAAGGCGCGGGCGTTGCCCCCACACCGGCCGCGGCGGCGCAGGGCGCCGAAGTTGTCTGGCTGTGCGTTTCCGACACGGCTGCCGTCGAGCAAATATTGTTTGGCGCTGACGGCGTCGAGCAATCGATGGCTGAGGGCATGATCATTGCGGACTCCAGTACCATTTCGCCCTCAGCAACAGTAAGGTTCGCCGGACGCGCCCACGCCAAAGGCGTGGGCTATATCGACGCGCCCATGACGGGATCGAAAATTGGCGCCGCGAATGGAACGCTGATCTTTATGGTTGGCGGTGACGCAGCAACGATCGAGCGCTTGAATCCCCTGTTCGCAGCAATGGGCAAAAAGATTTTCCGCATGGGAGAGACCGGTAAGGGGCAAGCCACCAAGCTGGCGATGAACCTGCAGATTGCCCTCATTTTCGAGGGTTTCGCTGAAGCGCTCACCCTCGCCACAAAACTTGGCGTGGATTCGAAACAGCTCGTCTCTCTGATCGAGGCCACCATGGTGCGCTCTGGCGTCGTCGAGTACAAAGCGCCGTTTGTTCTGGAGCGCGACTTCACTCCTAATTTTCCTCTGCGCTTGATGCACAAAGATATTCGCCTCACGCTGGAAGCCGCCAAGGAAGCTCGCGTAAGGTTGCCTGCCTTGGAAACCGTGGAAGAAATCTACGACCTCGCTACCGAAGAAGGCCACCAGGATCTTGACTACGCCGCGACTTTGACTCTGCTGGAAAAGTGGGCGGGTGTGCAGGTAAAGGGCGAAGCCGCATAAAAAGAGACTAATAAGCCAGCAGAATGCGCAAGTCGCGCACATTGTTCCCCGTGGGCCCGGTTTCGATCGCATCCCCTAAAGCGCGGAAAAAGGGATAGCCGTCGAACTTCTCGAGCGCCGCGGACGCGTCTAATCCGCGCGACTCAGCTCGTATCATCGTGCTTCCATCCACGACCGCACCAGCTGCCGGACTGTTGCCATCCACTCCGTCGGTTCCAGCGCTGAGCACCGTGATGTTATCTCCGGCAATCCTCGCGGCACATGCCAGCCCAAACTGCTGATTGCGTCCGCCTACTCCGCCGTTCGTCACTTTAACTGTGACTTCTCCGCCTGAGATTAAGCACACGCGGGCAGATTCCGTTCTCAGCTCGCGCAGTCGCTTCAACAAATAATCGGCTGCGCGTTCATAGTCCCAATCATCGCAGGAATTGTCCACATGCACGGTGAACCCGGCGCGCCCCGCGGCTGCACTCGCCTGTTCCAGCGCCGTCTGGTTGGAAAGAAGCGTCCACCAACGTGAGCGATAAAATGCCTGGTCGTCGGACTTCGGTGTCTCCTCCAGAGCATGACGTTCAAAAAGCTCGCGCGTGGAGTGGGGGAACTGCGGCATCAGGCCGTGCTTTTCAGCGATGCGGTAGCAATCCTCCACGCTGGTTGAATCCGGCATGGTTGGACCAGAAGCCAGAGCATCGGGTGTGCTATCCGGAACATCGGAGATGAGCAGCGAAACCTGCTGTGCCGGAAACGCCGCCCGAGCCAAGCGTCCCCCCTTGGTCGCAGAAAGATGCTTGCGAATGGCATTGATCTCGGCAATGGGCGCGCCCGAAAGCACGAGCGCGCGATAAGTTGTCATCAGATCTTCCAGCGAAATTTCGTCGTCGATCGGTTTTTCGACAATCGCAGAACCTCCTCCGCTGATCATAAAAATCACCAGCGACGCAGCGGTTTGCGCGTCCAGCAATTTCAGGATGGCATTGGCAGCGCGGATGGATTCAGCATTGGGGGTGGGATGTCCTCCGCGAAAATAGCGGAAACCCCGCACCTGCGTGGCCGCCTCGACCGAGCTGGCCACGATGCCTTCGAGCGAAGACTCTCCAATCTGCTGCGCGAGCGCCTCAACCATCGTGTGCCCGGCTTTGCCGATCGACACAACCA
>Ga0307474_10001451_pt1 | contig 17247 bp, 9 predicted proteins | sample atmos_gasesECM1C_2_FD_203312 | JGI IMG/M metagenome (GOLD analysis project Ga0307474, IMG submission 203312) | Hardwood forest soil microbial communities from Morgan-Monroe State Forest, Indiana, United States - atmos_gasesECM1C_05 | ecosystem: Environmental > Terrestrial > Soil > Temperate... | reverse complement strand
CCGCGCCCGCGATCTCGTCGGGCTCGCCGATGCGCAGCAGCGGCGAACGCGCAGTGGAGGCCTTCAGCGTCGCCGGATCTTCCCACAAGGCGCGGGCGAAGTCGGTCTTGATCAGGCCGGGCGCGATGCAGTTCACGCGGATATTGTGCTTGCCGTATTCGCAGGCGAGATTGCGTGCGAGCTGCATATCGGCAGCCTTGGAAATCGCATAGGCGCCGAGAACCGTCGTACCCTTGAGCCCGCCGATCGATGAGATGATGGTGATCGAGCCGTCCTTGCGCTCGATCATCTGCGGCGCCACCAGCGAGATCAGCCAGTGATTGGCGACGATGTTGTTGTCCAGAATCTTGCGGAACTGCTCGTCGGAAATTCCACCCTGCGGTCCGTAGTAGGGATTGGATGCAGCGTTGCAGACCAGTGCGTCGATCTTGCCGAAGGTGCGGCTGGTTTCCTCGATCAGGTTTTTCAGATCGTCCTTGGTGGAGATGTTAGCGGCAAGTGCGAGCGCGACCCGTTTGCCGGCCCTGTCGTTGATCGCTTTGGCCACCTCGTCGCAGGCTGCTTGCTTGCGCGATGAGATCACGACGCTGGCGCCGTGTTCGGCCATCCGTTCGGCGATGGCCCGGCCGATGCCGCGCGACGAACCGGTGATGACGGCGACTTTTCCCGACATATCGAACAAGGTCATGTTTCACTCCCGTCTCAATGCGCCGGCAGTGCGCGCCGGCTTTGTTTTTGGTCTGCTCTGCTCAGGCAAGCTTGCTCGCGGTCGCAATCTCCGGCCCGGCCGGCCGATGCATGGCGTTATGAGAGGCATCCGCGATCCCGGGCTGCTGATTGACCATCGGCACCCGCCAACCGCTGTGACCACTTCCAGCGAGATGGTCGAGCCGCGTGACCGAGCAATTGTCGATGGTGAAGGCGAGCCCCTTCTCCGGCTGATCTCCGAGCGCAAGCCCGATTGCCGCCTTGATCGTTCCGCCATGCGCGACCGCGACCACGTCCTTGCCGGCGTGCTCGGCGTTGATCCGCTCGATCGCACTGCGGACGCGGTTGTAAAGATCGAGAAAACTCTCGCCGCCTGGCGCACGATCGTCGATCGGCGCGAACCAGTAGCTGCCGACCGCGGCCGGGCGGCTCGCAAGGAACGCCGCGCGGTTCAACCCTTGCCACTCCCCGAGGTGCTGTTCGGCGAACGCCCGCTCATGGTGCAACTGATCCGGTCTTGGAAATCCCGCCGACCAGATTGCCTGCGCCGTCTGGTGAGTCCGTTTCAGATGGCTTGCATACCAGACCGCGCCGCGTGGCAAAATCTTGCCGACCGCCTCGAACACCACGCGGTCGCTGGTATCGCAACCGATATCGGTCTGGCCATAAATGCAGCCGCCATCGTCGCGCACCGGCGCGTGACGGACCCACCACCACCGTGTCGCGACCATGCCATTGGGAACGGCATGCTGGAGGACGAATGGCGCGGCTTCATTGGACATTGCGGGGACCCTTCAATACTGTCGTATGTCCTACTTCAGAGGATATACCGCCTCAAGCGGCTTCGCGCGTTTGAAATCTTGTTTGCGTGGCCGGAACACGCCATGGATAAAAATCGAGCAGGGAGAAACGCATGGGCCGCATGGAAGGCAAATCCGTCATTATCACCGGCGCCGGCAGCGGTATCGGACGCGCGGCCTCGCTCCTGTTCACAAAAGAAGGAGCAAGGCTGATCGCGGTCGACCGCGCCGAGAGCGTCAAGGAAACCGTCGAACAGGTACGCAAGGCCGGCGGCACCGCGGAGGCCGTGATGGCCGATGCCGGTTCCGAAAAAGATGTCGTCGCCTTCGTCGACAAGGCGGTTTCCGCTTACGGGCGGCTGGATGCGATCTGGGCCAATGCGGGCGTCAGCGGCGGGCTGGTGCCGCTTGCCGAGCAGACCGTCGAACATTGGCAGGAAATCCTGCGCATCAATCTGATCGGCCCATTCCTTGCCATCAAACATGCGATGCCGCACATGATCAGGCAGCGATATGGTTCGATCGTCTGCACCGCTTCGGTTGCGGGCCTCAAGTCGGGCGCCAGCGGTCATCCTTATGGGGCAAGCAAGGCCGGCGTCATCAGCCTGGTGCAGACCACCGCCTATTCGCTGTCGGGCACCGGGGTGCGGATCAACGCGATATGTCCCGGCCTGATCGAGACCGGCATGACCAAACCGATCTTCGACAATGCCAGGGAACGCGGCACCGACGGCAAGATCGGTCAGCTCAATCCGCTCAAGCGCGCCGGCCAGCCGCATGAGCTCGCCGCGATGGGCCTTTTCCTTGCGAGCGACGAGGCGTCTTATGTCAACGGCCAGGCTATTCCGGTCGACGGCGGTCTCACTGCCTCGATGCCGTATACCGGCAAACCGATCTAACGCATGATCCGGAAAAGTGTGCAGCGGTTTTCCCTCGCGACAAACGCGGAACGCGTTTGCGCGGAGATCATGCGCAAACAATGAACTAAAGCGCGATGGCGTTTCGATCTAAATTCATCGCGCTTTAGGAGCGGCTGGATCACCTGCGGCGCACGCCTTCGAATCGGTGAACATGTACAGCACTGACGGAATGACACCTCTTCGTGTCCCGGGCGCGATGCGGCGTGCTCCCGGCGATGCGAAGCATCGTCCGGTACGCCGCTCGCTGAACCGGGACCTATTTGTGCCGCGAAAGAAATGGATCCCGGTTCTGCAGCGCACCATTTCGCTCCGCTCACACTGCGCTGCGCCCGGGACACACGGCCACACCTACGCGTTCCCGCGGCGCAGATGCGCCCGGGTGATGCCACCATGCTTCGCCCCATGAAATCAGAGGGCGCAGGGAATGTCGGGTGCGCGATGCACCAGCAGCCTCGCGTGCGAAAGTGAAGAAGCACGCAAGCATAGTCACCACAGGTTCACCGAAACACGCCGGCATTCCCTGCACGATGGTTTACGGCTTACTCCGCGCTCTCCTTGGTGACCGGGCTTGTTTGCCACCATCACTTACGGAACGTCATCCGCAAGCTTGATGCCAGCGTCGGGGCAACTAGTGCCCCCTTTCCGAAGTTCGTGCACCACTGCGGCCCCTCCTTCCACGAACTTCGGAAAGCAAAGGGCACTAGCAAATTTAAGATTTTCCAGTGCCGCTTTCGATTTGAAGTTCCTGTTGCGGACTCGCGGCAACCTCGGCAGGAACTTCAAATCGGCGGCACCGGCACCACACGGCTTCGCCGTCCGCGACCGGCGCCTTCGTCTTAAGCACCACCCGCGTCCATCGCATCCCGCCTCCACGTTCGTGACGACGCGTACGCCCCTCTTGTGAGGCGGGACGGAATTGCTTTATTGCTGTTTCTACAAAATCGAAAAGCAAAACATTTTTTGCGACAGCACTGGACACAACGGGCAAATCAGTGCCGTCACGTCCTTGTATTGAGATTTTCAGGAATTTCCTTCGGCCTGGCAAAGCTTATGCGCAGCCGTCGCCACGCCAGTGTCACCCCCGTAAGGCTGAAAGCGAGGCCGCACAGGCAAAGGCCCACGATCAGGCTCGTCCGCAGCCAAGGGATCGATGCCAGAGGCGGGAAGTCGAACGTGTGCAGTGCCCGAAATAGGCTGACAGGCTTGGTGGCAAAGCCGAATAGCTCGCCGTCGCCCATCGACAAAAATCCGGAGAAAATCCAGCACAGGATGAATGGTGCGATAATCAGGCCGAACCTGTGATGCCAGCGCTGTAAACCCTGATAGGCCGAGCCGGTGCGTAGTCGAACGACTCCGATCATCACGCCAATGCTCGCACCAATGGTCGCCAGCAGGGACAGCCACCACATCAGCGCGCTCCACAACTGGCGTTTGTGGCGCAGGACTGTTGGATAGACCCAGTGCGCAATACTGCCAAGATAATTGGCCAAACGCATTTTTTTCGTGGTGAGCAGGACAACATTCCCGGTGGCCGAAGACAGGTAAAGTTCGGTGCCGACATCGTCCCCAAGGGCGACACGATAAAGGGGGCGATCGGAATCGAACTCCCCTGCGACCGTCCATTGATCGTAATCGATCAGTTTTGCGCTCGCATGCGACGCATCGAGGCGGCCTTCGCGTGCGTAAGCGGCCGCGATGTGGAGGGCGTTCTGTTCTGAACGAACCTCGCCGCTGTCGATCACTGCCACTCCGCCCGTGCGGCCGGTTTCAGTCCGTGCCGGGAAAGGGACGAAGTGCATCACGATGCCAGATGCGAACCACATTGCAAACAGCAGGCAGAAGGCGAGGCCCCACCAGCGATGCAAGGCGGTAAGGAGGCGCATGCTTTTTCGCCTCACCACTTTGCCGACGCAGCCAGCTCGAACGTCCTTGGTGCGCCAAGATAGACCTGGTCTTGAAAGCCCGGATCGGCCCAGGCCGAGTAAAGGGTGTTGGTCAGGTTGCGCACCCGGAACGTTACGCGCATTTTGTCCAGCCCCTGCCACCACAGATCCCTGCCCGGGATGTCGACGAAGGCGTAGAGGTCGGCCGTGGTGTAGGGCAGCATGACGGTGCGGTCATCCTCGAACACATATCGCTGCCCGACATGCCGGACCGCACCACCGAGTTCGACCGGCCAGTACCACCAGTCGAAACGCCAGGATGCGCCGGCATTAACAATGACAGGAGCGACATTCGACGGCGTATTGCCAGTAAAGAAGTCGAAATCGACATAGCGTGCTTCCGTGAAAGCGACGTTGCCCCAGAGCTTCAGGTGATCGATCGGACGCAGCGCGCCGGCCATCTCGATTCCCTTTGTCCTGACTTCGCCCGCGAGCGATGCGACCGCGTTGGTGATCTGCACAAAGACGTTACGTCGTTCGATATCATAGGCCGAGAAGCTGAGCTCCGCCCGCTTGTCCGGCGAGATGGCCTTGACGCCGGTCTCGTAGATGCGCGCGCTGGTCAGCTCCAATGACGTTCCCGGTGTCACCGAAAAGATGCCGGCGGCGGCCGGATCGTAGGCGGTGGCGTACATGCTGTAGAACAACAGCCCCTTGATCGGTTCGAACGTGTATGCCGCCCGATACGACACCGGCGTCCAGGTCTTGGTGAAAGGCTGGCCTGTTGGAATTGTGCCATCGAAATTGATGCCGTCACGCGACAGCGTGAAATCCTCCAGCCGGATCCCCCCGATCAGCGCGAGCGTTGGAGTGATCTTCAAACGGTCCTCGATTGTCCCCGCGAGGATGTCGAGGTGGCTGTTACGAATGTTCGGTTCCGGCATGCCATAAAGTCCCGGCACGGGATCGACCACGGTGACGGAATCGGCCGGAAAGGCGTTCGGATTTCCTTCCTGCGCGAACTGGATATCGTTACGCGTTACCTGCAATCGCGTTGCGAAAGCGTTCTCCATGCCAAAGACAGAGCCGTTCCATAGCAGATCCGTATTGTCGCCAACGACCTGTTGCTTATGCGTGACGAAGAATCGATCGCGGTCGATCAGCGAGGTTGCAGTATCGAAGGCGTAGGTTTCGCTGTCGAACCAGTGGCGCCTCGCTCCGTATGCGTAGGCCTGGTTCCTGATCGTGACCTGGTCGTTGAGCGCCAACTCGAAGCCGCCGCGCAGCCAGAGCGACTGTGAGCCGATGGAATTGCCGGCAACGTTATAGTTGGTCGTCAGCGTTCGCGAATCGATCGTCACCGGACCGAATACGGCGGTCGGGTCACCGGCATTCGCCGCGGTAAACGTGTTGGAGGCGGTGCCAGCCACTACACCCTTGACCGCGTAAGGACCGGCGAATGCAGCCGTGACCAGTGGCGTTCCCCAATAGGCGTGACCAGCATCGCTGTTGTACTCGACGGCGCCGAACACCTTGAACGAGTCGCTAAGGCGATAGTTGAGCTGGCTCGAGAAGGCGTTGAGGTTCTGGTACGCTCCGTCGATAAAGCTGTCGATTCTGGAAGAGACAACGTCGACGCGGTAATCGAGCCCCGGAACTGTCGTGCTGCCGCCCGACCCGAAATGCGTCCGATAAGTCCCGAGCGTATCGATCGAGGTGTCGAGTTCGTTTCTGATCGGGCCGGTGGTGGGCTGCAAGTTCACATAGTTGACAGAGCCGCCGATCGCGGCGAGGCCCGACATCAGCGACAAGGGTCCCTTCACAAATTCGACTTGCGCGAGATTTGCGGTGTCCAGCACACGCGATGTGATGCTTTGCGGGCCGATCCAGATGCCATTGTAAAGTACCGTCACCTCGCCAAAGGAGAAGCCGCGCATGGAAAACCCGGCCGGCGCCCCGGCCACATCGAGCGCCAGCACGCCGACGGCGCCCGCTGCCGTCTCCGGGGTAGTGCGGTAACCCTGTTCACGCATGGTTTGCTGGTCGACGACCTGCACAGACGCTGGCGTTTGGAACACGGTAAGGCCAAGGAGATTCGAGCTACCAGCAACCACATTGGTGTTGAGCGGCGTCGCTGCCTGTTGGCCCGAGTTGCCGGTCCCCTGCGATGATGGGTTGCCTGTTGGCTTTGGTGCCGCCCGCATCGTGCGTTTTGGGGTACCCTTTGAATTATCGCCGGACGGGGCCGTCGCGGTTTGCGGCTTCGGCGGAGAAACGATCACCGGCTCGAGCGGCGTAGGGCCTTGTGCGACGACAGGCCTCGTGAACGCAAGCAGCGAGACGACGAGGCCGAGAGGCAACGCAAAACCGCAGAACCGGTCTTGTCGTGAAGAGGTCAGCTGACGCAACTGCGCGCAGACGCGCGACCGCGCTTGAAGTCCAGTGATGATGGGGGTCGGCATAGTCGTGCCCAACGGCGAACGATGAGACCGTCACGCACGCTGACCGCGATGTTCTGCCTTTCGCCCCATACGGCAGATCAAAAGCGTTGCTTCCAACGCTTCGGAGCACCCCGCCCGACGCGTTCGTACATGACCATTGCTGGTAGCAGGTCTCCTGGCTCGCGGGTCGTCGCCTCAAACCACCTTCCCAGGATCGGACGATCCCAGTGGCATTAATGGTCGTCGGCTCGCCGCTTACAGTTGCGGGGGCAGCCGCGGCATTGTCCGTTGCAACGGACGCACCGCATTCCCTTGATCAGCCCTTGCGGGCACTACCACACGGGACGTTGGCATTCGCTCTCCCGGCAAGTCAACATGCAACACTGACGCAGGGTAAGTTTTCGCGCGCGTTGTTGCCGAAATGAGCTCCGCGCAAGCGGCAGGGACCGATCCGATTTCCGCTCCAGTGTTTCGCCCTCGCGCTACAAGTGCGGTGCGGACGCCTGCGGCAAGTTGGCACGACGGGCAATTTGCGCATGGCGGCAATGCATGATTTGCCGAGCGAAGCCAGTACCCTTATCCGCAATCCTCAACTGACTTGATCGAAGCGACCAGGACTTTGCTGGCAAATTTGTGAACAGGAGCAGCTTTCCAGCGCTTGGCCCGTGTGAGAGTATAAGCGACATGAATGTTCGCCGACCATTCAAACTCTTGCTCGCCGTTCTTGTGACCGCGGGGCTGACGATTGCTCCGCTGGTAACGCCTGTGGCGGCCGAGCATCTATCGGCCGCCAAGATGACGCAAATGGCGGATACGTCGGACTCGATGGCTGATATGCCGTGCTGCCCCGACAAGCAGAAGAGCAATGATTGTCAGGATTGCCCGCTCATTGCGATCTGCATGTTGAAGTCGTTGCAGGCCGGACCATCGACGCAGGCTGTAGCAATGGATGGGCCGGCGCTTCTGCGACTGCACCCAGCAAACGACCACGCTATCGACGGTCTTGCCCGTCCACCTCCCGAGCATCCTCCTCGACATCTGGTCTGACCGGCGCCGCTAGCGCCGGTTGCCGCTGCGCGGGCCCAGGCTTGCGCGGACGTCGCACGCCGCATGCCCGCGGCAGACCAAATGCAATCGAGGAATGGAAAATGAAATCGCTCGACATTTCGCGCGCCCTTGGGGCCGCGCTCATAGCCGTCGCCATCTCTGGTACCGCCAACGTGGCGCTAGCGGACATCAAGGACTACGAATTCCAACTCGTCGATCAGACCGTTCAGGCGGGCCCGGACAAGATCATCACCGTTCGGCTGATGAACAAGAAAACCGGCAAGCCTGTGCCCGACGCAGTAATCTTCGCCACGCGCTTGGACATGGCGCCAGACGCCATGCAGGAAATGGCCACCAAGGTGACGCCGATGCCGGGCACGGAGCCTGGGACCTACCGGTTCAAGGTAAACTTCGCCATGGCCGGACATTGGCAGCTTTCACTCGGCGCCAAGGTGCAAGGCGAGACCGGCACGGTCGAAAGCAAGCTCGTCATCACGGCCGATAAATGAACCGCCTCGGCATGGCCGGCGCCGCTGCAGCGATTGTGGCAACGGCAGGCGCCATCTTGATCGGCGGCGGTGGACTGCCATCGCGGCCGATCCTCACCCCCTCGGTTTCCGCCGCGGCTGCGGCGGATGCCGGCGCGCCGATCTATTTCCAGGATCCTGACGGCAAACCGTTCTACTCGCTGACGCCGAAGAAGACACCGGAAGGTCGGGATTGGCGCGCCGTGCCGGCAAGCGCCGACGTCAGCTTTGACGAGCCGAAGGAACCGCCGGCCGAAACCAGGAACGCCGAGGCCAAGACCGAGCGCAAGATCAAATACTACCGCAATCCCATGGGGCTGCCAGACACCTCACCGGTGCCGAAGAAGGACTCGATGGGGATGGCCTACATCGCGGTCTACGAAGGTGAGGAAAGTGACGACGGCGCCGTGAAGCTCTCGCCTGGCAGGATTCAGCGGACGGGCGCCAAGTCCGAGCCGGTCATGCGGCAGCCCGTCAGGTCGGTCATTCGGGCGCCGGGAACGGTCCAGGAGGACGAACGGCGCGTCTCGGTCGTCGCGCTGCGCTTCGAGGGGTTCGTCGAAAGCGTCGCCAACGTTACGACCGGCGATCACGTCCACAAGGGGCAGCCGCTGCTAAATGTGTATAGCCCGGCGCTTTCCAGTGCAGCCGCCGAATATCTGTCCGCAATCAACGCGGGTACCACAGGCAAGGAGTTGAAGGGTGCGCGCAGAAGACTGGAGAATCTCGCCACGCCGGAGCCGGCCATCAGGGAGCTCGAACGGACTCGCGAAATCTCGCTCTCGATTCCCTGGCTTGCTCCGCAGGACGGCGAAATCCTGGAACGTAACGCGGTGAATGGCATGCGGGCCGGCCCTGGCGATGTTCTGTTCAGGATCGCCGACCACCGCCTCGTCTGGGTCCTCCTTGACGTCGCGGAGCGCGATCTCAGTCAGGTCACCGTCGGAACAAAGGTGACGATCCGGCCCCGCGCCTTGGGCGGCCAGACTTTCACCGGGGCGGTGGGTTTGATCTATCCACATCTCATGGCCCAGACACGCACCGCACGCATCCGCGTTGAGGTGCCCAATCCGGATGAAGTGCTGCGGCCGGAAATGTACGTCGACGCGGAGATCGAAACTGGCACGCCGGACCCGGTGCTGGCCGTGCCGGAAAGCGCCGTCCTCGATGGCGGCACGCGTCAAGCTGTTCTGGTCGATAAGGGCAAGGGTCGCTTCGAACCGCGCGAGGTCAAGCTCGGGCGTCGCGGCGGTGGGCAAGTCGAAATCACCGATGGCCTCTCGGAAGGCGAGGCGGTCGTGACCTCCGCCAACTTCCTGATTGACGCCGAAAGCAATCTGAAGGCGGCGTTGAAGGGATTTTCGGAGGCTACCCGCACGCTGCCCGCCGAGCCGGTCGAAGGCATGGGGGCGCGTCCATGATCGCACGCGTCATTGCCTGGTCGGCTCGCAATCTGCTTCTGGTGCTGTTCGGCACCGGCTTCGCTGCTGCGGCCGGAATCTACGCACTGGTCCATCTGCCGCTGGATGCCATTCCCGATCTCTCGGATACGCAGGTGATCGTCTACACCGAATATCCGGGTCAGGCGCCGCAGGTGATCGAGGATCAGGTCACCTATCCTCTGACAACCGCGATGCTCACCGTGCCGAAATCGAAGGTGGTGCGCGGCTTTTCGTTCTTCGGCGTGTCGTTCGTCTACGTCATCTTCGAGGATGGCACCGACATCTATTGGGCGCGCTCGCGTGTGCTCGAGTTCCTCAACAGCGCCGCGTCGCGGCTGCCCTCCGGCGTGACGCCGACGATTGGTCCGGACGCGACCGGTGTGGGCTGGGTCTATCAGTACGCGGTGATTTCGAAGGAGCTGAACCTTGCGGACACCAGGACGATCCAGGACTGGAATATCAAATTCGCACTCGCCAAGGCGGAAGGTGTTGCCGAAGTCGCAAGCGTCGGCGGCTTCGTCAAGCAGTACAATGTCATCCTCGATCCGCAGCGGATGCGGGACCTTGGCATTACCATGCAGAAGGTTCGCGAGGCTACCCGCGCCAGCAATGCCGACGTCGGAGGCCGCACCGTCGAACTGTCGGAATTTGAGTACGTCATCCGCGGCAAGGGTTATCTCAAGGGAATCGACGATCTCGGCAACATCGTCCTGAAGACCGATAAGGGCACGCCTGTCCTTTTGCGGGACGTCTCTCGCGTCGAGTTGGGTCCGGATGAGCGACGCGGCATCACCGAGCTGAACGGCGAAGGCGAGGTCGCGAGCGGCATCATCCTCCAACGCTTCGGCATGAACGCGCTTGACGTGATCGAGAACGCCAAGAAGCGCTTCAAGGAGATTGCGACGAGCCTTCCGAAATCGGTCGAGATTGTGCCGGTCTATGACCGGTCGAACCTGATCTATGCGGCCATCGACACGCTCAGGCACACGCTTTTCGAGGAAAGCCTGATCGTTGCGCTGGTCTGCATCGTGTTCCTGCTGCACGTCCGCAGCGCGCTTGTCGCTATCCTGATGCTGCCGGTCGGCATCTTGATGGCGTTCGGCGCGATGAAGCTGCTCGGGATCGGCTCGAATATCATGAGCCTGGGCGGCATCGCCATCGCCATCGGCGCCATGGTGGATGCCGCGATCGTCATGATCGAGAATGCCCACAAGCATCTGGAGCGGGCCGAGCCCGGCCGCGCGCGGATCCATATCCTGATCGATGCCGCCTCCGAGGTCGGGCCGGCGCTGTTCTTCAGCCTCTTGATCATCACTGTCTCATTCATGCCGATCTTCACGCTGGAGTCGCAGGAGGGGCGGCTGTTCAGCCCGCTGGCCTTCACCAAGACCTTCTCGATGGCGGCGGCGGCGCTGCTGTCGGTGACGCTGGTGCCGGCGCTGATGGTCATCTTCGTCCGCGGCCGGATCGTTCCCGAGCACAGCAATCCCATCAACCGCTTCCTGATCTGGGTCTACCGCCCGGTGATCAAAGGTGTGATGCGCGCCAAGACGCTCGTGATTTTGTTGGCACTTGCCGTGCTCGCGGTGAGCGTCTGGCCCGCGCGCCAGCTCGGCACCGAGTTCATGCCCAACCTCAACGAAGGCACCCTGCTCTACATGCCGACGACGCTGCCGGGCATATCGGTCACCAAGTCTGCCGAACTCATGCAGACGCAGGACAGGATCATCCGCTCCTTCCCGGAGGTCGCATCCGTCTACGGCAAGGCCGGGCGCGCCTCGACATCGACCGATCCGGCTCCGACCGAAATGTTCGAGACCGTGATCAACCTCAAGCCGAAAGAGCAGTGGCGGACCGGGGTCACCCTCGATGGCCTGACCGCGGAGATGGACAAGGCGCTGCAGTTCCCGGGCGTTTCCAACGCCTGGACCATGCCGATCAAGGCGCGCATCGACATGCTCTCCACCGGCATCCGAACGCCGGTCGGCGTCAAGGTGATCGGCACCGATCTTGTCGAGATCGACCGGCTGGCCAAGCAGATCGAACAGGTGCTGAGAGCCGTTCCCGGCACCTCGTCGGCCTACGCCGAGCGCGGGATCGGCGGCTATTACCTCGAAGTGACGCCCGATCGGTCGGCGCTTTCGCGCTACGGCATCATGGTCCAGGATGTTCAGGACACGATCGGAGCGGCGCTGGGCGGACAGACCGTGACGACAACGGTAGAGGGTCGTCAGCGCTTCACCGTCAACCTGCGCTACCCGCGCGATCTCAGGGACAATCCGAAGAAGATCGCAAGCGATATTCTCGTCCCGATGCCGGCGGGAGGGGCCGTGCCGCTCGGAGAGGTCGCGACGGTTCAACTCGCGCGAGGCCCGACGACGATCCGGACGGAAAACGCCCAGCTTGCGACCTATATCTATGTCGACATCCGCGACCGCGATCTCGGTGGCTATGTCGCCGACGCACAGCGCGCCGTCCAGGCAAGTATCCAGTTTCCGGCCGGCTACTACGTGATGTGGAGCGGCCAGTACGAATATCTGGAGCGCGCGACGGCGCGGCTGAAGATCGTGGTGCCGGTGACGCTACTGATCATCTTCCTGCTGCTCTACCTCAACTTCCGTTCCATCACCGAAACCATGATCGTGATGCTGTCGCTGCCGTTCGCGCTGGTCGGCGGGCTTTGGCTGATGTGGTGGCTCGGTTTCAACATGTCGGTTGCAGTGGCGGTCGGTTTCATCGCCCTTGCCGGTGTTGCCGCCGAAACTGGTGTGGTGATGCTGATCTACCTCAATCAGGCCCTTGCGGAGATAAGGGCCCGCCGCGAAGCCGAAAATCAGGCGCTGACCCGGCGCGATCTCTACGATGCCATCATGGAAGGCGCGGTGGAGCGAGTGCGGCCGAAGATGATGACCGTCGTCGCTATCATGGCGGGATTGCTGCCGATCACGTGGAGCACCGGGACGGGGTCAGAGATCATGCAGCGGATAGCGGTGCCGATGATCGGAGGAATGATCTCGTCAACATTGTTGACCCTGATCGTCATCCCCGCGATCTTCGGATTGGTAAAAGAGCGCTCGATTCGAGCCAAAGCTGCCGCTTTGGCTATGGAGGATGGTGGTGCCGGTCTCGGCCCCGCGATTCCATCGCGCCGCCTGCAGCCTCTCATGGTGGATCAAGGTAAGGCGCATGCGACCATGGAGGATGACCTTCCTATTTGATCACGCGCCAACGATTGATGCAGGATGCAGGGATGAATACCGGCGGAATGTTAGGGCGGCTTGTTGCAGTGGCAATTGCGGTTGCATCACCTGTTCCGGCACTTGCGCAGACGCTTGAGCAAGCACTTGGTCAGGCGTACCGCGATAACGAAACCCTGAACGCTGAGCGGGCGAGCCTGCGGGGAATCGATGAGGAGGTTCCGCAAGCTCTTTCAGGTTTTCGCCCGCGAGTGGATGCGACAGCGAACATCGGTCGTCGATACCTGAACGAACAGGGAGCCAACGGCGAGCGGGAAATCTCGACGACCACGCCCCGGGGTGTTGGCGTCACGGCAGCACAAACGATCTTCAACGGATCCCAGACGTCCAACCGCGTGCGGATGGCCGAGAGCCAGGTGCTGGCAGGGCGGGAGGCGCTGCGGGTGATGGAGCAGACGGTGCTGCTGGATGCCGTAACTGCCTATATGGACGTGCTGCGCAACGCCGCGATCCTCGAACTACAGAGGCGCAATCTGGACTCGCTGCGCGAGCAACTCGAGGTTACGCGCAATCGACAGATTGCTGGACAGGTGACCGTCGCCGACGTGGCGGAAGTGCGGTCCCGATTCGCGAGCGCACGGTCGGAAGTCTTGGCGGCGGAGGCGGCCAATGACGCTTCGCGAGCGACGTTTGAGCGAGTGATTGGCAGCCAGCCCGGCAAGCTGACGCCAGGTCAACCAGCCGATCGCTTCGTGCCTTCGACACTCGACGCCGCTATCGACGTTGGGCGCGCCGAGCATCCGGCCGTCACGGCCGCAACGTACGGCGCCGATGTCGCCCTCCTGCAAGCAAAAATCGCCGAAGGCGCGCTCTACCCCACGGCGACGCTTGAAGGCAATGTCAGGCGCCGATGGGATGCCACACCAGAGCAGTTTTTGCCCTTTCCGGGGACAAGCACAGATGCTTCGATCGTCGGCCGGGTCGTCGTCCCGCTCTATCAGGGCGGGGGCGAGTACGCGAAGATACGTCAGTCAAAAGAAGCGATCGGCCAGAAGCGACTGTCGCTCGAAGCAGTGCGCAAGCTCATCAGAGCGACCGTTGTCCAGGCATGGGGCCTGACGAATGCCGCGAAAGCACAGATCGAGGCGGCGCAATCCCAGGTGGAGGCGGCCGAGGTCGCCTTCGACGCTGTGAGACGCGAATTCGGGGCCGGCCAGCGCAGCACGTTCGAACTCCTTACCTTGCAGCAGGAGCTTCTTAATTCCCGGGTCGCGCTGGTCAATGCCCAGCGAGCACGCGTGGTGACCTCGTACAACTTGCTGGCGGCGGTAGGGCGGCTGTCGCCGCAAGTGCTTAGCCTGCCCACCCGGCCTTATGACCCGTCAGTGCATTACCAGCAGGTCCGGGATTCCTGGTTTGGGATTCGCACGCCGGATGGCCGGTGACCAGAATAGCGGTTTTGAGAAGCTTTTTATGGAGTTCCGTCGGCGCAGGCTGAGCACCCAGTCGGGCGCAACGCGAGAATGGTCCCGAAGGCAATGTATTCCAACTCAGACGGACGGACTGAGGTTCGCGGCCAGCCGACCGGCTGCCCGTGCCCGCACGCTGTCCAGCAACCGTAGAGCCGTAGGGTGGGCAAAGCGATCACGTCCGCGGTAGCTCAACGCGCGAAGGCCGAAGCGTGCCCACCACAATCAGGCAGCATGAATGTTGATGGTGGGCACGCTTCGCTTTGCCCACCCTACGCCTCGCCACGAAGTCTTCGCGCAGCGCAATGACGGACATCGGGATCGCCGAACTTCATCCTGCTCTATCGTCTCTTTTGCAGAACGTCGAACCAGACCGCCAGGCTGATGATCAGGCCCTTGATGATCAACTGGTAAAACGAGGAGACGCCGAGCAGACTCATGCCGTTGTTGAGAACGCCGATGATCAGCGCGCCGATGATCGTGCCGCCGATCGTGCCCGAGCCGCCTGCAAGGCTGGTGCCGCCGATCACGACCGCTGCAATCGCGTCAAGTTCGAACATCGTGCCCAGATTGGGCGATGCGCCATTCAGCCGCGAAGCCAAAAGAATTCCCGACAGCGCCGCGAGCAGCGATACGATCACGTAAACGATCATTTTGGTCTGGAAAATATTGATGCCGGACAGCCGCGCCGCTTCTTCGTTGCCGCCAAGCGCGTAAAGTCGTCGGCCGAAGCGCGTGTGACCAAGCGCGAAGCTCGTGACAGCCGCGATGACGACAAAGATCGCCACCGGCACGGGAAGGCCGTCACCCGACCCGAAGGTATAAAACGCCAGCGCAAAGCCTGCCGGGGCAACAATCATGGCGGCCGCTAATTGATCGAGGTTGCCAGGATGCGATTTCTTTCGTTCGCCCGCACGGCGGACCAACATGATGACGCAGACGAGCGCGCCGATCGCGAGGATGATGACGGTCGGTAGCGGCGGAATGTAGGCGCCGCCGAGCGCGGCAAAGGACGGATCGGCCACCGGAACCGAGCTGCCGCCGGACAGGGTGAGCGCGATGCCGCGCCCTATCGTCAACATGCCGAGCGTGATGATGAACGGCGGGATATGGTAACGCGCGATCCAGAAGCCGTTCCACAGGCCGATGAGCCCGCCGACTACGGCCAGCGTGACGGGAATGGCGATGAAGGCAGGCAGGCCATGCTGCATGAGCAAGGTCACGACCACGGCCGCAACGCCGACGACGGAGCCAACCGACAAATCGATACCGGCGGTCAGAATGACCATTGTCATCCCGACGGCGATGATGCCGACGATGGTCACCTGCCGCGCGACGTTGCTCAAGTTGCGCGCGCTGGCAAAGGTGGGATCGGCAAGCGCCAAGGCGGCGGTGAGGACCACAAGGGCAATCAGCGTTGCGTTGGTCCTTATGAACTGGAGCGCCGGATTCTCTCGCATCAGTGGCCGATCCGCCGGGCGCCGGTCGCAAATTCCATGATCGCCTCCCTGGTCGCGTTGTCGCGCGAAAATTCCGACACAATGGTGCCTTCGCTCATCACCAGGATTCTGTCGCTCATCCCGAGGACCTCGGGTAACTCCGAAGAGATGATGATGATGGCGACGCCATCGGCGGCCAAACGATCCAGGAGCCTGTAGATTTCGACCTTGGCGCCGATGTCGACGCCGCGGGTCGGCTCGTCCAGGATGAGAATCTTCGGCTTCGCGTTGAGCCATCTTCCCAGAATGATCTTTTGCTGATTGCCGCCGCTCAGCAATGCAACTGACGTATCGATATCGGGCGTTTTTATCCCGAGTTCTCCGACGTATTTTTCCACCAAAGCGCGTTCGCGAGCAGCGTCGATCACGCCGACCCATGGCGCGCTGATGGTCTCTAACGAGGCAATGGTCGTGTTGAATGCAACGGATTGGCCGAGAAACAGGCCGAGCGCCTTGCGATCTTCCGTCAGAAGCGCGATTCCATGGTCGATGGCGTCACGTGGCGAGCGGATGTCGATCCTTTGGCCTTCGACCAGCACCTCGCCATGGGTCCGTTGCGGATATGCGCCAAAGATCGCCGAGACGAGTTCGGTTCGTCCCGCCCCCATCAACCCGGAAATGCCGAGGATTTCGCCGCGATGGACAGAGAATGATGTTTTCCTGACCCTCTTCTCGCCACCCAAATCGGGATGATCGAGTTCGAGATCCCTCACCTCCATGATCTTCTCGCCTCGCCGGCGAGTACTTTCTGGAAACATCTCCCGGATATCGCGACCGACCATTCTGGCGATGATCTGGCCAAGCGTGATGTCCTCAATCGCAGTGACTTCCCCGATGGTTCGTCCATCGCGCAGGACCACGACGCGATCGGCGATCTCCCTGATCTCCTCCATCTTGTGGGAGATGTAGCACATGCAGACGCCGTCCTGCTTCAGCTTGCGAATAATCCTGAAGAGGTCCGCGACTTCCTTGTCGGTCAAGGCGGAGGTGGGTTCGTCGAGAACAAGAATGCGCGCATGTTTCGACAAGGCCTTGGCAATCTCGACCATCTGCTGCTTGCCGACGCTGATGTTCTTCACCTGGTCGCTCGGCTTGAGATCGTCGATCCCAAGTTCATCTAGCAGGATTCTTGTATCGGAATTCACGGCGCGCCAATCGATGACGCCGAAGCTGTTGGTGGGCTCACGATCGAGGAAGATGTTTTCGGCCACCGTCAGTTCAGGAAAGAGGTTGAATTCCTGATGAATGATCGCGATTCCTGATTGCTCGGCTTCCCTTGTGTCGCGAAATCGCTTCCGCTCCCCTCTGATGAAG
>Ga0307474_10001450_pt1 | contig 17257 bp, 16 predicted proteins | sample atmos_gasesECM1C_2_FD_203312 | JGI IMG/M metagenome (GOLD analysis project Ga0307474, IMG submission 203312) | Hardwood forest soil microbial communities from Morgan-Monroe State Forest, Indiana, United States - atmos_gasesECM1C_05 | ecosystem: Environmental > Terrestrial > Soil > Temperate... | reverse complement strand
CGATTACGAAAACAGCAGCAGTCCGAATCTGACCGGACTGCAGAGTTTTGTGACCGCGTACCGGTCCGTCGTGCCCTACGACCCAACCGGCGCGAATTATGCTGCGCGTCTCACCATCGATTTGGGAAACGACGATCTGTACCTCACCAAGCTCGCCAACTATGCCACGACGAACTGGCTGAAGACCTCCGCGCCGGTACTCGATTATGCAAATGCGATGGTGTCGTCGCAAAAGACGAGCGTTTCCGCTCTGGAAACGGGCTGGCAGCAGCACGTCGACGGTGTGTCGGGATCGGTGCCGCCACTGGCTCCCGCAAAGTTGACGGGAAGCCTGTGGCTGATCGGCGGCCAACCCAATTGCGATAATTTCAGCAACTCGGATCAGAACACGGCGGCTGGTTTCGTCGAGGATATTGCCCCTGCGGGCGCTGGAACCACTAGTGGCATGCTCGGATATATGTTCTGGGCAGCGGGGTGCCAAGGCAACGGGACAGGTTGCACCTCTCCGCCAGACACATGCCAGAACGGAATGGGCGGTGCGATGACAGCTTTCGCCATTCCGGTGCCGATGCCGGCATTACGGCAAAACTAGCCAAAACGCTTTGCGGTAGCGGGAAATCATCCCACACCGATCATTCAAAAAAGAGACCGGGAACAAAAAAGAAACCGGGAATCGCTGGTGCTTGCAGGCCGTTTCTGCAAACCAGGATCCCCGGCTTCGGGTTTGGTAAGGCTTAGCTCGCGCGTTGCATCGGTTTGTCGGACTTGGAAAAGTCCGCGTGTGCTTCGCCAGTGGAGGAAATATCCTGCGCACCCGTCCGTTCAAGTATTTCTTTGCCGCGCTTGGTCCAATTCGAATCGTCAGAGTGCACGGAGAGAAGAATGCCACCCTCTTTTATGCGTCCCTCGTAGCGCTTCGCTTCATACTCTGGAATGCCCATGCCGACGAGCGCTCCAGTGATACCGCCGACCGCGCCGCCAACTCCCACTCCAGCCAGTGCCGCCACGATGGGACCGGCTGCGATGAAGGGTCCAAGTCCAGGAATGGCCAGGGCGCCAATTCCCGCCAGCCAGCCCAGGCCGCCACCAATTACCGCTCCGGTGCCGGCGCCGGTCGCTGCGCCTTCGGGAGCCTTCGTGCCCTTTGCGACAGCGAAGTCCTTGGTACCGACGTTTTCCGGAAAGAGCACCGAGATATCCGTATTGCGAAACCCGGCTGACTGCAGCGCATCGACTGCACCTTCCACTGCTGCATAATCCCTATAAATTCCAAATACTGCTGTATTTTTTCCCGCCATAGTTAACTCTCCTTGGATAGTTTTTTATTGCTTTGGTTTAATGTCCATTTCGTCGTTTACTTTATCGGGGCCAGCAACTTCAGCGGCCTTGGCTTCGATTGCTTTCTTTTCTTCTTCCGACCGCACCGGCCCTTTCAATGTAACCATTCCGTTTTGGGTGACAACCTTCACGTTATGGCCATATGTAGAGATCGACTTATCTTTCTCGATCGCTTGACGAATCTGTTTAGTCGTTTCGCGATCCGAAGGATTCATCTTCTGCTGATCGGCGGTGGCTTCGTTCGAATTTCGGTCCCGCTGGTTCATCCTGGTGTTGTCGGGTTGCGTAGCGGGGGCATCCTGTGCTCCTGCCATTGCCCAGCCACCCAGAAGACTCGCGCAGATTGCCGTACGAACGATGTTCTGCATAAAAATTCTCATTGGTACTTCTCCTTCTTGTAAGTTTGTCTTGCGCTTTCCGTTCAGACACACGCCAGCCGTGACCGAAAGCTGACCGACCGGCGCTCGGTTTGTAGATAGGATCGAAACTAGACGCCTTCGGTGCCGGTAGCGGATCTCCGGCCTTCGGAAGCGGATGAGAACTTGTCCCGGACGCGGTCGCTGATGTCCTGAACCTTTTCTCCGATTTGGTTGCGGATTTCTTCCCCGCTCGCCGGAGCAAACAATATTGCCGCACCTACGCCGACGCCTACTCCCGCGGCAAAGGTGAGGATGTTTCGCAGAGTGTGATCCTCGCCGGGATAGAAATCGCGAGCCCGATCTCTCAGATCTGACATCCGGTCGCCGGCGCGGTCAACGCTGTCAGCCATGCGATCGCGCATATCTTCTGCGACGCTTTCAGTCTGGTCGAGCAAATAGACCACGGTTTTGAGAACTGACTTCAATAGTTTGTTCATGGTGACCCACCTCTCGTAATTAATGGTGAAACATGCTTAAGGAGGGTTAGTTGCAGAATAGTTCACAATGGCTTTCGGGAAATGAAATTATTTGCAGCAGGATGGAAGAAACAGCTAAGGCCCGGTGCGATTTTCTGGAGGATCAGGGATTCCCCTGAGTCTCCCTACGCTCCCGCGCTCTGGAACTTTACCTCAACCAGCTTACGATCATCGTCGGAGACGTTAAACATAGAGCGCGGCTTCAGACTCATGAAGCTGGCAACAAATACCTCGGGGATCTGGCCGATGCGCGTGTTATAGGTATTGACGTCGTCGTTAAAGAATTCGCGGCGGTCGGCGATGCGATCTTCGAGTTCGCTGATGCGGCTCTGCAACTTGAGAAAGTTATCGTTGGCCTTGAGCTGGGGATAGTTTTCCGCCACCGCAAACAGTCCGCGCAGTGCGCCAGTCATCATTGCGTCAGCTTGCGCTTTCTGCCCGATGCTGGCCGCATTCATTGACGCCGCCCGGGCCCGCGTCACCGCCAGCAGCGTCTGCTGCTCGTGCTGCATGTATCCCTTCACGGTTTCAACCAGGTTGGGGATTTCGTCGTGGCGCTGCTTCAGTAGAACGTCAATGTTGGCCCACGCTCGGTCGTTGTCATTGCGCAGCCGCACCAGCTCGTTGTAGAGGATGACTGCGTACACGGCCACCCCTACCACAAATATGAGGAACGCCGCCCCTTCGATCATGCTTGCGCCCATGGTTGTCCCAGCCTCCAATCCCCAAGTAATGAGACCAGTGAAACAGGATCGAGGGCCGCCATGCAAGTAACTGATGGGGCAGCGTCTAAGGAGTTACGGAAGGGCTCCGGCTATCAGGCTCCGGCAAGTCCAATTTGCCGGAACAGCCGATAGCCGCAGCCCGAAGCCCGCTTTTACGGCTTATGAGGGGTCAAATCGCAGGCGCGCTTCACTTCGCCCAGATCCAAACCAGCGGGCGAGAACTCCGCAATCTGCGGGCCCGTTCTGGTTCGGACTTCAATGTTAAAAATCTCCGCGCCCAGCATGCCGCGCACTGTTCCCTTATCCATGGCGAGGAAACGGCCTCGAACCCAGTTCCAGCCTTTATGGTCGTGGCTTCCATCGATGCGCACCATGACTTCCATCTTGGGCTGTCCCCAAAACCCGGGATAATCTGGGCGTCCCAGCCGGGTGCCGGGACTGAAGTCCGCATATTCGTACTTGCCGTTGCTGCACACCAGTTCGACCCGCGGTTTGGAATCGGGATCCTCGCGAAGATAGTTGTTCGACAGCAGCTCGAAGCGGACTTTCTTCGCGGCAGTCATCTTGTCTTCCCTGCGAAATTCCATCCACTTACCGCCTGCGCTGACGCCATCTTGTTCGTCCTGGTATGGGCTCATGGCGCCCCCTTGCGCAAAAGCGGCCACAGCCGAAGCGGCCAGCAACACGAAAGTGGCAAACATTGCGGCAGACAGCGATTTGTTGTTGTGAAGCAATCGCGATGCTTTCAAGGTCTCCTCCAAACGAGACATGATTGTTAACAGTATTAAACCCGGAAAAGTGGTAAGAGTTGCGCAACCTTCGTGATGGGCCGCCTGCAGCGAGAACAGCGTGCACGCTCATCCTTACTTTCGCACCGGACACCACCACCGCTACTCGGTAGTGATCTTGAGGTCAATGTAAACCTGGGGCCGGTCGTCAAACTGGCTGACAGACTTGGTGTCGCTCTTGCGGCCGTTGTACTGAGCATAGACTTCGTAATCAACCGTGGACAAGCCCGGGAAACGGTAGGTACCTTCCTGGCCAATAATGTAGGTCTTGACGGCATGGGTGCGCGTATTGGTGAGGTAGACGATCGCATTAACGACAGGATTGTCGTGTTGGTCGAGCACCTTGCCGAAAAGCAGCCGGCCCTGCTGCTTGTCCTTCTTATCGGGCGCAGCGTGGGCGACGGACAGGACGAGAAGCAGCGCGCTGGCAATGAGAGAGGCATTCCTGAGAGCACATCTGGGAGTCATGCAGGTCTTCCTTTTTTCAAGTTCCGTAGAATCTCATTGTTTCAGAGTGAGGTGCAAACCAATGTCCACGCGCTCGTCATACTCTACGTGGACCGGGACCTCTTCCGCCAGACGTAACTGCTGCCCGCTGGTAGTTTTCACACCCTTAAGTTCGGCTCCCACGAGATAGTCGGACTTGACGGCGGGAACCCGCTGAGCAAATTCACCGGCGTGGTCGGATTGCAACTCCCATTTGTGCTTTTTGTGCGGCAACTGCCGGATATAGACCTTTACACCGTAGACAGGATGATCGTCCGGCCCCCAGACCGTGCCGAAAATCAGAGCATAATGATCCGTTGGTTTCAGCTTTTGCGCGGCGGGAGCAGCTTCGGCAGTGGGTAAGGCATACGAGCCCAGAACGGCGAGAAAAAGGATCAAACGGCAGAACGAGAGTAAAACCGCGAGCGGAACTGCATCAGCAGATCGACTACTCGTCACCGTCTTCGGTCTCCAGTTCTTCTTCCTCTTCCACGTAACCGGCCTCAACCGCCTTCAACTCCAGCGGACTGGTAGTCACCACCTCGAAGTCGGTACCGCACTCGGGGCAAGAAACAATCTCGCCCTCGTCGACCTCTTCTTCTTCGACATCGAGGTTGGTTTCGCATTCTGGACAAAGAACCATGATTCCTCCGCTTCCATTAGATACCATCGTTGGACACTCCTGTTAGATACCACTGATAATATTTAGATTCTCCCCTGCCGCAGGTCAAGGGGTTCGGGGCGGTAGAGTGTAAGTTTTTTTTGTTTCGCGGGAAAGGGCCGCGGCCCTTGACATTTTTGACGCAGGAGCCTACATGATTTTTCTTCCCGGGAAAAGACCGTGTTTACTGCTGGTTTCAGTGCTCCTGGCTGTCAGTGGCGCTGTCCAGGCTCAAGGTCGAGTGGAATCTGCGCCAGCACAACCGATGGCAGCCGACAGCCGCATCTCGGCTGCGCTGCAGCAGGTATCGGCTGAGCACATCCGCGCAAATATCGAGAAGCTGGTTAGCTTCGGAACCCGTTCCACAATCTCGCCACAAGATTCGGCCGCCGTTGTGGCGAGACACGGTATCGGCGCCGCGCGGGAGTGGATCAAGTCGGAGTTCGAGCGCTACGCCAAAGACTGCGGCGGCTGCCTGGAGGTCAAAGTCGACAACTTTACTGAGCCAGCCGCCGACAGAATTCCCGCGCCGACCGACATTACCAATGTTTATGCGGTCTTGAAGGGCTCAGACGGCGACAATGCAAAACGCATTGTGCTGGTTACCGGCCACTACGATTCGCGCAACAGCGACATTGGCGATGTCAAGGGAGACGCTCCGGGCGCGAACGACGACGGTAGCGGAACCGCCGTCAGCCTTGAGTGCGCCCGCGTGCTGAGCAAGATGAAGTTTCCTGCGACCATTATTTTTCTGACGGTCGCGGGCGAAGAGCAGGGACTCAACGGCAGCCATCACTTCGCGCAAATGTCGAAGGAACAAGGTTGGAAGCTGGAAGCGGTGCTGAATAACGACATCGTGGGCGGAGATAAGAGCGCTGAGCAGGATCACTCTGTGGTGCGGGTATTTTCCGAAGGTCTACCCGCTGCGGCTACCGAGCAGGAGATCCGGCGAATTCGCGGGTTAGGCGGAGAGAACGATTCAGCATCGCGGCAACTGGCGCGGTATGTCGCCGATGTGGGCCGCGCCTATAAAAATGATGCGGGAGTAAAGCCCATGCTGGTGTTTCGTCTAGACCGCTATCTGCGCGGTGGAGATCATTCTTCCTTCAACCAGCAAGGATTTGCGGCGGTGCGCTTCACCGAATTCCGCGAGGATTTTCATCACCAGCATCAGAACGTACGCACCGAGAACGGCATTGAATATGGCGATCTGCCCAAATTTGTGGACTACGACTATGTGGCACGCGTAGCCCGGCTGAATGCGGCGACGCTGGCGTCGCTGGCATCCGCGCCGGCGCCTCCTGCCAACGTGCGCCTGCTGACCAAGGATTTGGAGAACGACTCGACGTTGACCTGGGAAAGTTCTCCGGGAAGTTTGGCTTCGAGCTACGAAATTGTCTGGCGCGGGACGACCAGCCCAGAATGGGAGCACGCGGAAAATGTTGGCAACGTTCAGCGCGCCACGCTGAAACTTTCGAAGGATAATGTCATCTTTGCGGTGAGAGCTGTGGACGCCCAGGGTCATCGCAGCCTTCCCGTGGTGCCCTTGCCGGAACGTTGAGTTTAGGTATCTACTGCTAATACGAGCGTGTGCTAACCAGGAGCGTATCCATTTGCGCGGTCGAGAGATGACGTTGAGCTTCCCGCCGTTCACCAAGGCAGTCATTTGGCTGCTGGCGAGTAATACTGCGGTATTTCTATTGTTGGAAGCGTTCGGCACACGCAGCCTCATTCAATGGGTGTATTTGAATCTGGGCCTCGTGCCCAGTATGACGGTATTCCACTTTGCGGTTTGGCAGCTCGTCACCTACAGCTTCATCCACATCGGCTTCTGGCATTGGTTCGGGAACATGCTGGGTATTTGGATGTTCGGTTCGACCTTTGAAAGCGCATGGGGAACGCGCCGGTTTCTCGAATTGTTTTTCACCGGGGTGGTGGGCGCCGCGCTGACCACGATTGTTCTCTCATTCGCGCACATTCTAAGTAATCCCAATACCGAGACGGTTGGCGCCTCCGGCGGCGTGTTTGCGATCCTGATGGCTTTTGGGCTGGTCTTTGGGGAGAACGAAATCATGATGATTCCGTTCCCGTTCCTGATCAAGGCGAAATACTTCGTACTGATTCTGATCGTTGTCACTGTTGCCTTTGCCATCAGCGGCGGCGGAGGCACAGCGTACCTGGCGCATCTGGGCGGTTTGCTGTTTGGATACCTTTACGTAAAGTTTGTGCCGAAACGCGGGATGTCGGCGAAGTTCTCGTTCTCGGAGTGGTGGTACGGATTGAATAATTCCTATTACCGCTGGCGGCGGCGCAAAGCAGCGAAGAAGTTTGAGGTCTACATGCGGAAGCACGACCGCGACGTTCATTTCGATGAGCACGGCAATTACATCCCGCCGGATGACGATCCGCGCAAAGGCAACGGCGGGTCGAAGTCTGGGTGGGTGAACTAAAGGTCATTTGGCGGCGGATTTTCGCAGATTTACACGGGTCAACGGATCAGTGGGTCAACGGATCAACACAACGCAAAAAAAGCAGGTCTTCTTCATTCAAGCAAACTCTTTAAATTCCGCCAGCACATTTGCCGGTAATTCTCTCCGCTTTGCTTTTCCTTTGAATCCTAAATCGTGACCTGCGCCGTCGACCGGCAAGAGCTTTGTTTTGGCCGGAATCAACTTGAGCGCCTGCTCCATTTCCACGATCGATCCGAAGGGATCGCGCGTTCCTTGAACAAAAAGAGCCGGCGTGCGTAGATTGAAGAAGTGCTGCGTGCGAAGCTGCTCCGGTTTCTTAGGTGGATGCAGCGGATACGACAACAGAAGCAGTGCCGGGGCTTCTTCGGGCTCTTCTGCACACAGCATGCTCGATTGTCTTCCGCCGTAGGAATGGCCGCCGAGAAAGATGCTGCCGGTCGCTACGTTCTTCAGCGCCGCGACTGCATTTTTCAGCCCGGCACGATCCCGCTTGCCGTCGCCCGGACCAGGGGGTCCATAGGGACGATCCTGGCGAAAAGGAAGATCGCAGCGCAGCACGAAGTATCCCGCGTCCGCGAAAACCTGGGCTAACGCGATCAGCAAAGGCGCCTGGCAGTTGGATCCGGCGCCGTGGGTCAGAACCAATCCACTTCCGTTGGGATTTGCTGGGCGATGCAGAAGGCCGCGCACAAACGGATCCGACGAAACATCGGTGAAAGCCTGCGGGCCGGCTTCGATTGAGGAGGACGAAGGATGCTCTTCATCCTTCAATCGGAATTTGAAGAATCCAAGAGATTTCATGCGCCGACTTCTTCCAGCTTCTCATAGACTTTCAGGATTTGAATTTCATTTCCCAACCTCGCCCAGCAGCGAAGCATCTCGGGGTCTTCAAGGGCCGTGAGCTGAGCTTGTTCGGAGTTCCAGTAGCGAAGAAGCACGTAGTGAGAGTTGGCGCTCCGATACAGAAGATCGCGGCCGTACCCTTTTTTCGCAATAATGGTATTCAGTTCGTGGATGGTCGCGAGCGAGCGAGCCTCCATGCCGGGTAGAGCCTCCCAAATCGCGACGGACAAATATTCCTGCGGCATATCTCCGGATTATAGCTTCTGACGTGCCGCCTTGCGCTTCAGCGGCGGAGGCGTGACAGCGCTGGCCTCTTCCGTCGTGACGGTGTGCAGACGCATGAAGTTGGTCGAACCGGAGGCCTGTCGCGTGCCCGCGACCACTCCCAGCACGTCACCGGGTTTGAGCATTCCACGGCGTAACAGTTCATACTCCGCCACGTCCACCATGCTGTCGGTGGAGTGCGCCACTTCGGTCTTCATGGGATGCACGCCCCAGTAAAGATGGGTGCGCTGGGCCACGGTCGCATTGTGAGTGAAGGCATATATGGCAGCCTGCGGCCGGTATTTGGAGATCATGCGGGCGGTGTTGCCGGTTTCCGTGAATACAGCGATTGCGCCCATGGGTAAATCTTCGGCCGCGTGCGCGATGGATTCGCAAATTGTTTCGGCAACAGAGAGGCCGTGTCGCTCACGGCGGCGGCGGGGCTGCGTGAACTCCCCCATATTACTTTCGGCCTCGATCACGATGCGCGACATCATTGCCACCGCCTCGCGCGGATAGCGGCCACTGGCGGTTTCCGCAGAAAGCATCACTGAATCCGTTCCATCGAAAATGGCGTTGGCCACGTCGCTGGCCTCAGCCCGCGTTGGGCGCGGGTTTTCAATCATCGACTCGAGCATTTGCGTGGCGGTGATCACCGGTTTGCGCCACTGTGCGGCCCGGCGGATCACATGCTTCTGGATCACCGGAACCTTCTCTGGCGCCATTTCCACGCCCAGATCGCCGCGCGCCACCATCACGCCGTCGGAGGCTTCGAGGATTTCCTCGAGGTGGTCGATGGCTTGCGGCTTTTCCAGCTTGGCGATTAAAGGAGTATCGCTGCCGTGGCCAGCTACGATCTGTTTCACCATATTCACATCGGCGGCGGAGCGCACGAAGGAAAGTGCGACCGCATCCACGCCGTGCTTCAGGCCGAACTCGAGATCCTTGCGGTCTTTCTCAGTTAGCGCCGGAATCGATAGGGCGGTACCGGGTAAATTGATGCCCTGATGCTCACCCAGGGTTCCACCATTCAAAACGTCGCAGACCACATCTTTGCCGCGGACCGTGCGCACCCGAAGTTCGATCAATCCATCACGCAACAGAATGCGGGAGCCCGCGGTCACCTCGCTGGCAAGATCAGGGAAAGTGGTAGAAATCCGCGTGGGCGTGCCTGTGATGTCGCGCGGCGTGATGATTACGGTCGAACCGCTTTTGAGCTCGATGGGTTCGTGGCGCTCCAGGCGTCCCGTGCGGATCTTGGGACCCTGCAGATCCTGCAGAATGCAGACTGTGCGGTCTTCTTTTTCGGCAGCGCGGCGCAGGCGTTCGATGTTACGGGCGTGATCCTCATGCGTGCCGTGAGAAAAATTGAGGCGGGCAACGTCCATGCCAAGACGAAGCAGGTCGCGCATGGCGGCCTCAGAGTGGCATGCGGGGCCGATGGTGCAGATGATCTTGGCGCGCCGCGCGGCGGCCCTGTCCCCCGACGGGGAGTCGCCTGCGGGGTAGTCCTCTCCTGGAACTTGTTTAGCTCGACTCAATCTCACCTCGATTTAGCGTAATCTGAAACACGAGTGGTATGCCACGGGTCACCTGCCGAACATGCCCTCTGGAGCGGATAGCAGCCACTCCGGGTTCACTTCCTTCAAGTGGAGGGTGCGCTCCGCGAACTGCGCCATCGACAGTTGGCCTTCATGGGTCAACATTCGCTCGGTGTTGTGAAGCTCTGCGGGAGACGTCAGCCCAAAGTTCAGCCAAGGCCCAGGTTGCCAGCATGGTACTTCTCCCGGCAGGCAGAAGGGGGCATCGTTGCCGCCCCAGTGTCGGGTTGGGCCCGCGTGCGCGAGTCGGTGAAGATCCAACTTTGCATGCAGCAACAACCACTGTCCGGCACAGGCCATCAGGTGAGGCGCTCGCGCTGAGTCATCGTTGGGGACTTGCCAGTCGATGGTTCCATCAAGAATGATGGATGCCGCCCCAGCACGCGCCAGCGCCCACGCAAACTGCCGCAGGTCGACGCTCCCATTTGTTCCAAGAATCGCGGAATGGGAGAAAACGATGCCGGGAACTGGCACGTCGCTGTTCGGGAGGAGAACGGTGGCATCTACTTCTTCGGCCGGCTCGAGGAACCTGATTCGCTGAATCGTAACTTCCCCGTACTGTTCGACGGCGGAGCCGCTGATTGTCTTGCAGGGGACGAACTCTGCGGAGCAGACGGAGGCAAGAGCGAGGACTACTACACCGCAGCACTGCACTGTTCGCATGATCTCCCCCGGCGGCAATTTGCATTCTAGTGTGACCGTTGTGATCGTTCAACCGCAGCGCAATTACCGGCTAATCCGCTGCCCGGGGACCGCTAATCGCCGTCAACTCCTTCCCCAGCATGGCGCGGGGGAACAGCATGGCGTTGAATTCCGCACCCACGAGGACGACCAGCGAGACCATGTACATCCAGACCAGCAGTGCGATTGCGGCCCCGAGCGATCCGTAAATAATGCTGTAGTCCGCATAATGGCGCAGGTAGAAGCCAAACAGCATCGTAGCCGAGAACCACATGGCGGTGGCCAGGGTCGCCCCTGGAATTACGCTGTGCCATGGCTGGGTCCGCGGAACAGCGTTGTGGTAGATGAGCGCAATCACCGCAATGCTGGTGAGTGTGGCAATCGCCCAACGAATAACCGCCCACATCAGCAGAATGTACGGGCTGAATTCGCGCGCGGTGTAAAAAAGAATATCGGTTTCGATCTTGCTGCCAAAGGCCACGAGCAGGGTGGCGAAAGTCATGGGAAGCAGTGCAAAAATAACGAGCAGGAACGCGATCAGCCGCTCCTTCACCAGTCCCCAGATCTTCGGAAGTTCGTAGCAGCGGCGGAAACCTTCCATCCAGGAAATCATGACGCCGGAGGCTGTCCACAACGTGATCAAGGAAGCTGTGACCAGCAGGCTCACCGGGCGCTGCGCAGCGCTCCGCAGAAAATTCATCGCGGTGTTGCTGCCCGCGGGCAAAATCCTGGACAAGGCGTAGGAAATTTCCCGCAGAAACGGCGCGCCTTTGCGCCAGGTCGCGAGCACGGAGCCGACCACTAAGAGTGCCGGGAAAAAGGTGAGAATGGAAGAATAGGCGGATGCTTTGGCGATAGAAAAGGCATCATGCTGAAAGGCACGCCAGAAAGCCAACCGGAGAAGACGGAGAAAGCGAAGCATCGCTTGCTCAAGCTTATGGCTGGAAGACGCCGGTTGCAACGACGGAACCTCCACGGGTTCCTCAATCGGCAATCGCTGGGGAGTTGCGTGCATTGGTTATTAGTAGCCCAAAATGGGTTCGGGGGCGAACTGATCGCCCCCGGTTTTCACCCTATTTTGCCTTACTCCGCGGCCAGTTCCTCGGTTTCGCCCTCGTGGCGCATCATCTCGAGAGCGCGCTCGGCTTCTTCGTACGCAGCCGAAACTTCCGCCTGTACCTTGGCCGCGGCCTCTTCCATTTCTGGCGAGAGGCGCACGTTGCGGTAGTACTCCATGCCGGTTCCGGCAGGGATGAGGCGGCCAACGATGACGTTCTCTTTCAGACCGCGCAGGTGATCGACCGCGCCCTGAATGGAGGCTTCGGTGAGCACGCGCGTGGTCTCCTGGAACGACGCCGCCGAGATGAACGAATCGGTCGAGAGCGACGCCTTCGTGATGCCGAGGAGCAGCGGGCGTCCGGTAGCCGGCTTGCCGCCTTCCTTGATCACGCGCTCGTTCTCTTCGCGGAAGCGGAACTTATCCAGTTGCTGCTCCAGCAAGAACGTGGTGTCGCCCACGTCTTCGACCTTCACCCAGCGCATCATCTGGCGGACAATCACTTCAATGTGCTTGTCCGAGATGTTGACGCCCTGCAAGCGGTAGACTTCCTGGATTTCATTCACCAGGTAAGACTGCAGCTCTTTTTCTCCGAGCACGGCCAGAATGTCGTGCGGGTTGAGCGGGCCATCCATCAAGGGTTCGCCAGCTTTCACGCGCTCGCCCTCCTGCACATTGATGTGAACGCCACGCGGCACCGAGTATTCCTTTTCCGTGCCGTTGTCGGCCTGCACATACAGTTTGCGCTGGCCCTTCGAGACTTCACCGAATTTCACCGTGCCATCGATTTCGCTGATGACCGCGGTTTCGTGCGGCTTGCGCGCTTCGAACAATTCGACCACGCGCGGCAGACCACCCGTGATGTCCTTGGTCTTCGTTGTCTCGCGCGGGATCTTGGCCAGAACGTCGCCCGGGAAAACCGTGTCGCCGTCCTGCACCATCAAGTGAGCGCGTGAAGGCATCAGGTATCGCTTGCTGGCCTTGCCCTTGACCACGACCGCGGGTTGGCGCTTCTCGTCAGGAGAATCGCCGACCACGTGCCGCGACAAGCCGGTGACCTCGTCCACTTCTTCGTGGAGCGTGACCCCTTCCTGCAAGTCTTTGAACTGCGCGGTGCCGCCGATTTCGGTCAGGATGGCGAACGTATAAGGATCCCATTCGACCATGACCTTGCCTTGCTCGACGTGATCGCCTTCGTTGACCTTGAGCTTTGCGCCGTAGATTACAGAGTAGCGCTCGCGCTCGCGGTTCTTTTCGTCGACCACGGCGATTGAGCCCAGGCGGTTAATCACCACCAGGTCGCCGGACTTCGACTTAACCGTTTGCAATCCGATGAAGCGCACCGTGCCATTGTTCTTGGCATCGAGACGAGATTGCTCGGAAACTCGGGACGCCGTACCGCCGATGTGGAAGGTACGCATGGTGAGCTGCGTTCCAGGCTCGCCGATCGATTGAGCGGCGATAACTCCCGTCGCTTCGCCGAGTTCGACGAGGCGGCCAGAAGCCAGGTTGCGGCCGTAGCACATGACGCAAACGCCGCGTTTTGATTCGCAGGTGAGCACCGAGCGAATTTTCACGCGCTCGATGCCCGCGGCCTGGATCGATCCGGCGAGTTCTTCGGTGATCTCGTTGTTGATGTCGACGATCACGTTGCCGTCGTAGTCTTTGATCTTCTCGAGCGATACGCGGCCCACAATGCGGTCGCGCAACGGTTCGATAATTTCACCGGCTTCGACGATGCCCTGCACGTAAATGCCATCCACCGTGCCGCAGTCGTACTCGCTGATGATGACGTCCTGCGCCACGTCAACCAGACGCCGAGTGAGGTAGCCGGAATCCGCCGTCTTGAGGGCGGTGTCGGCCAATCCCTTGCGGGCGCCGTGGGTCGAGACGAAATACTCGAGCACCGTGAGACCTTCACGGAAGTTCGCCGTGATTGGCGACTCGATGATTTCGCCGGAAGGCTTGGCCATCAATCCGCGCATGCCGGAGAGCTGGCGAATCTGCTGTTTCGATCCGCGAGCGCCGGAGTCGGCCATTACGTAAATCGGATTAATCTCGCCTTCCTTGTCGCGCCGCTGCATCTGCCCGAACATCTCGTCGGCAACTTTTTCCGTGATAGCCGACCAGATTTCGATGACCTTGTTGTATCTTTCGCCGTTGGTGATGGCGCCATCGAGATATTGCTGCTGCACCGCGACAACCTGCTTCTCGGCGTCTTTGACCAGCGTCTTCTTGCTGTCAGGAATGACCATGTCGTCGATGCCGATGGAGAGGCCGGCCCGGGTCGCGTACTTGAAGCCGAACTCTTTCACCTCGTCGAGCATCTTGACCGTCGTCTCAAGCCCGAAGCGGAGATAGCCATAGTTAACCAGCGCGCCGATCCCCTTCTTCTTAAGAAGCCCGTTGATGTAGGGCATGCCTTCGGGAAGGTGGTCGTTCAGAATGGCGCGGCCCACCGTGGTGTTGACGAAAGCGCGATCCACCTGAACTGGCTCGGTGTGGATGATGTCCTGATCGTCGTAGGCGGTGGTCAGGTCAATCAGTTCGCCACTGTAACGCAGGCGGATCGGAGTGAGCGTTTCGACTTCGCCCATTTCGAGCGCTAGCAGAACTTCTTCAATGTTGGCGAAAGTGCGGCCTTCACCCTTCGCACCGGGCTTGGCTTTGGTCAGGTAGTAGAGACCCAGAACCATGTCCTGCGTGGGAACGGTGATCGGCTGTCCTGAGGCCGGTGAAAGAATGTTGTGCGATGCCAGCATGAGCACGCTGGCTTCGACCTGCGCTTCCGGTGACAGAGGAATGTGCACCGCCATCTGATCGCCGTCGAAATCGGCGTTGAACGCCGTGCAGACTAGCGGATGAATTTTGATGGCTTTGCCCTCTACCAGCACCGGCTCAAATGCCTGAATGCCAAGGCGGTGCAGCGTAGGAGCACGGTTCAGCAGCACCGGATGATCTTTGATGACCTCTTCCAGGATGTCCCAAACGATGGGCTCCTGCTGCTCCACCATTTCTTTGGCTTGCTTGATGGTGGTGACGTTGCCGGTTTGTTCGAGCCGGTGATAAATGAAGGGCTTGAACAATTCGAGCGCCATCTTCTTGGGCAGGCCGCACTGGTGCAGCTTGAGTTCGGGGCCGACCACGATGACGGAGCGGCCGGAGTAATCGACGCGCTTGCCGAGCAGGTTCTGGCGGAAGCGTCCCTGCTTGCCTTTGAGTGTGTCGGAAAGCGATTTCAGCGGACGGTTGTTGGCGCCGCGCAGAATGCGGCCGCGGCGACCATTGTCGAACAACGCGTCGACGGCTTCCTGCAGCATGCGCTTTTCGTTGCGCACGATCACTTCCGGTGCGTGCAGGTCCATCAGCTTCTTCAACCGGTTGTTGCGGTTGATGACGCGGCGGTAGAGATCGTTCAGATCGGACGTGGCGAAACGGCCGCCATCGAGTGGAACCAGCGGGCGAAGCTCGGGCGGAATGACCGGGATAACGTCGAGAATCATCCAGCTCGGCTTGTTACCGCTCTTGCGGAAGGCCTCGACCACTTTCAGGCGCTTCGTATACTTGAGCCGCTTCTGCAGCGAGCTCTCGTTCTTCATCTTCTCGCGCAGTTCGAGCGCCAGTCCGTCGGTATCGATGCGCTTCAGAAGTTCCTTGATTGCCTCGGCGCCCATCATGGCTTTGAAGCCTGCGGGACGGTACTGCTGATCGAGTTCGCGGAACTTCGCTTCGTCCTTAATGACTTCGCGCTCTTTTACCGGAGCGTCGCCGGGCTCGACGACCACGTAAGCCTCGAAGTACAAAACGGATTCGAGGTCACGCAGGGAAATATCGAGCAGGTGGCCGATGCGGCTGGGCAGGCCTTTGAAGAACCACACGTGCGAACAGGGCGAAGCCAGCTCAATGTGACCGAGGCGCTCGCGCCGCACTTTCGACAGCGTAACTTCCACTCCACACTTGTCGCAGATGACGCCGCGGTGCTTCATGCGCTTGTATTTGCCGCAGAGGCACTCCCAGTCGGTTACAGGACCGAAGATGCGGGCACAGAACAAGCCGTCGCGCTCCGGTTTGAAGGTGCGATAGTTAATGGTCTCAGGTTTGGTGACTTCGCCGTGCGACCAGCTCCGGATTTTTTCGGGCGAGGCGAGGCTGATGCGGATGGCATCGAAGTCAGCAATCGTGTTTTGCATTTCGAACGGGCTCGAACGAAACAAGGTGTTCCTCCGCTTCCTGCTCTCAAGGACAGTGGCCAGTGGTCGGTGATCAGTGGCCAGCCTTTTAGTGTTTCGTGGGGCCGAGAGCGCAAGCCCCGCGAAACTGTTTCTTCAAAAGTCATCGCCTGTGGTTGCAGCCTGCGTCAGTGTTTTGCTGATCACTGACCACTGGCCACGGACCACTGTTTTCAGTCTGCTGCCGCGCTGGCCGTGGGCTTCTTCTCCCCGGTCTTAATCAGCTCCACGTCAAGGCAGAGTGATTGCAATTCGCGGATCAGCACGTTAAACGATTCCGGCACGCCCGGCTCCATGGCAGCTTCGCCCTTGACGATGGCCTCGTAAATCTTGGTGCGGCCATAGACGTCGTCGGACTTCGCCGTGAGCAGCTCCTGCAGAATGAAAGCCGCGCCGTAAGCTTCGAGCGCCCAGACTTCCATTTCTCCGAAGCGCTGCCCGCCGAACTGCGCTTTGCCGCCCAGCGGCTGCTGGGTGATAAGCGAGTACGGTCCGATAGAGCGCGCGTGAATCTTGTCGTCGACCAGATGCGAGAGCTTCAGCATGTAGATGTAGCCCACGCATACCGGCTGTTCGAACTGATCTCCGGTCATGCCGTCGTGCAGCACGGTCTTGCCGGAAGTCGGCAGGCCGGCGTGCTCGAGCAGCGCCTTGATCTCGCCTTCTTTCGCGCCGTCGAACACGGGCGAACCCATGTAGACGCCGCGTGCGAGCGTGGGAGCGAGAGCATCCAGTTCTTCGTCTCCCATTTCGCTAATCGTGTCGGCGAGCTTGGAATCCTTGAACAGTGCTTTCAATTCGCGCCGGACGGATTCGGTGCGGCTGTTTTCCTTAAGCAGCTTGCCGATCTTCTCACCGAGCGTAAAGCCTGCCCATCCCAGGTGAGTTTCAAGAATCTGGCCCACGTTCATACGGCTGGGTACACCGAGCGGATTAAGGACAATCTCGACTGGCGTTCCGTCTTCGAGGTATGGCATATCCTCTTCCGGCAGAATGCGTGCGATCACGCCCTTGTTGCCGTGACGGCCAGCCATCTTGTCGCCAACACTCAGCTTGCGCTTCATGGCGATGTAGACCTTGACCAGCTTGATCACGCCCGGCGGCAACTCGTCGCCCTTGGTGAGTTTTTCTTTCTTCTCGTTGACGATCTTCTTGAGCACGTCGATCTGGCGCGAGGTCATTTCCTCGATCTCGTCGATCTGCTCGTTCACCCGTGGA
>Ga0307474_10001449_pt1 | contig 17269 bp, 18 predicted proteins | sample atmos_gasesECM1C_2_FD_203312 | JGI IMG/M metagenome (GOLD analysis project Ga0307474, IMG submission 203312) | Hardwood forest soil microbial communities from Morgan-Monroe State Forest, Indiana, United States - atmos_gasesECM1C_05 | ecosystem: Environmental > Terrestrial > Soil > Temperate... | reverse complement strand
CGTATTGGCGGCTGACGACGCGATCTTCTCCTGCGACGTGGGAACGCCGATTATCTGGACCGCGCGCTATCTGAAGGTCAACGGCAAGCGGCGCATCATCGGCTCGTTCAATCACGGATCGATGGCGAATGCGATGCTGCAGGCGATCGGCGCGCAGGCGACGTATCCGGATCGCCAGGTCATCTCGATGTCAGGCGATGGCGGGTTCAGCATGATGATGGGAGATTTCATCACCCTGACCCAGATGGGGCTTCCGGTGAAGGTCATCGTCCTCAACAACGGCACGCTTGGCTTCGTCGAAATGGAGATGAAGGCAAGCGGATTCCTGGACACGGGCTGCGATCTCAAGAACCCCAACTTTGCGTTGATGGCGGACGCCATAGGAGTGCGCGGCATCCGGGTCGAGAAGCCGCAGGAGCTGAAGGCCGCCATCGCGGCCGCGCTTGCGCACAAGGGACCGGTTCTGGTTGACGTCGTGAGTGCGCGGCAGGAGCTTGCCATGCCGCCCAAGACGACCCTCGATCAGGCCTATCATTTCGGCATGTACATGATGAAGGCGGTGCTCGACGGGCGTGCAACCGAGCTCATCGACCTGGCGAAGGTCAATCTTTCTCGCTGAGTCTGTTCAGGAAGGAAATGAGGACATGGTGTGGACCGCGCTTTTGTTGTCTCGCGTGCAGTTTGCCTTCACGGTGTCGTTTCACATTATCTTTCCGTCGTTCACGATCGGGCTCGCTGCCTGGCTCACGGTGCTTGAGGCGTGCCACCTCGTCACCAGAAAGCCGGTCTATCGCCGTCTCTTCGAATTCTGGCTCAAGATATTTGGCGTCACATTTGGTCTGGGCGTCGTCTCGGGGATCGTGCTTGCCTTCGAATTCGGCATGAACTGGAGCCGGCTGTCGGAGGCGACGGGGCCGATCCAGGGACCGTTGTTGACCTACGAAAGCTTCACTGCCTTTGCGCTGGAGGCATCATTCTTCGGGGTACTGATCTTCGGCAGGAATCGGGTCGCACCGGTGCTCTATCTGTTCTCGACCATGATGGTCGCGCTTGGAACGACCTTCAGCGCTTTCTGGATCATGGTCAACAACAGCTGGATGCAGTCGCCTGTGGGTTACGCCGTCGAGAACGGCATCTTCATTCCGACCGACTGGAAGGCGATCATCTTCAGTCCGGTCGTATGGGTCAGATTTCCGCACATGCTCATCGCCGCCTATCTGACGGGTGCGTTCTGCGTCGCTGCGACCGGCGCCTGGTATCGGTTGCGGGGCACATACGCGGTGGAGGGCCGCGTGATGTTGCGAATGGGCCTGTTTCTTGCGGCCCTGTTGATACCCGTTCAGCTGTTTCTCGGTCACCTGAACGGTGACTACGTCCACGACAAACAGCCGGTGAAATTCGCGGCCATCGAAGGCCGTTGGCATGATGAGCAGCCCGCCGGCGAGGTCGTCATCGCCATACCAGACGAAGCGCGCGAGACGAATGATCTCGAGCTGAAGATTCCCTATCTCGGAAGCTTGATCGCCTCGATGCGTCTCGATTCGAAGGAGGTCGGGCTGGCCGGCTTTCCCAAGGAGGACAGGCCACCGGTCGCCATTCCGTTCTTTGCCTTCAGGGTGATGGTGGGCTGCGGGCTGTTGATGATGGCGTTGGCTTGGGTTGGCTCGTTCTATCTGTTGTTCGGCCGTAAGCCGGGACAGCAGCTGCTGCTGTGGGCGACCTTTCTGAGCTTTCCGCTTCCGTTCATCGCAACCTTGACGGGCTGGTTCACCGCGGAAGTGGGGCGACAGCCATGGAGCGTCTATGGCATCGTGCGCACGGCTGATGCCGTCACGCCGACGCTGACCACCCAGGCGGTCACCGTGTCTCTGATCATCTTCGCGGTCGTCTATCTCGTTATTTTCAGCTTCGGCACACTTTATGTGTACCGACTGCTGAAGGCTGGGCCTGTCGAAGCTGAGTCGGTCCTTCCCGTCAATCCAAAACGCCCGCTGGCCGTCTCCGGGGGCGGTCCGATTGCGGAGACGACGCAAGGAGGAGGCTGGCTGTGATTCTCTTCTGGGCAGCTCTGCTCGCCGTGACCATGTCACTATACGTATTGCTGGACGGCTTTGACCTGGGCGTCGGCATCCTGTTTGCTTTCGCCGATCAAGCCAATCGGCGCAAGATGATGAGCGCGATCTCTCCGGTCTGGGACGGAAACGAAACCTGGCTGGTCATAACCGGCACGGTCCTGTTTGGCGCCTTCCCGGCAGCCTATGCAGCGCTGCTTTCGGCCTTTTACCTGCCGCTCGTGCTGATGCTGTGCGCGCTGATCCTGCGCGGCGTCGCGTTCGAGTTCCGGTACAAGTCGCCCGGCCTTCGCTGGTTCTGGGATCTGGGCTTTGCAGGCGGATCCTTCGTCGCAACCTTCGTGCAGGGGATGACGGTCGGTGCCCTGGTCGAGGGCCTTCCGATGAAGGACGGCCACTATATCGGCGGCACGCTGGGCTGGTTCAGTCCGTTCGCAGCGCTTTGCGGGCTTGGCTTGGTGCTTGGATATAGTCTGCTCGGCGCGAGTTGGCTCGTGCGGAAGTGCGAGGGCCCTATCAGGAAGCGCGCGTATCGCTTGCTGCCCGTGTTGACTGTTGGCGTGCTCGTCTTTCTCGGGTGCGCTTTTGTGGCCGCGCTGGCCATGCATCTCGAATTGATGAACCGGTGGTTGGAACGCCCGTATCTGCTGGTCTTTCCCGTGATCGGAGCGGTCTCGGCGTATGGCCTGCTGAAGAACGCCGAGCAACAGAACGATCTGGCTCCCTTTCGTTACTCAGCTCTCATCTTCATGGCAGCATTCGGTACACTGGCCTGTTCATTTTGGCCATTTATGATTCCGTTCGCGCTGACGGTCGAACAGGCAGCGTCACCACCCGAGAGCCTGGCGTTCATGTTCTGGGGCGCGGGCCTCTTCGTCATGCCGCTTACGCTCATCTACACCACGGCGGTCTATCGGCTGTTTCGAGGAAAAGTCGCCGAAATGCACTACGAATAGCGGCTGCGTTCGGCGGTTCGCGCACGATATGCGTTTTGCGTCTTTGTCGGCAGCTGCTTCCGCAGTTTTCGGGTCTACGCCGAAGTCGCAACGAACGCTGACATCCTGCAAGCACGAGTGAGGGCCCGGTCTGAAGGCGAAGAGTTCTTCACACTGTCAGCGATTGTCTTAGATATCTGATATTTCGTCGCTATTTCGATGCCCGGGCGCAATCAAATAATTCGGCGCGCGGCCAAACAAGCCATAGGGTGCGTTGGGGCGGTTTGCAGCATCTCTGGTGAGCGGCCCGGCTTCAGGGCCGCCTTACTTGCATCCTATTGAAAATAAATAGCTTTTTTTCGAGCTTTTGCCCACCAAAAGGGCATTTGCCCATCTTTAACAGTTCAGAACGCTACTTAACAAGCCAAACGGCACGGTCTGCTCCATGCTCTCGCCCGGGCTGGGATGCTTGTCGAGGGATTGACATGGATGGGTCTCAAAGTACTGCAACGAATTCTTCGTCGGCCGGCCATCAGTTCAATTTGCTGGCGAACAGCCTGGCCCAGCTTGTTGAAGTGGCAAGGCGCGAGCTCGAGCGCGATCGCGAGGCGGCGAAGGCATCGCTGGCCACCGCCTCGATCATCCTGCAATCGGAGATCGAGCGTTATTCGGGCGCGAGGCGAGCCGGAACCGCGGGACTGGCCGGCTGGCAGATCTCGCGGGTGCGAACGTTCATCGACAAGAACTTGCACCGAACCATTCATACCCAGGATCTCAGCGCCGTCGCGAGGCGAAGCCCGGCGCACTTCTCGCGGTCGTTCAAGTTGACCTTCGGAGAACCGCCACACGCTTACGTAGTCAAGAGGCGATTGGAAAAAGCCTGTCATCTGATGATAACCAGTCCAGCTTCGCTGAGCGAAATCGCGCTGAGCGTGGGATTTTCGGATCAGGCGCATCTGTGCAGGCTTTTCCGACAAGCTTTTGGCCAAAGTCCAGCCAGCTGGCGACGCGAACGCGAAATTCAGTAGCGGGGTCCTCAACTGCCGGCGCGGATGAGAAACATCCCATGGTGGTCAAAGCGAAAGTTCTCTCACGGGCAGACCACGGAACGAATTGTTGTCGCTGCCGGGCGGCTAGGGCGCGCTCTGGGCGTGTCAGTCACGGCTCTGCCATATTGGGGCGAGGTCACTGTTGAAATCGACGGCACGACGTTGTCGAAGATCGTGCCCATAAAGCCGCTCGGCGTCGATATGGGCAGGGTGCCCGTTCGCGGCGCTCGGTTTCTCTGCAGTCGTTTCGATGATGTTTCACGCCGCGAGCGACCTGGTCGAGTTGGTCTCGATCGGACCGCGCGCGCCGGTGGCCCTGCTGACGAGCGTTGTCGTGAACGGGACCACGGCGTTTCTGGTTATCCTGGCCATGACGTTGGGGCTGATCCTGCCGCGCATGCTGTTCGAGCGTGGTCCTCCCGGCGCGCGCATTAAGTCCGGCAAGGATGTTCTAGGGATCGCAATGTCGTTCAATATGAGTTCGGCGCGCCGCGCTACCAGGGATCGGGCAGGGCTTCTCGAAGAACATCCAGGTAGACCATTGAGCACAGTTCTGACCAAAGCCTTCTCGCAGGAGCGATCGATACAGGCAAATGCGGCACCCCGGAAGAAACGTGTCGTGATCATTGGCGGCGGGTTTGCCGGCATTTCGGCGGCGCGCGCGCTCAGGCGGGCCGATGTCGAGGTCCTGCTGGTCGATCGGCGCAATCACCATATTTTCCAGCCGCTTCTGTATCAGGTCGCGACCGCGGTGCTGGCGCCATCGGAGATTGCTGCGCCTTTTCGCCAGCTCGAAGCGAAGCAGAGGAATCTCAGCGTGTTGCTGGCCGAGGTCAAGGGTATCAATCCGCGGGCACGCACGGTCGAGGTGAGTTGCCCGGGGCTGGGCGTTCGCAAGCTCGGCTACGACTTCCTGGTCGTGGCTACGGGAATGATTCCGAGCTATTTCGGCCACGACGAGTTTGCGCGCTTTGCGCCAGGCCTCAAGAGTCTCAACGACGCCGAGACGATCCGAACCAGGATCCTGAGCGCCTTCGAACTGGCGGAATCGACCGATGACACGAAAGAGCGGGCGCGCCAGATGACATTCGTGCTGGTAGGCGCGGGACCGACCGGTGTTGAGCTTGCTGCCTCGATCGCTCAACTGGTCTCGGTGACCCTGCGCAAGAACTTCCGCAATATAGATCCCGCCAGGAGCCGGATCGTGCTGCTGGATGGCGGTGTTCGCGTTCTGCCAACCTTTGCGGAGTCCTTGTCGAAGAAAGTCGCCGGGCGGCTCGGCAAGCTCGGCGTTGAGATCCTGACTGGGGTGAAGGTCGAGACGGTCGACGACCAGGGCGTCATTGCCGCTGGCGAGCGGATTCCGAGCGCCACCGTGCTCTGGACCGCAGGCGTTGCAGCTTCACCGGTCGTGAAGATGCTCGGCACCACCATGGACCGAGCCGGGCGTGCCCTGGTCGGTCCCGTCCTGGACATTCCCGAGGCGCCGGACGTGTTCGTGGTGGGGGATGCCGCCGCGATGACCCAGGATGGTCACCCGGTGCCCGGGGTGGCTCAGGCCGCCATCCAGCAGGGACGCTTTGTGGGTCGTTTGATTGCGAACCGTGTCAGAGGACGCAAGGACGGTGGCCCCTTCCGGTACCGGAGCAAGGGCAACATGGCGGTGGTCGGCAAGAATTTTGCCATCCTCGAGGCCGGTCACCTGCGCATCAGCGGCTTCCTGACCTGGCTGGTCTGGGCGGTACTGCATGTGCTCGCGTTGCCGCAGCTTCAGAACAGGTTTAGGGTTCAAACGCAATGGTTCTGGTCGTATCTGACCGGGCAGCGCAGCTCGCGCCTGATCTCGGAGGCGCCGCGACCGCCTGCATCCCGGTAACGGGTCGACGAAGATTCGTTGCACCACATTCCAGGCAGGGGGTTGCTTCTTGGATGCGTCAATCATATCCGCGCTGTCCGCGCTGACCGGGACAGCGGTCGGCGCCTTGTCCAGCGTGGTCGCAAATTGGCTGAATCACCGAAACCAGATTCGCGCCCAATGGCTGCAGCACGAAGAGAACCGCCGGCACGTTCTCTATAGGGATTTCATCGACGAAGCGTCGAAATGCTACATCGACGCGCTTCAGCACGACGAGGCCGATGTGGCCAGTCTGGTGGGTCTCTATGCAAAGCTCAGCAGGATGCGGCTTCTTTCGTCCAAGCCGGTCGTGCAAAGCGCCGACGCGATTTGCCGAAAGATCATGGATGCCTATCTCGCGCCGGATAAGAGCTTCGTTGAGCTGCGTGACATGGCGAACAAAGGGACCTTCGACTTGTTGCAGGAATTCGGTATTGTGTGCCGCCAGGAATTCGAGGAGATGTGGGAGCGCCAGTTTTGAAGGTCGCGCTGCCGATGGGATGAGAGCGGGCCCGCCGATGAGGCGAGCCCGATATTCCCAGCGTGCGTCTTCGGGAGTTAGGCCGTCGTCGGAGATTTGGCTGTTCTGTTGAAGTGGGGCGGACGCTTCTCCAGAAACGCGGTGAGCGCTTCTTTTGCGTTCGCCGAACGGACCTGCACACTGAACTCTTCGTTCTCGGCCATCATTGCAGCTCTAACCTGTGCCTGAAATGGCTGCTTCATGAGCCGCTTGCTGGCTTGTAAGGCGCCCGCCGGCCGCGTCGCCAGCTTTGCTGCTGTCGCAGTCGCCGTAGGCAGGAGGTCTTGATCTGCGACGACCTGGGTAACGAGACCCAGCTCCGCGGCGCGCCTGGCATCGAAGGGCGATCCCAGCAGGATCAACTCGGCCGCGCGGAGGTGCCCAATCCTGGCTGGAATGATCGAGCTTGAACCAAATTCCGGTACAAGCGCCAGATTGATGAAAGGCATCTGGAATTTTGCACTCTCGCCTGCATAGACGAAGTCACAGTGGAGCAGCATGGTTGTGCCGCCGCCGATGGCGGCACCCTGTACCGCTGCAATCAGCGGCTTGTCGAAATCGATCAGAGCATTCATGAGCTGCGCCTGCGGGGACTCACCAGGGCCTGGAGGATTCTTCAAAAAATCCTCAATATCGTTACCGGCGCAGAACGACTCCCCCGCACCATGCCACAGTACAACACGCGTCTGTTCGTCCTTCGCAGCGTTCTTTAAGATATCCGCGAGCGCCACATACATGCCCGATGTCATCGCGTTCCGCTTTGTCGGGCGGTTCAATTGGATACGAAGGATTTCTCCGGCATGTTCGGTAATGATCTCGTCCATAAGCTGACCTTTTGCATCCCATTGGTGAATTTAACTGCGTCGGAGATCGGAGCCGGCTTCGCGGTTCCGACCATCTCCGCCTGCAGCATGATCCGAAGAAACGTGTAGCGGTTTTCCGGAGGATCATGCTCAATCAAGGAGCCAAAGCGCGATGTAATATCATCGCGATTTAGGCGGCGTGTTCCTTTGCCTTCGGAATGGCACCACTCGCGCGCAAGCCACCGATTTCAGCCGCGCTGAAGCCGAGTTGCTTGAGAACCTCATCATTGTGTTCTCCAATCCCCGGCGCGCGCCTGGCAGGCACCTTGGTGACGCCATGCACCTGCATCGGGCTACTGATCGTCGAGGTCAGTTTTCCGCCGGCACCCTCCAGCGGAACGATGATGTCGTTTGCCCGCAGTTGCGGATCGTTGATCACCTCCTGCGGCCCGCGAACTGCGCCGAACGTGACGTGCACCCCATTGAAGACCTTGTACCAATGCTCCATTGGCTGGCTGCAGAAGACCTCGTCGAGGATGGCGGTGAGCTCATGCATATTCGCCATCAGCTTCGCCGGATCGGTGAAACGGGGATCCGTCAGCAGGTCGGGGCGGCCGATGGCGTTGACCACCGGAGCCAGCTTGTCGGGCGTGACGATGAGAACGAACCAGATGCCATCCTTGGCGCGATAGACGTTCATCGCCGCATTCGCCGGATGCATGCGATCGTGCTGCCCGAAGAATTTTGCCTCGCACAGCGCGGCCTGGATCGAAACGCTCGCGGACCAGACCCCCTCGGCGAGCAGCGAGGTCGTGACATGCGCTCCCTCGCCAGTGCGCTCGCGACGATAGAGGGCGGTGACGATCGCCGAATAGAGCCCGACCGCCGTCGCGTTGTCGCCGCTGCCGGCGACCGGCCAGGTTGGCGGCGCGCCGGCGTCGCGCGTCATCGACAGCAGGCCACTGCGAGCCCAATAGGAGGTAATGTCGAAGCCCGGGAGATCCGCGTCAGGCCCCTTGTCGCCGAAGCCGGTTACATCCGCATAGATCAACCGCGGATTCCACCGCACTACATCCTGATATTCAAGCTTCAACCGTGCGCGGGCGGGATGTGGCGTGTTGACGATGAGTACGTCCGCCCATTTGACCAGCTTTTCCAGAACCGGATGGGCGCTCGGCGATTTCAGGTCAAGCGCAACGCCGCGCTTGTTGCGGTTGTTCAGATGCCATGGATAGGCGTCCTCGGAGACCGGCTGTGGCGGCATATGGTTCGCGTGCCGCCAAAGCTCGCCGCCCGGCGGCTCAACTTTGATCACGTCGGCGCCGAAGTCGGATAGAATCACGGCGGCGCTCGGACCTGCGATGAAGCTCGCGAGGTCCACCACCTTCAATCCAGAGAAAATGTTGTCGCTTGGCATCGTTGTCTCTCCTGACCATTTGTCGTGCAGCTGGCTTCTCAGCGTCCCTGAAATTGCGGGGCGCGTTTCTCCAGGAAGGCAGACGTGCCTTCCTTCTTGTCTTCGGTCGCGGCGCAAATCCCGAAATAGGACGCCTCCAGTGCAAGACCCTCCGCCTGGCTGCCATTCATTCCCTTGTTGGCGGATTCCAGCGAAAATTTCACCGCGATCGGCGCATTGGCGGCGATCTGCTGCAGGATCGTCTCGGCGCGTGCGATGAGATTGGCTGAGGGCACAACCTCGTTGACGAGGCCGATGCGATAGGCCTCCTGCGCCGAGATCGTCTCGCCCGTCAGAATGAGCTGGAGCGCGCGACCCTTGCCGACCAGGCGCGGCAGTCGCTGCGTGCCGCCACCACCTGGCAACAAGCCGAGCTTCACTTCAGGCTGCCCGAACTTGGCATGCTCCGCGGCAATCCTGATGGTGCAAGCCATCGCCGTCTCGCAGCCACCGCCGAGCGCAAAGCCGTTAATGGCTGCGATCACCGGCTTACCGAGATTTTCGATCTGATCGAGCACGCCCTGTCCGAACCGGCTGGATTCCTCGGCTTCGTAGGCGCCGACATGTGCGAGTTCGCCGATATCGGCGCCGGCAATGAAAGCCTTGTCGCCGGCGCCGGTCAGGATTACGCCATGTATGGCAGGGTCGGCCTTGGCGTCCTCGAAGGCTGTCTTCAAGTCCGTCCAGGTCGGCGTGTTCAACGCGTTGAGGACCTTCGGACGATTGAGGGTGACATAGGCGATCCCATTTCTCTTTTCATACAGCACGTTCGCAAGCGCCGAGACGTCTGCCATTATTGTCTCCTGTGTTTCGATTGCGGGGCGGGCGGAGGCCCGCCCGCGTCGCGCGCTCAAATGAACGCGCTGATGCCGGTGATCGCCTTGCCGACGATCAGGTTCTGCATCTGGTAGGTGCCCTCGTAGGAGTAGAGGGCCTCGACGTCGTTGAAGAAGCGCGCGACGTTGTAGTCGGCGACGATGCCATTCCCGCCCAGAAGCTCACGTCCCCACGAGACCGTCTCGCGTGCCTTGGACGTGCAGAAAGCCTTTGCGAGCGCCGCATGATGATCGCCGAGCTTGCCTTCGTCGTCGAGCTGCGCCAGGCGAAGCATCATGCATTGGCAGGCCGTCAAATTGCCGAGCATCTTGGCGAGGAGATCCTGCACCAGCTGGAACGAGGCGATCGGCTTGCCGAACTGCAGGCGGCTTTGCGTGTAGGCAAGGGTGTTCTCGAATGCTCCCATCTGCGCGCCGGTCGATGCCCAACCCACCATGTAGCGGGTCATCCGAAGAACGCGCGCGGTATCGCGAAACGAGTTGCCGGCCTGCAACCGGTTGGCTTCGGGCACCCGCACATCCTTCAACGTGATCTGTCCGTTCTGAACGACCTTCAGCGCGACCTTGTGCTCGATCTTCTCGACGCTGAAGCCAGGCGTCGTTTTGTTCTCGACAATGAAGCCCTTGACCTGGTTGTCGGCGAGGTCGCGCGCCCAGATGATGGAGAGATCGCACCACGGCGCATTGCCGATCCAGCGCTTCTGTCCATTGAGAACCCAGGTGTCGCCCTCACGCTTGGCTGTCGTGGTCAGCCCGCCGCTTGAGCCCGAGCCAACCAGAGGTTCGGTGAGGCCGAAGCAGCCGATCTTTTCCCAGCGGGCCATCGGCGGAAGCCATTTCTGCTTCTGCTCCTCCGATCCATCGAGATAGATCGAACCCATCGCAAGGCCACTGTGCACGCCGAAAAACGTGCAGATCGACGGATCGACGCGGGCGAGCTCCATGGCGACGAAGCCGAACAGCTTCTGACTGCCGCCGGCGCAGCCATAACCCTCGAAGCCCAGGCCACCGATGCCGAGTTCCTTGAAGGAGGGCAGCAACTCGAAGGGAAACGCGTCGTCTGACCAGTACTTGTTGATGATCGGCTTGACCTTGGCGTCCATATACGCCCGCACCTTTTTCACTAGCGCCAGTTCGTCAGGGCTCAAGACTTCGACGAGCTGATAAAAGTCGCCGTTCGGCACGGGCACCGGCTTCGGAGCATCTGTCTTGCGGGCTGCGGTTGCTGTGGTCATTTGGAGTCTCCCAGGGTGAAGGGGATATTGATGTCGACGATCAATCTGATGCGGAAGCGATCAATGTTCTTGAAGCAGCTTGCGGTATCGGGGACGTTTTTGCCCTCTCGTCCGCTCACGTTTCTGGTGGTCATCGAAGCGCGAAAAGGCCTCGAAAGGCGGGAGCCTTTCGAGGCCTTGGTCCGATCAGCCGTTAGGGCTTAGAGGACCCGTTCTTTCAAATTCGAAGGGGTTGCCTTGGCGACGTTCCTCCGGAGCTCGATCAGGCCGAGCAGGACTTCATCGCGCTCCGCTTCCAGTTCGCTGACCGAGCGCGAGCCGACTTCAGCATGAACGCCGTCGATGAGCTTCTTCTGCACCTCGGGTGTCAGCTGTGGCGAACCGAGTACCTTCCACCATGCCGTCATGGGCCCGGTGAACTGCTGGAAGAAATGTTCGATGCCTCCCTGGCCGCCGCCAAGATGATTGAGCAGCACCTGGCCCATGATGCCCCAGCGAAGGCCGGGTCCCCAGCACAATGCGGTGTCGACATCGGCAACGCTGACGACGCCGTCGGCGACGAGATAGTAGACCTCGCGCGCCAGTGCGGCCTGCAGCCGGTTGGCGACATGTCCCGGCACTTCCTTGTTGAGGCGGACGGTGCGCTTGCCGAGGCTCGTGTAGAATTCAGCGGCGCGCTGGATCGTGCTCTCCGACGTTTTCGCACCACCGACGATCTCGACCAGCGGCACCAGATGCGGCGGATTGAAGGGGTGGCCAATCACGCAGCGTTCCGGGTGTTTCTCGCAGGCCGACTGGATCTCGCTCATGGTCAGGCCCGACGAACTCGAGGCGATGATGACGTCGGCGGGCAAGAGCTCGTCAAGCTGGCGATAGAGCGTCCGCTTGAAGTCAATCCTCTCGGGTCCGTTTTCCTGGACCAGGTCGGCATCCTTCACGGCCGCCGCAAGCGCAGCTGTAAAGGTGACCTTGTTCTGGGAAGCGCCGGGCGCGAGGCCTAGTCGTTGCAGCGCCGGCCAGGCCGCTGCGACAAAACGCTTCAAAGCCGCTTCCGCGTCCGGCGCGACGTCGGTTGCCACAACTTCAAGTCCGTTCGCGAGGAAAAGGGCGGTCCAGCTCGCGCCGATGACTCCGGTGCCGATCACGGCGACCCGGCGAATGGGCCTGTTTTGCGACATATCACTTCTCCTTCGGGATTTCGGCATAGGCGATGCCGGTGAGGTTGCCTTGTGCGTACAGGAAGTTGCGCTCGCCGGATCCATCGAGCCGCGCGGAGTAGATCGAGCCGGCAAAGTCGGTGACGAACATGCGGTCGCCTGGCACGTCCAGCGCGATGCCGATGCCTTCCATGAGGTGGGTCACGACGATTTCCGGCTCGGCCGGTTTGTTGTCGATAGAAGCGCGATTCACCGTGTTGCCGCGAGGCGGATCGCCGCGGTCGGTCCAGTACACGATGCGATTCTCATGATCGAGCTCGAGATCGATCGGCTCCGGCAGTCCGTCGTAGAAAATTTCGATGTCGGAGCGATTGGCCGGCGTTTCGCCTGCGGGAATTTCGACATTGGCACGCAAGATACGGCCGCGCCCGGCATTGTCGGGACCTTTTTGGGTCCAGTAGATTTTGTCGTGTTTCGGATCGATCGCGAGCCCAACGCACCATTTGGTCTGATCGCGACGATCGGCATCGCCGCGTCCCGCTTCGACGAGCGTTTCGACTTGTGATCCGTCGAGGTTGCAGCGCATGACGCGCATGCCCTCGCGGTCGCACCAGTAGAGCTTGCCGGCTTTTTTTTCGAGAATGATCTGCTTCGGCGTGTGGGTATCTCCGATCGGAACAATGAGCTTGCGGTTCTTGCCGTCGAGGTCGGCACGCTCGATGGATCCGTCGTTCAGATTGGGAACACCCATATTGGTCCAATAGATATGGCAGGCCTCGACGTCGACCACGATGCCGTCGGGAAGGTGACAGCCGGTGACGATGGTTTTGCGCTCGGAACCGTCAGTGTTCATGACGTGAATGTTCCCCGCATTCAGCTCAAGAACGAAGAGGCGAGGCGTCGATGTTTGCGGGCTGGAGCTTTTGACTGCGTTCAAAGCCGTCTTGGGCATGGTCCACCTGTTGATTGCTTATCGAAACCGAAATGTGCCGCAGTCGCTGCTCGCCATATTGAATGGGATTGCCGTCCTCGGAACGACTTTGCTCCTCCTTGAAGCGTCGATAGGGAAGGGCTGACGCAATGAAAGCCTGTAGCCAGATCAGCGCCGTGACGAGTGGAAAGAGGATCATCGGATCAACCCTCGGAAAAGCAGGCGCCGCCTGCGAGCGCTTATCCGCCGCACCTGGTCGCCAGCAGATCGTTGAAGGCGTTGATTTCGGAATCCAGCGCGGTGATCTCCTGATCGCGGTCCGCATCGCCAAAGCAGCTGGCTGCCGCCTGACGGGTCGTTACCGATTCATAGAACGAAGCCGCGTAGGCGCGGCATGCCGCCTCACGGTCCGTAGCATTCTTGAACTGACTGCGGATGGCGGCCCAGTGCGTCCGAGTTGCAGTTATTGCGGGCGCTGACGCGCATTGCGCGGCAGCGGCGGGAACTGTGGACGCATTTATCGCTGCCAATGTGAGATGAAAGACAAGCCTGATCAGCATGGCGCAGCTCCGACATTGTGGTGTGCTGCGATGCTATGGCTTCCGGGAATTGGTCTCGCGAATGCCTTTGCTGCTTTTGGTATCAACTTGCGGGAATGGCGCGCCCGCGCGCGGCTGGAATGGTCGGCGGATATGCGCTTGGCCACGCGTTGGTCGACTGGTTAGTCCCAGTCATGACAGAGCGCGCTCCTCCAGCCAGTCGACGTAGAGCCGGCGTTCCGCAAACAGCCACGAGCCGTCGATCTTAGCAAAAGTGTCGAGGTAGCGGAGCGAGGCGATCATCAAGTGCCGCTTGCCATCGTTGACCGTGACGTGGTGCGCGAGGCAGTAAGCTTCCCCCGTGGCTCGGTCGGCCGTCAGCGAAAAGATCGTGCTCTGTCCGACAAAATGCGTTGTAGCATCGTACTTCGTCAGCTCGGCAAAGACTGGCGCGAGTGCCTCGCGCGAGTGCAGTTCCTGCGAAGGTCTCGGATCCTTGGCATTCATATACACAACGAAATGCGTGTCCTCAGTAAAAAGAGACATCTGGCCTTTTGCATCGCGACGATCGGCGCAGTGTGCGTAAGCTTCGACCAGCTCCCGGATAGCGAGACGATCCGCGGCTTCAGCGGGGGAGATCGTAACGTGTTTACCCATGAACTGATCTCCGTGTCTCAGCCGGACAGGATGCCCACATGCGAAAGCGTGGTCTTGAACGGGAATACCCTTTGCGGGCCAGGATCGCAGAAATTTGCCGGGCGCCCGCCGGAGCACGAGCGTCGCGCACCACGTTCGTACCGGCTATAGCCTTGTTAACCAGCCTCTATCGATACTATACGGTCGTAAAGTTAGTCAAGTCGGCGGCCAGGACGGTGCTTGGCTCGATTGTAACCGACTCAAAGGGAAGCTCGGCAGACAATGTTGCGCGATTTCAATGATCTCCAGTTTTTTGCGGCCGTCGTCCTCAATCGCGGCTTCTCGGCGGCCGCTCGTGGTCTTGGCGTGCCAAAATCACGCGTCAGTCGTCGCGTCGCCTTGTTGGAGGAACGGCTCGGAGTGCGGCTGCTCGATCGGACGACGCGGGGACTCGGCCTGACGCAGGTCGGCCAACAGGTCTTCGAGCATGCGCGTGCGGCGGTCATCGAGGCTGAGGCCGCCGAGGAGGCCGCACTTCGTATGCAAGCCGAGCCGCGCGGGCTCGTTCGACTGAGCTGTCCACTCGGACTTCAAAACGCGATTGCCGGTCCCTTACCCGGCTTCCTCGCCGCTCATCCGCAACTGCGCGTTCAATGCATCGTAACCAATCGCCGGGTCGACCTGGTCAACGAAGGGATCGATGTTGCGATCCGTGTTCGCGAACGCCTCGACACCGATGCCGATCTGCAAGTCAAGCGGATCGGCGTCAGCAGACGCATCCTTGTCGCGAGCCCGAACCTTCTTGCGAGCGGGAGCGCTCCCATGTCGCCGGCGGACCTTGCCAACTTCCCTGTCCTGCATCAGGAAGAACAGGGCGGCGGCACCTGGCCTCTCACGGCCCAGAACGGCGATAGTTGCACCGTGGCGATCGAGGCTCGCCTTGCGACCGGTAGCCTCGACATTCTGATAGCGGCCGCATGCCAAGGGACTGGAATTGCCTTGCTGCCGGCTTCGAATTGCCAGGGGGCGCTCCTTTCCGGTGCGCTCGTGCGTGTACTGCCTCAATGGAGCGGCACTGACGGCATCTTGCACCTCGTTTTTGCGTCGCGACGCGGCATGTTGCCGGGCGTCCGCGCGGTGATCGACTTCGCCGCCGCCGCCTTGAAATCGTCCGCCGTCCTGTAGGGCAGGTGGGGGTATCGTTCACCAGATAGAACGTTCCGTTCTTATTCTGCTGACTAATCGCTCGACTGTTTCAGCGCCATAACCATTCCCGGAGCGGATATCGATACCGTCCGCAATCGAGGAATGGTCATGCTGCAACTTCGATCCAGAGAAACGCTCGATCACGGCGATCACGGCTGGCTAAAGGCCCACCACCACTTCGTCGTTTCGGCTAAGGGCAATAGGGCGAATCGTCCACTTGGCGCCCTCGTGGTCTGGAATGACGACGAGATCGCGCCCGGCACCGGCTTTGGCCGCCACTCCCATGCCGACATGGAAATCGTCACCTATGTCCGGCAAGGCGCGGTCACCCACGAAGATAGTGCCGGCAACATCGGTCGGACAGTTGCTGGCGACGTCCAGGTCATGAGCGCCGGAACCGGAATCAGTCATTCCGAACACAACCGCGACCAAGATCCCCTCAAGCTCTTCCAGATCTGGCTGCTGCCCCGCCACCGCGGTGGGTCGCCGCGCTGGGACAGCCGCAAATTTCCCAAATCGGATCGCGCGGGACGTCTCATCGAACTGGCGAGCGGGAATCCAGAGAATGCCGAGACGCTGCTGATCCGCGCTGATGCGCGAGTCCTGGGCGCAACGCTCCTTGCGGGGACCAGCCTTAGCCACGTGCCGTCGGCGCACTTCCGTCACACCTATCTCGCCCCTGCCCAGGGCGCGATCCTCGTCAACGGGCAACGGGTTGCGGTCGGAGACGGCATCGCCGCCATCGACGAACCTGAACTCACCATCACGGCTGAGAAGGATGCTGAGTTCATCCTCGTCGATGCCGCGTGAACCGACACTATCAGAAGGAACAAACACCATGGATGCTACCCGTTATCTTCCGTTCTTGGGCCGCCTGTTGATCGGCCTTCCGTTCGCCATGAGCGGTTTTGGCAAACTCGCCGCTTACGGCCAGACAACCGCAATGATTGCCGCAGTAGGCCTGCCGGTCCCGCCGCTCGCCTATGCCGTGGCCGTCCTTGTCGAGCTCGGCGGCGGGCTTCTGCTCGTCGCAGGTTATCAGGTTCGCCCCGTCGCCGCTGCGCTCGCATTGTTCTCGATTGCGGCGGCGGTGTCGTTCCACAGCAACTTCGCCGACCAGAATCAGATGATCCACTTCCTCAAGAACGTCATGATGGCGGGTGGCCTGCTTCAGATCGTGGCCTTCGGTGCGGGAGCCATCAGTCTCGACAACCGTCTTTCGAAGGGCCGCGGGACTGCAGCGAGCGCCGCACCGGCTCGCTGATCTGCCCGGCCCGCTTCACAAGCACCAGCTGTGCGGGACGATCAGGACATCGCGGCGCGATGTCTCCCGCATAGCTGGCTGACCTTTTCTCCGATTCCGGAATCAGTGCGTCTTCGGTCAATCGATCGGCTAGCGGGTGCGTTGGCTGGAATGGTACCGCTCGTGCTCGCGCTTCGTTGAAAGCGCGTGATGGAATATTTCGCATGGCTGGCCGCACTTCACAGTCAGGAGTCGAGCTTTCCCGACTTCTGTCACCCTGTGGAGAAAGACGAATGACCAAAGTGACCTTCGCATCGGCTGCGCTGATCGCGGCAGCCTTGTTGTCGACCACCGCCATGGCCGCCCGCAGCGATGCCGCGGCGCGGCACGCTACGACCAAGACCCATGTCCAGGCCACGGACTGTGTGCGGGCTCCGGACGTCGGCGCGTTTGCTTCGGCTCCCTATGCTGAACCTCCTTGCATGCCCAACACCGCTACTGGTGCATTCCAATAGCGACGAACAGTCGGGCTGGCGCGATCCGCCGGCCCGACTGCCTTAGAAATTCACACCTGTTGACGTTTTGCGCGTGATCCTTTCGCAGCCATGTTGCTGGGGTAAGAAGCTGATTGCTGGTGGATCATGTCAAGCAAGCTCATCTTTGGTCGCGAAGAGTCTGAATCCGCGTTCCGTATCGAGCCGCTGAACGCGGCGCGGCGCCGCTCCTATTTGCCATCATCTAGGCGGCTGCTTAGCTC
>Ga0307474_10001448_pt1 | contig 17276 bp, 13 predicted proteins | sample atmos_gasesECM1C_2_FD_203312 | JGI IMG/M metagenome (GOLD analysis project Ga0307474, IMG submission 203312) | Hardwood forest soil microbial communities from Morgan-Monroe State Forest, Indiana, United States - atmos_gasesECM1C_05 | ecosystem: Environmental > Terrestrial > Soil > Temperate... | reverse complement strand
CTGGCGCCTTTGTGGGCGCCTTTCCCACAACGGCCGGAGCAAACAACAACGGTGGAATCTGGCAGGGGGGTGGCGGCCTCGCAGTCGACGTGAGCGGCAACATTTATTTTGCAACCGCTGACGCTAACTACGACGGCAAAACCACTTTCGGCGACAGCATCCTGAAAGTCAGCCCCGCGAGCGGCCTCAACCTTGTCGACTGGTTCACACCCTACAATCAGGCATCAGATAAGAAGGGCGACCTCGATCTCTCCTCGTCAGGCGTAATTCTTCTGCCAGACCAAACTGTCGGCCCTTCGCATTTGTTGGTCGGCACCGGCAAAACGGAAGAAATCTACCTGATCAACCGCGATAGCATGGGAAGGTTTCTGGCCAATGGCAACAACAGCAACATCGTGCAATATCTTCCCACTTTGCCCTCTCTAACCGGTTGTCTGACGAAAACGATTGGCACCTCGACCGGATCGACATGTCGCGATGCCTCTCCCAGCTTCTTCAATAACGGCACCAATAGCTACGTCTACTTTGTGGACGACTCGAACAGCACTCCCGCCAGCCTGAGTTTTCCCTGCGACCTTATTCAGTACACTCTCAGCAACGGCCTGCTCTCGACGACTCCGACTGCGCAGGCAGTCTTTGGATCGAATTGCCTGGTTGGCAGCCCCACCATTTCAGCCAATGGCACAACCAACGGAATTGTCTGGGTCATCGTGAACAAGGGCACGGCTACTGCTTTGCACGCCGTAGATCCTGTTACGTTGAAAGTAATCTACAACAGCGCGCTGCATACGAAAGACTCACTGGGCAACGTCGCACGCTTCGTAACCCCTACGGTGGCGAACGGAAAAGTCTATGTCGGGGGAAAGACTCCCACCGGCGGCACTTTGGTGGTGTATGGGTTGCGGTCGGGAAAGGCCGCTTCAGCGGGGGCGCCAACACCTAAGCCAATGAGGGACTAATTCCGTCCGCGCTGCGCCACCTCGATCAATAGAACTTCTCATATCTGTGCCGCTTGTAAAGCGCATGAATGCCGGCCCTAGTCACCGGTGCCGGAGATAGGGAAGTTCTGCGGGCTGCCGCCGCCGGTATCGGTGAATACAACGGCAGCATTCACAGTCCCTTTCTGTTTCGGCGCAAAAATCAGCTTGACCGTGCAACTGGCCCCGGCTGCGAGCGTCGTCGGGCAGTTGTTGGCTTCGTGAAATTGCAAGTAGCCATTCCCGCCGTATCCCGCGACGTAAATTTTGTAGGTGAAGTCAAACGACGAGCTCCCGATATTGGTCACCTGGAAGCTTTTCGTAGCGCTGTGCGTGCCTACTTTTTGGGTGCCAAAGTTCAGTTGGGACGGCGTAAATTTCACTTCCGTACCGGTCCCTACCAGTTCGACCACCTGCGGCTTGGACGAAGCGCTGTCGTGCAGCGTGACCGTGCCGGTCGTGATGCCAGCAGTTTCGGCGGTGAACGTAGCCGTGATCGTGCAGTTCCCGCCCGGAGCAATACTGCCCTTGCAGTTGCTGTACGCGTGGAAAGGTTTTCCACTGTAGGAAACCGAAGAAACCGTCAATGGAGTAGTGCCGTTATTCGTTAGCGTCGCGCTGAGAGGTGTGCTGGTGGTGCCGAGAAGTTGCGCCGGGAAGGTGAGAGGAGTGGTGGGCGAGAAAGTGACGACGCCGGTATTCAGCAGCGTGATTACCGAGTCGCCGAGCCGGTCCACCACTACAAGGTCGGGCTTGTGGTCGCCATTGAAATCCCCGATGGCAACGTAGTTCAGGAATTCGCCAGCGGGGTATACCACGCCAGGCTGGAATGTCCCATCGCCGTTTCCGGTGAGTACGCTCACGGACGCTAAGAGCAGATTTGTCGGCGTCGAGGAGTTCGACACCACCAAATCCTCTTTGCCGTCTCCGTTGAGGTCACCCACTGCCACCCAAGTGGGATACGACGTGTCATACTCCACGGCTTGGGGGAATTTTCCCTTGCCGTTTCCAAGGAGGACGCCTATGCTGTTGCCAAGTAGGTTTCCGACGGCTAGGTCGATCGGTTTGCCGACGCCGAAACGACCCGCCGCAACAGAGTTGGGAACGGAGGATACCTGGTAGAAGCCGTCGGGACGGAATGTCCCGTCACCGTTTCCCAGAAGAACGGCCACTTGAAAGTTCGGGAGCGACTCTCCGGAGAACGCGACATCCAGTTTCCCATCGCCATCGAAGTCGGCGACAGCCATCGCGTAACCGCTCATGCTGTAAGGCAGCGGTGTGGTCACCGGCACCCCGAACGTACCGTCGCCGTTGGCGGGTAGCACTTCCACACAACAACCGCCTTCAAGTGCGAGTACGTCGACCTTGCCGTGTCCCGTAAAGTCACCAACGACTGCCATAGTGGATTCAGCGCTCGTCGGGTATGGAACCGGAGCTTGGAAGGTACCGTCGCCGTTTCCCAGCATCACGTACACGTCGTTGCTCAAGGAATCATTGACTACCAAATCAAGAATCCGATTACCCCGGAGGCTCTCAGTCACTGCGTAAAAAGGCTGGATGGCCACGGCGTAAGACGCACCCGCAGTGAAAGTTCCATCCCCATTGCCTAGAAAGATCATCACGTTGCCAGTTGGCAAGTAGTTCACGACGGCCACGTCCAGTTTGCCATCCTGATTAAAATCCCCCACCGCGAGCCCAGTTGGCCGAAACAGCCCCGTGCTGACGCTTGTTCTGGTTTCAAACTGGCCAAAGGCCGCACTGCCCGTTGAAAGGAAAAGCGAGGCCGTGAACGCAATCTGTGCGAGTTTGAGGAGTCGAGTCATCAGCGTTCCTTGGTCTTGAGGGCCAACATACCACGGAACGCGTCGCGCGCGGCCGCAAAATTCGCGCGCTACCGTACTTTGCGAACCTGTGCAAATCTTTTCTCCCGCGGTGCAAGTTTTTCGGTATAGGTTTTCCATTGAGGGGGAATTCGAAATGGAGAAGAATCAACTATGAATGCAAGACTCGCAGTTCTGCTGATGGCCAGCTTCGCGCTCGCCATCTTCGCCCAAATTCCGCAAGCCCGATCACAAACCCTGGGAACCTTAGGAACGGTAACCAACATAGGCCAAGCCCAGACCTGCCCACCCAATAGAGACTTCGATCAGCCAAACTCCACGTTGGGTACGCCCGGAATGACTTGCTATCCGGCGACGCTTAGCGGGTGCCCGGGAAATGCCGATCTCCAATTCGTGTACGGAGTCGAAGTCCTCTCGGGGGTCACACCAAACGGTACAATCGTTTTCCTGGCCGGTGACGGCGGGGTTAATGCCACGGATGGCCCGGACGAAAACCCCGTACTTGAGCAATATGTACATTTTGGGTATCAGGTCGTGCAGATCGCCTGGGGACCGCATTATCGGGGGAAGATTGGGAAGAAACAAAGATCGCGGGTGCACCTAGCATTCTGGTTGGAGCCTGTCGTCCAGCAACTTTCCTGAACTGGGTGCGCAACGGCAATACCGGAGTTGGGAACGGCATTTGGGGCGGACACGGAGGCATGTGCGCACAAGGCCACAGCGCCGGATCGGGTGCAATTGGCTACGCCCTCACCTGGTATAACGCGGGTGCGGCGGTCGCGACGAATGGGCAGGGCTATCTCGACAAAGTGACGCTCGACGCCGGGCCGGTTTTTAGCGACATCCGGCAAGGCTGCCAGATACACGCTGATGGCCAAAACGACCAATACACGTTCCTCTGTGTGAGCCCCGGTCAAACTGGTTGCAAGGGCTGGAATACGGCTCAGGACCCGCCGGGCTCCTCGCTCGAATTCACAACTGGCTATAAGACCGAAGTCAATCAGTGGTCCGGAAATAACACTCTTCAGGCATGCGCCAACAACTACCAACAAACCACGTATGACACCCAATGGTATAACATGAGCATCCTTGCACCCGCCCAGGGCGGGCAGACGCCGTCCTTCAATTATCCGAAGACGACGATGACGGCTTACCTGTGCGAAAACCCCGCGGCACCCGGCATAACACTCAACAATGTTACGGAGCAGGGGCAGCTTTACTACGCGCAATTCACGAACCAATCGCAAGCCGACAACAATCTCTCCGTATACGCGGTCACGAACTGCCCGAGTATCGAGGGGACCTTCGGTGCAGGCACGGACGTGGTCTACAACAACGACCAAGCATCCGTCGACATGGTCAACGATATGAAGACCTTCTGCACATCAAATCACGTTACACAGTAGCCACTCGGCGGGGCGCGAAACGCGCCCCGCTCAGTTACAACCCAGCAACGTTTTCGCGGGCTTCAATGCGGCAATCTAAAATTCAGCGTGATTCTGGTCTGCATCGGAACCAGATGCCCGCTCACGCTATGCGGTTTGAACACCCACTGCTTCACCGCATCGGTCACGGCCTGAGCCAGCAGCGGCGATCCGCTCACTGTTTTCACTTCCAGAACTTTTCCATCGCGATCAATGTTCACATCCACTACGACAGCTCCCTCAATCGCCTTCTGCCTCGCTTCTTCGGGATAGACGGGCTCTACTCGATGAAGAATTCCGTTTTCCGCAAAGCTCGACGGCACCGAGTCACCCTCCGATTCGACTCCAGAAGCCCTGTCGACGGCGGATGCCTGAGGCGAAGGCAACCGAAAAATTTCTTTCCCCTTTTCAAATACCAGCAAGCCTCCCGCTGGCAGAGTTGAGCTGGCATGAGGCGCGGTCGAAACTGAAGTATCTGTAGAAGAAGAAACTTTGCTCGAAACACCAATCTGAGGTTGATTTTTCGCAGGTAGAAACGCGGCGTTTGCTTGGCCTTCATTTCCAACTCGGGGGCTTGTAGTAGTAGAAGTTTCAACCGCGGCCGGCGCGTGCGCGTGAGCCCTGACTCTTCGTGCGCTCAGCCGCTGCGCCGACAGCAGGCCCAACAATACAACGCCCGCCAGAATCGTAACGCCCAGCACCCATGTGATGAAATCGACGCCGCGGCCCGATTCCACTTTCTCTACCCGCTGCGGCTCGACTCCTTCGCAGGAAACAGAATCAGCCGAGATCGACTCGCCCGACAGATCCGCCAATATCAGCTCCGCCATGGAGATGTGGTTCTTCGGGGGTTCCGGCGATACTGGCAGGGGTGCAGAAGCTCGCTGCAAATTTTTCAGCACGCGGCGCGCCAGCACCTCAAGCGTCCGCTCATCGCGCTCGCGAAATGCCGAGGCCCGCGGCGAAAACGCTTCAAAGACGCCCAACAACTGATTCTCCAGCAGCAGCGGAAGAATAATCACCGAGCGCACGCCCAGCTGCCGGCACGCCTCGATATCGGCTCTCGGTTCGGATTGCGCATCATCGCAGCGCTGCACTGTTCGTGTCTGCACACACGCGCCCGAAAGTCCGGACTCAGTATCGAGCCTCGCGCCCAGTTGCGGAGCGTTCTCGCCCGAACTTGCCCGGCAAACCCACTCGCCGCCACGTTCAAGCACAATCGCCGCGCCCGTGGCGCCGGTCGCCAGGCAAGCTTGTTCCACAATCTCATTCAGCACAACATCCAGCGCCAGATCAGCCGTTAGTTCTGCGGAAAGCCGGCCTCCGCCATGCAAAGTAAACTTCGCGGCCAATTCCGCCAGGTCGAATTGCGGCGCGCCGTCGGACGGCGCGGCTTCGTCTATTTTTGCATTCCCCGCAGACCCGCATAATTCAGGGCTTGCAGGATCAGACTCGAACATGGGATGGTGCGCCATAAGGGACGAACAGCCCCCCCGTATTTCCTACGCTGTAGCGGAGTTTCGCCCCAAATCCCGAGGTTGTCAATATACATTCGGCCCGTCCGTGCGGACAGATTTGCGTCTTCGCAACGCTCAAAAAGGATGTGCCCTGAGGCTCAGGCTTAGTCCTCCTGCTTCCCAAAACGGCAGGAAAAATCTATAGGACATCGGTGCTAGAGTCTTTCGGTTCCTCCCCTTCGTGTCGAAAAATGTTAGAATCTCCTCAATCTTGGAGAGCATGTATCGCTCTTACAAGTCAGGATTTCGGCGCTTCCTCCCCGTGGCTATTCTTTGGAAACACCTGAAAACATAGCGAGTTCCGGCTGGGGCAGAGATAAAGATTGAACTCATGGAGTTTTGAAATATGCGGATCGCGGTAGTTGGTTCCGGATACGTAGGATTGGTGGCGGGCGCCTGCTTTGCCGACCTTGGCCATGACGTCATGCTCGTCGACAATGACGAGCGCAAACTGACCGCGCTCAAGAACGGGGAAGTTCCGATCCACGAAAAGTTCCTGCCTGAACTGCTCGCTCGCCATCGCGGCCACCGCCTGCAGTTTTCCGCCGACCTTCACGAAGCCGTGCGCTCCAGCTCCGCTATCTTCGTCGCCGTGGGCACGCCACCCACCGATCGCGGCGACGCCGACCTCTCTTATGTCGAATCCGTCGCCCGCGAAATCACCGGTGCCATCAACGGATATAAAGTCATCGTCGAAAAAAGTACTGTCCCGGTTTACACCAGTGAGTGGGTCCGCCGAATCATTCTCCGCAACGGCGCTGATCCGGATTCTTTCGACGTAGCCTCGAACCCTGAGTTTCTCCGTGAAGGCACCGCCGTCACCGACTTCCTTTTCCCCGACCGCATCGTCATCGGCTGCGATACCGAACGCGCCGCCGGAGTTCTTCGCGAAGTCTACGCGCCTCTCACGAGCGGCACATACTATGAACGCGCCGACGCCATCCCACAACCCGATCGCACATCCATTCCTGCGCCAATCATCGTCACCAGCACCAAGAGCGCGGAACTCATCAAGCACGCCTCGAACGCATTTCTGGCGATGAAGATTTCCTTCATCAACGCCGTCGCCTCTATCTGCGAGTCTGTCGGCGCGAATGTGAATCAAGTCTGCCATGGCGTCGGCACCGACTCGCGCATTGGCGCGCGCTTCCTCAATCCCGGGATCGGCTACGGCGGTTCCTGCTTCCCAAAAGATGTGATGGCATTCCGCGCCGTCGCCCGTGAGTGCGGATATGACTTCCGCCTGCTGGACGAAGTAACGCGCATCAATGAAGATCAGCGCGATCGCTTTCTCCGAAAAGTTCGCAGCGCACTCTGGACGCTTCGCGGCAAACATCTCGGCGTGCTCGGCCTCGCCTTCAAAGGCGGAACCGATGACATCCGTGAATCACCCGCGCTTTTCCTGGTGCAGGCTCTGTTGCAGGAAGGCTGCAAGATCACCGCATACGATCCCGCCGCCATGGAGCGCACTCAGGAAACCATGAACTCGCACATGAAATACGCCGGCTCCGCCTATGAAGCCGCCCGCGGCGCAGATGCGTTGCTCATCCTCACTGAGTGGGAAGAATTCGCCAACCTCGATCTCAACCGCCTCAATCAGGAACTCAAATATCCCATCGTGATCGACGGACGCAACTTATATGATCCCGACGTGATGGCCGCGCACGGCTTCACCTACTACAGCGTCGGCCGCGCCGCCTCTCATCCCGATGGCATCCCCGCCGGCGCCCTGAAAAACGGAGTCATGAAGAACGGCGTCAAGAAAGCATGAGCTCACAACGCGCTCTGGTAACCGGCGGCGCCGGTTTCCTCGGATCCCATCTCTGCGACGCCCTGCTCGGTGAGGGCTGGAACGTGGTTGCCGTCGACAACCTGCTCACCGGCCGCCGCGCGAACCTTGCCCACCTCAAAAATGATTCGCGCTTCGAATTTATAGAAAAAGACATTTGCGAACCTTTCGACGCCGGTAAAGTCGAATTCGTATTTCACTTTGCCAGCCCAGCCAGCCCGGTGGATTATATGGCCCACGGCATCCCCACATTGAAGGTCGGATCGCTCGGCACCTTTCACGCCCTCGATGTCGCCCTGAAATATGGCGCGAAATATCTCGTCTCTTCCACTTCCGAGTGTTACGGCGATCCGCTCGAGCATCCGCAGAAGGAGACTTATTGGGGCAATGTAAATTCCATCGGACCGCGCTCCGTCTACGACGAAGCCAAGCGCTTCACCGAAGCCGTCACCATGGCCTATCGCCGCTATCACAAAGTGGACACACGCATCGTCCGCATCTTTAACACTTACGGCCCGCGCCTGCAATTGAATGACGGACGCGTGATCTCAAATTTTATGAAGCAAGCCCTGCGCGGCGAAGACCTCACCGTCTATGGCGACGGTAGCCAGACTCGCAGTTTCTGTTATGTCAGCGACGAAATCGATGGCTTTCTTCGCCTTGCGAAGTCCGACGAGCATCTTCCGGTTAACATCGGCAACCCCAACGAGTTCACGATCATCGAGTGTGCACAACACGTAATCCAAGTGACCGGCTCAAAAAGCAAAATCGCCTACGAACCGCTGCCGCAAGACGACCCGAAGCAGCGTCAACCCGACATCACCAAGGCCCGCACCCTCCTCGGGTGGGAGCCAAAGATTCAACTGGAAGAAGGCCTGCAGCTGTCGCTGGAGTATTTCAAGAAAGCGGTAGCGGAAGAAACGCTCCCGGTAAAGTAGTCGTCACAACGCGGGCTCAGACAGCCGCTAATCGGACCCTCAGGACGACGCAGCGAAAGTTACTTATCGTCCTTCTCCTTCTTGGTGTTCGTCGCTTCGTCGGGCTCGTCGCAGTCCGGAGAGATGTACGGGTTGCACGCTCCCCCCTTGGGAAACAGCCCTAGTGGCTTGCCGGTTTCCGGGGAGTACGCCATGCATTCCTTTCCATCCCACGATTCCGACTGCAGACAGACGGGAGGATTCGACTTCAAGTCCCAGCGCATGCAGTGCGTCAAGTACTCGACTTCATAGGAATATTTCGGGCAGGAGCGAGGAACGGAAGCAGCCACCTTCACCGGCCGATGCGTGCAGCCCGTAAAAGCTATACAAGCGAGAAGCGGCAAGAGTCCTGTGAGCAGCGGGGAAGGAAAGCGAGCACGAAGCATTTTCTGCGGAACCTTCGCGAGGGCGCCAAAAGTCAGTAGCGTCCCAAGTGTGCAAAAATTCTAGGGAGATCGCGCAGGATAGTCAATCGGCGTCGGATAGCTTCCGACAACAAATCCGTTACTCAGTAGTTGGGGTAGTGGCTGCGACGAAGTCGATCAACTGCTGCACGCCGTGGCGTTCATCTTTCGTGTTCAGTTTGAAGGAGACGCCCATCCCGTAGCCGGGATGCGACGCCCTCACTTGACCATGCAAGTGCAGCTTCATCTCGTGCGTGCGCACAATAATCTCCACAGTCGTTCCCGTCGGGAAAGCGAGCGGCATTTCCAAATAGCATCCGCCGGGACTCAGATCGCTCAAGTGGCAATAGTTCCGGACAGATTTTCCCTGCTGATAGACTTCGGCGCCGAGGCGACAGGCATAACGAGTTTGTCCACGACGGTTGCTCGGCTCTGAGCGCAGTCGGGCCGCAGCCTCGCGGTCCCGGACTTTCTCGTCCTGCTTCTCCTCGGAATACTGTGCTCGAGACTTCTGCACTTCACTTGCAACCGCCCCCTCCTCGCGCGGCTTGACCGAGTGTTCCACTTCCACCATCCCTGTAGCCAACTCGCGCTGCGTGGCGTCAGCCAGGTTCTTCTGCAACCACTCGCCGATGGCCCGCCGCGACGACTGTGGCACATCGACAAATTGAATTCCGGCGCGGCCGCTCCAATCCTGCCAGGCCACCTGACCGGAAAGTCGCACTGTCGACTTCTGGCCCGGCAACTGGAATTGAAAATAAACTTTGCATGTAGGTGGCAATCTCTTGCCAAAGTTTACCGACATGCCATTCTCGGCCAGATCAACCAGCGTAGCTCTCTCTTGTTCGACGCCGGCATAGTCGATGGTCGCTTGCGCGTGCACAGGAGCCCTAGCCTTGTGGCGCTTGTCGCGATACAGCACAGCTTGCACCGCGCGCAGGGTGCTCAGCGCCCGCTCGTAGGAGACCGGCTTGAACAGGACGAAGTTGACGCCAAGGGAAAACATCTGCCGCACGCTGTCTTGTCCCTCAGCCACGACTACGGCGAGCGTCGCCTCGTTGATTTGGGACGAGCGGCACTCGTGCAGTAGGTCAACCGCGGTGTTTTGTGTTTTGCAGTCGAGGACTACCAGGTCAAAGTGTTCCTGCGCCAGCCTTACGCCTGCGCGAGTCTCATCAGCGCACAACTCTACCTTGATCTGGAGTTCGTCCAAGACGCTGCGCAGCACTTGCGCCGCAGTGTCATCTCCGCAAACTAGCAACGATGAAAGAGTCATAACTAACTCGTATCGTAGGTTCCCAGCGGTTCCTGCCACAAGTTACCTTTGTCATTGCAAATCCACGGTGCCTTCTTGATCGTTGTGGTAACTCCACTGCAGTCAGCGTGGTGACTTGAGTTACCACCTCCATTACAAAAGACCAATCACTCGTCGTTGCACCGTCGTGCTTTGACGGTGCCCTCTCCCCTACCTAGGATGAAGAATGCCCAGCGCTCACGAGGCGCCGGCTGACGCATGAGGCCGTCGGAAAGTCGGCCTTGGGCTCAATGGATGAAGTGACGGCTTCACCATACCAACTTCCCCCCGATAAGAATTTATGGCATCGACTCGACAACGCGGCTTCTCACTGCTGGAAATGGTCATCACCATCAGCATCGGAATGATCCTCGCCGGGATCACATACATGGGCATGCGGCCGTTGCTATACCAGAGCCATGTCAATGAAGCGTATGACACCACCTTGATGGCGCTACGTAATACTCGCAACCTTGCCATCACACAGAGCCACCAGTACAACGTGACTTTCAATCCGGCTGGTTACCCCGTGGGAACAATCCTGATTCAGTACCAACCTCCGGCGGTCGGTGGAATCGCGCAACCAGTACAGACTGTAATTACCTACGCCATACCCGTGGATGTGAGTTTTGCCGTCCCGGCAGCAGCCCCTCCCGGCACGCCCGACAACTTTGGCAACGGCACGGTTCCCCTTGACTTTGAAAATCAGGCTGGCGTCCCCCTGAATCCGGCGACCGTAGTCTTCATGCCCGACGGTTCTGCCCAGGACATCAATGGCAACCTAATCGCCACCGGCATTGTTTACATGACGCAGCCTAACCAGAGCATTTATAGCTCACGCGCGGTTACGGTCTGGGGAGCTACCGGCAGAATCCGGGGATGGCGGCTCAACCAGATTGGGGGAGGCCCCAAATGGGGTCAACAATGAAGTTACAAAAACAACTTCGCAAGAAGCGTCGTGGGCAGAAAGGTTTCTCGCTGCTCGAAGTGTTGATCGCCATGATCGTAATGACGATCGGCCTGCTGGCCGTGATTCTGAGCTTTGGTACGGCCATCGAAGCGACGGAATGGGCGCAGGAAGATCTAATCGCGCGCCATAAAGCACTCGACGCCATGGAGAGCATCTATACCGCTCGCAACAGCCAACAACTCCCTTTCGCACAAATTAACAACGTTGTCAACGGCGGAGTCTTTCTTAGCGGCGCTCAACCGCTGCTTTGCGCCGGACAAGATGGCTTGGTTGGCACCGCGGATGACGTGGCCTGCACTGCACCCGATACCGGAGCAGCATGCCCGGGCGGGATTGAATGCCTGATGCTGCCGGGACCCGACGGCATTTTGGGAACCGCCGACGACACTACCGAAACCCTCGCCAATTTCACCCGCACGGTCACATTCAGCCAAACATTTCTGCCTGCCGCCCAGGGCGGAGGCGTCAATACGAATCTTATCGCGGTGGCGATCACGATTAATTACACCAAAGCCGGAAGGTATGGGTTAAACCGCTCCTACACGGTGAATGGTCTGATTTCGAGTTACCACTAAGGTCAATGAACATGATCATCATGAAGATGCGTTCCGCCAAATCGCAACACGGTTTCACGCTCCTGGAACTGATGATTGCCTCGTTTATTGGGATTCTCGTCATGGCAGCCATGACCAGCATGTTCCGTGTGGCCATGAACACGATGTTGACCGTCACGCAGCGCGCTGAAACCCAGCAGAATTTGCGCGCCGGCATCGACATGATGACCAAAGATATAAGCTTGGCAGGCTCAGGTTTACCCACCGGCGGCTTGCAACTGGCAGCCGCTACGCAGACAAAGTTCGCCTGTAACCAGGGCGGCACGTGCTACCTGACCAATCACTTTTATCCTTTAAGCAGTGCCGGCACGATCAACTACATGTATGGAATTCTGCCGGGCTTCAACAACGGCGTAGAGAACGGTGTCGTCATCCCGAATGCCCCCGGCGCGGTGAACGATAGCATCACTTCGATCTATTGCGATTACAACTTTCCGTTAACGAATTTCGCCTTCACCTTTAACGCCGCCGGAACGGCGGCTACGGTTGGTCCGGCCGCTACGATTGTTCCCGGGCTTCCCACGAACATTCTCGCACCCGGTGGCTTGGTTGTCGGCGACTTAATGCTGTTCGTCGTCAACACAGCTGGCAACGGCAAAACGAACCAGGGCACCAGCTACGCGCAAACCGCCGCCGCCGTCGGTGAAATAACTGGCTTGCCGGATAACGTAGACATCGATTTCGCTACCGCGGATCCTCTCAACTTCAACCAATCGGCAGCCACGCCCAACAGCCTTGCGAATGCTGTTGCTGCCATCAACAACGCCACCAACTCGATTACCGCCTGCCGGCTGAATGCTGTCACCTATTTCCTTGAGGTTCCGGTGGCCGGCGCAACCGGTCAAACCCCCCGCTTGATGCGCCAAGTCAATGGCGGGAATGCTGTCCCCGTGGCCGATAACATCATCAACCTGCAACTCAGTTACGACGTGATCAATTCCAATTTAGGCACAATCGATGCAAATCGATCCGATCCAATCGGCTTCGGCGACTCCCCTGCCCTGATTCAAAAGGTCAACATGTGGGTGATGGCAGAAGGGTTGCAAACCACGAAGACCACTTCGCAGAGCATGTATCTGGCGAGCTCCGCCAGCACTCGCAATATGAGTTTCTGCAATTCGCTGAGTTCGGCTACGAAGGTGTGCCAATGATCGCTGGTTCGGGCAAGGTGAAGGACGTTGGAGGGAGAAAAATGGGGACCATGAAACGAGACTCGCGAGGTTTCACGCTGATCGCAGCCCTGCTGTTGACGCTGCTGCTGTCTGCCCTCGCCGTCGGAATGTTGTACCTCGTGAACAACGAGCAGCACATGGGGAACAACGATCTGGAGAACAACCTGTCGTTCTACGGCGCCGAGGCCGGCATCGAGAATTTGACCGCGGAACTCTCCCAACTGTACCAGCAGTCGCAGAGCCCCTCGGCTGCAGCCCTTAACGGTCTTACTGCTCCCGCGAACTTCCCCACCAACGTAACCGGGTCGAACATCGCCAACATGACCTATGCCGAGAGTCTGACCTGGCCGGCCACACAAACCAATGGCCAACCCTGTCCGAATGCTCCCAACCCGTGCGGCGCCTGGGATATTGTGGGCTCCGGCCCAAACCAGGGAATGGTAGCCTCTCTCATCCAATTCAACCTGCAAGTCACAGCCACCCGCCAATCGAGTGCCGGGCAGATTTCCGCCTACTCCACCATGGCAGCCACCGGCTCATCGGTGAATCTGACGCGAACCGTGGAAGTTGCACTCCTTCCGGCTTTCGAGTTCGGTGTGTTTTGTGACGGCGACTGCGACTACTTCGCAGGCCCTAATTTCAACTTCGGCGGCCGCGTTCACACCAACGGAAATCTTTTCCTGGCCACGGGTAGCACCCTAACCTTTACCGATAAAATCGCCGCAGTGGGGCAAGTTATCACCGACCAGCTTGAGAACGGTTGGCCCACCGGCAACGGCTACCCTGGCAACACCTATGTGCCCATCGCGCCCGGAGCGTGCCCACCAGCTCCCGGCTCCGGACCAGCAGCAAATTGTAATGCGCTTCCCGGCGGCAGCTGGACGGGCGGCTTTCCGCCCACAGGTGCGGCCAACCCCGGCTGGACAGGCACCTCGACAGCCTTCAACAACTTCATCGTAAACGGACTCACCGGCGCCACCAAACTGCAGCTGCCTTTCGTGCAGGCCACCAACGTCGGCCCAATTGAAATCATCCGCAGACCGGCACCAGGCGACACGGCGCTGATAACCAGTTCGCGAGACTATACCAAAGCCCAGATTCGTATTCTGCTGGCGGACACGCTCGCCGATTTGCATCCCGAGCGCGGAGCGGGTGCGCTGGATGCAAATGACGTACAACTCGGCCCGGCGGTGCCTACGAATCCTGCGGTTGGATACGCTTTGACCGTGCCCCCCGGGGGCACGATGGACTTCGCCATGGCGCAGCAAGGTAAACCCATTAACAATTGGACCGCGAACGCTCCCACCGGCTGCGGCGCAGTCGCTCAATGGCCCTTACATGGGCAGGTCACTTCTCTTGGCTCTGCATGCTCGAGTGTGTGGCTTCGGGTCGAATACTTGAACAACGCCGGGGCTTGGGTTGGTGTAACACAACAATGGCTCGGATATGGGTTTGGCCGCAGTTACAACCAGCCGCCCACGCACCCTTATGTAGCAGCTGGCGGCGCTATTCCGCCATGTCCCACAGCCTTATATCCTAGTTGGCAGGGAGTAACGGGGCCCGATCCTCTGGCGCAGTGCCAGAACCCGATCAGCCCTGCCATCCTCATCCTGCAGCAGCTTCAAAACGGCCTGGGTGGAGGCAGCATCGCCGGTGCATACAACTGGCTGCCGATCAACTTCTATGATGCGCGCGAAGGCGAACCACGGGATACCCGCCCCGGCGGCGATCCGCAGACTTCCTGTAGTCCCAATGGAATCATGAACGCCGTCGAACTCGACGTGGGTAATCTTTGGCTCTGGTTGCAGGGAGCGGCGCCTTATGCTGCTGGCAGCGGAACTCTGGTGAACTCCAGCAACAACAATGGTTACATTCTCTATTTCTCCGACCACCGCGGGATGATGCCCGATCCGCGTCCCCTGAGCGTTTTCTACAACGGAATTTCGGGAATGTCGGGCCTGAACGATACTGTCAACAGCGCATCACAGATTGGCCTGCCTGACGGCGCGCTGGAACCAATCACCTACTATGCCACGGCTACCCCCCCTTACTCACCGGAAGATACAGCGATCAAGAGTAACGGCATCGTCGACCGGTGGGGCCAGGCAAACCTAGGGGCCGGTTTCGGCATCAGCGGCGCCAGCATGAGCCAGCCTTATTACATTTTTGGCTCCGTCGTCGGTAATAAGATCCAGTGCTATGCGCCCAATCCGATCGGTGCGCCCTATCCGGGTACCGCTGAGTGGAACATGGTAACGGGGCCGCGCCATGTCCTGCGCCTGGTCGATGCCAGCATGGATAATGCCGGAACGAGCTATTTGCCGCATCCCATTGCGCCCGCTACCTCCGGCAATGGCTTCACCGTGGTTTCGGAAGAGCCGGTCTACGTGTGGGGCGACTACAACAGCGGACCGAAGGATCCCTTCTGGCCCAGCGAAAACGTGATCAATACGCCGCACTCTGCGGCTGCGATCATCGCCGACTCAGTAACGCTTCTTTCCAATCCTCCTTCAGGAGCCACAGTTCCAACCGCCTTGTCGGGATGGACTGACGTCGAGAGCTTCCTGAATCCAGGGCTTGCAAACAACCGGAACGGGAACACCAGCTATTACCGGGTAGCGATCGCCGCCGGCAAAAGCATTCCTTTCCCAGAGCCGGGATGGGCAACCGCCGCTGCTTTGAAGGATTTCGGCACCGATGGCGGAATGCACAACTTCCTCCGTTATCTCGAGAACCGCGGTGCCAACGGAGCCACAGTAAACTATGCCGGCTCGCTGATCAGCATGTACTATTCGCAATACAACACCGGCGTATTTAAGTGCTGCAACTCGGTTTACGGGGCTCCCAACCGAAACTATTTCTTTGACACGAATTTTCTCAATCCCAACAACCTGCCTCCAGGAACGCCCATGTTCCAGGACGTGGTTAGTTTGGGATATCACCAGAGCTTCTCAAGCCAGTAAGTCACACTCAGTCTGAATTCGCCCCGGTCTGCCGTTCAGGACCGGGGCGTTGTTTTTTTATACTATTCCCTTCGAAAAGCTCCTTCGCGTAGAGTACCGGCACCGTTTGTTGTTCAAAATATCTCGGGGCTTGTGGGACAAAACATTTGCCGTCAAGAGACAAATCTCTTAGTCCGTCGAAGTCCCAGCTGTGGATGCCTTTCTTCCTGTGCGCCTTCACTGCAGTTGCGTTCTTCTTTATTCCTGCCTTCATCATTCGTCCATTCCGGTATCAGGCGCCGCGCGCACTGTTGGTCGCCCTGGCCCTTCGCCAGCGAGCTCCGCTATTCACATTGGTCGCAGCCCTAACCTCTAGTGTCCTGGCTTTCTTTCTGTGGAGGTCGGCGACTCGATGGCGCAAATCCATACTCGCGGTCACGCTGCTCGTGGTCGCGTTCTCCGCAGTGATGGCGCGCCTCAACTATTTCGAATGGATGTTTCATCCCATTGCGGGTGCCCAATTTCTAGCGCAATCGGAGAGCAAGCTCGATCCGAAGGAAATGATCATGGGTGTACGACTGGGCGGCGAGGCTCGCGCCTATCCCATCAGCCAGATGGCCTATCACCACGTCCTCAACGATGTTGTGGCCGGTGTGCCGGTGGCCGTCACCTATTGAACGCTTTGTCACACCGGTCTGGTGTGGACGCGAACTGTGAACGGCAGGGTATTGAATTTTTATCTCGCTGGGATCAACAATCAGAACTTCCTCATGCGCGACCGGGAAACCGGAAGCTGGTGGCAGCAGATCACCGGCAAAGCCATCTACGGGCCGTTGCGCGGAGCATCGCTTGACCTTGTGTTGAGCGATGAACTCACCTTCGGGGAGTGGAGAACCGAGTTCCCCTCCGGTCAGGTGCTGGCGCCGGTTCCCAAGTACGTAAAGGAGTACGACAGCAACTGGGAACCTGATGTCGCCAAGCTACCCGTCGTTATCAGTTTTCCCGGTACCGAATTAAAGTCGCGCGACGTCGTCGTCGGCCTGACCGTGAACGGAACCGCTCGCGCTTATCCATGGGACAGTTTTGCCAAACAGTCTCCTGTGCTCGATCGAGTCAACGGAACTCCGTTGCTTCTCGTGCTTGGACCCGACGGCAAATCATTCCGGATTTTCATCAGCCGCGTTGACGGTAAGGACGCCGAATTCTTCCTCCAGGGAGAGGACAACGGGAAGCACGACTGGCTGCTGATCGACACCACGACAGCCAGTCAGTGGAACTTTCAGGGCTGCGCCACATCCGGCGCGGCGCAGGGAAGGTGTCTCGGGCAGGTCCCCGCCCTAAAAGACTACTGGTTC
>Ga0307474_10001445_pt1 | contig 17288 bp, 16 predicted proteins | sample atmos_gasesECM1C_2_FD_203312 | JGI IMG/M metagenome (GOLD analysis project Ga0307474, IMG submission 203312) | Hardwood forest soil microbial communities from Morgan-Monroe State Forest, Indiana, United States - atmos_gasesECM1C_05 | ecosystem: Environmental > Terrestrial > Soil > Temperate... | reverse complement strand
TTCCGGCCACAGATAGGAGATCATCACATCCAGCATCGCGAGCTGGATGTGATCGCCCAGCCCGGTCTTTTCCCTGGCGTAGAGCGCAGCTGCGACGGCCTGCGCCGTCATGACAGCAGTCGTCTTGTCGCAGACAATGGTGCGGATCATCTGCGGCCGGTTGGTGACAGGCTGCGACTGGATGTCGGCAAAGCCCGAGAGCCCCTGGATGATCGGATCATAGACCCGCTTCTTCACATAGGGCCCGGTTTCACCGACGCCGCTGATCGATACATAAATCAGCCGCGGATGGCGGGCGCGCAACTCATCGACGCCCAGACCAAGCCGCTCCATGGTGCCGGGACGGAAGTTCTGCACCAGCACGTCAGCCTTTGCCACGAGCTTCGCCAGCACCTCGCGGCCCGAGGCGCTCTTGACGTCGACGGCGAGCGAGCGCTTGCCGCGGTTGGAGGAGATGAATAGTGCCGAGAATTCGCCCTTTTTGTCGATGGTCGCCCGGCTACGGCGGGTGATGTCACCGGAGATCGGCTCTATCTTCAACACATCGGCGCCCTGGTCGGCCAGGAACATGGTCGCGAATGGACCAGAGACGACGCCCGTGAGATCGAGCACGCGAACGCCATTGAGTGGACCGGGCATAACGCTCTCCTGTTTTTACGTTACCGCCGAAAGCCGGCATGTCAGCTCGCCTTCGCGACCAGGCTTGTCTGCCTCACAATCTCTTCCTCGACGTCGCGCAGCTGATCCTTGCCGAAGAACATCTCATCGCCAACGAAGAACGTCGGCGAGCCCAAGGCACCCCGCGCGACCGCGTCATTGGTCAGCTCGAGCAGCCGCTTCCTGACGTCGTCCTGCTGCGCCCGGGCCATCAGCCGCTCGATATCGATACCGGAGGACGTGAAAGCCGCTTTGAAGACATCGACATCGTCCATCTTCTTCGGCTCCTCCCACATATGGTGATAGGCGGCGCGGAAATAGGGCTCGAATACGCCCTCGAACTGAGCGGCGACTGCACCGCGCATCAGCATCAGCGTATTGACGGGAAAGAAGGGATTTTGGCGGAAGCGCGTGATGTTGTGGCGACGGATAAAGCGCTGCGTCTCCAGCGCCAGGTATTCCAGCTTGTTCTTGATGCCGCGCAGCGACTCCGCCGGCGACATGTTGCCGGTCAGCTTGTAGATGCCGCCGAGCAGCACCGGAACATAGTCGAACTTGATGCCGGTGCGCCGCTCGATCTGGGGAATCGCGCATTCCGCCAGATAGGCATTGGGACTGCCGAAGTCGAACTGGAATTCAACTTTCAGGGGCGTTGCCACCACCTCTCCTCCCGCGTATGGGTGCGTCTTTTCGACTGCCGAGCTTGCGGCTCGTCCAAGCCTCAAGTATAACAGTTCCAAAATTGAACTGTCAACCTGCGCCGACCATCCAGATGCTCTTATGTCGATTTCAATATCCCTGGAAGTGGTTGTTAAAGCCTCAGTACCTATTTAGAATGCTGGCAATCGCAGCCGCAGCCCGTCCGGGACACGGGTGCGGCGTCAGGAGAGTCTGCAAATGAGATGGGATGCCCTAGAGGAAGAGCCGTGCTCGGTGGCCCGTACAGTGGGCGTTATCGGCGACCGCTGGACGCTTTTGATTCTGCGCGAGTGTTTTCTGCGCACCAGACGCTTTGAGGGGTTCCAGTCGGCGCTCGGCATCACCCGCCATCTGCTTGCGGAACGGCTGAAGAAGCTGGTGAGGACCGGCATTCTCCGCCGCATCCCCTACCAGGATTCGCCGAAGCGACACGAATATATTCTGACCCAGAAAGGCCTCGACCTCTACCCGATCATGATGGCAATCGTGCATTGGGGCGACACCCACATGGTCGACGAGCGCGGCCGGCCGCTGCTGCATGAGCACAAGAAATGCGGCAAGCTGTTCGACCCTGTCATGGTCTGCTCCGAATGCGGCGAGCCGCTGGCCGCAAAGGAAGTGGTCACCCGTCCCGGCCCCGGCGCACGACCCCGGCCCGACAGGACCCCTGCGGAGGGCGAGGCCAAGCCAAAATCCCGCAAGCGCGCGGCTGCGGCTTAAGGCAAAGCCATCCCTCGAAGCCGCTTCGGCTTGCGATCACTCGGATGAGGCATCGAGCGCTTCGCTGATCAGATCCCAACGCGTACCGGTCCAGCGCTGCAGCCGCATCTGCGCATAGTTCATGTTGATCTTGTCGGACGTGTTGATCGTGATGCCCGGCAACAACGTGGGCAGCGTGACAGCCTTCAGGGACCTCGCCTGCTTGACGATGTTGGCACGCGACAGGTCGTCTCCACACTGCTTGAGGAGCTGTTCCAGCAGCATGCCCTGGGTATAGCCGAACAGATAGTTGTTCTCCGAAAGATCGATGCCGGGCATGTATGTGTCGACGAAGACACGATAGTTTTTCATGCCATCGTTCTGGTCCCACTGCGAATCCGCCGGGTCCATCGTGATAGAGCCGACAATGACGCCGGTCGCCACGTCAAGGCCGGCAGGCTTCAACGTGGCGCCGACCGAGCTCGACGGATAGTTCAGAAGGATCATCGGCTTCCAGCCCAGCTCATGCGCTTTGCGGATTGCCTGCGCCGCAAATTTCGGCGTCCCCGCGACCAGCAACGCATCGGCTCCACTGCTCTTAAGAGACACGACCTGCGAGTCTACAGTCGGATCGCTGATCTCGTAGGCTGCGGTGACGACCTTCCTGTCGAAATCGTCCTTCAGCAGGGCTTTGAAGGCGTTAACGTAGTCTTTGCCGAGATCGTCGTTCTGATAGAGGATCGCGTATCTGGCGTTGGGCAGAGTCCTGGTCAGATATTTGGCGTAGATCTTCCCCTCCGTGTCGTAGCTGACCAGGCTGGTCGTCGTGAGCGGGTAGCTCTGGACATCGGTGAACTTGCTCGATCCCGTGACGATGCCGATGGTCGGCACCTTCTTGCTCAGCAAATATTTCGCGGTCGCCGAATTGCCGGGCGTTCCGAGCTGGCTGAACATGAAGGCGACCTCGTCGCCTTCGACCAGCTTGCGCGCTTGCTCCACCGACTTGGGCGGACTGTAGGCATCGTCATAGGCGACGTAGCTGATCTTGCGGCCATTGATGCCACCGCGGTCGTTGATCGACTGGACATAAGCGAGCATTGCCTTGCCGACCAGCCCGAGCGCAGAGGCCGGGCCGCTGAGCGGGAAAATGCCGCCGATCCTGATTTCGGTCGGCGTCACGCCAGGCATGTCACCAGCAAAAGCGGACGTCAGCAAGGTCGCGCTTAGCACGCACGCGGCAATCAGCGCTCTCACCATCGAGCCCTCCTCCATTTTGTCCATCGGGACCGCTCGCGAGCCGCGGCGGCGCATCTTGTTGGTTCCGCGGCGATCACGGCCGCCACGCAAAATGATTTAAAGTTCTATTTTCGAACTTGTCAAGCGATAGTGATTATCGGCGCCCTTCACGCCGATGTTGCATGGCTATAGAAATAAGTTCCTTTTCGATATTATTTGAGAAAGGGTCCTTGAGTTTCGCAAAACGGGAGCATGCATGGCCACGCGATCCATCGACACCGGCACGGACGAATTGCTTTGCGAGATCAGCGAGCGGGTGGCCACCATCACGCTCAACCGTCCCGAGGCGCGGAATGCGTTGTCGGACCAACTCACGCCGGCGCTGCGGCGGATGATCAAGTACTGCGGCGACGACGCGAGCGTCGGCGTGATCCTGATCACTGGAGCCGGCACGGCCTTTTGCGCCGGCGGTGATGTCAAAGGCATGGGCGACGGTGCGTCCAAGACCGAGATACCGTTCGAGGAGCGCGTCGCCAATCTGAGAACAAAGCAGTGGACGCTGACGGGCGCGCTCGTCGGATTGCGCAAGCCGACCATCGCAGCACTTCCGGGCCCAGCCGCCGGCGCCGGCATGGCGATTGCGCTCGCCTGCGATATCCGCATCGCGGCAGAGTCTGCGATCATGTCGACCGGCTATGCCCGCATCGGGCTCACCGGCGACTACGGCATCGCCTGGCTCCTCACGCGCCTCGCCGGCACCGCGCGGGCCCGCGAGCTGATGTTTTTGTCGGAACGGATCGACGCGCGGCGCTGCGAACAGCTCGGCCTTGTCAACCGAGTCGTGCCCGACAGCGAATTGCGCGACACGGCTTTTGCGCTGGCCCGGCAACTCGCGGACGGACCGACCTCTGCCTTTGGCCGGATCAAGGACAATCTCGACCAGGCCCTGACCTCGGATCTCGCCGCCTCGATGGACCAAGAGGCGGAAAATATGGTGCTGGCTGCGCGCACCACCGATCACAAGGAGGCGGTGCGCGCCTTTGTCGAAAAGCGCAAGCCGACCTTTACGGGCGGCTAGCCGAGCGCCGCGCCAGGCTAGACCCGCTCGATGATGACCGCCGGCGCCATGCCGCCGGCGGCGCACATGGTGACAAGGCCGCACCTGAGATCGCGTCGCTCGAGCTCATCCAAAATCGTGCCTATCAGGATCGAACCGGTGGCGCCGATCGGATGACCCAGCGCAATCGCCCCGCCATTGACGTTGACCTTGTCGCGGTTGAGCCTGAGGTCGCGGATATATTTCTCTGCCACCACGGCAAAGGCCTCGTTGATCTCGAACAGATCGATATCATCGAGAGAGAGCCCGGCCTTGGCCAGCACCTTGCGCGTGGCGGGCACCGGCGCATTCAGCATCAAGGTCGGAGAATCCCCCATATTCGCCATCGCGACCACGCGCGCCCGCGGCTTTAGTCCATGGGCTTTTGCGTAGCCGGGCGATGCCAACAGGATCGCGGCTGCCCCATCGACGACGCCGGACGAATTGCCTGCGTGGTGGACGAAATCGATGTCGAGGCCCGGATGCTTCTGCAGGATGAGACTGCGATAGGTCGTGCCCTTCTCGTCGAGCGGATAGTCCGCGACGGCGCTGAACGCCGGTTTGAGCTCGGCGAGCCCCTCCATCGTGGTCTGCGGCCGCGGATACTCCTCGCGGTCGAGCGCGATCGAGCCATCCTCTCGATAGACCGCGACCAGGCTCTTTTTGAAATGACCGTTCTGAATTGCGTTCGCGGCGCGCTTCTGGCTCTCGAGGCCAAGCGCATCGACATCGCGCCTGGTGATGCCCTCCATCGTCGCAATTGCGTCCGCGCAGACGCCCTGATGCGATTGCGGGTGCCGCGCGCGCAGGCGCAAATTGCCGGAGTCCATCATCATCGGTCCCTGCCCGCGCCGCCCCTCCATCGACATCATCTCGGTGCCGCCGGCGATCACGAGGTCTTCCGCGCCCGACATGATCGAGGCCGCCGCCATGTTGACACTGGTGATTCCGGACCCGCAGAACCGGTCGAGCGTGACGGCGCTGGCGCGCACGTCAAAACCGGCATCGAGCGCCGCCATCCGGCCGAGATCGCCGCTCTGCTGCGCGACCTGGGCGCTGGTGCCCCAGACGATGTCATCGACATCGGCGGTATCGATGCCGGAGCGATCGGCGAGCGCGCGCAGGACCGTCGCGCCCAGCTGCTGCGGATGGATTCCGGACAATGCGCCTTTGCCGGATTTGCCTATGCCGCGCGGCGTCCTGCAGGCGTCAATGATCAGCGCGTCAGCCATGGCGTTTCCCTCCCATATGGACATTCATCGCGAATCCCTTTCAGAGCAGCTTCGCACCAAAATTTTGCTCCGGATCCATGTCGGCAACGAGCCGCCCCGTTGGCCTCGCCGCCTCGCCGCCGCTGCGCGCGAGGAAGCGGCCGGAGCCGGGCAGCGCCGACAATTTTCCGCCCTCGACAATGATGCGGCCGCGGGACAGCACGGTGACTGGCCAGCCCTGCACGATCCGGCCGGCATACGGCGTGTAGCCGGTGCGATCATGCATCATTTCGTCGCTGACGGTGACACGGTGATCGGGATCCCAGATCGCGATGTCGGCGTCGGCGCCGACGGCGATCGAGCCCTTGCGCGGATGCAGATTGTAGATTTTCGCCGGCGCCGTTGCGGTCAACTCGACGAATTTCTCCAGGCCGAGCCGCTCCTTCGACACCATCGCGTCGAACAACAGCGGCAGCCGCATTTCCAACCCCGGCAGGCCGTTGGCGACCTGCTTGAAATTCGGCGTCGGCCCTGCGCGCAGCTTGCCGGTCTCGTCAAAGCGATAGGGTGCGTGATCGGACGAGACGGTCTGAAGGTCGCCAAGCGCGAGCGCCTTCCATAGCGCCTCCTGATCGGCAGCGCGCCGCGGCGGCGGGCTGCACATCCATTTCGCGCCTTCCACGCCAGGGCGGTCGAGGTCATCCGCGGTCAGGAACAGGTATTGCGGGCAGGTCTCCGCGAACACCTTCAACCCCTCACCGCGCGCGTCGCGGATCACCTTGGCGCCCTCGGCGGTCGAGACATGGAAGATCATGATGGGCTGGTCGACCAGCGCAGCCATGCCGATCAGGCGGTTGAACGCCTCGGCTTCGGAGAAACGCGCGTGACTGATTGCGTGATATTTCGGATCGGTGTAGCCGCGGGCGAGCAGGCGCTTCACCATCCAGGAGATGACGCCGTGATTCTCGGCGTGCGCACAGAGCATCGCGCCGCCTTCGCGCGCGGCCACCAGAATGTCGAGCAGGGGCTCGTCATCGATCTTGAGACGATCGTAGGTCATGAAGATCTTGATCGAGCCGTGTCCTTTGCGGATCAGCGCCGGCAGCTCCCGCTTCAGCGTCTCCCTGGTCGGATCGGCGATGATCATGTGGAAGGCGTAGTCGATCACCGCGCCCTTGCGCGCGAGCGCATGATATTCCTCGAGCACATGCGGCAGCTGCATGCCGACATGCTGAGCCGCGAAGGAAATGACCGAGGTAGTCCCGCCGAAGGCGGCCGAGGTTGTGGCGCTCTCGAACGTATCGGCATTCATGATGCCGGCGGCGGAGAGCTGCTCGATATGACAATGACTGTCGACGCCGCCCGGAAGCACCAGCTTGCCGCGCGCATCGATCTCGCGTTTGGCGGGGCCGAGGCCGCGGCCAATTGCTACAATGGTCTCGCCCGCGATGGCGACATCGGCCTCGAACGTATCGGTGGCGGTAGCGACGCGCCCTCCCCGGATGATCAGGTCGTAGGCGGGCTCGGTCATGACAATCTCCATGACGGTTACTCTAGATTGGCAGCGCAAGTCCGCACACCTCGTGGGCGCGCCCTTGCGCCAGGCGCATGACCGCTCCATGCTGCCCATGGCATAGTGATTGCTTCTTTTTCGCGCCGTCAACACAGATGAAGCAGGAACCTCCCATGTCCCGGCCGCGCATCATGGTGATCAACCCGAATTCGAACCGCGTTGTCACGGCGGGTCTCGCCGAGGCGCTGAAGCCGCTGATGTTCGACAATGGGCCGGAGATCGTCTGCGAGACTCTTCCCGAAGGACCGTTCGGTATCGAGAGCCAGGCCGATGTCGACAGCGTCGCGATGCCGCTGCGGCGCCTGGTCGAGAATGACACGGGGACTGCGGCGTTCGTCATCGCCTGCTACAGCGATCCTGGCCTGCATGTCTGCCGCGAGGCGACCACGCGGCCAGTGCTCGGCATCGCCGAATGCGGCGTGCTCACCGCCCTGACCCGCGCCGAGACCTTCGGCGTCATCGCCATCGCGCAACGTTCGATCCGCCGCCATCTACGCTATCTCCGCCAGATCGGGTTGCTGGACCGCCTCGCCGGCGAGCGTCCCCTCGACATGAGCGTTGCCGAAACCGCCTCCGGCGAAGGCACGCTTGCGAAGATGATCACGATCGGGCGGGCGCTGAGGAACGAGGATGGCGCCGGTGCGATCGTGATGGGCTGTGCCGGCATGGCGCGTCACCGCAAGGCGCTCGAAGAGGCGCTCGGCATTCCCGTGATCGACCCGACCCAGGCCGCGGTCACGATGGCACTTGGCGCGGTGCAATTCGCCGCCAACTGATCTCATGGCGGCTCTCATGGCGGCGGGATTGCGCCGGTCCGGCTGGTGATCAGGCCGTAATGTTCGATGCGGCGGTGGCGGGCGAAGTCGAAGATCGTCTTCTTGCCGAACACGGTGGCATCGAGGTCGCAAGCATGCATGACCAGCTCGTCGCCTTCGGTCTTGGCTTCCGCCACGATCTCGCCGTCCGGACTGACGATCACGCTGCCGCCGATCAGCGGGAAGCCGTCTTCGACGCCGGCCTTGGCCACAGCAACGACCCAGCAGGAGTTCTGATAGGCGCCGGCTTGCACCGAGAGGCGGTTATGAAACAGCCGCTTCTCCGGCCCTTCCTCGCTCTTCTGCGCATTGACTGACGGCGTGTTGTAGCCGATCAACACCATCTCAACGCCCTGGAGGCCCATGACCCGGTAGGTCTCGGGCCAGCGCCGGTCGTTGCAGACCGCCATGCCGAAGATGCCGCCGAGGCTGCGCCACACCGGAAAGCCGAGATCGCCCGGCTCGAAATAGCGCTTCTCCAGATGCTGAAAGGCGCGTTCGGCATCGAACTCGGCATGTCCCGGCAGATGGATCTTACGATATTTGCCTACGATCTTGCCGCTGCGATCGGTCAGGATCGCCGTGTTGAAATGGTGGCCGTCAGGCGTGAGCTCGGCATAGCCGAAGCTCATCGCCATCTCGTATTTTGCCGCGCGCTCGAACAAGGGAGCTACCCGGTCATTCGGCATGTCACGCTCGAACCAGGCATCGACCTCTCTTTGATCCTCGAGATACCAGCGCGGGAAGAATGTCGTGAGCGCGAGCTCCGGATAAACGATCAGGTCGGCAGACCTCGCCTTGGCTTCGTCCATCAGCGTCAGCATGCGCTTGACGACGACATCGCGCCCCTCGGCGCGCTGGATCGGCCCCATCTGGGCGGCGGCAACGTTGATCAAGCGCATGATGTTCGCACTCCTTCATGTATCGCGCGGCGTGTGTTGCTGAAGAATCCGGCGACTGAGCCTGCGTGGCCGATCGTATTGGCTGGCGACAGATAAGATTTGGAGCCTGCGGAAGTCAAATGCAGGCTCTGTCGGTATCCAGCACAAGGAGCTGACGGGGGTCCTTGACGGCCCGGCCACACCGGTGTTCTGGAATATTGACAAGGTCGAGTGACGCAAGCTCGAGTAACCTGGCCCGATGCCCCATGAAGTGAGACGTGTGACCCATGTATGACGTGATCGTTGTCGGTGGAGGCTCGGCCGGCGCCGCTATCGCCGCGCGCCAGTCGGAAGACCGCGCGCGCCGCGTGCTTTTGCTCGAAGCCGGACGCGACTGGCGCGCCCATGAGGCGCCCTGGGAAGTGGTCACGCCCAATCCCATACCCATCATCCACCAGCGCGAGTTCCAGGAGAAATGGCAATGGCCCAACCTCCTGACCCGCCGCATCGCCGGACAGGAGGCCCGCTTCTACTGGCGCGGCAAGGGGCTGGGCGGCAGCTCGATGATGAACGGACAGATCGCAATCCGCGGCGTGGCTGACGCTTTCGACGAGTGGGCGGCAAATGGCTGCACTGGATGGTCCGCGCGCGAGATCATGCCGCTGTTTTCCGTGATCGAAGACGACCTGACATTCGGCGATGTGGACGGGCATAGGAGGGGCGGACCGCTGCCGGTCTATCGCGCGCCGCTCGAAACGTGGGGACCGATCGACCGTGGCTTGCGCGAAGCTGCGCTTGCCAGCGGCTATTCATGGTGTGCGGATGTCAACGGGGCGGATGGCGAAGGCGTCGCCTGCTATCCAATCAACAGCCGCAACAGCCGGCGCATCTCCACCAACGAGGCCTATCTCGAGCCGGTGCGTGGCCGCGACAATCTCGAGATTCGCGGCCACGCCCTGGTGGATCGCGTCCTGTTTGATGGGGCAAGCGCCACCGGCGTGCGGGTCCACATCCAGGGTGAGGGCACGCACGACATCAACGCACGCGAAATCGTGCTGTGCGGAGGCGCGATTCACAGCCCGGCGATCCTGTTGCGTTCGGGCATAGGCCCCGCCGACGAGCTCAAGTCGATGGGGATCCCGGTCGTGGCGGATCTCCCGGTCGGCAGGAATTTCTTCGACCATCCGCTGTTCCGCGCTACCATTCAGCCGCGCGAAGAATTCAGGGCGACCGATCGGGATAGCCGCCACACCAATTGCTGCGTCACCTATACATCGGGACTAGCCGGCGGTGGCAAGCGCGACATGATCCTGATCGCGTTCAACCATCGCGGCATCGGCAATCCCGGCGCGATCGGAGCCGGATTGTTCAACGCTTTTTCACGCGGCACATTGAAACTTGTCTCGCTCGACCCCGAGATCGATCCCGTGGTCGAGGAAAACATGCTCGCCGATCCGCGCGACATGCTGCGCATGAAGGATGCGGTGAAACGACTTGCGGTGCTCACTGCGCATGAAGCGCTCGCCGGCAGAGCGGACTGGATCCGCCTCGGCGACACGGAGCTGACATTCCCGCAAGCGGCGGCCATGCCTGATGCCGACCTTGAAGCGGTATTGCTGCAGGTGACGGGTGACATCCAGCACGCCGCCGGCTCATGCCGCATGAGCGGCGCGAACGATTCCAACGGCGTCGTCAACCCGGATGGCACCGTCAAGGGCGTTGCCGGCCTGCGCGTCTCTGACGCCTCGATCATGCCGTCCGATTGCCGGGCCAACACTCACTTCACGACGGTCGTGATCGGCGAAGCGATCGCGCGCAAGATGAGGCCCGGGGATCACCACGCCTAGCGCAGCGTACCGTCCTCTGATTTGCATATTCAATTTTCAAAGAGCAAACCCCGTCATTGCGAGCGCAAGCAGTAGTCCAGAGCCACGCAGACGACTCTGGATTGCTTCCGCCTTCGCGCGAGCGCTTCGGCGGACGCAGTCGTCGCGTCGCTCCCCGCAATCACGTAAGGCACATAAGTCAGCCTTCTCGCGGCGCGTTTCGCGTCCGAGCTTTGCATGTCTCCCACCCTCCAAGAATGCAGAGGGCACAGGGAAGGCCGGGTGCCCGCTGCACCCGTGGGCCCCGCGCGAAAAAAGTGTGCGGGGCGCGTGAACCACAGGTACAGGCGGATACACTCCGGCCTTCCCTGCGCGAATGGTTTACGGCTTATACGTACTCTCCCCGGTGAACCAGCCTTTGCCACCGTTATCGGCACGATGCGTTAGCATCGTCGCCAACGTAGCGCCTGCTCCGGGCGCGCCAGGACCACACGACTTCGCCGTCCACAGCACGGCTTCACCAGAACATCCAGCGGTTCAAACCCGCAACCACCAGATACCCAGCGAAACCGCTTCAAACATCGCCTCGCCTTGCGACGCAGCCGCGGCACTCGCATTCCGCTTCACGTTTCGTGACGTTGGCGACACGCCCCTCCGACCGAAACGGAACGGGAGCGACCATACACCCGATTCCGACTTCCGAAAAGACGAATATTTTTTGCGCTGGGGATTGACGAGCTATTGTGGACGGTGCCCGGCGGGCAAATCGGTTGGTGAGGCGCAGGTAACGCCGCAGTTCGGTGATATCGCTCCCGGCGGATCGCCGCGTCCGGACCCTGCCCTCGAAATCAGCGTCCGTTGCGCAGGGAACGACGGTCAAAAAAAGCCCGCCATTCGCGGCGGGTCCAGTCAAGGGAGGGACGTTGTTGAGGCCATGGTCTATGGCCTTGAGTACGTTCGCCGCGGAGTCACTGCCGGCTAGACCGCTGGTGTGCGAACGCGTAGCGCGGATTGACTCCGCAATGAGAACCCGTGCCGGAGGCGGTCGCCCTGCACTGCTGCAAGGTCTGGAACTGGCAATTTCCCGGATAACCCCAACTGCGACCTTGGAGACAATAGCGAGCGGCGACAGCGGGCGAGAGGGATCCGACTGTGGCCAACAGCAAAATGGCGGAGAGGGCTGTTAACATCGGATGGCGCATCGGAGGCTCCTATCTGACGTCGTGGATCGAGGTTGTTGTCTGATCATGCACGTTTGCGGAGCTTGGGATATCGGGTAATGACCTGATTACCGTTCAGGAATCTTCCCCACTTGAAGAGGCCCGAACCTCGCCTTCCCGCATTCGGGTTGCACTCCTCAAGCAGCTAAGGCGCACCGGGGGCCATTGCCGCCCTTAGAGCGCAACCAGTTTTTTACGGATAGCATAGCGGACGAGTTCAGCCGTCGACGACATTCCCAGTTTGCGCATTGCCGATGCACGATGTGTCTCGACCGTCTTCACGCTAAGCTTCAAGATCGCGCTGATGGATTTGTTGGTTTGTCCCTCCGCAATCAGCTGGACCACATTCTGTTCCCGCAATGTGAGCAGCATCTTGGACTTGTTCTGCTTATTGTGCTGATAATCGTGCAGCAATTTCTCCAGCAAGGTGCTGGTAAAATAGGGACGATGACTGAGCAGTTCCTCAATCGCTGAAATGAGATGCTTCTTGGCATCCGATTTGAACAAGAATCCACGGACTCCAGCCAGAAGGGCTTCGGTCAGAATTTCCTCGTTCTCGTGCATTGTGAGAATGAGCACTTCCGTGCGCGGACGAAGCGATCTGATGCGACGACAAACCTCCAGGCCGTTCATGACAGGCATCGAATAGTCGACGATTGCGACATCCGGCTTCGTTTCCAGCGCCATCCCAACCGTCTGCTCTCCGTCGACGGCTTCTCCCGCAACAACCCAGTTGGTATGACTTTCGATGATCGCGCGAAGTCCGGAGCGCACGATTTCATGATCATCCGCAATCAAAATTCGTTTCACGGCGTCGTTCCTGGAATGCTTCCCCATGGGGCGTCGGGGCGGCACCGGTAGCAAGATCGACCGCATTATACTGATCGGCGACGGCGCAGTAATCCTCTCAAACCCCTAGTGGTCCCGGTGGATTTACCGAGGTCTCCCCTGTGGCTCGTGGCTTGCCGGAAGCACCTGTTGCAAGAGGCACCTGCGAGAGCCGCCAGCGCCCGACCCGCCGAACACCTTATGGCTGTTCGGTAACCGGCCGATCAACTCCGATTGGGTCAGTTGCGTTGTCATGCTTCCACCAGCTTGGCCCGAACCGCATATCGAACCAGACTGGCGGTCGAATTGAGGTCCAGCTTGCGCATTGCGGCGGAGCGGTGCGCTTCCGTCGTCTTTACGCTGAGGTGGAGGATCGCGCTGATGCTCTTGTTGCTGTAACCCTCGGCAACCAGCTTGACGACAAGTTGTTCGCGCGGCGAAAGCGACTGGTGCCCATCGTCGGGTCCGGTCGATCTGGCGTTCAGCTCGCCCCAGAACCTGCCGGTCGAGAACGGCTTATGGGCCAAAAGCGATTCGACCGCCCTCAGCAACACCTTGTTCGCGTCCGATTTCACCAGGAAGGCCCGGGCGCCCGCCTGAAACGCCTGCTGCGCAAGCAGGCTGGAGTTGTGCACCGTGAAAATCAGAACCTCGGTTTGCAGCGGATATTCCCTGATCCTGCGCGCGACCTCCACTCCTGTCATGCGCGGCATGGAGAAATCTACGATCGCGACATCGGGACGACATTCGATTGCCGCCGCGAGCGCCTTGTTGCCATCGTTCGCTTCGGCAACCACCTCCCAGTCGACATGTTGCTCCAAAACCGCTCGCAGCCCCAACCGTACCGCTTCATGATCGTCCGCGATAAGAATCCGCTTCATGGCAAGACACTCTTGTTCTTTGTTTCGTTACGTGCTCGCGCGTTCTCACTTGATGACTAAGAGACCCTTTCGCTGGCTGCGCCGTTTGCCCGCCAGATGATGCGGAAAAACCGCACACAATGTGGTACCCGAACGTCGCGCGACGGTCGATCGGAACTCGAGCGTACCACCGAGCTGCTGCAACCTGAATCTCATCGCAGGGATGCCTACGCCAAGAGACGTTTCGCTGGTGCCATATCTGGCGTCGCCACCTGCCATTCCCCGCCCATTATCCCTGATGCGGAGGCGGAAGTGGCTCTCCGTTGCCTTGATCACGACCCCAACCGCCGTTGCCTTCGCGTGGCGGAAGACGTTTGTAAGTGCCTCCTGAATGATGCGTAACAACGAACGCTGCGTCCTGGCAGGCAATCGATCGACCTCGGGCGTAATGTCGGTGGTCACTTTCAACGACGTGCGCGCTGCAAAACCGCAGGCGTATTGTTCGATCGTCGCCTTCAGCCCGTACGCCGTCAGATCCTGGGGGTGCAGCAGATAAGTGAAAGCTCGGATCTCCCTGAGAGCGTGATCGATCGATGCATCGATCTCGTCGCAGAGCCTCTCGGCATTCGCCGGGTCGCCCAGGGCCGAGCGGATGCGCATGACGGTTAGGCTCGCAGCGATCAAATGCTGACAGGTTGAATCGTGAAGATCGGACGCGATCCGTTGCTGGATTTCCTGCTGAATGGATACGAGCCTTGCGCCCATCTCGGCATGAGCGCAGTCGATCGGACCAACGGCAGGGGACCTTTTGCTCAAAGTCCGGTGACTGCCAATCAGCCTTGTTACGCTGCCCGAAGCGGCGTCACAGATCGGAGTTACGATGGTTTCGATATCTCTTCGGGATCCGCCGAGAGCAAGGCGATGATGGACCCGTACCTCAGCACCTTTGGCCAGACACGCATGGAAGACTTCGTGCAAGGCACTCGCATCTTCCCTGCTCAGGCAGTCGGAAACCGGCGTCTCCCGGATCTTTTCCGATGAGATTCCAAGAATAGCTTCGAACGCCGGGTTGATAGCCTTGTACAGAAATTCGCCGTCGCTGGATGGGCGCACTGCAAACAGGGCATCCGAAGCGAGCATCCAGTACGGTCGATCGCTCAACTCGTCAGAGCCATTCGCCGGCCATCCGATGACGCTTCCTTGATCTTGTCCGTAAGCGCGGGAGCTATATGGCTTCACGGTACGCACTCGCTTTTCCCAAAGCGACACTCAATGTCGAGTGCCGCTTTCTACCCGGCAAGCAATGTAGCAATCGCTATATGCGACCGGATAGAACACGCGATACGCATACTATACACCGGCAGGCAAACCACACCAACAGGTAGAATTTCAGCACAGCTCCACGAACGCGATCATGACAACAGTCATCGCCGCACTCGAACGCGACGTAACAATGACTAAAATGACTGCAGAGCGAGTGGCATACCGGTCCCACTGCCGGTCGCGCGTTGCCGGAACTGCAGCCACCTGCTCGGGAACTGATGGTCAAATCCCGGTACGCCCGCAATAAACCGCGGCCATAATGGTAATGGGCGCCAGGCGTGCCGGCTGGACAGGCTATTGGAAATCCGTCACAATCTGTGGTAGATTATGTGACGGCGGCTGCTGTTCCTTTTCTGGGAGGGCACAGAACAGAGAGGGATCAGAGGATCGCCACCGCCCAATCAGAGGTTGCAATTTCTGATCCAATTGCGCCTCAGCACTATTTTGCGCGCGCACGATCTGAAGTTCCGCTGTCCCCACCTCGCCTCTGCAGATGCGCCATCGGCGCACGCACCACTGGTCGAGAAGGATTCCCCCAGTCAGACAACTCGCGCCTGATGTGCCGGCTCGCTCTTTTTCCCGAACCAGGTCACATACAAGGTGGGCAGAAGAACCAGCGTCAGCATGGTCGCGACCAAGAGTCCCCCCATGATCGCAAAGGCCATTGGTCCCCAGAACACCGTCGGAGCTATAGGTATCATGCCGAGAACCGTTGACACCGCCGTCAGCATGATCGGACGGAAACGAGAGCTGCTGGCGTCCACGGCAGCATCCCAGGGGCTCTTTCCCTGAGCGCGCTCGGCGTCGATCTGGCTGATCAGGATCACCGCGTTCTTGCTGATCATGCCGAGCAGCGCAAGCACGCCGAGAATTGCGACGAAGCCCAACGGACGATTTGAAAGAAGCAGCGCCGCTACCACCCCGATCAGGCCGAGAGGCGCAACGCACGCGACCATGAACAATCGTGCGAAGCTGCGCAACTGCACCATGAGGATGGTGAACATGGCGAGCAGCATGAGCGGCACCACGGCCATGACGGAGGCCTGCGACTTCGTGCTCTCTTCCACGGTCCCGCCGACCACCACGTTATAGGATGCCGGGAGGGTCTTTCTCAGATTCTCGATGGCCGGCGAGAGCGAGTCCACCACCGTCTCCGGCAGCGTTCCACCGGCGATTGCGGCCTGGACCGTCAGAGTCGGAACGCGGTCACGCCGCCAGATCAGGGGAAACTCCTGTTCATATTCGAAGGAGGCAAACTGGCTGAGCGGAACGGTTTGGCCCCCTGGTAACGGCACCTGCAGCGTGCGCAGGCCATCAAGCGAGACACGCTGTTCGTCGACGGCGCGCGCCACCACGTTGACCAGATAGATATCATCGCGAACCTGGGTGATAGGTGTTCCGGATATGACGGTGTTCAGGACAGAGGCTATCGCCTGCGAGCTGAGGCCGAGAAGGCGCGCTTCATCCTGATCGACACGAATGCGCACCTTCCGGTCCGGCTCCATCCAGTCGAAATTCACCTGTCTCGCCATGGGATCGGCGGCAACAATCTGCGCGACCTTGAGCGCGATTTCACGCACGCGCTCCACGTCGGGACCACTGACGCGATACTGCACCGGCCATCCGACGGGAGGCCCGAGCTCAAGCGGAGCAACGAACGAGACCGCGTTCGGAAACTCCTCTGCGAGATGCTTCTCCAGTTTCGCATGCAACCGCTCGCGTGCCGCGACATCCTTTGCAACGACAACCGCCTGCGTGAAGAAATCGTTCGGTAACTGGACATTGAGGGGCAGGTAGAAGCGAATTGCGCCGCGCCCCACATAGGTGCTCCACCGCGCGACGTCAGGATCGCCGGTCAAGGCTGCGTCGAGGCGTTTTGCGGCCGTTTCGCTCGCATAGATCGATGCATTCTGCGGCAGGCTCAAATCAACAAGCAGTTCCGGTCGATCGGACGACGGAAAGAACTGCCGCGGCAGGAGCGGCATCGCAAGCAAGGATGCGATGAAAAGCGCGAGCGAGACGAGAATCGTCAGCCATTTCGCGCGCATTGCGAATGACAGGAAGTCTCTATACAGACTGAAAATCCTGCCGGGAGCGGCGTCGCTCTTTTGTCTTGGCGGAACCAGTATCACTGCTCCCAGCAACGGCGTGAAGATAACGGCAACGAGCCAGGATACGAGCAGCGCGATGGTGACCACGGCAAACAGCGAGAATGTATATTCGCCCGCCGAGCTCGCAGCAAAGCCAACCGGTATGAATCCGGCGATCGTCACCAGCGTTCCCGCGAGCATGGCGAAAGCGTGGCTCCGGTATGCATAGGTCGCAGCCTCAACCTTGCTGTCGCCCTGCGCCAGCCGGTTGAGC
>Ga0307474_10001444_pt1 | contig 17298 bp, 16 predicted proteins | sample atmos_gasesECM1C_2_FD_203312 | JGI IMG/M metagenome (GOLD analysis project Ga0307474, IMG submission 203312) | Hardwood forest soil microbial communities from Morgan-Monroe State Forest, Indiana, United States - atmos_gasesECM1C_05 | ecosystem: Environmental > Terrestrial > Soil > Temperate... | reverse complement strand
TGAGAATGAGCAACATCATGATTTGTTGATGCACGCTCAGGTCGATGCGAAAGATTTGGGCGATGAACAGCACCCCAAACGAACAATACATCGCGGAACCGCACAGGTTGAACGAATAACCTAAAGGCAGCACAAAGGAGGCTATACGCGTGCTGACCCCGAAGGCTTCCAGGCGTTCCAATGTTTGCGGGTACGCTGCTTCGGAACTGGAGGTGGAAAAAGCCAGCAGCAGCGGCGAACGGATCTCCCGCAGCAGCGGCATTGTTCGCCGGCCAATGCTTAAATAAAGGACGCAGCCGAAAAAAGCCCATAGCAGGATCAATGCCAGATAGAAGGTGCCGATGTACTTTGCGTACACCACCAATACATTCAAGCCCTGGCTCAGGACCGTGGCCGCAAGCGCGGCGAAGATCGCAATGGGTGCGAGCGCCATGACGTAGCGGGTCACTCTCAAGATGACGGCGGCGATCTCGTCGATGATGTCGATGAGCTGTTTGACCTTGGAGCCCAGGCTCGACGCGGCGGCGCCAAAAAATAACGAGAACACCACGATTTGCAATATTTCGTTATTGGCCATGGCCTGCACCACGGAGCTCGGGATGATGTGGTCGAGAAAGTCCTTGAACTGCAGGGGTGCGCCCACGCTCGCGCCGGATGCGGCCGCGGTCGCCGAGAGTCCGAGACCCGGCTTGAACAGCTGTACCGCCGCCAGACCGATCGTCATGGAAACCAGCGTCGCGATCACGAACCATCCGAGGGCTTTCGCGCCAATTCTGGCAATCGCCGCGGCGCCCTCCATGCGGGCGACCCCAACGACGAGCGTGGAGAACACCAATGGCGCTATGATCATCTTGATGAGGCGCAGGAAGCTCGTGGTGATGAGGGAAAAGACCGTCGCGGCGCTGTCGGCCGCGGGACCGCTCCCCAGAACTTCATGCAGCAGCAACCCGAACAGCGGCCCGGTAATCATGGCGATAATGACAAACCAGGTCAGACGCGATTTCATGTTGTACTTTTAGCACAGAGTTTATGAACACACGTAGCACTGACCTTAAGCCTGCCCTGACCATGCAGTCGATTCGCGAAGCGCACGCGCGCATCCGCGACAAGATTCACCGTACGCCCGTGATGACCAGCGAAGTGCTCGACGGATTGGCGGGAAATCGGTTGTATTTCAAGTGCGAGAATCTGCAGAAGGTCGGTGCCTTCAAGGCGCGCGGCGCCACCAATGCGGTGTTTTTATTGACCGACGCGGAGGCAGCCAAGGGCGTCGTGACGCACTCTTCGGGCAATCATGCAGCGGCGTTGGCGCGCGCCGCGGGACTTCGCGGCATCCCAGCCTACATCGTCATGCCGAGCAATTCGCCGCAGGCTAAGCAGGCTGCCGTGCGCCGTTACGGCGGCGATGTGGTTTTGTGCGAACCCACGCTCGCTGCGCGCGAGTCGACCGCCCGGGAAGTCATTGAGCGCACCGGGGCCGTGTTCATCCATCCCTACGATGATTTGCGCGTCATGGCTGGGCAGGGAACCACCGCCATCGAGCTGCTCGAGGATGTGCCCGGCCTGGATGTGATTCTCTGTCCCGTGGGCGGGGGAGGGCAGCTCAGTGGTATCGCCGTGGCGGCAAAAGACATCAAGCCCGAGGTGCGCGTGATCGGCGTGGAGCCCGCCGGCGCGGATGATGCCGCGCGCTCCTTGAAGGCGGGGCATATCATTCCCATGCTCGAGCCGCGCACCATCGCTGACGGACTCAAGACTTCCTTGGGCCAGAGGCCATTCGCGGAAATCATGCGCTTGGTCGATGACATTGTGACGGTGCGTGAAGAGTCAATCGTGCAGGCGATGCGCCAGGTCTGGGAAGTACTGAAGCTGATCGTCGAGCCCTCGGGAGCGGTCAGCTATGCGGCCGTCGTGGAGGGCCGTATCGCGGCTTCAGGCGCGAATATCGGGATCATCTTAAGCGGCGGCAACCTGGATCTGAACCACCTGCCGTGGCAATGAGCGGGAGCCTTGCCCGCGGGCAGCTCTTTAGTCGAGGCAAGTTAGTCGAGGAGCAAGGGACTTAAGGCATGCTCTTCGGCGATGCTGCCGGCCAGCGACAGTGCCTGCGCACGGGTCGGCGTATCGCGCACCCACCGTGCGGGGGGAGGCAGGGGCTGATCGGTCAGCATTGCCAACAGACTGGCATTGGTGGCCTCGACGGAATCGAAGGGCGTGCCATGACGCGAGCCGCGGACCACCACCAGCTCTGCTTTCAACTTCTTCGCCAATTCCTGTTTCTCGGCCAGCGGTGTGAAGTCGTTCTCGGCGGCGATCAACAAGACGCGGCAGGTCAGGCGATCCAATCGGTCCAGGATTGCCCAGCGCGCCAGCGCCAATCCGGTGCCCAAGTAGGAATTCGCGGGAACCGATCCCATGATGTGAGCGGTATGCTCACGCATGGCACGCTGCCACGGCTCGGGAAACAGCCGCGCCGCCATCAAACAGGCCGCCCTCGGCATGCCCAACATGCGCACGAGCGTCGCAGAAACGTAGGTCTCGAGCCACTTACGCAAATCGCGGGGCTGATAGGTCGCCAGGCTATTGATCAATGCCAGTTTGGGCACGCAGTCGGGCCGCAGCGTCGCCATCTCAAGTGCGACCGCGCCGCCCAATGAAAAGCCAACGATGTTCGTCTCGCGGATCTTCAGGTGATCCATCAGCCGCCACATTGCGTTTGCGAATCCCGCGATGGTGTATTCGCTGCTAGGCGGTGAGCTGTGCCCGCTCCCCGGCAGATCAGGGATGATCAGCCGAAAGCGATGTTCCAGAGCCGCCACTTGAAAGGCCCACGCCGCGCCGCTGCACCCTAAGCCATGAATGAGCAATAAAGGCTCGCCGTGTCCCCGCTGGAGGTAGTGAATGGAGGACTCTTCATCGCGAAAAAAAGGCATCGACTTCGCTCCTCGACCTCATCTGTCAACTCGATCTGATTCCAACTCGAGCTCAATCCAACTCGAACCCAATGCCATTTTCGCGCCTGCCGTCGCGTCGATCTGCACGGCCGCGCCGGAAAATTTCGTGGCGTTGGGCCGATATTCATGTAGGCCAATGACTGTCAGCGATAACTGACGGGGGGCCGATCAATGTGGCAATCCCTGATAGCATAGGAGGTTACAGCGGTTTTTAGGAGTGATGTGTGACCTGGCGAGGATGGGCGGCGTTTGCGGCACTGGGGATCATTTGGGGGCTGCCCTATTTCTTCATTAAGGTGGCGGTGCAGGAAGTCTCGCCCTTCACACTGGCGTTCGTCCGCGTCCTGCTGGCCGCGCTGATATTGATGCCCATTGCTTGGCGCCGCGGCGCGCAGCGCTCTTTGGCCAAGCACAAGGCCCCCATCGTGGCCTTTGGCCTGATTGAGTTTGCGGTTCCCTTTTCGCTGATTTCATTGGGCGAGCGTTGGATCAGCTCCTCGGTCACCGGCATATTGATTGCCATGGTGCCGCTCTCCATTGCGTTGATTCAGCGTTTCTTTGGCATCCGTGAAGCGCTGGGTGGGTGGCGCATTGCGGGTCTTGTGGTCGGCTTCATCGGCGTCGCCGCGCTGCTCGGCACCGGCACAATTTCGGGCGTTCTCGGTTGGGCGGGCGTCGCCTGCATGCTCGTATCGACGCTGTGCTATGCGGTGGGGCCGTTGATTATCCAGCGTCACTTGCATGGTCTTGATTCCATAGGCCCGCTGGCGGCAAGCTTGGGCGTGGCCAGCGCCATTTTGTTGATCCCTGCCGCTCTTGAGATCCCCTCCCGCCCGCCGTCCGCGAACGCCTTGGCATCGATCGCCGTGCTCGGGATCCTCTGCACGGCCGTTGCGATGTTGCTGATGTTTTATCTGGTGCGCCATGCCGGCGCCTCGCGTGCATCGGTGATCACCTACATCAATCCGGTCGTGGCGACATTGCTTGGCGTGCTGGTGCTCGATGAACACCTCGGCATCGGCGGTTTTATCGCGTTTGCACTCATTCTGCTGGGATCGTGGTTGGCGACACGCGGAGCCGTCACTCGAAGCATTTCCCCGCGCGAGGCGGCGGTCAAGGCGTGAACCCCGGCAGCTATGCGAGTCTGCCGGAGCGGTTCTTCGCGCGAGTTCAGCCAACACCCGTCGCGGCGCCTCGTCTCATCAAACTGAATCATGCGCTCGCATCCGATTTGGATCTCGATTTATCGGGTCGCGACGCGCCGGCCTTGGCGCAGCTCTTCTCCGGCAACGTGTTGCCGCCGGGCAGCGTCCCCATCGCCATGGCCTACGCTGGGCATCAGTTCGGTCATTTTGTTGCGCAACTGGGTGATGGCCGCGCGATCTTGATCGGAGAGATGCGTGACCGGGCGGGAGTGCCTCGGGACATTCAGCTGAAAGGCTGCGGACGCACGCCCTATTCGCGGGGCGGAGATGGGCGCGCCGCGTTAGGTCCGGTACTGCGCGAATATCTGGTCAGTGAGGCGATGCATGCGCTGGGAATCCCAGCGACGCGATCTCTCGCAGCGGTAACCACCGGCGAGTCCGTGCAGCGCGAAGCGATGCTGCCGGGTGCCATATTGACCCGAGTCGCTGCGAGCCACGTGCGGGTTGGCACGTTTGAATATTTCGCGGCCCGGGGCGATGCCGCCGGCACGAAAATTCTCGCCGACTATGTGATCGACCGGCACTACCCTCAGTGCGCCCACGAAAAGAGTCCTTACTTGGCGCTGCTCAAGCGCGTTGTATCGCGCCAGGCTGCGCTCATCGCGCGCTGGATGAATGTGGGCTTCATCCATGGCGTCATGAATACCGACAACATGGCGGTGTCCGGAGAGACCATCGATTTCGGCCCCTGCGCGTTCATGGATGCCTTCGATCCGGCAACCGTGTTCAGCTCCATCGACGCGCACGGCCGCTATGCTTACGCCAATCAGCCGAATGCGGCGCTGTGGAATTTGGCTCGTTTCGCCGAAACGTTGTTGCCGCTCATTGAGGCGGACACTCAGCGGGCGATTGGCGCGGCTACCGAGGTTCTCGCAACTTTTGAGACGCTCTTCAATGACTGCTGGTTGGACGGCATGCGTTGCAAGTTGGGCCTGTCGACCGCAGAGCCGGCAGATCGGCAGCTCGCTGAGGATTTGCTGAAGGCGATGCATCGCAATCAAGCCGACTTCACCTTGAGCTTTCGCGCTCTGTGCGCCGCGGCCCGCGGAGGCGAGGGCGATGGGCCGGTGCGCGAAGAGTTCCGCAACTCGCCCGATTATGACGAGTGGGCGCAGCGCTGGCGGGCTCGGATCAGCCGCGAGGCGATGACGGCCGAGTCGCGCGCCGAATCGATGCAGGAGGCAAATCCCGCGTACATTCCGCGCAACCACCGGGTGGAGCAGGTGATTGTTGCGGCGGTCGAGCGCGGCGATTTCGGGCCTTTCGAAGAATTATCGCAGGTGCTCGCGGCGCCCTACGTTGAGCGCGCCGCCTATGCCAGCTACGCCGCTGCGCCCCAACCCCAAGAGCGCGTGCTGCAGACCTTTTGCGGCACTTAACCGCGTATGCAATGTAATGGGTCAATCGCCGGTCTTATTTGACAGGAGTAAGATTCCAAGCCATGACGATCGTAATTTTGGTGTTTCTGGGCGGCGTGCTGACCATTTTGAGTCCCTGCATTTTGCCTGTGCTGCCCTTTGTATTCGCGCGCTCGGAGCAGAAATTCCTGACCAATGGCCTGCCCATGTTGGCCGGCATGGCCATCACTTTTGCCGCGATCGCCACGCTGGCCGCGGTCGGGGGGTCTTGGGCCGTCAGGGTCAATCAGTATGGGCGCATCTTCGCACTCGTGTTGTTGACCGCCTTTGCGGCAACCCTCTTGTCGACGCGCTTGGCGGATTGGCTGGCACGTCCCTTTGTCGCGCTGGGCAACCGGCTGACGCAAGCGAATCCGGATGCCGCGGGTCGCTTTACGATGCTGAACTCCTTGCTGCTCGGAATCGCGACGGGCCTGCTCTGGGCGCCCTGTGCGGGACCCATCTTGGGCCTCATTCTCACCGGGGCGGCAATCTCCGGCCCGAACGCCCGCACCACATTGCTGCTGTTTGCGTACGCGGCGGGTGCGGCGACCTCATTGGCGGTGGCGTTGCTGGCCGGCGGACGGGTGTTCGCGCTTTTGAAGAAATCGTTGGGCACCGGGGAGTGGATCAGGCGCGGCCTCGGTGTCGCCGTACTGCTCGCCGTGGTGGCAATCGTGTTCGGCTGGGATTCAACCGTGCTCACGCGTTTGTCGCTCAATGGCACGAACAACCTCGAGCAGTCCCTCATCGACAAAATCAATCCGCAGAATGCGGGCGCGCCGGGCGGCGCGATGATGGCCATGAGCAACTCCAACATGGCCATGAGCAACTCGACCATGGCCATGAGCAATACCAAAGCAGACGGGCATGCCATGATGTCTGCCGCAAAGCCCGCCGGTAATTTGCCCATCGAGGGAGAAATCCCTTCATTTGCGGGCGCCACGCTCTGGCTGAACTCGCCGCCGCTCACGGCCGAGAACTTGCGAGGCAAAGTGGTCGTGGTCGATTTCTGGACCTATTCGTGCATCAACTGTCTGCGCGCGCTGCCCTACGTGGAGTCGTGGTACCGGAAGTATAAGGATCATGGTTTGGTCGTGATCGGCGTGCACGCACCGGAATTCGCCTTTGAAAAGGATCCGAGCAATGTGCGGCGGGCCGTCGCGGATTTGAAAATTGACTATCCGGTAGCGCTGGATAATGACTATTCCATTTGGCAGGCATTCAACAACCAGTACTGGCCCGCGCACTATTTTATCGATGCCACCGGCCATATTCGCGCGCATCACTTCGGCGAGGGCAATTACGATGAATCCGAGCAGACCATTCGCACATTGCTGACCGAGGCAGGGCAGAGCGGGTTGCCGCCGGCGGGAATGGGGCAGCCTACGGCGGTGGGTGTTGAGGCGCCGCCCGACGAGGCGCACGATCAGTCGCCGGAAACCTACGTTGGCTATCGCCGTGCCGACAATTTCGCCTCGCCGGGCGGCTTTGCGCAGGATCAGGCGCACGTTTACTCGGCTCCGGCGGCACTGAAGTTAAATCAATGGGCGCTCAGCGGGTCTTGGAATGTAGATCCGGAAAAAGCGGTGCTCGGCGCCGGCGGCGGTAAAATAGTATTTCGATTCTACGCACGCGATTTGCACCTGGTGTTGGGTCCGGGCAGCGGCAAGCCGGTGCGCTTCCGCGTGACCCTGGACGGCGCCGCACCGGCGGCCAATCATGGCGCCGATACGGATGCAAGCGGCGCTGGAATCATTGACGGGCAGCGGCTGTATCAATTGATCCGACAGTCCGGCGATGTCGGCGAGCACGTGTTTTCAATCGAGTTCTTGGATCCAGGCGTGCAAGCGTATTCATTTACATTCGGGTGAGGGGCAATGTCATGCAGGCAATGTTAAGTCGTCGTTATTTCATCGTCGGTTTGAGCGCCCTGTCGGCCGTGCCGTTGGTGGGCAGGGTCGCGGCGGCAACACTATCCGGTCCGGCAGTCAGCAGCGACGTGTCGATTGAGAATTTCTCGCCCGCCGGCAAGAGCTTAGGGATGGCGCGGGTTGCAAAAATCGTGAAGACGGATGCAGAGTGGAAAGCGCAACTCTCGCCCCTCAGCTACCGTGTCGCGCGGCAGGCGGGCACGGAAGTCGCGTTCACGGGCGAGTACGACCGGAATCACGCGGACGGGATTTATCATTGCATCTGCTGCGATACGGCGCTCTATGATTCGAAAACCAAGTTCGAATCCGGCACCGGCTGGCCCAGTTTCTGGCAGCCCATTTCAGCGGTGAATGTGGTCAAGAGCAGCGACACGACTTTCGGAATGTCGCGAGATGCGATCTCGTGCCGGCGCTGCGACGCGCACTTGGGCCATGTGTTTGACGACGGCCCGAAACCCACCGGGTTGCGCTATTGCATGAATTCAGTCGCGCTGCACTTCACGGCTCGCGCATAGGAGAGCGAATATGTTTTTTCGAAAGTCTTCAAAATCGCTGCGGCTTGCCGCGCTCGTGGGCGCCATCACGGCGGGCGCGATTCTCTGGCACGCACCGCTGTTCGGCGCAGAGGCGCCCGTCATCATCGCCCCCGCTGCGGTCGACAATCCCAAATCCCAAGGACCCGATCAGACCGCGGTGCTATCAGGCGGTTGTTTTTGGGGTGTGCAAGGCGTATTCGAGCACGTGCGCGGCGTAAAGAACGTGATCGCGGGCTACGCGGGCGGCGAGAAGGCCACCGCGGACTACGAGACCGTCAGTTCCGGAACCACCGGACATGCGGAATCGGTCAAGATCGTATTCGATCCGGCGGCGATTTCCTATGGGCAGATATTGCAAATCGCATTTTCAGTGGTTCACGATCCGACGCAATTGAATCGACAAGGACCCGATGTCGGGACTCAATATCGGTCGGCCATTTTTTACGCCGATGAGAATCAGAAGCGGATTGCGCAGGCTTACATCAGCCAACTCGATCAGTCGCACGCGTTTGCGCGGCCGATCGTGACCCGCGTGGACGCGCTCAAGGGCTTCTATCCCGCGGAAGGGTACCATCAGGATTATTTGATCCATAATCCGACGCAGCCTTACATCGCCATCTACGACATGCCGAAAATCGAGAATTTCCGGCGCACCTTTCCCGAACTGTACAGCGGATCGCCGGTGCTCGCGCACAACTAGTCATGAATCCGACATTGCGCGCATGGTGGTTGCTGAGTGCCTGTCTTTTGGGGCTGCACTCGTTCGCCGCGGACTCGGAAAAAGCGGTTACCGTGTTTGCCGCCGCCTCCCTCACCAACGCGCTCCAGGATTTAGGCGATGCATTCACCAAGGACACGTCAATCCCGGTGCGCTTCTCCTTTGCCGCCAGTTCGGCGCTGGCGCGCCAGATCGAAAATGGTTCGCGCGCCGACATGTTTTTTTCGGCCGATCTCGAGTGGATGGATTACCTGCAAGCCAGAAACTTGATTCAACCGGCGACTCGACATGACGTGCTGGGAAACCAATTGGATTTGATCGCGCCGCTCGACAGTAAAATCACTTTGAAGATCGAACCGCACTTCGCCCTGGCCGCCGCCGTCGGCAAGAGCCGCCTGGCAACGGGCGATCCGGATTCGGTGCCGGTAGGCCGGTATGCGCATGAGGCCCTGGCCAATCTTGGCGTCTGGGACGAGGTCGCGCCGCGGCTGGTGAGAGCCGACAGCGTGCGCTCGGCGCTGGCCTTCGTCGATCGGGGCGAAGCCGCGCTCGGCATCGTTTACGCAACCGATGCGATGGTCGACAAAAATGTGCGCGTGGTCGGCACGTTTCCCGCCAGCAGCCACATGCCCATCATTTATCCTGTTGCGCTGACCAGCGGCGCGCGCAGCGATGCGGCCAAATTCCTCGCCTATATTCGTGGTCCTGCCGGGGATTTGGCATTCCGGCACTACGGATTCACGCCTCGGCATGAGGATCCCACGCCTCGGCATGAGGATCCTGAGCGGGTGGTTCACTAGGCCTCGGGCACGGTGAGATTGAGCGGCGGCCCGGATCGCCCCTCGCCATTCAGGATGCACGCTCACTTTCACGGTGTCGGAGGACGAGTTTCGAGTCGCTACCAGGACCTTCTGCCTTCGGGCCTTGAGTCTTCTCACACCCCTGGCGAGCCCTATACCGGTCAATATCACAACGCCGACGTATCACTCGGCCGCCACCGGCAAATCCGCCGATTCAATGACGGGAATGCCCTTGCGAATGTCCGCTGAGAAGCTGTCGCTGCGGTCCGACTGTCTGGCGCGATCGGTGATCCGGCCCAGCGCGCGCAGCTCCTCGAGCGTGAAGCGCTGATCCAGGCCCCCCACGCCGTAGACATACGCGGGCAGATAGCCGGTGAACAGCAGGCGATAGCTCCAAGGCAAATGGCCCACGATGCGCTTCATCATGTGATAAACCAGCGTGGTGCAGTTGACGGTAATGGTGTTGTAGAAACGCGGCGTATCGACCAGGCGGCTTGCCTGCTCGACGTAGCCGAGAAACAGGGAACGCATCGCAGGCTGTGGCATGCGAATGCGGTACAGGTAGTCGTCCTCACCCCGGATATTGGTGCGCACCCGGATGACGTCGCGCTCATCGGCAGCGATGATGCTGAGGCCGTCCCGCTTGAAGAAACCGCCGAGCTCCGAATAGGTTGCATTCTTCCGGCGTCGTACTTCCACCGAGAAGGCGACGTATTGGCCGTCATCGAAACCAAACGATATCAACATGTGCGCAATGGCCCAGCCGTCCCAGTACGACATGACCATGTCGACCGAACTGAGCTTGTCGAGATCGTAGCTGCGCGTTTCCCAGCGTTGCGTGTAGTCGCTGTTGCTGCGCCAATCGAAATTCCGGACATTTCGCAGCGTCACGTGGTTGCCGTCGACAGAACCGTTGGTGATTTGCGCGACATCATCGGCCCAGAGCCGCTCGTTGGTAGGTGCAATGCTCTGCCACCAGACGAGTAAGACTCCGAAGGCAAGCGCGAAGCTCAAGACGGCAACTCCGGCACGGCCTTGCCAGAGCGCAATCAGAATGCCGAGCGTAAATGCGCTCCAAAGCAAGACCAGGACGCTTTTTAGTTGGCCTCCTTGATACCAGAGTGCCAGCGCGGCCCACACCCCGGGGACGCCAAGCAGCAGCGTTGCGAGCAGCATGGCGGCGAATCGCAGAACACTTGCGCTGGCGGCGGATATCATCCTGCTCATTGTGCCAGCAACATGCGGCGCGTGGCGCAGCCTTTGATTGACATGCACCGCCGGCGCAAGGTACGGTTTCGTGTGACTCAATCGACCGCATTTCGACTTAATGTCCCTTTCATCAAGGAGCTCGGAGTCGAGTTCATCAGCGCCGCCGACGGCCGCTCGGTGGTTGCGCTGAATCTTGAGCCTTGGCACCTCAACAGTTGGTCGGTCGCGCACGGCGGAGTGCTGATGTCGCTGCTCGATGTGGCGATGGCGGTAGCCGGCCGGTCACTCAATGCGGGCGCGGGCGGCGGTGTAACCGTCGAGATGAAGACGAGCTTTTTGCAGCCTGCAAAAGCCGGTACGCGCTTGCTCGTTTCGGGATTTGCGTATCATCGCTCGATGACCATGGCGTTCTGCGAGGGCGAGGTCCGGGATACCGATGATCGATTGATAGCCAAAGCGATGGGAACATTCAAATACTTAAAATCAGGAGCGATCGCCGATGGCTGAATCTTATCGCCGCATCGTGCTGGCGTCCCGGCCGCATGGCTGGCCCAGCGCGGAAAATTTTCGCTTGGAGGAGTCTTCCATGCCGGTGCTCGGCGAGGGCGAAGTGCGCGTCCGCAATCAGTATCTATCGCTGGATCCCTATATGCGGGGGCGAATGAACGACGCGAAATCCTACGCCCTGCCGCAAATGCTCAACGAGACCATGGGCGGAGCGTCGGTGGGCGAAGTCGTGGAGTCGCGCAGCAGCCAATTCGCCGTCGGAGACACGGTTCGCGGCATGCTGGGCTGGGCCGAGTATGGCGTGAGCAAATCCGAAGGCATCGCCAAAGTGGACACGCGTCATATTCCGCTGTCGGCGTATCTGGGCGTGGTCGGCATGCCGGGTATGACGGCTTGGTACGGCTACAACAAGATCATGGAACCCAAGGCAGGCGAGACGGTTGTGGTCAGTGCGGCCTGCGGCGCAGTGGGCAGCGTGGTCGGACAATTGGCGCGAATTGCGGGGGTAAGGGTGGTGGGAATTGCGGGAGGCCCCGAGAAGTGCCGCTACGTCACGGAAGAACTTGGATTCGATGCCTGCGTCGACTACAAGACGGCCGCCGATGCCAAGTCATTGGCGGGATTGATTGCGGCAGCGGCGCCCAAGGGCGTGGACGCGCACTTCGAAAATGTCGGCGGCGATGTGTTGAACGCCGTCGTGACACTGCTCAATCCCTTCGCGCGAGTTGCGATTTGCGGCCTCATCACGGACTACAACATGACTCCGGGTCATGTGCCGAAGAGCGCCATTATGAATCCGGGCATGTTTCTGGTTGCGCGCTTCAAGATGCAAGGATTCATTATTTCCGATCATCTGAATCTGTGGCCTGAAGGGTTATCGGCTTTGGGAGGACTCGTGGCCGCGGGAAAATTGAAATACCAGGAGTCCGTCGCCGAGGGTCTCGCTGCCGCGCCTGCGGCCTTCATCGGGATGCTGAAGGGTCACAACTTCGGCAAGCAGTTGGTCCGCCTATACTAAAAGCCCATGCAACAGATCATCCTGCACCATTATCCGATGTCGCCTTTCGCAGAGAAAGTGCGATTGATCCTGGGTTTCAAGGGCCTGCATTGGTCTTCCGTGCACATCCCCAATATCATGCCGAAGCCGGATGTAACGGCGCTGACCGGCGGATACCGCAAGACGCCGGTGATGCAAATCGGCGCAGACATTTATTGCGACACTGCGTTGATCGCGGATGTGATCGAGGAGCACGCACCGAGCCCAACCCTGTATCCCAGCGGCAGCGCGGCCGCATCGCGCGTCCTGGCGCAATGGGCGGATTCCACCTTGTTTTGGACCGCCGTTCCCTTCGCCATGCAGCCGGCGGGACTGGCGCATATGTTCGAAGGCGTACCACCCGAAACCATCAAGGCCTTCGGGGATGACCGGAACGTGTTCCGCGCCAATATGCCGCGCATGCGTGCCGCGGATGCGAATGCGGCCTTCGCGCTCTACCTGGAACGGCTGGAAGAGACGCTCGGCAAGCAGACTTTCTTCTTCGGAGCGGCGCCGAGCATCGCGGATTTCTCGATTTATCACTGTCTGTGGTTCGTCCTGCGCGGCGGCCCGGTGGCGAAGATCCTCGAATCCTTCCCGGCGCTGCAGGACTGGCGGCAGCGCGTGGCTGACTTCGGCCACGGCACGCACGAGAAACTCGATAGCGGCGCCGCCATCGCGATTGCCCGCGACGCTACGCCGGCGAAATCTGCGGGTAATGTCGATTCACATGGTCTCGCCATCGGCGATCGGGTGGTCGCGGCGGCGACCGATACGGGAACCGATCCAATCGAGGGGACGCTTTATGGTGCCACCAAGACCCGGTTCTCGATCGCGCGCGAGGATCAGCGCGCCGGCAGGGTAGTCGTGCACTTCCCTCGATTGGGATTCGAATTGCGTCGAGCCAAATAACGGCCGCAGGTTGATCGCGGCTATACAGCGAGGCGCGGCGCCGGCGTGCGCCAGACTCGATAGCCGCCCAAAAAGGCGAATTCATTGCTTCCAAGCCGCGCGTTTTTGGGCAGTTTTTTCAGCTTCTTCGCATTGCCGCCACCGAGCACAACATAGTCCACTTCGAGGGCTTTGCTGAGCTGCTCGACCACATCTGCGACCGTGACACGCCACTTTTTGGGACCGAGTCGGCGGCGGCCGCGGTCGCCCACGTAGTCTTCGTAGGTGCGGCCGTTCTTGTAAGGAAGATGCGCAAGTTCCATCGGCGCTACGGTGCCATCGACAACGAGCGCTGAGCCCAGTCCTGTGCCCAAGCCCAAAAAGAGCATGCGTCCGCCTTCGTAGCTACCAATTGCCTGCATCGCAGCATCGTTCATCAGTTGGGTGGGCCGTCCAAAGGCTTTGCGGAAATCGAAACCGACCCAGCCTCGGCCGAGATTGTAGGGTTCGGTGACGATCTTGCCGTGAGCGACAACCCCAGGGTAGCCGATGGAAATGACATCGTATTTCAAATCGGCGGTCAGCTCGCGCACGCGCGCCACCATCTTTCGCGGCGTCATCGTCGGTCCGGATTCAAATTCGCGTGTTTCGCGCTGGCCGGAGACCCTTGTTTTTACATGTGTCCCGCCGACATCGATGGCGAGCACCCGCCGCTGAGCCTTTCGTTGCATGATCCCCGCACAATAGCGCACTTAGGGTTAGCTCGTCAGTCGTATCTCCTGACATAATGCGCACCATGAAAATTCAACCACTCCTCGGCCTCCATATTGTGTTGTGTGCGGCAATGGCAGGATGCGCGGCAGCTCCGCCGGCGCCCGGACCGTTGCGTGTGCCTGCGGATCAATCGCTGATCAAACAGCTTCACGCCACGGGCGTGCAGATTTACGAGTGCCAGGCCGCGAAGAATGACCCCTCGCAATTCGCGTGGGTGTTCAAAGCCCCCGAAGCCAGCCTGGCTACCAAAGGGGGCCGAATCGTGGCCAAGCACTACGCGGGACCGACATGGGAAGCCAATGATGGCAGTGTAGTGGTGGGGGAGATGATCGGCAGCAGCCCGAGCCCGAAGCCAAACTCGATACCTTGGCTGCTGCTAAAGGCGAAGGCGACGGCCGGCAATGGCCTCTTCACGCACGTGCAGTTCATCCAGCGCTTAAATACGGTGGGGGGCAGCGCGCCCGCCGGAGGATGCCGCAGCGAGCAGGCCGGACAACTGGGGCGTGCCCCCTACACGGCCGACTATGCATTCTATGGCGCGAGAAATTGACCGCGGCCCAGGATGACCCGTTGGAGCGGGTGCAGACAAAGATAGCGTATCTCGAACACGCCATCGCGGAGCTGAGCGATGCGGTGTTCCGCCAGCACCAGGATATTCAGTCGATCGAGGCGCAGCTAAAAGCAATCAGAGAGAGAATGGCGGGTGCGCCATCGGACGATGGGCGCACGTTGGAACAGGAGCGGCCGCCTCATTACTGATCAATGAGATTGAGGTATCGGGCATGGTTGTCGTTGGGATCGTAATTGCATGCCTGCTCGGCGGCTTGGCGGCGTGGTTGATTTACCGGGCTCGCAAGCCGCGGTCGCTACTCTCCTCGAGCGGCAGCGCGGCGCCCATTAAGTCGCGAGGCGGCGCGTCCGCGTCGGTACCGGATGCCGCCAGAGCCGAATTGGCAAATAATCTGGTAACCGAACGTCTCTGGAAGCTCGCATTCGCGGCAGCGCCTGAGGCCCAAACCCTGGAACCTGCGCACGCCCGGGTCAGAGATGGGGTCTTCGCAGTGCTACAGGCCAATACGCTGGACCCGAAGTATTTTCCGCGGCGGCCGACCTTGATGCCGCAATTGCTGCGCGCGGTAGATGATCCGCGCAGCGCCCCCGACAAGCTCGCGCGCATCGTCGCGCACGACCCGGTGCTGACATCCGATGTGCTGCGGCTCGCGAACTCGCCAATTTACAAAACTTCTCCCGCGCCCATCGAGACCATCCAACGCGCAATCGTCGTTCTCGGCGTGGATGCGCTGCGAGGTCTCGTGGCGACGGCCATGCTGCAGCCCGTGTTTCGAGCGACGCGCAGCAATTTTCCGCGTTTTCCGCGCATGTTGTGGGAACGCACGGAACGCGCCGCATGCGCCGCGGAGCTGTATGCGCTGAAGGCCCTGCCGCAGGACCGCTTTGAGGCGCAGCTTCTCATCCTGCTCAGCGCCTTGGGGCCGTTGGTCGTGTATGGCGCCGCCCTCGATTTGTACTCACAGCAACCGCGGCTGACGCCGAATGCAACGCTGTTGGTCGACCTGACGGCGGCGCTGGGTCCGCAGGTTTCGCTGCGTGTCACGCAACAATGGGAAAGCGCGCCGCGTCTCGTCGCCGCCATCGAAAGATCGCCCGCGGAAGCGCTGACGATGGCACTATGCACCGGGGAACTGCTGGGAACCTTATCCTTGTTGCAGACACAGAGCGTCATTACGGCCGATGAGGCGCTCGCAACGGCCAACGATATCGGATTGGCGAAGACGATCGTGACACCGATCTGGGAGCGGCTGACGGGTGGCCAATAGCGCTATGGACGGCGGAACGACGATCAGAGATCCAATCGACTGGATCGAGGAGGCCCGCCGCCGACCGGACCGATTATTCTTGAGGACGCCGGAGGGCCGCAATTTCAGCTATTCGGCTCTGTGCGAGCAGTCTGGGCGAATCGCCTCAGCCCTCACGCGGCGCGGCGTGAACAGCGGCGACCGCGTCGCTGTTCAAGTCGATAAATCCGCGGAGGCCGTTTTTCTCTACGTCGCTTGTCTGCGTATGGGTGCTGTGTTCGTGCCCATCAATGTTGCGAATACTCCCAACGAAGTCGATTACTTTCTGCGCGATTCGCTTCCGCGCGCGGTCATCGTCCGGCCGCAAGACCAGACCTTGATCGAGCCGCTGGCACGGCAAGCCAATATCGATTGCGTCGAGACGTTGGCTGCGGACGGCTCCGGTTCCTTGCCGCTGCTCGCCGGCAAATGCGCCGCCGATTTCGCCGCACGGCGCGAACTGGGAAGCGGCTCGATCGCGGCCATCATTTACACGTCCGGCACGACCGGCCGTCCCAAGGGCGCGATGCTTACACGCGCGAACCTCACCTCGAATGCAACCGTGTTGGCCGAGGCGTGGCGCTTCTGCGAGGCGGATGTGTTGCTGCACACGTTGCCGCTATTTCACATTCACGGCCTCTTTGTTGCGATCAACACCGTTCTCGCTTCAAATTCCAGTCTGCTGCTGGCTTCGAAATTCGATGCGGCTCAGGCCCTCGAGCAGTTTCCTCAGGCCTCGGTTTACATGGGCGTGCCGACCCACTACACGCGCCTGCTGCAGCAAGGAGGTCTGAATCGAGATACGACGGCGACGATGCGCCTGTTCGTTTCGGGTTCGGCGCCCTTGCTGGCGGAGACTCACCGAGAATTTCAGCAGCGCACGGGTCATGTGATTCTGGAGCGCTACGGCATGTCGGAAACCATGATGAACACATCCAATCCCTATGATGGCGTGAGATTGCCCGGATCGGTCGGTCCGCCGTTAAAAGGAATTTCGGTGCGCGTGAGGAAGGCTGAGAGCGGCGGGGTCGAACCCGAGCCGGATGTCGTCGGCACCCTTGAGGTCAAAGGTCCGAATGTGTTCGCGGGATACTGGCGCGACGAGGAGAAAACGCGCAGTGAGTTCTGCGCCGATGGCTGGTTCAAGACGGGAGATGTGGGGCGAGTCGATCGCAACGGCTACGTGCATATCGTCGGCCGCGCCAAAGACTTGGTGATCAGCGGCGGCTGCAACGTCTATCCCAAAGAAGTCGAAGCCGAGTTGGACGCCGTCGAGGGAGTTCTGGAAAGCGCCGTGTTCGGCGTGCCGCATCCGGATTTCGGCGAGGGTGTCACAGCCGTTGTTGTGGCAAAGCCCGGCGCGGCACTCTCGGAAGAGGCGATCATCGAATCAATCAAGACCCGGTTAGCCGGCTACAAAGTGCCGAAACGGATCCTCTTGGTCGAGGAATTGCCGCGCAACGCGATGGGAAAGGTGCAAA
>Ga0307474_10001443_pt1 | contig 17307 bp, 11 predicted proteins | sample atmos_gasesECM1C_2_FD_203312 | JGI IMG/M metagenome (GOLD analysis project Ga0307474, IMG submission 203312) | Hardwood forest soil microbial communities from Morgan-Monroe State Forest, Indiana, United States - atmos_gasesECM1C_05 | ecosystem: Environmental > Terrestrial > Soil > Temperate... | reverse complement strand
CCCCTGTTGCTTGAGACCATAACTTGAATTACATTAGCCCGAACCCTGCCGGTAAATCCGGCACAAACCGAACTACGGCAGGCCGGAATTTCCAACCTCCAGCGGCTTAGTTTTCCGGGGCGGGTCAGGTTTGGGAGAACTCACATTTTACGTGGTCCAGTTTTTGGGGGCTGGGTCAGAAGGGGCGATGAGGTCCCGAATAAAACCCCATTGAGAAGCTGTATCTCCACGCCGAGGAGGTGGCCCAGAGGTTGAAGGCGGCGGTTTGCTAGCTTTCCGCGGTTGGTCCGCTTCAATCTTCCCGACAACTTACAGATGGGAGCAAGGCCCTCAAATGGGATGGTTGCGCCTCATTCGGGTGGATTTGCTCGCCACTTTGCTCCCCACTCTTTCGCAGAATCATTGTGCACCGTCCTCGGTGTCATTAGCCCTGGGTAGCTGAGCGCGACGCACGCAGGCAAGCGGGGACCATTCCGCTCGCGGCGGCGGCTTGACGGAAGGGAATAAGTGGAAGACGGGTGACAGACGGCGAAGGCCCGAGGGTCGGTAGGCGCTAAAAGGGCGGTGGGCTTTTCTTTGCGCTTCGTCCCTGTACCGGAGTGGGGTGCAACAAAATCATTCCAGGCTGCAAAAGTCGTTCCCCGCACTGCATATTGGCAAACATACCTGTCAATTAGCGCTTCTTTCGGCGGGAGAGAGTAGGCTTCCCTCGGAAAGGTCAGAGACCACAAAGCGCAACTTGCCCGCCCCGGAGCGCTCAAGAGTATCGCGGTACTGGATATCGATCTTCATTTCCGGACCTAGCCGCTGCCGCAGCTCGAGCAGCAGTGCATGCTCGGCTTCGGGTGAGTAGTCATCACCGCGCACAATGTACACGATGATGGCACCCGGTAGTTTCTGGTAGATCTGTGCTTGCTGAATGGAAAGCATGTCCTTGAACACGTGGTCAAGGCGCCCAATACGGGCGCCGTTGCCAAGCACGACGTAGTCTTCCTGCCGCCCGTCGATAGTCTGCACCACGCGGCCCCCGCAACCGCATTCGCAACTGGCTTTGGCTAAAGAAACCAGGTCTCCGATTTCATAACGCAAGAGCGGAGTAAGAAGGTTGGTGAAATTCGTGCCGACCACCCTAAACCCCGAGCCGCCGGGTGAAGGGAGAAACTCGACCGCAGCGAAGTCTTCGTCCACATGCAGTGCTCCGGCTTCGCATTCCGAGATATTGGCTATGGCTTCGGCCATACCGTAGTGCTGACGCGGGATGACGCCAAAAGCCTTGTGCAGAAGCGCCTTCTGCTGGGGCAGCAGGCTCTCTGCTCCCGTCGTGACCCACCGCGGTTGATATAAGGGGTGGCCCCGCTCCAGGACCCGAGCTGCCAGGAGCGCCAATGCCGAAGGATATCCATGCAGCCAGGGAATCTGCCTGGAACGCAACTCCTCGAGGTAAGAATCGAGATTCTGCGGGCTCAGGTGGTAGACACTGAACATCCACTGCGAGAGCGCCGGGTTCCACCGCCAGAAGGGAGGCCGGTCCTGACCGATCGGGACAATCGAGCGTCCTCCAAAGTAGGCCTGCCAGATGCCGGGCCGCAACCCAAACCGTTCGCGGTATCGCCACCAGGTAGCCCACTGTTCACGAACGGCCCGCTCAGTAGAAATCGCAGGCCGGCGCCAGTTGTGCCGCTGGTGTGAGCGGCGATGGCAGAGCAATTCAATTTTCTCCTGAGGGCTGAGAATTCCCCGATGGCTTACGAACTTCGTTCTTGCTGAGTAGGGGGAGCCGTCTGAGGTCGTCCGGCTCCCGGACCGCGGCAGGATCCACCCGCCTCGCGGAATCGCTCGAGCGTCAAACGAAATCGATGCGCAACAGGGACGAAGGCGCGCCGGTGAAGGTTGGTCAGCTAGTCAGCCTGCACCAGCGTAGATGTTTCACGTATCTTCGCACGGCCTTTACCGAACTCGTAAACCTTGCGCATCCAGTTTGCCGTGAGCGACATTCCATCCCTTAAGCTATAGGTGTCTTGATGACCGAGATCGTGTATCGCCTTGGAAACGTCCACTCTTTTCGCTCCGGTCGTGAGCGGTTCCCTGTCACGATACTGTACTAATCCGGGATCACAACCAGTTACGTCCACCACAATGGAGGACAGTTCTTCGATACTGTGCAGCACGTTGCCGCCGATGTTGTAGGTTTCACCGGGTTTGAAGTTTTTCACAATGTTCGCCAACGTATGAACCGTATCTGCCAAGAAGGTCGACGTGCGCGCGTGTCCCTGGAAGACAGTCCATGGCAAGTTGCTGAGTGCGCAATATAGAAATCGACAATTTACACTACGGTACGGGCTATAATATTCTCCCGGTCCGTAGGTATTAAAGAGTCTCACCACGACACTTTCGGTTCCATATTGGTCGGCTGAATTTCTGATTTGCATTTCATTGACCCATTTCGTCATGGCGTAGTCGTTCATTTGCTTGATTTCATAATCGTCCATGACGTTTTCGACCATTATCTCGGACCAATCCCCGTAAACCTCAGACGATGAGAAATGTATTAGACGGAATCCCCGTTGTTCTTGTAGATGAATAATGTTCTTAGTACCCACGGCGTTAGTCCGCCATAGAATCTCGTAAAAATCCTCGCCGTTCCATCTACCGAATTCGGCTGCACAGTGATACACATAGTCGAATGGCCCCAGCTTGTCGAAAAGGCGCTCTATTTGGCGAAATTCACCAACATCCGCCCGCGCATATCGCGGCTCGGCGACGTCTGTCCTCAGCGAGAATCCCGCCTCGTTGGGCTGATGCGAGAGGTCACAAGCAAAAACTTCATGTCCCCGCTTCGTGAGCTCTTGTATTAAGCCGCGGCCAACCGTTCCTAGTCCGCCTGTCACCAGCACCCTGTAATGTTCTCTCATGGTTTAGTCTCCTGGAAAAATCAAGTGCAATCGTTCGGCGCCAAGCAGTTGGGCGTGACACAGTGAATCAAGAGGTTAGATCGCAGTATCGATGTCAGACAGGTCGCATTCGGTCATCCGTACAACATCTCGCCAGAAGGCTTGCGACCACCGGTCGCAAATGGGAAGCCCAGCTTTTGGAGACACACACCGATCAGGAAAAGCGGGCTGAGAAACACATAGCGTTTCCACAGCCTGCGGGGCTCCGACGCGAGTCGAAATATCCACTCGAGTCCACGTTTCTGCATCCACTCTGGTGCCTGAGCTACTGCTCGCGCATGTACTGCAAAGGCCCCACCGACTGCAATAACGGAGACGCTCAGAGCATTACGAAACTCATAAGCCCAGACCTCCTGTCGTGGGCACCCCAAAGCGACGAACACAATTCGGGCGCCAGAATCTGTTATGTGGCAGATGACCTCCTGGCGCTCTTGGGAAGACAAACAACGAAATCGGGAGCTCTCAACCCCGGCTATTTCTAATCCCGGAAACTTTTTGCGAAGATTGGCAGTAAGCCCCGTGAGAATTTTGTCGGTGCTCCCATAGAAAAACACCGGGAGCTTAAGTCTTTCCGCTGTGGCGCAGACATCCAACATTAGTTGGGGACCGTACACACGATCAGGCAGCCTGACTCGATGAAGCCACCGAAGAGCCCATTTCACTGGTTGGCCGTCAGGAATGACGAAGTCGAGACTGTTCAAACGGTGCTTATGGTGTTGGTCGAGACAGCCAGTCATGATTCCATGCACGGCCGTTGCCGAGACCGCCATTCCGCGACGCGCAAGCGCAGCTTCGGTAACGGCCGAGACGGTAGTCTCATAGTCGACGGCACTCACCAAGATTCCTAGGATGCTGTGTTTGCCCTGGTTTACCATAGACCCTCTAATCTGTGTGTCACAAACCTGCAACCTGCAGCGTGCGATGTTCATGCGGAAACAGCGCCTTGGCAATCGCTCACTATTGTGACCTGTGGACGTTGCAGATCGTTGGGAAAACATCAACAGGTGGCCGATAAAGAAATCGGCACAACGCTAAGCAACTGCGGAGGCCTCCAGGAACACGCTTTCCAACCGATCGATAAATTTGTCGCTCGTGTACATGGATAGGAAGCGGTCCCGGGCTGCAGTTCCCATACGCATTCGAAGTTCTGCATCTTTCAACAGGCGGATAATCGCGGTAGCAACTGCATTTGGATCATTCTTAGGCACGATAAAACCGGTGACTCCGTCTTTTACCGCTTCCTTGATACAACCAGTGCTAGTCGTCACGACTGGCAGGCCGGCACACATCGCTTCCAGGATGACGAACGGGAGGCCCTCGTAATGGCTAGGGGGGAAGACGAACGCATCGGAGGAAAGGAAAAGCCGTTCTTTGACCCCAGGTCCAACCGGACCGGTGAATTCAACATGGACGTCGATCCCGAGTTCCTTCACAAGTCGCTCCGCCTCGGCTTTCTCCTTGCTTCTGTACCACTCGCCGGCAAAGGTGAACGTACACTCGCCGACAGCATCAAGCACAGATGGGACGGCTCGTAGAACGTCGAAGATTCCTTTCTCTGCGACATGGGTGGCAAGAAACAACACGCGAGGTGGTTTCTGAATAGTTCTAGGCCCACTGTCGCCGTCTAAGTAGTCGGGAATTCCATTCGGTACAACCCTGATCCGATCCCTGGGGATAATGCCATCGAACACCCCAAGCAAACTGTCGCCCAGGACGATTGCTCTGTACACATTTCGCAGGGTGAACCGAATCAGCCAACGCATGGGCCCAGAGCTTCGACGGTAGAATTCGTGAAAGTAACTGCCGTGTAGGTGAATCACAACCGTTTTCTTCAAGAGACGAGCGGGGATCAGGAATAAGCAGTCGCGAAAGAATGGAAGCGTTGCTTGCGATATGGGAACGTAAACAATCGACGGCCGACGCCAGAGCAGCAGGAATAGACAATTCAATCCGTGCCACACCGCTAAGCGCACATTCGTCCAGTCGAGCTTTCCCAGATTGCTTAGGTCTCGTCGATCGGCAGTATCGAGAGGAACGATCGGTACCCGGCCATCCAAGCCGCTGAGAACCAGGTTCGTGGCCACGCTCATGCCATTGTAGGGCGGTGGGCTGGAGCCAACCACAAGAACGCGAGAGCAAGCCCCTGGCACCTGTGGGGTCACGATTGGCGGACTCTCGTCGGCCTCTAGGGTAGGCATTGGAGCCTTTATCCTGCTTCCGTAAATTCTGGAGGTACCGCTGTGTTGGCATCTCCGTTGGATGCAGCCAAGGTAATCCCCATGCCAACAATCAGCCAGAAAAAGATGGCATGGTACGGAGATTCCAGGGTTACGTTGAATGACGCGAACGTGCCGACAGTAACAAAACAACTCAGAAGGCAACTGGCAAGGAAAACAATTTGATCCGACCCTGCGTGACGCAACACCTGAATCATCAACCTGGAGAAAACAAACACGGTCGCCACCACCAGTAACAGGCCACACACGCCGGTTCGCGCAAGAAGCGCCAGATAAGAGTTGTGCGGATCGTAATGTTCGAAAGGATAGACATGAAGCGGTTCTTCATTATAGAAGTCATGTGAAAAACCGACTCCCGTTATAGGTGCCGAGCGCCACAAGGCGAACACGTTCAGCCAGTAGGCGGCACGCCATGCGGCATTGATCTCCGCTAAGGGGTCGAGCATCGTCCGATATTTCAGAGTGAACTCCTGCAAATGCGAAGACAGAATGTATGAGCCAACAACCACAATTAGAAGGGCGCATATCACCCAGCGCCAGCGCACCTTGGAGCGAAGACGGTCTCGCAGCGGGGATTTCACGCTCACGATCATCGTGACGATCCCGATTCCGCATGCGATAAGTGCTGACCGATGGCCCGAGAGATAGATGTATAGAATATTGAGCAGCAAGACTATTACTGAGATAAAACGCCTGCCTCCACTCGCAGTTTTGCACAGCCACAATACGTTAAGCTCGACTAGCAATGAAAGCATCGCGAACACGACCGCGTGCCCGGCGATCACTTTGGTGACGTCGAATTCACTATCATCTACCCACAACGGAAGTCCCAAAATGTATTTGATTACGGTCCACAGGCTTGCAATCGTACTCACCAGGACGATGGCCGTAAGAATGGCCCGAATTACGGCGCGCGAGTCGGGGCCCCGGATCACCACCCAGCCAAGCACAGAAAAGGAGGCATAATATACAATTGCAAAATTGCGCAGACTCGGTGAAAGATCACCGAATGCACCCGAAGCAAGGTCGATGCCGAACCTGAGAGCTCCGTAGATTACATACGCGATGACCATGTAAACGGTCTGGCGTGCTAGCCGGTTTGCTGGAAGCAAAGCGGCCTTCTTTTGTGCCAGCAGAGTTCCGACATTCACCAATAACAAGGCCATACATATTTCGGTGATGTAGAGTGGCCCTATTCGCAGCTTTGAGAAGTCTCGGGTAAAGGCCGCAGTGCCCACTACTAAGAAGAAGAGCACCCCACGCGACATCGATTTCGAGTAGGTGCTCAGCACATAGGAAACGGTGCCGATCGAGAGTAGCGTAATTCCCCATATCGTGTCCCAAACCCGTACGGCGGATTCACCAATCGAATTGGTCCATGACCCAGGACGTGCTACTGAAGAGCCACTCATTCGACGAGATTCTTAGGGTTCGGAAACCACAGTCGCGATGACTAGATCGCCAGTAGGCAGTCTCCCCAGTGCGATTGAAAGCACAGAGGAACCCAGTAGGAATAGCCCTCCACCAAGGAAAATGCCGATCGTGCCAGTTGGAATCTCGGAAAAGACGCCGCGACGGAGCAGTTCGATGACGCAAAGCCACGCTGTGCAGGCGATCCAAGGTAATAACCCATGCATAAGAAACTGCCAACACCCACGGAATTGCCGGGCAGTCATCCACAACAGAACAATTCCGAAGGCGGCACTACTTGTGGCGCTGGCGTAAGCCGCATGTAATAGGGTGCCCCCGAGGACCAAGGCGCCCCCAACGACAACGGCGCGCAGTGTTACGATTGCCACCTGCGCCCGCAAGGCAAGTTTCTCCCGGCCGATGGCCCCAAGATAAGCACCACAAAACAGTCCAATGCTGCTCAAGGAGGCCGCGAGACAGAGCACTTGAGAAGGCAATACAGTCTCACTGTATGTTGGGAGCAAGAGCGGGATCAGGAAACACGCATAATAAGCCAGACCGCCGAGTAAGGGCATGAGCCAGAACATCATTCGAAAGGGTCCCGGCGACAGATCACTGTCACGGCCGTTACGCGACAACTTCGCTGCCGCCCAATGCGGGTACATCACCTGGGAAACCATTTCCGGAACATAATTGAGCAACCTGACCGCGAAAGCTGCGACGGCAAAGTAGCCCACCGCAGCGACGCCCAGAAACCGTGCAATCAGCAACCGATCCATCGTCCAGTTAATCGTGGCAGTCAGCGTGAAAAGCAGAATGGGTGCGCCAATGCGCAACAGATTCCAACTGACATGCCAGTCAGGGACTGCAAAAAGGTGGCTTTGGGTCTTCTTGAGGAAGAAGGCACCCACTACGAGATACGTCACTGCCCAAGCCAGCACGAAGCCCTGCAAGTTCCACCGCGGAATGAAGAAGAATGCGCTGGCAAGCACCCCGGCGTTAAGAGTGAGTGTGAGAACGGAGAGAAGCTTGAATTGGTCGCGGGCACGAAGCAGGAAAGTCAGGAAGTTCGTCCAGCCCTGCAATAGGAGAAAGACTGCAAACAGAAGCAGCACGGTCCAGGAGACCTGGGGCGTATGCCAGAAGGCCGCTCGCAAAATCAACAGAGCAATAGTCGAGAGTAGCACCGTGCTCCACGCGTTAATCCAGAACGCGGATTGTGTGAGTTGCTGTGCCTCGCAGGCCGCACCATCTGCAAGGGCACGGGGATACTCGCGCGCCATACCGTTCAGTGCTCCCAAATGAGCGAGCAATCCGTAGGTGTAAGTAATCGCGAGGATATTCCAGATCCCGTACAGCGCTGGACCCAGACTCTTGGCAGCGTATACATTTTGACCAAAAATCAGAATACATGTGACCGCTATCGCGACAAAATACGATAGTGAGTCGAATGGCAATCCCCAGCGACTTGCACGCCGCGGGATTCTGCTGCCGGGCCCAATAGCCGAGGAGGCCGACTCTGTCTCCGCGTTTGCGGCTTCTGGAACGTTGCTAGTTACCATGAAAGGCCAAGTACGGATCAATGCGAGATCACCTGGCAGATGATGCAGGTAAGACCTCGCCACCCGACGTCGTAGCATTTAGGGACTCTAGCTTGCGATGTCGGAGTTCATCCGTGAAACGATTTCCTGCTTTCTCGCCTGAATGAGCATTCCCTCGCTGTAGTAAGGAAAAAGAGGCACGATAGAGTAACGCAAAACCGCATCAGTCGCAGTGAATAAAGACTTCATTACCTTTTGCCCGAGAGTCGTGCTGTTTCGGTTGTTGCCGACCCAAATGTCCGAGTACAGGCTGATCTCAGCGACGTCGAAACCATATTTTCTCAATAACGTTGAAAGCGTTATAGGCGAATAGTAGAAGTTATGATCCGGGTGGACCACTTCCGTCTTGGCAAGTGGGAAAAACATTGTTTTTATGGAGAGTGCATTTGGAGTGGTGATAGCAACAACAGTATGTGGTGCTGCAACGGTCTGCAGCTGTTTCAAGAACAGCCCTGGATTTGCTATGTGCTCGAGGATGTCCGCAGCCAAAATGATGTCGTAACTTAGCTGAGGGAACGGTGCTTGACTGAGTTCCTCGACGTTCCCGACGTAGCAGTCAGCAAATCCAACTTCAATTGCGCGCCGCACTCCATCTTCCGAAATGTCAACCCCCACTATCCTGTTAGACACCCGAGCTAACTCGGCATGTAGCCAGTCATGAGTTGTCAACCGCTCCTCCTGCAAACCTTCATCGACGAATCCCAGATGGAGCACCGTCTTGCCCTCACAAAGCCGAGAGAGAGCTGGATTTCTTGAACCAACGAATTTAGCGGGAGGAAGAGGATGTAAGAACTTGATCATTAGCGTCTCGTCCAGCCAGACACTCAAAGCCCAACAAGCGGCCCGGTCGAAGTGGCATGTGGGCGGCTACATCATCTCTAAGCCATCCCACACGTCGTCGTGGTGCAACTCCAGGTTGTGGGAGAAGGGCTTGCATTGCACTTGCAAGTGCTCCAGTTGGTGTTCGGAAATGTCGACGGCGGTGACCCGTGCTCCAAGATGAAGAAACCTATAGGTACATGAGCCTTCGCCGGCTCCAAGGTCCAAAACCCTGACCTTTTCCGAGTTCTGCGCTGCCGCGGAATATACCGACCCAGTTAAAGAGGTGCGGAACTCAAGGAGTCGTCTGTGTTTGAAGGTGGCGCGGCGTTGACGTAGTTGCGAGCGTCGACGCACCATAGAGCTCACGGTTGGTATTTGGCCCCGAAATGCGATCAGCCGTTGTGGCCATTGCTCTTGAACAGATGAAGGAGCCGGTTGCGCCGCCAGCTTGAACTGAGTTGTTCCGTCATGTCCTGTACGATGCGCTTCCCGGGGTCACTGGGTGGCAGGCTTTGCCACAGTGGCGAGTAAATGATCCACGCTACTGCCGCCAGGATTCCTCCTGCCGCGAACAGGCAGATTATGAGCAAGCGCGGCGGGAAAGATTTCTTTTCAGGCAGTTCCGGAACGTCTACGACCTTGATGGTCGGGATCTCTTTCGCTTCCTGAATTCGAGCCAGTTCGTATTGTTTCGTAAGCAGCTCAAATACTGCCTCCTGGATCCTCGCTCGGCGGTAGAGGTCCACCCACGTAACACCCAATATCGGCAACTTTCGTATGGTGGGGTAAAGATCATCGACCGTACCGTTACTGCTGCCCGCCTCCGCCGTGTCGCTGCCGGCGAATGCGTGCAACTGTCGCCGCAATTCCTCAACCCGTGCCCTGACGCTGCGGACACGCACGTTGGACGGCGTATAAATTTGCTCCAACCCTTGGAGTTCAGACTCAGCGACGATGAGTTGCGCTTGCATCACCGCCTCGGATTCCACCATCGCCTTGGTTTGTTCCTTTACGTCGAGGACGGTTGTCTTGCTGGAGAACTCACTTAATTCCTTTTCAGCAGCCTGAAGATCCTTTTGAACACCGACAAGACGCTGCTCCACGAAGATGCGTTCTCGACGCGCAGCTGAGGTGCTGACCTCGGCCAGGAGGCGGTTCAACTCGTCAATGTATGCCAATGCCATCTGGCGTGCGCGCTCTCGCTTCCGATCACTCACCTCGATGGTGATGACGCCGCTTTTGCGATCCTCGTCTACATCAGTGCGGTCATCGAGTTTCTTAATCGCATCGTCACGGTAGCGCTTCGAGTATTCTTTCTGCAGTTCAAAACGCTCGACAATCCGATCCTGCACAGTGCGGCTGTGCAAAAGGTAGGCGTACAGGGCGCCGTTGGTCTTTTGCCCAAGACCGATCTGTGCCAGGGTGCCGAGCCCGGGCGAGTCCGCCTTTCCCAGTAAAGAGGCGAGCATCGCTGCTCCACCCTGCTCGTCAGGCGGCATAATACGGGCCTTGGAAGTATAAAGATTCGGGATCAATAAGGCGATTACGGTACCGGCTAGCAGTGCGTATACGAATGCCCGCCGCACCGTAGCACGCTGCTCCCACAACAACAACAGGAGCGGTGAAGAATAACTCGCACGGAACTCGTGGATCTTCGATGGCGGCCGACGCGGATCAAATATCGTGTCGGCATCCGACCGGATCGTCATCTCTTCTGGTACGGGTTTATCCACTACTTTTCACTCCTGTGGCCCTGGGAAAAGCTAAATCCCTCTCATAGCAAAGAAAGCGGTGTGAATTAGGATCGCCAGATCCATGAACAGATTTCTGTTCTTGATGTAATAGATGTCATATTCGATGTTTTCGTGGATAAGGTAAGCGCGGTCGCCGCTGAGCTGCCAAAGTCCGGTCAGACCGGGCTTTACCTCCAGTCGCTGACGGTGCGCAACTGTGTATTGCTCGACGATGAATGGCATCTCCGGCCTCGGGCCTACTAGCGACATTTGGCCGAGGAAGACGTTGAGAAGCTGTGGCAACTCGTCCAGGCTGGTGCGCCGCAAGAATCTGCCGAATCGTGTGATTCGTGCGTCGCTCGAAACCCTGGGCGAGTATTCGTACCGAGAGGCGTCCACGTACATGGTTCGAAACTTGTACATCTGAAACGGGCGGCCGTGCCGGCCGATGCGATCCTGGCCAAAAAATGCAGGTCCCTTAGAGTCCAACTTGATGAGCAGGGTTAACAGGAGAAAGATCGGCGCCCCGAGGGTCAAGATCAAGATCGACCCAAGTAGGTCGCCGATCCTCTTCACTGCCTCGTAGGCCCGTCGATGTAGCCCATTCCCGAATCTTGCCAACAGCACGCCGTCAATATCGTCATAATCCAGCAGGGCTCCGGAGGGAACAAAATGGGATGGAACGAAAGCTACCCTGGCATGCGCGGCGAGGGCTTCTTTGATTGCTTCGAAGAAGCGGCGCGACGTGAGCGGGATTGCTATGATGATCAGATTAGCGCCATAGCGGGTGATCAGTTCTCGCCGAACCGGACCCTGGATGACAGGCGCCGATCGGCGGCGATCATAGCTCATCTCAAAAACCACGCTCCCCACTTTCGCGGCGTCATCGTCGATAAATGCAACTGGATCCAATCCCAGCTTCGGCGAACGGCGGAGGGCCGAAAACACGCGCCGTCCGGTGGAGCCGGAACCGTAGATCAGCACTTTTTCGATGCCATACCCGCGGGAATGGAGTGCGCGGACCAGCCTGTACACGAGGTCTTTCTCCACAAACAATGACAGCGGGACAATGGTCACTGAAATCAACAAGAGCCATCTAGAGACCAACACATTCGTGAAGAAGCTCGCGGCGAATACGATCAGAAATGCCTGTATCGAAACTCGTAAGACCTGTTCCGTCTCGCGAATACGCAAAAGGCCATTGCCGCGGTTGTACGCTCCCACCCGATCCAACATAAGCACAACAACGATGGCGAACCCGAAGGCAACCCCGATTACCGCCTTGAGCGGGTATTGAATGTGCTTGCCCAGGTGCAGGTTGTAATAGGCCAGGTATCCGGCCACCACGGCGAAGCCGACGGTCAACAGGTCTATCAACGCTTCGGCGAACGCAATAGCGCGGCGAAAGCGCTCCGCAGTCCTGCTCTTCTGCGCAACTTCGACCAGGCTTATCTCGGCCGTCAGACCCGGATTCGCCGAAGTATCGACGGGGTCGCCTGTTGGTTTACCAACCCTGACTGTCGAATGCATTGGTCCTGATATCCGTGTAACTTAACGAAAATTCCCGCACGGAATTTCCGCATCAGCCTTGTGATAGCCGATTGTTTGTTTCCTCGCGTGCACCGGTTCAAGCAGTGAGATCTGCGTCAATGGCCTCGCACCCTCGGCCAGAAACTGAATTGAAAGGCAACAGCAAGGTTGGATTGACGTTTCTCGGCAAGAAGCGGAAGCAGCCACTGTTCGTATTGCAAGCTGCCATTAAAGCGGAAACCCGCCTTCGTAAAGATATCGGCGCTCACGGCGACGTCATTTTGACTTCCTCCTTGTCGAAGAAACTGCCGATCGACTTTGCGATGGCGAAACTCCAGTCCGATCATGCTCTTGGCAGACAACCAATAGGTCGTCTTTGCAGACTCGCCCTGCGCAGCTCGGCCTAGCCAACTGCCCATGAATTTGCCGTTGTTCGTATACCCATCGACATATTGACCGTTCCAGTAGAAGTAGCCGCCCGGTTCCACGTCGTAATTGACGGCGCTGGTGGATCCACCCTCGATCCTTAAGTCGACTTTCGGAATCCTCGGAATTTGTGCGAAGTAAAGGCCCCCCTGAAAAATTGACTGTCTCATGTAAGGAAGTGGGGAAGGCTGGTCTTCGCTCATCGCCTCGCCGTAGAAGGTTATCCAGTCGCGGAGTTTCGGAAGCCGATATGAGAAGTCGGCACCGCTGCGGCCGTCTCCTAGTGCAGCTCCGTGAACGTGAACCCCGAACGCACTTTGGAAGAATGTCTTGAAAGTGAGTGGGTTCCCAGGGCCGCCGTAAACGGTCGTCTTCGCTAGGCCAAACTCGAAGTTCGGGGTCAACTTGAAACTGATTTTTGCGCCATCGAGGATGGGCTGGGGATGGAGTGAGTGACCATATTCGCCCACGACTCCTTGCGTACCGTTGTTAAGAAACTCATGACCCGAGAATTGTCCGAGAAAGGCCTGTACCCGGATGCTGCCCAAGTAACGGAACAGCCATGGCAACTGAAACGGTTGAACGCGGTCAATGCGGAGCATGTTATTGAGCGGCTCCGCATTGTCGGTAAACAGCATCGCGCCATTCTCACTGGGTCCCCACCATTGACTCTGTCTGCCAAACGAGATCTGCCAGTTCTTTAGAGTCATACCGACGTAGGCATCGAGCAGACGGAAGCGGTGAGTCGCTGCAATCGGCAAGGAAGGAGCGTTCGGTGGAAGACCGTCCACATTGCTGACAAATGCCAGAGCGGCAGGGGAAGGCCCCGGTGCCGACGGTGCCGACTCGTACTCACCGCGAGCATAGATGACAAACGGGCCCGCTGTAGTCCATCCTGACCCACCCACGAGTGCATTGAACCCTTGCTGGTATGGCCTGCCGTAGTCGTTCAACAAAGTCTGGCCGAAGTGCTGATTATCGGTGAGCGGCCGGCCCGAGATTCCAAGAGAACGCTGGTACACGGATTCCACCTGGGCACCGACATTGCTTTCGCCGCTCATCAGTTCGAACTCGCGCGCGAATTCTTCTGAAAGCGCACCGTAGAGCTGTTGCACTTCCGGGGGGCTGTCGCTATCGGCTCGGTGTTCTCCAGCTTCGCTGGTGAGGCGTGCGCACTCCAGCCGTGTCCAGGGTCGCAGCCCCACCGTCTCCGTTCCGATGTAGCCTCGAGCAGCAAGGCGTTCTAGGGCCGGATACACCCAACTGTCCAGAGACACGTAAGGTGAACCCATCGACGCTGAGGAGGCGCCTCCTTCCTCACGCAAGAATTCACTAGGGGGCTCCCATGCGCGACCACCCAGCTCAGGTTTTTGATGACGGTTGTAGACGCTCTGTGCAATCAGATATCCGAGCACACTGCCAACCAAGACATCCGAGGGGAAGTGTTGGCGCCCATGAATCCGTGAGTAGTCCACTGCCGCTGCGGCGCTGTACGCGAACAGCTTGGGAAGAACGCCCGGGTATTCGTGAGCGATCACTCCAGCGACCGACCAGGCGGCAGCTGCGTGTTCGGAAGGAAACGATGTGCCACCCTTGAAAAATGCGCCCGCTCCGCCCCCCTGATATGGCCTTTGCCGTCCCAGCGAATACTTGAACGCTTCGGACACAAACAAGCTGTTCAGGACGGCTTCGCCTGCGAGCCAGCCCGTCTCACGCCAGTGTTCGTTGTGGGTTGGAAAACTGAGCAAATACATGCCTGCGCCTGAGGCAACAAGCGCCCCGACTCCCAGATTTGAGATGTTCTTGTAGTGATTTATCGTCGATGTCTGCCCCGAAAGCGAATTGCTGTACGCTCGGTCCGTCACCAGAAGTCCAGCCACCATGCCGCCAAGAGGAACAAGCCATTTAGCGTCAGCAAAGCGAATCCGCGCAGGGCTCGTCCAGATGTGTCTTTGATCTTGCCCAAAGTCTTCCAGCAGCTTCGGGAACCCGGGTTTTCGGTTCGACTGGTCATCCTGCGCGGATCGATCGCTCTGGTCAGAGCTAGTTGAAGGAAGGGGCGCGCTGTCTGACCACGGATTGTGGTGCTTTTCCAGATCCTGGGCCGCGGCCGCGTTCACGTTCACGAGGAACGCGGCTGCGCTCAAAAGGGCACAAAGAAGCTGCGATCTCTTCCCTGAAACCAAGGTCCAGCCTAAGGGTGGATATATGCGATGGTAAGCGCCACGGAGGAGGCCACTTGCGCGGCCTGCAAGATCTGCGCCCAGTTGCGCGCGCCGATCTTCGGGGCCCTTTCTGGAACCACGATGGAGTCGCCAGGCTTGAGCACCGCGTTAAGCGGATCCCCCGACCAAAGACTTGAGTTGTTTTTCGCGGAGAGAACGGAACCGTCGGCGCGGATCACAAAAGTAGCGCTCCGGTCCGCGATGGCGGTCGTCCCCCCGGCTTGGCTCAAATACCACTTCGCGCTCCTGCCAGGGAGATAACTGATCGCGGTTGGGTTGTAGACCTGACCTCGAACCATCACGTAGCTGCTCTTCTTCGGGATGATGAGTTCGTCGCCATCTTGCAGCGCTACGTCTGCCGAGCTCTTCTCGAATGCCTGCAGGTTCTTCGCATCGGAAGGGACATGAATGACCACTCGACCGAGGGGAGCGCTGGTCTCCAGTTGCTGGAGCGTGGTCTCGGTTTGCGCAATCGCAGTGAGTTTGAGGTTTCGCTGATCTGGATCATTTTCGGGCAGAGTCCGCAGATAGGTTTGCTCAGTTTTCAGACGCTCCACCATCTCTTGTTGGGAATTCATTTCCAATTCCCGGACCTGCGGGCGGAGCAACACGGCTCCATAGGGAAAAGCCTGCGATGTGAAGCCTCCACTTCGGCGCAAAACAGAACTCAATCTTTCACCTGGCTGAATGCCGTAGGACGCGGGATGCTGCACTTCTCCGCGAACTTTGACCGTAGCTCCCAAATCGCTCCACTGCGGGATCTGCCGGATGGTGAGTACGTCGCCGTTGCGAAGGGCCACATCCTCACTTGCGTCACCACTGAGTGCGGCGGAGAGTTTCAACTCAAGTCTCTCATTGGCGTTGCTCGGAGCATTACCTGCGGCAAAACGAGTCAGGTCGGCGCTCTGGGGGTCGGCGCTTCGTTTTACCCCTCCGGCGACTCGGACCAGATCTTCCACATGCATATTCGAAGCGAGAGGGTAGCGGCCCGGCTTCGCGACTTCACCCTTGATATAGACGGTAGCCGGTTCGACATTCGCGGCATTTCGATGAATCAGTATTCTGTCGCGCGACTGCAGAACGATATTGTCCAAAGGATTCCCCTCGAGAGCCTGCCGCAAGTCGACACTCAGGATTTTCATCGTCCCATCTGCCTGGGTACGAAACAGCTGAGCGGAATCCATCGAAGCGTCCGGAGTCGTTCCGCCGGCAAGGTAGATCGCATCCCGAAGATGAGCTTCCCCGGCCGTACGGTACTTGCCAGGAGTTCGAACTTCTCCACCAATCCATATATCGGGCGGGGCTTGGAAGTCATAGCGGCTGAAGATGCGAACCGTGTCGAGAGCCTGCAGCGTCGGAGCTGACGTCGGGTTGCCGAGGGCGGCAGCCAAGTCGAAGCTCTCGACACTGGGGTGAAAATCCGGCTGGTTCAGCCGCACGATCTCTGCGTAGTGGGGAGCGGGCTCGGGCAAGAGGTCTCCGTAGGACGCAATCAGATCCGCAAATTTCATTCCCTTCTTGTAGGAGTAACGCCCCGGGCGCAGAACATGCCCTTGAAGATAAACCGCATCTTCGTTGTAGGCGGCGATCGGGAAAAGATGAATCTGGTCGCCACCGTGGATCATGAAGTCTTGCAGTTGCTGGTCAACCGTGGGATCGTCGGTGCCCGATTTCAGATTGACGGAAAGCATAGTTCGCTTCTCGTGGGCCTCGATACGCTGGACCTCGATGTGACGGAGCGTCGCGGTCGGAAGGATTCCACCGGCGAGTTCGAGAGCCTGAGCCAGCGAGGTCTCGTTCTTCAGTTCGTACACGGCGGGGCGCCGAACCATGCCGTCCACCGTTACCAGAGGTCCGATGGGCGGAACAAGTAACGTGTCGCCGCTCTGCATTTGTTGCAGGTCAGAGCGTACACCGTGCAACAGCAGATCGTAAGCGTCCACTTCTTGGATCAGTTCCTTTCCGCGATAGTGCTTTAGGGTTCGCAACGAGCCGCGGCTGGTAACCCCTCCGGCCATGACCACGGCGTTCAACGGCGTCGAAAGCGAACTGACGTCGTAGGCGCCTGGTTCCATAACATCTCCGACGACGTAAATGCGTATCGTTCGCAGCCGGGCGACCGACACATCGGCGGAGAGATCGCGAAACTGAGTTCGCAGCGTGCGCTGGATCGTCAGCTGTATGTCCGCAAGATTTTTGCCGCTAACCAGGATCGGCCCCACTTCGGGGAGGGAGACTCGCCCCGTGCGGTCGACCACTCGCATCAGTCGCTGGGAGTAGCCACCCCACAGGTCGACAGCCAGACTGTCGCCGGGACCCACCACATAGTCCGGCCCGACCGGTAGATCCATAGGAACCACGCTCGGATCACT
>Ga0307474_10001442_pt1 | contig 17309 bp, 13 predicted proteins | sample atmos_gasesECM1C_2_FD_203312 | JGI IMG/M metagenome (GOLD analysis project Ga0307474, IMG submission 203312) | Hardwood forest soil microbial communities from Morgan-Monroe State Forest, Indiana, United States - atmos_gasesECM1C_05 | ecosystem: Environmental > Terrestrial > Soil > Temperate... | reverse complement strand
TTTCGTCGCGCGACGTTTTCTTCCCCGACAAGGCGTGCATCATCAATTGACTCGCCGAACCCGCGAATGCGCGCTGCACCAAATCACTCACGAGTTGCCGCTTCGTGCTCTCGGCCGGTTGCCGCGCCACGTACACATGAGCCCGCGCCTGCTCATTGCGAACCACCATGCCCTTCACGGTCATGATTTGCAGCAATTTCAGCACGGTCGTGTAGCCGGTGGATTTCTGGCTATCCAGGACGTCGCAGACTTCGCGTACGGTGGAGGGCCCGCGCTCCCAGAGGACGCGCAGGATCGCCAGCTCCATGACGGTGGGCTTGGGGGTCGGTGATTTCTCCATAAAGCGAGGTTACTACGAACAGATTCGTAGTTGCAACGAAAATCTTCGTAGTTCCGTACCCGTGCGAATCGCGCGCCGGGACACTTCGACCCAGAGCGAATCGTGCAAATTCGCCGTCGGTATACTCCTCAGCCAAAGGGGGCTGAATGATCTTCGCAGGAAAGCTGACCATCCGCATGATCATCACGCGTACCTGGCTTGCGCTGCTGGCGGCCGTGATGGCGCCCTTGATCGGGAGCGCGCAAGAAACAGCCGATTCGGTGACCGGCCTGCGCCGCGACGTCGTTTTCTCAGACTACTTCCCTCTCTCTGGCAGCGTGGAGCTCGCCCATCGCACCTTGAGCCCGCTCGCCAACGTGGAAATAGCGCGGGCGGCCAGCAACGCCGCGCTCCGCCCCCAGGCCATCGATCTGACTCAGGAACGATTCTCGCTTTATGTACCCGCACAGCGTCCCGCACAGGGATACGCGCTGATGGTGTTCATTCCACCCTGGCAAGATGCCCATTTGCCGTCCGGCTGGGCGACAGTCCTCGAGCAGCATGGAATGGTATTCGTCAGCGCCGCGAAATCCGGTAACGAAGAGCGGGTCTTAGATCGCCGCATCCCCTTGGCGCTCCTCGGCGCGTACAACGTGATGCAAAGGTATCCGATTGACCCCGAGCGAGTTTACATCGGCGGATTCTCCGGAGGATCGCGGGTCGCTCTGCGAACTGCGTTGGCCTACCCAGACTTGTTTCGCGGTGCGCTGCTCAACTCTGGCAGCGATCCTATCGGGGATGGCGAGGATTTATTGCCCCCCGATGACTTATTTGCGAAGTTTCAAAATTCGCGCCTCGTCTATGTCACGGGATCGGAAGATAACTGGAACATTCAGCACGATATGGTAAGCCGCGATTCCATGAATGGTTGGTGCGTCTTCGGCACTGCAATTGAGACCATGCACCGAGCCGGTCACGAAGCCGCGGCACCCTACCCTTTAGATCGCGCCATCGCCGCACTCGATCAACGCCCGTCTGTCGATCAAGGCAAGCTTGCGGCGTGCAGGACGCGCATCGCCAAGGAATTGGCGGCAGACCTACAGCGCATCGCCCAGCTACTCGACCGGGGTAAACCGCACGACGCTTGGCGATCTTTGACAAAGGCCGACATTCGTTATGGCGGCCTGGCGGCGGCCGAAATAGATCAATTTGAACAGCGCATCGGCTCTCGACGCTGAGAGCCGGCATCGATGATGTCTAATAGAATCGAATGCCCGGTCTGAGCACGAATTGAAATATCAGCAGCAGGATCCGGAGCGCGCTTGAGGCATATGCAATCGACATTGGGCCTAATTTACCGCAGGCCTTCACACCCCCGCCGCCCACGCCCCCGCTTGGATTCATCTTCAAATTTCGAAAACCTTGAGCTCTGGACCTTGAAGATCTCGCGCACGGCCTCTAACCTGAACGCAAGTAGTCGGCTAGGACAACGGGGAAGACGCAATGAAGCGCATATGGACAATCATCGGCGTCAGAGACGTTCCGCTCAGTTTCAAATGGTACCAGTCGCTCTTTGGGCAACCCAAAACGGCTCCGGCTCATGGCGACTGGGGACAGATCTGCGACTCGGACGGAACCGTGCTGCTGTGTCTCCACCAGTGGGGTTCTCACGAGCATCCGCCCTTGATGAGCCCGGACACGGCGTTACCGGGAAACGGGCTGCTCCTGTTTTTCCGAGTTGATGATTTCGACCCGGCACTTCAGAGAGCTCGTGCGCTTGTCTCTCGACTCGAGGAGGAGCCTCACCTGAACCCGAGCACTGAAACGAAGGAGTTCTCACTCCGGGATCCGGACGGGTACTACGTCACCATCAGTGCGCTCTCTGCGGCATAGCTGCCGCGCGTCAACCCGTCGATGCACGCCCAAACGTGCCGAAGTATTTTTCCTTAAACCTGTTGACACGCTGAAATTTTCGCGTAAATTGCGCGCCCCTATGAAGCATCAATCAACAAACTTTTGCACGCGGCAGCGCTGGGCGCTGAGAGTCTGCGCGGGGAATCCAATGAATTCCTGCGATGCGCCGCCGCGCGCCCTGGAAGTCGTGATGCGTTAGTCCCGTTCGCTTAAGTTGCGGGGCTGACCAGATGGCAGTCCCCGGAACAATCTCTCCATGAGACCCCGGAAGGCACTGCCGACCGGGGTCTCGTCGTTTTGGACGGCGGGAAATCGTTGCTGGAGCGAAATGGAGGAATGAGACCACGGATTGCCGGGGCCTTAAGACGAGGTCGAAACATCGGTCGTGCAGCGACAGTGGGTTCGTAAGCCCACCTGGCGCGCTTGTGCCCCGCGTCGGGTTGCGCAGGCGCGTACCGCACGGCCGCGCTGTTTCATGCCACCTCAAGTTAGCTCAGTAGGTAGAGCGGCGGCTTGATAAACCGCGTGTCGCGGGTTCGACTCCCGCACTTGAACCAGTCTTTAAAACTGGGACTTGATGGTGTTGACGCGAGGCTTACGCCTCGCATCGAGGTGAGCTTCGGTGTGGGAGCGATGCGCATGCCGGCATCAACCTCGCACAACGCGTGCAACGCTTTGAGCGGTGGGTCGCGCGGTGTTCGCTCCGGTGGCCGCTGAGTCGGATCGAGGGATCGACGACTGCAGCGAATCGGATCGGCGAACGCCGCGGCCCCCACTGGCCCGCGCGGCATGCGGAGGTGAACCTCGACCTGTTGGATGGCCGCCGTACATGGGGTACGGCGGCTGGGGAAGGAGAAAAGAGATGAACGCGATGATGGGAATGAAGCGAATCACGATTGCGCAGTACGAGCGCGGACTTCTGTTTCGTAACCGCAGCTTCGAGGCGGTCATGGAGCCGGGTGTGCACTGGATGTTCGATCCGCTGAACCGGTCTGAGATCAAGGTGTACGACGTTACGGTGGCGGAGTTCGAGCACCCGCGGATCGACGTGCTGATCACGGAGGCGCGCGCACTGATCGAGCGGCACTTGCTGATTGTGGAACTGGGCGACCGCGAGGTCGGACTGGTCTACAAGAACGGCCGTTTGGAATCGGTGTTGCCGCCCGGCAAGCGTCAGCTGTACTGGCGCGGACCCATCGCGGTTCGGGTCGACGTCAAGGACATCTCGCGCGACTTCGCGCTCGATGCCGACACGGCTCGGATCCTGATGCGCGCCGGCGGATCGGTGATGAGCAACGCGGGCGTAGGCTCTGTCGAGGTGCCGGACACCTCGGTGGGTCTGTTGATCGCGGATGGCGAGCTGCGAAGCGTTCTGAAGCCGGGATTGACGGCGTACTGGAAGTTCCAGCGCAACGTCAAGGTTGAATTGGTGGATCTGCGGTTGCAGACGATGGAGGTCGCGGGTCAGGAAATCCTGACGCGCGACAAGGTGAGCTTGCGCGTCAACCTGACGGCGCTCTGGCAGGTGCTGGATGCGGTTCAGGCCCGGACGCGGCTCGTCAACTTCGTCGAGTACGTTTACAAGGAACTGCAGTTCGCACTGCGTGAAGCGGTGGGTGCTCGGACCTTGGATGAGCTGCTGGGCGACAAGGGGGCGTTCGATCGCGAGATCAGCGCCATTGTGGCCGGGAAGCTCGAGGGCAACGGTGTAGTGGTTCGTTCGGTGGGTGTGAAGGACGTCATCTTGCCGGGTGAGATGAAGGTGATCCTAAACCAGGTGGTCGAGGCGGAAAAGATCGCGCAGGCGAACCTGATCCGTCGGCGCGAAGAGACGGCGGCGACGCGCTCCTTGCTCAACACCGCACGCTTGATGGACGACAACCCGACGCTGCTGCGGTTGAAGGAGTTGGAGACGCTGGAGAAGGTGACGGAGAAGATCGACAAGTTGACGGTCTTCGGCGGCCTTGAAGGTGTGTTGAAGGATGTCGTACGAATCCAGGTGCCCGGTGCCTGAGAGCCGCATGACAAGCAGGTGCCCGGCGGCCGCAAGGCCGCCGGGTTTTTATTTGATCAGGACATGATGGACATGAGTATTCACAAATTGGCGCCGGAGCGGACGAAGGAAAGCTCGAGCCCCTTCAGTGTCAGCGTCGCCTTTCAGCACGATCTATGTGATCTGGGCGAGGCAGTGATCAAGACGCGCGCGATCCAGGCGTTCGATAACGGCGCCACACGCTATCCGATCCATCGGAATATCCGTTGCGCCGCAAGCAACAAGCTGCAAGACGTCTTTGACGATCTCGCGCTCAACTCCGGCCTCGCGCCGCAGCGACTCGATACAGGAACCCTGCTCCTCGATGGAGAGGGTGTATTTGTGAGTGCAGAAGGGTATCGAAAGTCGGGCTACTGTTCCTGCACGTTTAATGTATGGGCCGCGAGCAAGGAGTTGGCTGATCAGACTCGTACGACGTTGCTTCGGGTGGTGGGTCCTTGCCGCGTACGCGACCAGATGTTCGTGATCGATTGGCACTTCTGCAATAGCCGCGGCACGCTGGTGAACACATCCTTCGACGAGATCGCCGACGAACTCGTCATGGACGAGGCCTATCCACACCTGGGTGCGCCCGTGGCGCAATTCATCGAGCGGTACTTGTCCGCCCCCGAGACGGTGTTGATTTTGTTGGGGCCGCCCGGGATGGGGAAGACTCGGCTGGTTCGAGCCATTCTGGGTGCCATGTCACGGCGAAAGGAAGACAGCGCCATGGCGATGTACACCGCGGACAAGCACGCATTGGAAGGCGACGAGATCTTCGTGGATTTCATCACGGGCCTTCATGATGCCTTCGTCATTGAAGATGCCGATCATCTTCTGCAGCCGCGAACCGACGGCAATCGGAATTTGCACCGCTTCTTGATGATCGCCGATGGCGTAGTGCGCGCGCAGAACCGCAAGATCATTTTCACCACAAACCTGCCGAACATTGGCAGCATCGACGACGCGTTATTGCGTCCCGGCCGATGTTTCGCCACGATCCAGATGCGCCCGCTGGCTCGAACCGAGACCGATGCCGTCTTGAACCGCCTGCTTCCCGGCGACCCGGATGCGGTGGCGCTCGCCCGCGATTCCCTGTTCGCAGCCGGCCGGAGCAGCAGTTCGCTGGCGGCGATTTACCGGGCCGCAAACGCCGTTTTGACCGGTTGAGCGAGACAATCGGCCTGCTTTGGATTTCTTTCCCGTTCGGCTACTATTGGCATGGTCAAACCAACTCGGGAGTTCCTCACCAAACCCATGAGCCATAACCCTTCTTCGATTCCCTCCGTCTCACGGTTCACTCTGAAACTCAAACCCGGTTCGCGAAAATCTCCGCGCGAAGCAAAAACTCCGGCTCCCCGAACACCAAGCAAGTTAAGCCAAAAGCCAGGCGCCGCATGGTCGGACGACCCTAAGCACTCCTGAAGGCTTTCCCCGCGACGTCAGCGGAGCTTACTGTTGCCATTCAGGTCGACGGGCAGCAGCTGGGTCGACTATTCTTAGAGGCGGTCTCCCCATGAGATCTTCAAGGATCGAAACTCGAACACGCTGTACAGGAGTCTCTCGAATGAAACGTTCAACCACAGGATTGTTGATTATCTACATGGTGATGGTCATTCCGCTGTTTGCCTGTGCCACGACGCATCAGATCTCTAACGGCAGTACCAATCAATGCATGAATGTCGTGAACCACGGGTATCCGGTGCCGGGCACCCCCGTGCACGTCAAGCAGTGTGACCCCTGGCAGAACCAGCAATGGGCCTTCAACAATGGAAACATCGTGGGCGTGGGGGGATTTTGTCTCGACGTGCTGGGCAGCGCTGCGGCCCTGGGTGCGCCCATCGTGTACGTCCCCTGTGATGGTCGTCCGAGTCAGACCTGGAGCGAATCCAATGGCGCGATCGCGGGCATCGGTGGAATGTGCATCGACGTCCAAGGCGGTGCTCCCTACAACCAGGCACCCTTGATTCTCGCAGGCTGCAACGGCAGCCCAACACAGCATTGGGCCGTGCACTGAAGGCGTAGTTCTCGCTGCAACCGTCAGTGAGCCTGGCTGGCTGCCCTGCCAACCCAAGCCGGCGAGACAACATTGCCTTTCCTAATGGCCAAGACTATTAGGACAGCGCCAGCTGCTGCGCACACCGCAAATGCCACGACCGATGCTTCCGCGCCGAATGTGCCGCCGGTCAGCCAATCCGGTCCGACCATCCTCGATTGCAGCAGGCCCGTGCTTTTCCCTCCCGAGACCGCCACCGAGAAGATTCCGCCTTGCGTGAAGTTCCAAGCGATGTGTATGCCGATGCAAAGCCACAGGCGCCGCGTAAGCATGAAGGCTGCCGCCAACAACACGCCGCCCTCAACACTAATTGCCGCAGCATTCAAGAATGTGGCTCCTGGATTCAGAAGATGCAGCCCCCCAAAAATCACCGCCGAAATCCCGAGCGCGAGCCAGCTCCCCAGGGACTTCTCCAGGATCCGAAAAACCACCCCGCGAATCACGGTTTCTTCCAGAACGCCGGTCAGGATAAATCCAGGCACGCTCCCCAGCATGACCCCCCAGCCGTTGTTTCCGGTAATTTGATATACGCCGGATGCCGCCAGGATTCCGATGCTCGTGGAAAACAGCAGCGCCCCCAGAAGCAAGCCGCCGCCGAGTTCGCGCACGGCGTGCGAGCTGGACAATTCGGTTACCGCGCGCCTTTCCACGATTCGCACGTAAGCCCAATAGGCTCCCAGGACGATTGCTGTAAGCAGCAGCGCTCCCACGCGTCTCAATGGTTTGTCCGTCACGAACAGATTGAATGGCGTACTGACAGCGGCAAAGGGTATGGCAATGAAAAGAATGGCCACGACCATCTGACTTACCGGAAATGTCAGCACCCGACGCCAGAATGTTGGCGCTACACCAGGAGGCTCGGTTTGATCAATCATTTTTCCTCGCAGCAAGAGCAGTCATTGAAAGGGAAATTACGCATGCAACTGACGCATCGTTGCGATACGTTCACGGCGCCTCCTCGCCCAGCGGCGATACCCCATGACTAGCATTACGAGCAACGCAGCTACCACCAGAATTGCCAGTGCCAGCATCCAGTAAAGATGTCTGCTCACAAACTTGGCAATCGCATAAATTCGATCGAGCCTCTTCAAGTTCCGCTCGCCGGGAATCGGTTCAGGTCGCAATTCCTCGCCGAGAAACATAACCGTGTCGCGCGACTCTCTAAAACCCGGCCAAACCGGCAATCCGGGGCCGTTAGGATCGCCGTTTTTCGCGAAGTTGGTCCAATATTCGGGCAGCACAGCGGCCAGCTCGCGATCCTTGCTGGTCCACGGCACTTCCTGCTGGTCAAGGTGATCGAACACGTACGGCATCTCCATGCCGTGCGTTGCGCCGAGCCCGTAGTACCGATTGCCGCTTGGGAATGGCGGCGTGCGCGAGAACAGATAGTAGTAGACGTGCTTCCCGCCGTTCTCAGCGGCGAGTCTCGCCCACCTCCACATGTCCCAGCGAAAGCGCATGTCCCCTTCGATCGCCGCTGCGGCTAACCGGGCGTCGGAATCCGTGTTTCCTGGATTTGGATGCAGCAGCCACACCAGCGGGGCGGGAAAATCCGCACCGAGAATGTCTTTAAAGTTCGCGACCGTCACAGTTTTTTTCTGCAGGAATAATTGGCCTTCATCGGCGTTGGAACCCACGAGCACATCAACGTCATTTTGCGCATGAGCCCGATAGGCATCAAACGGCGATTCCTTCAACACGTAGCCGTCCATGACGAAATGCGCATCGAACGGCTTGTTCAACAAGTCCGACGCCGATTTGGCGCGCAGCTCAGCCAGCGTCGTTGCGCCTTGGCGCCGCGCAAACTCCCGGCCATTGTCCTCGGCTCCCGCCAGCGAGAAGCCCGGGGAAAGATCCAACGGCTCAAATAAGCCGCCACTTTCGCCGATGGCACGCTGGAAAAGGCCCTTGGCGAGCGGTGAGGCAACGAGTGCACTGACGGAAATGGAACCGGAGGACTGACCGAAGATGGTCACTCTTTGCGCATCGCCGCCGAAGGCACCGATGTTCCGCTGCACCCATTGCAGTGCCGCGATTTGGTCAAGCAAGCCGTAGTTTCCCGACACACCCGCAGCGGACTCTTTGCTCAAAGAATTTAAGGCCAGAAACCCCAGCACCCCGAGCCGATAGTTGATGGTCACCAAAATGACGCAGCGTTTGGCAAAACCGTCGCCCGCATACAAGGGCGTTGAGGCCGAACCGTTTTCCAGCGCGCCGCCGTAGATCCACACCATCACGGGCAGCGGCTTTGCGGCCGGCTCTAGCGGCGTCCAGATGTTCAGGTAGAGGCAATCCTCGCTGATCGGCTCGGGCGCAGACTCTGGCGGATAAGACCCAAGCTGCGGACACACGGCAGAGAACTTATCCGCGGCTCGAATTCCCGGCCAACCCGCAGCGGCCTGGGGCGCGCGCCACCTCAACGGCCCCACCGGTGGCGCCGCAAACGGTATTCCTTTGAAGACTCGAACGCCATCCGCGACCACGCCCTGCAGCGAGCCGCCATCGACCGCAACCGGCTGCGCCGCCGCCCAGGTGCCAAAAGCCAGGGCGGAAGCGACTACCAGTCCGAGTTGTACAGTCTTCAGAAATTTATCCCTAAATTGAATTCCACCGTTCTCGTGCAGCGCAACGCAATTCACGGCGTGAGGGTGAGTGTCTCACACTTCTCTGTACTGCACTTTTTCGTCGCTACGTGTATCTGTTATTTATTGATCGATTCCGTAGCATGGAGCGCGATGAATTGATGCGCAGATGGAAGAGGTAGGTGACTCATGCGAATTGCGAGGCCATTGCTTCTAATTACGACTCCGCTGGGCCTACTGGACGGATTTTATGAATGCTACAAGCTGGCCGGTGGACTGCTGTTTTTGATGGTGGCAATGGTCGGCGTCGTGGCGGTTGGATTCGGAACCGTCATTGCGACCATTCGGCGCGAGGAACGCGAATCCAAAACGAGGTCTCTATGAAGCCGCTAATCGTGTTGACGCTGCTCGCCATCGTCGCGAGCCTGGGAAAAGCGCTCTTTTCAATGTCATCAGGTCCCGAGCACTCGGCACAAGTAGTCCAAGCGCTGAGCTGGCGAATAGGCTTGTCGGTGGCTTTATTCGTGTCCGTACTGCTCAGTTATCATTTCGGATGGATCGCGCCACATATCCTGCGTTGAGGTCCAACACTAGCGGAGGATCCGCACCCACCGTATTGTGTTGGGTGTGAAGCTTTACACGACGGTGACGCAAGAAATCAGCGGCATGATCCGCAACGGATCGTTGGCGGCGGGCGATCAGTTGCCCTCGGTTCGCGCACTGTCCCAATCGCGCAAGGTCAGCCCGGCCACCGTGTTGAAGGCCTATGAGGCACTCGAGGCAAACGGTCTCATCGAGGCACGTCCCCGTTCGGGTTATTACGTTCGTGAACTTCAAACTCAGCCGATGCCGCCCCGAACCTCACGGCCGAAGACAAGTTCGACGCGGCTCACGGTTAGCGATCTGGTTTTCGAAACGCTGGAGGCGTCGCGAAATCGGGAAGTGGTGCCGCTCGGATCGGCTTTTCCAAGTCCCATGCAATTTCCCTGGCCAAAATTGGCTCGATGCCTGGGCAGTAGCGCACGGCACCTGGACCCCTGGTCCACGGTCGAAAGCCTTCCCCCCGGCAGCATCGATCTTCGACGCCAGATCGCGAAGCGGTATCTGAGTCTCGGAATGTCGGTCGGGATCGACCAGATCATCATCACCGCGGGGGCACTTGAAGCGCTGAACCTCGCTTTGCAGTGCGTAACCCGCCCCGGCGACACCATCGCGATCGAATCGCCGACATTTTACGGGTGCCTGCAGGCCGCGCAGCGCTTGGGACTTCACGTCGTTGAAATCCCCATGCATCCGACCGACGGTCTTGATATCGAAGCGCTCAAGGCGGCCATCGCGAAGTTTCCGATCCGCGCCTGTTGGTTCATGACGACGCTGCAGCATCCCACCGGCGCGACCTTGCCGTCAGTGCGCAAATCCGAGTTGGTGCGGCTGCTGGCCAACCACGGGATTCCGCTCATCGAAGATGATGCGTACTTTGAACTACAGTTCGCCAGCAAAGCAGAGCCGCCGGCAAAGGCCTTTGACCGGAGCGGCTACGTTCTTCATTGCGGATCATTCAGCAAATGCCTGGCTCCCGGCTATCGTCTCGGGTGGGTCGCCGCTGGCCGGTATGCGGAGGAGTTGTCACGGCGCAAGATGGAGGCATCGATCGCCACCAGCCTTCCCGTGCAGCAGGGGATTGCGCAGATGCTCCGTAGTGGCGGCTACGATGCACACTTGATCCGGCTGCGTCGCCGTTTGGCCCTGTCGCAGCGCGCCGCCCTGGATTCACTGCAACGATACTTCCCCGCCGGGTATCGCGTGGCCGCGCCTCCAGGCGGCTACTTTTTGTGGGTCGAATGCGCCGCGGCGGTTGATACCCTGGATCTACATCGACGGGCGCTCGACCTGGGCATCTCGATCGCGCCGGGACCTATATTTTCTGCGCGTCAGCAATTCAAAAATTATCTGCGGCTGAACACGGGGCATCCTTGGAGCAATACGCTGGCGCAGGCGATCCAAAAGCTGGCCCAATTACTGCGGCGCTACTGACAGACTCGCTCTGCGATCCGAGGTAAATTGGGTCCGATCTTGCGCAGACTCCATCCAGCCGCCGCCGAGGGCTTCGTAGAGATGAACCACCGCTTGCATATGGGCGAGCGTGGTCTGCGCCAGTTGGTCCTCGGCTGCGAATAGGGTTTGCTGCGCCTGTAGCACGGTGAGCAATTCGGTCACGCCTTGGCGGTATTGAAGCTGCGATATCGTGAAGGCTTCGCGGGCCGCTTCCACCTCCCGTCCTAGATGGAACTCGGCCTTGCTGTTGTTGGCCACTTGGCCCAGCGCGTTCTCCAGGTCAGCATAAGCATTGAGCGCAGCACTCTGATAACTCGCGACCAGCTCCTGTTGTGTCGCCCGCGCAAGCTCTTTTTGTCCGATGAGTTTGCCGCCGTCGAAGACCGTCTGCAGGAGATTCGCGCCGAAATCCCAGGCAAAATTGGGTCCATGAAGAAGTGCGTTGATGGCCGTACTGGCGAAACCACCGTTACCTGCGAGCGCGAACTGCGGTAGGAAAGCCGCGCGCGCCGCATCGAGATTGGCATGTGCGCCAGCCAAATTGGCTTCCGCCTCCGCCACATCCGGCCGCCGCAACAGCAACTCCGAAGGCAATCCCGCCTGTACAACCGGCAGATGGAACGCATCCAGTGTCTGCGTCTTAACCTCGAACCCTTCCGGCGGTTCTCCGAGGAGTACCGCGAGCGCAACGCGGGCCTCTAATTCTTGCTCCTCGAGCATAGGCAGTTGTGCCTCCACCGATTCCACTTGAGCCTGCTCTTGCGCGAGATCGAGACGGGAGGACTTGCCGGTCGAGACCCGCAGATTGATGGTCTCCAAAATGCCGTTGATGGCTTTGATGTTCTCATTCGCGATCGCGATGCGCACGCGCAGCGCCATGACGCTGAAATACGCGCTTGCGACATTCGAGGTGACGGTCAGCGCCACAGCTTGCTGTGCGAAACGCGCAGATTTGAGCGCCTCCTTCGCCGCCCGCAAATTGTCGTGCGCAAGGCCCCAAAAATCGAGTTCGTAGCTTGCTCCGAACGTCAGACCGAAGGAATTGCCGGCCGAATAGGACTGACCGCTGATCGATTGTCCGCTTTGCCCCGAGGGCGAGCGCAGCGCCTGGGCTTGGGCATTGATCTGCGGGAACAGCGCAGCGCGCTGAATGGTGGTCTGCGCACGCGCTTCCATCACCCGCGCAACCGCAACGGCGAGATCGCGATTGTCAGCGCCCGCCTTCTCAATGAGATCGGACAATTCGGCGCTTCCGAATGTGCGCCACCAGTCTGGTTGCGGCCAAACTTGTTCCGACCCTACGACCTGACCCGAGAAACTCTTCGGGGTGATTTGCGGGGTCAACACTTGTGGTACATGCGTTGCGCAGCCCGACAGCAGAAGCGCCAGTGCGAGGATGCCGCAGCGTAGAGGCAACCGCGCTCGCGACGACAAACGCGCCACCCTACTCATATCGCAACGCGATGATGGGACTCGCGCGCGCGATACGCAGGGCATGTGCAAAAATAGTCACCCAGGCGATGAGCAGCGCGACGGCGCCGGCGGTGAGAAAATACAGTGGACTGAGCGATATCCGGTAGGCGTAGCTCTCCAACCAGTGGTGCAAATAATAGTAGGCGATGGGCCACGCGATGGCATTGGCGATCAGTACGGGAAGGGAGAACTGCCACAGCAGCAATCGAATCACGTCCCGCGTGCGCGCCCCGAACACTTTGCGGATGCCGATCTCCTTGGTGCGGCGTTCGGCGGTGAAGGCCGCGAGGCCGAAAAGGCCAAGACAGGAGATCAAGATGGCGATGCCGACAAACAGAGCGAACACAACCCCTTGTGTTTCGTCCGACTTGAGCAGGTTGTCGAAGGCATCGCTTAGAAAATAGCGTTGAACAGCAGAACCCGGCGCAAACGCTCGCCAGGTCTGGTCTATAAAAGAAAGCGTCTCCGAAATCTTAGCGCCGTGTATCCGGATGGAGAGCAGCGTATAGCTATTGGTCGAGACACCGTATGCCGCTGGCGCAACCGACTCTCTCATGCCATCCAACTTGGAATCACCCAAGACGCCGGCGATGATGACATGCCCGCCGTTACCACCGACCAGGGTCTTGCCGACTGCTTCCTCCGGGCTGTAGCCCAAGCGCCGCGCGGCCTCTTGATTGATCAGGACATTGTGGCCGGCATCCACATCGGGTGTCCGCGGATAGAATGGATAGGATGAAAATGCGTCTTCGCCGTGCGTGGCCGACAGCAAGCGGCCGGCAAGCAGCCGCATGCCATAGAGCGACGGAAATTCCGAGCTGATCGCTATGATCCCGGTCGCTACGGATTCAGACCGGCCTTGGATGTGGATCGGGATATTTCCGACGTTGAAGAGATCGAAAGGCACCGCATTGGAAAGGGCAACGTCAACGATCTCCGGGTTGGCTTTCAATCTCTGAGCCAGACTAAGGGCTGCGCTCGGCGTTAATTTCGAAATGTCTCGTAAAACGACAACGCCATCGCGCTCAAAACCCAGGTCGACATGGCGGGCAAAGCTGATCTGACTGAACACGACGATTGCGGCGATGCCAAGGCCAATGGAAACCGCAAATTGCGAGACGACCAGTACCATGCGCATCCAGCCCGAGCCGCTGTGGGTTGATGTGCTGGTCTTCGCTACGGCAGCGGGTTGGAAGCTTGACAGCACCAGCGCCGGGTACACTCCGCTGAGCAGACCGGCCACGATCGCGGCGAGCAGGATCGCCAGGAGAAGCGGCCAGTCCGCAAGATAGTTAAACGTGATCGGTCGGTCCATAAACGCGTCATAGACAGGCAGCAGGACCTCTACCAGCGCGAGGGCAATCATGAGCGATAAAAGCGCCATCAGGAGCGCTTCACCCAAGAACTGTACGATCAGCTGCGGTCGGGTCGCGCCCACCGCCTTGCGTAGCGAGATTTCCCGCGCCCGGACTGTCGCCCGCGCGGTGCCTAAGTTCATGAAGTTGAAGCAGGCGACCACCATGATCAACAATGCAATGACTGCGAAGCCATACACCGTGGTCCAGTTTCCCGGCGGCTTCATGCCACCATAATTGTTGTCGCTCGTCAGATGCACATCCCAGAACCGCGTGAGATGATATTGCTCAAACTCGTTGACGCTCAGTCCGTTTATTTGAGTCGTATTGACGGTACGAGCCAGTATGGGTTTGAGCTTGGTCAGAACCGTTTCCGGATCGGTGCCCGGCGCGAGGGATAAATAGTTGTAAACCCCGTTTGTACTGGTCCACGCCTGATCCCGAAAGGCAATAGGCAGCTCGTCGGCTTGGGACGAGTTTGGCACGACGAGATCAACAGCGAGTTGAGTATTGGACGGTAAATCGCGCAGTACGCCCGTGACGGTGAGAGGATGAGCCCCTGTCAGGCACGCGACGTCGTTGCGATCGCACAGAATTCCACTCCCTGTAACAGTCACCACTTTCCCAACAGGATCGATATCGCCGAAGTATTTGCGGGCCACGCGCTGCGAGAGAACGATCGACTCCGGCTGGGCGAGAACACTGGACGGATCACCCTCGATCAGGGGCAACCGAATTACTTGAAAGAACGCCGGATCGACGACGGCGACCGTTTCGAAGAACTGTCGGTTGCCAACGGTCACTGTCATGGGCTCCGGCAGTAGATGGGTCGTCGCTTTCACTTCGGGTATTTGTTCCTGCATCGTGCGCAGCAGGGGAAAGGGGGCCGTAGTCAGGGGCCAAGGGGGCCTGCCAACAGAGTGAAATGTCAGCTCGATACGATAGAGATTTGAGCTGTCCGGAATCCAGCGGTCGTAGGAGAGCTCGTCGCGCAAAAACAGTACGATGAAAATCGCGCAAGCCAGGCCCACGGAAAGTCCTACGATATTGATGCAGCTGTAAAGCTTGTGCTTAACCAGATTCCGCGAGGCCGTGACGAGGTAGTGACCGAGCAGGCTGGCGGCGCTCATACAACCCGCCTATTCATAACGCAGCGACAGTATGGGACTCGCGCGGGCAATTCGAACCGCGTGAGCAATGATCGTCAGCCAGGCAATCGTCAAAGCGGTGACGCCGGCGGCCAAGAAATACAGAGGACTGAGCGTGATCCGATAGGCGTAGCTTTCGAGCCAACGGTGCAAATAATAGTAGGCCACGGGCCATGCGATCACATTGGCAATCAGCACCGGGATGGAGAATTGCCATAGCAACAGCCGCACGATGTCGCGCGTGCGCGCACCGAATACTTTGCGAAGGCCGATTTCCTTCGTGCGCCGTTGCGCGGTGAATGCGGCGAGACCAAACAACCCAAGGCACGCGATGAAGATGGCAATCCCAACGAAGAAGCTAAACATCTGACCCTGTCGCTCGTCCGACTTGAATTGGCCTTCGAAGGAGTCGCTTAGGAAGAAGCTCTGAAGGGGGGATCCAGGAACAAACGACCTCCACGTTTTGTCGATATGAGACATGGCCTCGGAGAGCGCCGCGCCATGAATTCGAATGGAGAAGTAGTAATTGGCTTCCGGACTGTAGCCGTAGACCATGGGCACCGCCGATGTTTTAACGCCATCCATTTTGGGGTCTGCCAACACGCCCACGATGACCACACGCGCATCCACCAAAGTAACGACCTTGCCGATGGCCTCGTTTGCGGTCCAGCCGAGCCGGCGGGCCCCCTGCGCGTTGATCAAGACATTGCGGTTATCGGTTGTTTCTTGCGGTTTTTGCGCGCCCCCCGTGAATAGATAGGCTGGAAGCGTATCCTCTCCGTGGGCCCTTGAGAGGTAACGGCCCGCCAGGAGTTGCATCTCGTAGAGCTGAGGAAACTCCGGGCTCAGGTTCATCATGCGGAAGGGCGAGATCTGTGAGTTGCCCGGTACCTGAACCTTCGCGTCGTAGTAGGCAGACATGAAGGGCACAGTCGTCGACTCAGCCACTCCCGCAATCGCCGGGCTATCGGCGAGCGCGTGAGCAAAGCTTTCTTGACCCGCGGGAGGGAGGTTGTTTCCTACGAAGAGGATGACCAGCCCGTCCCGGTTGAATCCGAGATCGGCATGCCGTGCAAAATCGATTTGCCGAAACACGACGATGACCGCAATGCCGAGGCCGATCGACACCGAAAACTGCAGGACGACGAGCACCATGCGAGCAAAGCCGGAGCCTGTTTGGCCGGAAGCATTCGATTTCAAGACCGCTGCAGGCTGGAAACGTGAAAGGACGAGCGCGGGATAAGCGCCGCTGACGAGTCCCGCTGCAATGGCCGTAACAATCAGGCCTAAGAACAATTGCCAATCCGCAAGATAGTCGAAAGTGATGGGTTGGTTTAGAAACCGATCATAGGTCGGTAGCAGCACTTCGACCAAAGCGAGGGCAAGAACGAGCGCGATCAGCGCCGTAATAACCGCCTCACCCAGGAATTGGGTGATCAACTGCCGCCGTGTTGCACCTACGGCCTTGCGCAATGAGATCTCGCGTGCCCGCAGCATCGCGCGGGCCGTCGCCAAATTGGTGAAGTTGAAGCAGGCGACCAGGAGGATGAGCATTGCGATGACGGCGAAGCCGTACACCGTGGCCCAGTTACCCGCCGGTTTGACCGCTCCAATGTTATTGTCACTCGTTAGGTGAATATTCCAGATTTGCGTCAAGTGAACTTGTTCGTGCTCGCTGCCGCGCATCTTGGGCGAGCCATCCTTCGTGGAATCGACGTTTTCATCGACGATGGGATTGAACTTTGCGAGAACCGCCTGTGGATCGGCATTCGGTTCGAGCAGGACATAACCGTAGCTCTGCTCGGCTTCCCAGGACTCCTTCGACGCTTGCGGCATACCATCAGCTTGCGAGGAATTAGGCATGATGAAGTCGGCGACAAGGTGCGTGTTGTGGGGTAAGTCTCGCAATACTCCGGTGACGGTGAGTGGATGAACCGCTGCGTCGGTCCCGCCGAATCCGAACCCTTCGGTCACATCGAGTGTCTTTCCAATGGGATCGGCATCGCCAAAGTACTTCTGCGCCTCGCTTTGCGACAGGACAATGGACTCAGGATGCGCGAGTACAGTCGCCGGGTCACCTCGTAGGAGCGGTAGTTTGAACACTTGAAAGAAGTTGGGATCTACAGCGTCGACCGTTTCAGAGAACTGACGATCGCCCGCTCTCACATCCATCGGCTCGCGCGCCAATCGCGTCATCGCTTTGACTTCCGGAATATGATCCTGCATGGATCGGGGCATGGGAAATGGCGCTACAGCCGCATTCATCAGTTCGCGGCCGGGAATTACTTTATTGACCTCGACTCGATAAAGGTTTTGGCTATCGGGAATCCACCGGTCGTATGAGAGTTCGTCGCGCAAGAAGAGAACGATGAAGA